>ERZ773049.1019-NODE-1019-length-16575-cov-4.861683_pt1 | contig 16575 bp, 13 predicted proteins | sample MGYA00580633_ERZ773049 | MGnify/ENA primary metagenome ERZ773049 (study PRJEB29015, sample SAMEA2737991) | human oral metagenome | biome: human oral; feature: human-associated habitat; material: dental | place: China | collected 2066 ... | reverse complement strand
AGAAATTCCTCGTGCTTGACCTCGGCGGCGGCACCTTTGACGTCACCCTGCTCGACATGTACGCCGGCATCATGGAAGTGCGCGCCAGCGCGGGCGACAACATGCTCGGCGGCGAAGACTTCACCGAACTGCTCATCCAGGGCTTTGCCGCCGCACACAGCGCCATTAACCTCGCAGACAGCCAAGGCTCGCTCTACGCCGCGGCAGAACGCGCCAAACAGGCGCTCGGCAGCGGCGACACCACCATGCAGGTGAACCACCACGGCGCACCGCTTGAATGGCGCATTACTGTCGCCGACTGGGAAAAACGCTGCGAACCGCTGATTGAACGCTGCCGCATCCCTATTGAACAAACCCTGCGCGATGCGGGCGTGCGCGCCGCGAGCCTGAACGACATTATCCTCGTCGGCGGCGCGACCCGCATGCCCGTCCTGCGCAAAACCATGGCGCGCCTCTTTGGCCGCTTCCCGACCACCGGCCTCAACCCGGACGAAACCATCGCCATTGGCGCGGCCATCCAGGCGGGGCTCGTCGCGCAAGACCAGGCGCTGGAAGAAGTCGTCATGACCGACGTCGCGCCCTACTCGCTCGGCGTCGAAACCAGCATCCAGACCGGGCAAGACCGCTACGAAAGCGGCATCTTCAGCCCGATCATCGAGCGCAACACCGTCATCCCGGTCAGCCGCATGGAAACCTACTACCCGGTGCAGACCAACCAAAGCGCGCTGCTCTTCAAAATCTACCAGGGCGAAGCGCGCCTCGTGCGTGACAACATCTACCTCGGCGAAATCGACATCCCGTTGCCGGACTACAGCGACCCCGAATACATGCCGGCGGAAGTGCGCTTCACCTACGACGTCAGCGGTCTTTTGGAAGTGGACGTACACCTGCCCGCCGACGGCAGCACGCGCCAACTCACCATCCACAACAGCGGCAAAAACCTCGATGAAGCGGCGCTACAGGCGGCGCACGAAAAACTGGCGGCGCTGAAAATCCACCCGCGCGACCAGACCGAAAACCGCACCCTGCTCGCCCGCGCCGAACGGCTCTATACCCAGCGCCTGGGCGACGAACGGCAAAGCATCGGCCAGCGCATCGCCATCTTCACCGCCGCGCTCGACAGCCAGGATGCGCGCCTCATCCGCGAAGCGGCGCAAGAATTGCAGGACTACCTCAACCACATGGACGACACGCCGTGGGAATGAACGGCTGAGTCATGCTCCTTCCCGACGATTTCCCCTTCTGGCGCTGGCAGGCGGACTACCGCCCCGGCGCGTTTTTGCTCGCCCTCAGCGGCGGGCGCGACAGCATGGCGCTGTTGCAGGCGCTCACGTTGCAGCGCACGCGGCTTTCTGCGTCGCTTGTGGCGTGCTATGTCGATCATGGCTGGTCGGCGGCAAGCGCGGACTGGGGCGAATTTTGTCAGCGGGAAGCGGCGGCGCGCGGGGTCGCGTGTGAAATCGTCAAACTGGACTGGCCGGAGGGCGGCGGCAATGCCGAGGCACGGGCGCGGGCGTTGCGTTATCAGGCGCTGGCAACGCGGCTACCGCCACGCGGCGTGCTGCTTACCGCGCATCACCGCGACGACCAGGCGGAGACATTTTTGTTGCAGGCGTTGCGCGGCAGCGGGCTGGACGGCTTGGCGGCGATGCCCGCGCGGCGCGCCTTTGCCGCTGGCGAATTGTGGCGGCCGTTGCTTGATGTGCCGCGCGCGGCGATTGAGGATTTTGTCGCGGCGCAGGGCGTCGCCTATCTCGATGACCCGAGCAATGCCGACCCGCACTACGCGCGCAACCGTTTGCGCCTCGCCGCGCTGCCCGCCTTGCGCGACGCTTTTCCGCAGGCGGACGCGGCGCTGGCGCGTTCTGCGGCGTGGTTGGGCGAGGCACTCGTGGTGCAGCAGGGGCTGCTTGACGGCATTTTGGGCGAGGCGGCAACGGTGTTGCCGTGGCAGGCGCTCTGCGCGAGGTTTGACGTGGCGACGTGCAAGGCGCTGTTGCGCCGCTGGTTGCAGCGCGCCGGACAGCCGATGCCACCGGCAGCGCGGCTGTTGTCCTTTATAGATGCACTCGCTGGAGCGAACGGCCATGCCGAACTGCGCTACGGCGCGACGGTGGTGGTGCAGTATCGCGGCGATTTGTTTTTATATCAGGCGAGTGAACCGCAGGCGCCGCCGCCGTTTGCGCTTAAGACGGTGTGGCCGGGCGTGGGCGCGTTGTCGCTGCGTGCGGGCGCGGATTTGCTTGAAGGGCGCGACTGCCGCTGGGCGCTCTATCCGTGCGCGGCGCATTGGCAGGCGCCGGGGCGGCGTTATGCGGAGTCGCTGAAGAATGTGTTGCAGCGCGAAGGCGTGCCGCCGTGGTTGCGCCGCCGTTTGCCGCTGTTGCTGGTCGATGGTGAATGCGCGTGGTTGGGCGGTTTTGGCGCGGCGGCGGGCTGGCCGGGACTGGTGTTTGACTGGCACAATCAGGCTCATTTTGTTAAGATTCCGCATCTTTTCGATAATGGCTCGGACAGGCTCGCATGACCAAATTTATTTTCGTGACCGGCGGCGTGGTTTCTTCCTTGGGGAAGGGCATCGCCGCCGCTTCTTTGGGCGCCATTCTGGAAGCACGCGGGCTGCGCGTGACCCTGATCAAGCTCGATCCGTATATCAATGTCGATCCGGGGACGATGAGCCCGTTCCAGCACGGCGAGGTGTTCGTAACGCACGACGGCGCGGAAACCGACCTTGACCTCGGCCACTATGAGCGCTTCGTCAATATGCGCGCGACGCAGTTCAATAACTGCACCACTGGCCGCATTTATTCGGAGGTTATCCGCAAGGAGCGGCGCGGCGATTATCTCGGCGCGACGGTGCAGGTGATTCCGCATATTACCGATGCCATCAAAAGCTATGTGTTGCGCGCGGCGGAAGGCGCGGATATTGCGATGGTGGAGGTCGGCGGTACGGTTGGCGATATTGAATCGCTGCCGTTTTTGGAAGCGCTGCGCCAGCTTGGCGCGCAACTGGGACGCAGCCGCTGTATGTATATGCACCTGACGCTGTTGCCGTTTATCGCCGCTGCCGGGGAATTGAAGACGAAGCCGACGCAGCACAGCGTCAAGGAATTGCGCTCCATCGGTATCCAGCCGGATATGCTGATTTGCCGCGCCGACCGCGACATTCCCGAAGACGAGCGGCGCAAAATTGCGCTCTTTACCAATGTCCCCGCCGATGCGGTCTTCGCCGGGCTGGACGTGAAGAATATTTACGAAATCCCGCTGCTTTATCACAAGCAGGGCGTGGATGAGGCGGTGATGCGCCATTTCAATCTGGAGGCAAACCCTGCCGATTTGTCCGTGTGGCAGCAGATTGAAACCGCCATTGCCAATCTCAAGGAAGAAATCACCATCGCCATGGTCGGCAAGTATGTGGATTTGACCGATGCCTACAAATCGCTCAATGAAGCGCTGTATCACGCGGGCGTGCGCAGCGGCAACAAGGTCAATATCCGCTACATCGACTCGGAAGACCTCGCCAAAGAAGGCACGGCGCTCTTGGCCGATGTCGATGGCATCGTCGTTCCCGGCGGCTTCGGCAACCGTGGCATCGAAGGCAAAATCCTCGCGGTGCAGTACGCGCGCGAACACCGCATCCCCTACCTCGGCATCTGTCTAGGGATGCAAATCGCGGTGGTGGAATTTGCGCGACACGTTTTGGGGCTTTCCGGCGCGGGCAGCACCGAATGGGACGACAAGGTCGCCGACCCGGTCGTGGCGCTCGTCACCGAATGGGTCAATGAGCGCGGCGAAACCGAACAGCGCGACGCGCACACCGACCTCGGCGGTACGATGCGCCTTGGCGCGCTGCCGGCGCGGCTCAAATCCGGCACGCAAATCGCCCGCATCTACGGCGCGGAAATCATCAACGAGCGCCACCGTCACCGCTACGAAGTGAACAGCCATTACGAAAAACGCCTCGAAGACGCGGGGCTGGTTATCTCTGGCCGCTCTGAAGACAACGGCCTGGTGGAAGTGATTGAGCTGCCGGAACACCCGTGGTTCATCGCCTGCCAGTCGCATCCCGAATTTACCTCAACCCCGCGCAAAGGCCACCCGCTGTTTGAATCCTTCATCCGCGCCTGCCGCGCCCAACACGACGGAGCAAACTCATGAACCTCTGCGGCTTTGAAGTCGGCAACGACCGCCCCTTTTTCCTCATCGCCGGGCCTTGCGTCATTGAAAGCGAGGCGCTGGCGCTCTCCACCGCCGAAACCCTGAAAAAACTGACCGAACGCCTCGGCCTGCCGTTTATCTACAAATCCTCGTTTGACAAGGCCAACCGTTCCTCCGGCGCGAGCTATCGCGGCCCCGGTATCGCCGAAGGGCTGCGCATCCTCGCCAAAGTCAAAGCTGAAATCGGCGTGCCGGTCATCACCGACGTCCACGAAGACACCCCGCTCGATGAAGTCGCCTCGGTGGTGGACGTGCTGCAAACCCCCGCCTTCCTCTGCCGCCAGACCAACTTCATCCACAACGTCTGCAAACAAGGCCTGCCGGTAAACATCAAAAAAGGCCAGTTCCTCGCGCCGTGGGATATGCGCCACGTCGCCGACAAGGCGAAAAGCACCGGCAACCCGCAAATCATGCTGTGCGAACGCGGCGTGAGCTTTGGCTACAACAACCTCGTCTCCGATATGCGCGCGCTCGCCGTGATGCAGGAAACCGGTTGCCCGGTCGTCTTTGACGCCACCCATTCCGTGCAGTTGCCCGGCGGACAAGGCTCGTCCTCCGGCGGGCAGCGCGAATTTGTGCCGGTGCTGGCGCGGGCGGCGGTAGCCGTCGGCGTCGCTGGCCTGTTCATGGAAACCCATCCCGACCCCGATCGTGCCCTTTCCGACGGGCCGAACGCCTGGCCATTGGGAAAAATGCCACTGTTGCTAGAACAACTGATGGCGCTTGACAACGTCGCAAAATCAATCTGATAAGGAGCATATGATGAGCACAACCGTTGAAACCGTAAAAGCCCTGGAAATCCTCGACTCCCGCGGGAATCCGACCGTCCAGGTCACCGTAACCCTCTCTGACGGCGCCAAAGGCACCGCAGGCGTCCCCTCCGGCGCGTCCACCGGCTCGCGCGAAGCGCTTGAGCTGCGCGATGGCGACAAAGGCCGCTACCTCGGCAAAGGCGTCACCAAAGCCGTCGCCAACGTCAACGACAAACTCGCCCCGGCACTCAAAGGCAAAGCCATTGACGACCTTGCCGCGCTCGACAAAATCATGCTCGACATGGACGGCGACGACTTCAAGAAAAACCTCGGTGCCAACGCCATCCTCGGCGTCTCCCTCGCCCTCGCCCACGCCAAGGCCGCCAGCCTGAAAAAACCGCTGTACGAAGTGCTGCACAACACCACCGGCTACACCCTGCCGGTACCGATGATGAACATCGTCAACGGCGGCGAACACGCCGACAACTCCGTGGATATTCAAGAATTCATGATCATGCCCGCCGGATTTAACAGCTTCCACGAAGCGCTGCGTGCCGGCTCCGAAATCTTCCACACCCTGAAAAAAGTGCTGCATGACAAAGGCCTCTCCACCGGCGTCGGCGACGAAGGCGGCTTCGCCCCTGACCTCGGCTCCAACGAAGAAGCGCTGCAAGTCATCATGGAAGCCATCGCCAAAGCGGGCTACAAGGCAGGCGAACAAATCTACCTCGCCCTCGACGTCGCCGCCTCCGAACTCTACGAAAACGGCAAATACAACCTCGCCTCTGAAAACAAAACCTTCACCTCCGCCGAATTTGTTGATTACCTCGCAGGCCTCGTTGAGCGCTACCCGATTGTCTCCATCGAAGACGGCCTCGACGAAAGCGACTGGGACGGCTGGAAAATACTGACCGACAAACTGGGCGGCAAAGTGCAACTCGTCGGCGACGACCTCTACGTCACCAACACCCGCATCTTCAAAGAAGGCATCGAAAAAGGCATCGCCAACGCCATCCTCATCAAGCCGAACCAAATCGGCTCGCTCTCCGAAACCCTGCAAGCCATCAAAATGGCCGAAGATGCACACTACGCGGCGATCGTCTCGCACCGCTCCGGCGAAACCGAAGACACCACCATCGCCGATATCGCCGTTGCCACCAGCGCCACCCAAATCAAGACTGGCTCGCTCTGCCGCTCTGACCGCGTCGCCAAATACAACCGCCTGCTCACCATCGAAGCAGAATTGGGCGACAAAGCCAAATACGGTGGCAAAGCCGCGCTGCTTGGCAAAATCAAAGGATGATCAAAAAATCCATCGTCTATCTGATGCTGCTGGCGCTCGTCGCCGTGCTGGGGGTGGTAAACCTCTACCTCTGGCACCTTGAGCGCAACACCCGGCATCGCATCGCCGACCTGCAACAGCAGGTCGGCTTGCATTTGCGCGAAAACAAAATGCTCAACGACCGCAACGACGCGCTGCGCATCGATGTGGAAAACCTGCGCTCGCCCGACTCCTACTACGCCTACGAAGAAAAAGCGCGCGAGGACTACGGCATGATCGGCAAAAACGAAACCTACTTCGTCCTGCCGGACAGCGAAATCGCCAGCATCCCGGACATTCCCGGCCTCGCCGAAAAAGAGCGCCGCCGCGCCGCGCCCGGAGTCATCACGACGCCCCCCACCCTGCCCGCCAACACACAACAAATCGCCAAACAGTTGGTTCTGGAATCCGTTGAAGACGGGAATGAAGACGAAGAAAACGGCGATACCACCGCCCCCACCCCTGCCAACAAGGACGTCGAACAAATCCCGGTCACCCCCGTGCCGCTACAACTCGAATCGCTGCAACAATAAACGCGCCCAAAAGGCGCGTTTTTTATTATCGGCGATGGCGATAACCCCTTACTTTTTCCCTTCGTCAAATTGTGCTTTCCAGAAATCCCGGCTGGTAAATTCGGCATAACTTTTACGATACATTTGCTGCAATTGCTGGCGTTGCGCCAATAATTGCCACACCGCCTTGCAATAGCGCCACAAATAAGCAAAGAACTTGCGTTTGTCATGCTGCAAAAAGAAACCGCGATGCGTCGGCGCATGGACATACAGCACCTTTCTGAAGCGGAACGTTTCCTGCAATCTGCCGCCCCAGCCTTTGAACTGGCGCACATAACCCTTGTGGAAAAAACACTGCGGCAACAAATGACCATTCAGGGTCAAACGCGATGCCAACCGCCGCCATTTGCCACCGGGCAATCCTTCGGGATGCGCCTGCATATAAACATCAAGCGGAATATCCTGCATTTTCTCCGCCGCCGCCAATGCGCCTATCGTTTTGCGGCGCTCGCTCATATCCATATTGTTGCGCCAATAATCATCACCCTTGCACACATCTTCCATCGCCATAATACTCGCCAGCGCCGTATCATAATGATAGGTAAGCAAATTGCGGGCGGCCATGATGGCGGTAATGCGGAGCAAAGTGGAAATACGGTCATCCACAAATCCGTGGAAATATTGCATCAGGTGATAGCGCGTATCCAGATAGGCCGGTACGGGTCCCTGTTTCAGCGCGAAATCGCCCTGCCAGGAAGAAATACCGTTCAGGGTAATGGTATGGAATTGATGGACGAGACCAAAACCGACATCATCGCCGCGCACAAAATAAGGGAAAGCGTAATGTTTGACTTCTGCCAGCGGAAAGGCAAAGAACCACCAGCCGCCATAATCAATCTTTTCTTCCAGCTCATTGAACAGCAGATTATCCACCTCGCGCAAATCCAGTCCGCTTTTCAAGCCCTGATAATGTCCCTTGAAACGGGCGCCATTTTCATGCTGGCGATACGGCTCGGCCTCATGCAACATCGCCCCGGCGACGCACAGGGCGGGGTCTCGCGCGTATTGCAGCAGCATCAGCGTCCGCTTGATGCCTTCCACATCGCCGGAGGCATCGTCATCCATAAAAAGACAATGGGTATAATCGCCCGCATCTTCCAGTTCCATCAGGCCACGGGTAAAGCCACCGGCGCCGCCCAAATTGCGGTTGGGAATAATGCGAATACCGGTCGCAGGCATATCTTCCGGGAGGACGAGATTGTTGCTGTTATCAACCACGGACAGGCTAATTTGCGCGCCATATTCCGGTAACTCCAGCAATTCCTGTTGCAGACGGCGCAGCGCGGGCAAAACATATTGCTGACGGTTGAAATGCGTAATGACGATACCGAGCTTAATGGAATGCTGCGGCGCGGTAGTACTCATAAAGCGGAAATCGGTAATTTCGCTGATGCCCAGCGCCTCGATTTCAAAAAAGAGCATTCCGTCTTCCAGCGAATTCCAAAATGCGAGTGGCAAAGCGACTTCCCTTTCTTCCTCGTGCGTCAGATAGGTTTCATCGAGAATAGTGGTAGTGAAATGCAGGCGATGCAATTTCCAGCTGATTTTGATGCGGCCACGGAAGCGAATGGCGAATTGCAGGTCTTCAATCGTGGTATGGCGTTTCAGTTTGCCAACGCTGATGCTGTTGAAATAAGTATCGGCGCCAATCTTGCCGCGCGGCTCCAGGGTAAAGCGCGCATCGTGGATATTCAAATCCACGTATTCATTGAGGCGGAAATAGAGTTCTGCTTCCGTGCAAAGGCCAATTTTCGGAAAGACGCTGTTTTGGATGGTATAGAGCATGGGAATTTACCTGTGAAATGCGTGATGCGCCGTATGAAATCGCGCCATATGAATGAACCTGTCGGGGAAAGGTCTCTGTTTATGAAAGGGGGCGATAACGGCGCGGCTAATGTACTGCAAGCCCCCCGGCGGGGCAAGCGGCGGCAGGGCGACGAAGGACACGCCAAAAGGGCATAACCTTATAAAAAAACGTCCTTTCCGCCGTCGCGAGCGCTCCCCTATAATGCGGGTGAACCCTTTGTCACGAAAAGGACATTCCATGCCAGGCGACCACCCGCAACCCCAACTCCAACCCGAACCGCGCCGCGAAAAACCGCAGCAAAAAAGCCTCTTCCCCGCGCTCATCACCGCCGCGCTGGTGATTGGCCTCGGCGGCTGGGGACTGACCCGTTTTTTTGACGATGGCAACAGGGGCGGTGTCCCCGCCAGCGCCGCTGCCGACAACCTGACCCAGGCGGAAAAAGACGCCCGCGCGCAGCAATTTGCCGCCGTGCCACGCTATGCGCTGCGCCGTCTGGACGCTACCGAGGCGCACAGCGTCATCCAGAACCTGCCGCTGCCAGACGCGCAAAAAGCGGCGCTCACGGAAAACATCGCCCCCGCCACGCCCGCTGGCCAGACGCAACCGGCGCAACCCGCCTGGGAAAACGGCGGGCAGCAAATGGTGGAGCTGGTGCTGTGGGATAACGTCGCGGAAGACGGCGACGTGGTACAAGTCAGCTCGCTCGGCTACAGCCAGACCATCCCCATCACCCACGCGCAGCAGACCATGTACTTCCCGGCGCAGTACGACGTCCCCGTCACCATCACCGGCATTCACGACGGCGGTGGCGGCATCACCCTCGGCTTCACCGGCTCCGGCCAGCCGGTGTCGCTGCCCGTCATGGCGGAAGGCCAGGTCATCAGTCTCTACCTGCAATAAGCCATGAACGCGATTTACCGCCTGCTGCCGCTCCTGATGTTCGTCTGCCTCTGCCTGATGCTGTGGCAGTACGTCTCCGGTGCCAAAGACGGCATTCTCGATTTCCTTGCCGCCATCCGTTGGTATTTGCTGGCGGCGTTCTTCCTCATGCTCGCCCTGCTGCGCGCCGTGTGGCTGCACGCGCACGACCGCGCCCCCGACTGGATTTACCGGATAATACCCATGGACATACTCGACCGCCTCAGTAACCGCGCCGACATCGAACAGGCCGCAGACAAACTCGACAAAGAAGCCATCCTCATTGACGCCGAAGCAGTAAAAGCCCGCCTGCAAAGCCAGGTTGTCGGCCAGGATCAAGTTTGCCACGATCTCGCCTGGCAACTGCGCCGCCGCCTTGCCCTCACCCAGCGCAACAAACCCGTCGGCGTCTTCCTCTTTGCCGGCCCGCCCGGCACCGGCAAAACCTGGCTCGCCAAAGTGCTGGCGCAAGTGCTGGGGCGCAAACTGCTGCATTTCGACATGACCCAGCATGCCTCCGGCGCCTACAGCGCCTCACAACTCTTTGGCATGGCGCGCGGCTACGTCGGCTCGACCAGCTACGGCGCGCTCACCGCCGGACTGCGCGATTACCCCGAAGCGGTCGTCCTCCTTGATGAAATCGAAAAGGCACACCCGGACGTGCTGAAAAAATTCCTCACCGCCTGGAACGACGGCTTTGTCACCGAAGCCTCCGACGGCAAACAGATTGACAGCAGCCACGCCATCTTCATCCTCACCTCCAACGCCGCCACCGACCAGCTCGCCGACCTGCAACAAAGCCTCGGCCACGATCCGGACGCGCTGCGCAGCGCCTCGGTCGCCACCCTGCGCGAGCAGGGCTTCGCCCCGGAAGTGCTCAACCGCATCGACCGCATCTTCGTCTTCGCGCCGTTCAGCGGGCTGGACATCGCCCGCGTCTGCGCGCTGGAAATGGAGCGGATGATTAACGGCTACGGCCTGAAAGTGGCGGGCAAGGGCATCGACCCGCAAATCATCATCGACCTGATGGAGCGCTACAAACGGATGGGGCGCGCCGCCAGCAGCCGCGACCTGGTGCGCGCGCTGGAAGAATCCATCGCCGACTCGCTCATCCAGGCGAAAGAGCGCGGCTTTGACACCATCGAACTCAAGCGCGAAAACGGCAAAGTCACGGCGAAAATGCACCGCAGCCAGCATCACATCATCCCCAACCCGCGGGGCGGCTCATGAGCCGCATCCGCCGCGGTCGCAGCCTGTGGGCGCGTTCCGCCAACTACCGCCGCCTTGCCTGGACGACCGGCTTCCTCGCCCTCATCGTCCTCGTCGCGCTGAACCGACAGGCGGCGACACCCGCCGCCGCGCCGTCGCCATCGGCCACTCCCGCCGCAACCACGACCAGCACGCCCACCCCCGCGCAAAACACGGCGCAATACACCCCACCGCCGAAAACCACGCCTGCCCCCGACACCCGCAGCGCCGAAGATCGCGTCGCCGAAGCGGTGCGCCGCGCACAACAGGGCGGCAACAGCCGTGGCGGCAGCGATGTCGGCGTCCTGAAACCGCTGACGGACGACACGGCAGACAATACGGCAAACAACACCGCAGCGCAGACCACCATCCTCGACCCCAACAGCGACCGCCTGGAAGACTACCCGCTGGCGGAAAAACCCTGGAGTGAAGCGCTGCGTCTTTCTCCGGCAAGCAGCGGTTTTAACGTGTATTACTTCATGGAAGGTGATATGCGCCGCCTGAGCGTTGCCGACCCTTATCACTCGGATGCGCCCGGCTATTACATGAAGGATGCCAAAAAATTCCAGGAAAGCCTGCGTATGCCGTCGTTTGATGCTCTTGCCGATCTCTGGAAAAGAGAATCGCGGCGGCGTATCGGATATGAACACGTTGGCAGTATCAAACTCCAGTTTGACCATCGCAGCCGGATCAAAAATATCCCCGGTGAAGACCTTGCCGCCTGCTGGAGCGGCAAAATTCAAATCCATAAAAGCGGCTACTACCAGTTCACCATGAAGCAAACCGGTGGTGGTTCTGCCGTGCGCATCCTCATTGACCGCCGTCGCATCTACGAAGGACAACAAAACAGAAGCACGCGCGTCTGGCTTGATTCCGGCAATTACCGCCTGGATGTTGAATATGTCAGCAATCTGCCAATCGGCGATTTTGCGCTGGCAATGGGTTTGGCCGACGACCCGACCTTGCAGCGCTGACCGGATTTTGCATGAACCGCCGCAGACACCGCCCCCGTTTGGATCGCCGCCTTGTCGGCTTCACCGTCTGCCTCGCCCTGCTCACCGCGCTCGCCTTCAACCACCAACACGCGCGGCAATCCCCGCCGCTTCCCGTCACGACCGCCCATTTTGCGCCGCCGGTCGTCGCGCCACCGCCGCCCCCCAAACCCGCCGCGCCCAAACCCCGGCTCGTCCCTGTCAGCGGCAACCGCCTGCAAGACCTGCCGCCCGCCCCCAACCGCTGGAGCGCCGTCATTGATGCCCGCGTCCCGGAGCGGGGCTTCAATGCCTACTACCTCACCCACGGCAGTCCGGCACGGCTGCACCGCACCTACTATCCCTACAACATGGACAGGCCGGACGGAAGTTCCGTCGCGTGGGCGGCCATTGGCCAGGACAGGCCGTCGCTTGCCGGTTATGCCGACCGCTGGCTCGACCCGGGACGGCTGGTCGCGGTGGAAAACCGTGGCAGCATCCGCATCGATTACGCCGAAAACGAATTTCACAACATCCCCGCCGAAGATTTCGCCGCCTGCTGGCTCGGCCATATCCACATCACCCGCGGCGGCTACTACCAGTTCAACCCGGAGGGTGGCGGCCTCTCCCGCATCATCCTCGACCGTCACCTCATCTACGACAGCCATACGGAGAAAACACCGCAACCCGTATGGCTTGAGCCCGGCACATACCTGCTTGAAGCGGAATTTTTGAGCTATCACCACGTTGTCTCCTACCGCCTCTGCCTGGCGCTGGACACCACCCGCCCCCGCCCGAATTCCCCCTGACAGACAAGGAGTAAGTACCTATGCCATCCCGCAAAACCCTGACCATTGTCGGCATTGTCGCCGCCGTCGCCATCACCCTGTGGCTCGTGTTCGCTTTCATGAGCAACGCGCGCGAACAGTATCTGCTGCGCCAGTTCGACCTCGACCCCGCAGAGTACACGCTGAAGCCGCCGCCGAAGCGCCACGTTGTCAAGCGCGAGCTGGTCCGCATCCCCATCCTCACCGCCGACGGTGGCGAATCCGGCAAGGGCCCGGCGCTGGACGACTATCCCGTGGCAAGCGCCGGCAGCAGCTGGAGCGATGCGCTGGGTGCGGAAGCACCGCCCGCCGGGCTGTATAGCGTCTATTATCTGACCAGCGGCGACCCGCAGGACATCACAATCGGCATCCCGCAAGATGCCGACGCGCTGGAGCGCAGCCAGGGGCGCGGCAAATCGCATACCCCGGATGAAGCGCGCCCACCGCTGGCGGACTTTGCCGAGCTGTGGCGCGATGAGCCTAACCGACTGGTCGCCATCGAAAAAGTGCCTGCCATCGACCTTCACTTTTCTTACAACGCATTGCATGGCATCCCCTCGCAGGATTTTGCCGCCTGCTGGATCGGCACACTCACCATCCGCGAGGCCGCCACCTACGAATTTACCCCGGATTTGAGCTGGGCCAGCGCGCGCATCCTGCTCAACCGCCACCGCATCTTTGAGGGCAGCAACCAAAAAGAAACCGTGCCGGTCTGGCTTGAGCCCGGCGAGTACGCCCTCGAAGTGGAATACCTCAACAACTGGCACACCACCAATTTTGCCGTTCACATCAAAAAAACCACCCCGACCCCGTGAGGCCGCCCATGAAAACACCCCAGAAAAAAATCTCCGGCATTTTCCGCATCCCGCTCTACCTTGTCGCCGGTGCCATCGCTTACATATTGGTGAACCTGCTGCTGGAAATCTGGTTCAGCGGCGAGGGCGTCGTCTTTTACTCGCGCAAAGAACACGAGCTCCCGCCCGAAACTCCGGCAGAAGCGCCCCAACTGGCCGACATCCCCACCGCGACCAGTTGGGGCAAAGTGCTCAATCCGGGCAGGGTCATCCCGGAAAAAGGCTTTGACGTCTGGTACCTCACTACCGGCAACCCGGACGACGTCTCCCACCCCGTGCGCGAACGCGGCATCAACCTGCAAAAAAGCGCGGCAGGCCCGGTGCGCTTTTCCATGGAAGGCCTGACGAACCGCTGGGCATACGAACCGGAGCGGCTGATTGCCAAAGAGCACGTCAATCATATCCGCGTCCATTACGCCTACGACGAATTCAAGCGCATCCCCTCGCCCGATTTCGCCGCCTACTGGGTCGGCTGGCTCAATATCCCCGAACGCGGCGAATACGAATTTGTCCCCGAACACTCCTCGTCCAGCGTGCGCATCTTCCTCGACGGCCACCGCATCTACGAAGGCCACGACCAGCGCGACAGCCGCAGCCTGCACAGCGTGCAACTTGAGCCTGGCCGCTACCTGCTCGAAGTGGAAATGGCGAACAGCTGGCACACCACCGACTTCGGCCTGACCGTCAATTTACTCAAGGAAGCGCCATGAATCGCCGCCCGCGCACCGCCCTCACCGTCCTCGCCGTGATGTGCGTCGTGGCCGCCGCGGCCTGCGCGGGCATTTGGCATTACCACGACGACATGGGCCGTTACCTCGTCCGCCGTGCCATTGCCAATGCTGCCGCCGCACCGCAACCGCCCGCCGCCACAGAAAGCGATTACCCAACCCTGCCGCTGGAAAGCGCGCTGACACACGCCCCGGCGCAGCCGCTTGCTACCTTCCCGCTGACGGAGCGCACCTGGGGCGATCGCTTCAACCCCGGCGGCAACCTCCCCGACACGGGCTACACCGCCTGGTACTTCGACAGCGATGACCCGGCCACCGCGGCGGTACCAGAAAACAGCGCCGCCATCGCCCTGAATTACGAATATAACGAACGCTACCACACCCCCGCTGCCCGCCTCGGCGCGTACTGGGCCGGTATCCTGCACGTGCCGGAAAAAGGGCGCTACGTCTTCCTCCCCGACGTCCATCAGGGGCGCGTCCGCGTCCTGCTCGACCGCCACGTCCTGCTGGCAGACACCGCCCCCGGCGACCTTGCCGCCCCGGTAGTAGTGGAACTGGAAGCGGGCGACTACCGGCTGGAGACCGAATACCTCAACTTCAACTGGCGGGCTGCCCGCTTCCAGCTCGACATCCTCGCCAACCCCGCCATCTTCGACAGCGCCCGCCTCACCGCCCTCATCGCCGCGCTCAAACCGGCGGCACAGCCCGAAGGCATCCGCGCCCGCCTGAAAAACCGCATCGCGCCCCTGGCGGCGAACAGCGAAAACTACGCCGCCGCCCTGCACGGCGCACTCGGCGACAAAAACCGTGTAACCCTGCACGCGCCGCCGGGCGACGCGCCCTACATCCTCTGGCTGGCGGGCGAACACGCGGTGAACTGGCACATCGAAGGCCGCCTGCCGCAACTCGTCATCCACAACGCGCGCAGCCACGTCGCCGCCGACATCCCCGCGCTCATCTGGACGGGCGCCTTCAGCCAGCGCAGCGATAACGCCCGTTGCCGCTGCGGCACGCCGCAAGGCTGGCGCTGCGACATCGACGCCGGCCAAAACCTCACCGCCCTTGCCGCCGAAATCCGGCGCATCAGCGGCCAGTCCTTGCGCGGCTTCGCGCACGACCTGCGCAGCAGCCAACTGCACCTTGAGCCACAATTTGCCAGCAACATCGACGCCATTGCCGCGCAGCAGACATGGCAACAGCAGCAGGCAGAACGACGCAAAAACTGCACCGCCGCCGAAGACCCGCCGCGCACCGCCCCTGCCTACGACCACAATGCCCCGTCGCTTGCCGCCTGGCCGTTGGTGACGGATGGCTGGGGCGCGCAGCTCAACCCCGGCGACGCCGTGCCTGCGGAAGGCTTTGCCGTGTGGTACCGCGACCGCCGCGCGCCGCAGCGCACCTTCACCGAAACCACCGACCGCATCTACCTCGACAACCCCAAATACGGCATCGCGGACGAATACCTCGACGCCTACTGGGCGGGCAAAATCCATGTGCCGGAGGCGGGCGCCTACCAACCCGTCAGCAAAACCACCCCGGCTGAACTGCGCATCCTGCTCAACAAACACGACATAAGCGCAAATGGCGGCGGCGGAAACCGCCCCCTCCATCTGGAGGCAGGCGACTACCTGCTTGAAGCCGAATACCGCAGCCACGACGAACAGGCGGGACTCTCGTTCGCCCTCGTCCGCATTGACGACGGCGACAAACTCGATGACGACCGCCTCGCCGCCGCCATCGCCGCGAAAAACCTGCCCGCCAATACCGTTGCCCATGCCGCCGTCATCGACGTGGATTTCGTCCCGCGCGAGCAGCGCTTCACCCTGCGCGCACCGCGCGACGACCGCCCCTACATCCTCTTCCTCGACAGCCATGTGAACATCGACTGGACACTGCAGGGACGCGCACCGCTGCTCGTCATCCGCAGCGGCAGCGAACGCGGCGCCATCAGCGGCGTCAGCGATGATGCCGTCCTGCACTGGACGGGACGCCTGGACGAAGGCATCGCCGACAGCGCCCCCTACGGCTGCGGCTGCGACGCCCGCGGCCTCGTCTGCCGCCACGAGCGCCGCGAAAGCCTGCGCGACACCGCCCGCCGTATCAAAACCGTCAGCGGCTTCCCGCTCAAGGGGGTGAGCAACCGCATACACGAAGACAGCATCGCCATCCCGCAAAAAGCGGTGAACAGCGAAACCCTCGCCATCGACGACAGCATCTGGCAACAACTGCGCGCCCTGCGCCAAAGCTGCGACCGCAAACGGCACGACGACCTTGCCCGCCTGATGCAGACGGGGCATCCATGAATATAGCCATCCACCGAAAGTTTCAGACAAGGCGCATCGCCGAAGACAGTACGCGG
>ERZ773049.1017-NODE-1017-length-16584-cov-17.765201_pt1 | contig 16584 bp, 16 predicted proteins | sample MGYA00580633_ERZ773049 | MGnify/ENA primary metagenome ERZ773049 (study PRJEB29015, sample SAMEA2737991) | human oral metagenome | biome: human oral; feature: human-associated habitat; material: dental | place: China | collected 2066 ... | reverse complement strand
CGGAGCCGATTCAGGCTTTGTTGGATGAGTTGGAAGTGACATTTGACAAATACAAAGATGATCCAGAATTTTTGGCAGAATTTCGCCATTACTTGAAGGACTATTCCGGTCGCGAAACACCGCTTTATTTTGCGGAAAGTTTGACAGACCACCTAGGTGGAGCTAAGATTTATCTCAAGCGCGAAGACCTTAATCACCTTGGTTCTCACAAGCTCAACAACGTTTTAGGGCAAATTCTTCTTGCCAAACGTATGGGTAAAAAACGTGTCATTGCAGAAACAGGAGCTGGTCAGCACGGTGTTGCGACAGCAGCAGCTGCAGCCAAGTTTGGTATGGCCTGTGATGTCTACATGGGGGCAGAAGATGTGGAGCGTCAACGTCTCAATGTCTTCCGCATGGAGATGATGGGAGCGACCGTTCACGCAGTTGAAACAGGGACACGAACTCTCAAGGATGCGGTCGATGCAGCCTTTGGAGCATGGATGAATGACCTTGAAGCCTTCTACGTTTTGGGATCTGCTGTAGGACCTCATCCTTATCCTACCATTGTTCATGAATTCCAAAAGGTCATCAGTGAAGAATCTCGCCGTCAAATCTTAGAAAAAGAAGGTCGTTTACCAGACTACGTCATTGCCTGTGTAGGTGGTGGTTCAAATGCCATCGGTGCTTTTTCACAGTATGTGGCTGATGAAGAAGTCAAATTGGTTGGGGTCGAAGCTGCCGGTCACGGACTTGACACAGACAAGCACGCAGCCACCATGACAAAAGGTAGTGTCGGAATTGTCGACGGTATGAAGACTTATGCAGTCTTTAAGGAAGATGGAGAGCTGGCGCCAGTTTACTCTATCTCAGCTGGTTTGGACTATCCAGGGGTTGGCCCAGAACACGCCTACTTTAAAGATTCAGGTCGCGTGGAATACGTAGCAGCGACAGACGAAGAAGCTGTTCAAGCCTTGCTCCTTCTCAGCAAGACTGAAGGGATTATCCCAGCGATCGAAAGTTCGCACGCGATCGCAGAAGCGGTAAAACGTGCACCGAAACTAAGTAAAGATGAGATTATCATCATCAATGTCTCTGGTCGTGGAGACAAGGACGTAGCTGCGATTGCAGACTACCTAGAAGCTAAAAACAACTAATCATTCCAAGACTAAAGGGAGAAAACTGTGATTTTATTGATTGATAATTACGATTCTTTTACCTATAATCTAGCTCAGTATATCGGAAATTTTTCTCCTGTTGAGGTCTTAAGAAACGATGACCTTCGTCTCTATCAAGTCGCGGAAAAGGCTCAAGCGCTTGTCTTTTCACCTGGACCTGGTTGGCCGGCTGATGCTGGAAAGATGGAGGAAATGATTCGAGATTTTGCAGGCCGAAAACCAATTTTAGGGATTTGTCTTGGACATCAGGCTATTGCTGAGACATTTGGTGGAAAACTCGGCTTAGCTCCTAAGGTCATGCATGGTAAACAAAGTCAGCTACAATTTGAAGCTCCATCCATTCTCTACGATGGAATAGAGAACAAATGTTCAGTCATGCGTTACCATAGTCTTATGGTAGAGGAATTACCCGAAGATTTTGAAGTTACAGCTCGTTCGACGGATGACCAAGCTATTATGGGAATTCAGCACAGGAACCTGCCTATCTACGGTTTCCAGTATCATCCAGAAAGTATCGGCACGCCAGATGGCTTAACCACCATACGAAACTTTATTGAGAAAGTAATTTAACTGGAAAATTTCACTCAATTGAAAAGCTCTCCACCAAGGAGAGCCGATTCAGGACTTTATCAAACAAGCAGTAGCTTACCAAAAATAATCACACAAGCAGCAAGTAAGAGGAAAGGCACAAAAGGAAGTCTTTCCTTTTTCTTTTGCGAGAGAAAGACTAAAATCCCTGCCGCAGAAGCAAACTGAATCAAGATCAGTAGTTCGGTCACACTAAAGATGAGAGCGCAAGAAGCTAGAAAGAGAAAATCCCCTGCGCCCATACGGATATCGATAAAATGAGCCATGATTCCGAGGGCAAGGAAGAAGACCATAATCAGATTCCAACCACAGAAAGCCATGAGGATTAGGTGAAATGTCAGCCAGACTAGTAAGGGATATTCCTGATGGCGAAAGTCATAGATTCCCAAGGTCAAGCCGGCTGTGATCAAAATGACTTGCCCCAAGGAAAGAAAGCCCCAAGACCAAGACAGAAAGAGGAACCCCAAGCACAATTCAAAGAGGGCATACCAGACAGGATAGCGAGCCTTGCAGTAGCGACAGCGAAAGCGACCAATCACTTGAGAGATAATCGGAACCAAATCTAAGGGACGCAAGCGAGTCTGACAAGAATCGCAGTGACTAGCTGGTCTGATAATGGATTGCTCAGGGAAACGGTCAATGACCAAACCCAAGAAAGAAGCGAGAATGCTCCCGACAAGAAAAAAATAAAGATCAATCATACTTATCTATTCGTAAAAAATAGGAGAAGTGATATAATGGAGAAACATAGATAAGATAGTGAGGATAAAAGATGACAATTCGTTTTGAAGAAAAAGTAAGTATAGAAAACGCTCAATTCGTATGCCAATGGTCCAACTCCCTTGGCAAATCCTTTCAAGAACAATGGATGGGAACAATGATTCCTTTTCCCTTGACAATTCAAGTCTTGCAAGATTTGGAAGGAATCTTTTCAATCTTTGATGGACAAGAGTTTGTGGGGCTTATCCAGAAAATCAGGCTAGAAGACAGAAATCTTCATATCGGGAGATTTTTTATCAACCCCCAGAAACAGGGGCAAGGCTTAGGTAGCCAGGCTTTAAGGAAATTTGTTAGTTTGGCCTTTGAAAATGAAGACATAGATACTATTTCTCTAAATGTCTACGAGGCAAATCAAACAGCTTACAATCTTTACCAAAAAGAAGGATTTGAAATCGTTCAAATGGTTGAAACACCTATACGAAAATACATCATGAAAAAGGGTAGATAGAAAGTAAAAAAGCCTTGAATTCCAAGGCTTTTCCTGTTGTATTTAGATGCCCCCTGAATGTAATCAATTCAAAATGGAGCAAAAGTTGGTACCGTTATTATTTATTTTTTAAGTATTGACGAGGAAGTTTACTTTTCAGGGAGAGTTAATAAGAGTAAAGGAATTTTGTTGTTTTTTTGTTTATAGGAAATAAAATAATCTTTTTGACCATCGCTATCTGTAATCAGAATACTATTTCTTGTATCGCCTAGTTGATATTGTTGAGAAATGTTGGTTGTGAAAGAAGGCAGTGAAAATTGTCCGATCAAGTGGTCGAAGGTCGTTCTATCTTGAACGATGAAATTGATGTGATGTAAGGAATCAATCAGTGTCTGCCAGATACCTAATTCTTTGCGAACGAGCAATGTTTCTCCTTTTAATTCTTCAAAGGAAATCTCTGTTCGGTTATATAATGGATGATTCTCGGGTACAGATAAATACAGTTGTTCTTTAAAGTAGTATTGGCTTTTAATTCCTTCTTTTTTTACGGGAAAACTAGTGATAATAAAATCTAACTCATCATTTTCAAGGTTCTTAATCAATTCCATTTCATCTAAAAATAAGTTTAGTTCAATATTGATCGTTTCTTTTGTGAAATCATGAAGATGCTTGATTTTCCATATAGGGCCTTGAGAGCAAGATCCTCCTTTGATTATTGTTTCCTTTTGATTGAATGCCCGAATACTAGCAATCATTTGTTGGTGTTGGTCAAGGATTTCTTGAAACTTTGGTAATGCATATATTCCTGTTGGTGTGATTTCTAGATGATTTGGACTTCTATCGAATAGTTGGACATTGAGGATTTTCTCCAAAGTGTACATGTTTCTAGTTAGAGTGGACTGTGAAATGTGTAATTGTTCAGCTGCTTTCGTCAAGGTCCCTGTTTCATTAATTGTTATAAATTGTCGAAGATACTCTAATTTCATTGCATACCTACTATTCATTTTTTGCATACTACTTTGTATTATTGCTATTGTACAATTTTTTAGAATCAATGTAAACTGTATAATAAGACTTGAAGGAGGAACTTATGACAAAAGAGAAAACATCTTTGTCTTTCTTAGTGATTTTAAGTGCTTTTATGGCCCTTACATCACTTTCGACAGATATATATTTACCAGCTATGCCAGCTATGCAAGAGGAGCTAGGTGGAAGGGCTGAGTTAACGGTTACTGGATTTGTGATTGGTTTTGCATTAGCTCAACTCATTTGGGGGCCAATTAGCGACCATATCGGACGCAAGAAACCACTATTTATTGGAACAATACTTTTTGTAATTGGTTCAATTGGTTGTGCCTTGTCTTCTTCAATGGAAATGGTAGTTCTCTGGCGGGTATTTCAAGCAATTGGTGCTTGTACTGGGCCGATGATTAGTAGAGCAATGATTCGAGATCGTTATGATAGTACGCAAGCAGCTCAAATGTTATCCACTCTGATGATGATTATGGCAGCTGCTCCTATTATTGGTCCACTACTGGGTGGTGGATTGTTAGCTGTTGGTTCTTGGCGTCTGATTTTTTGGTTAATGGTGATCATTGGGATGATCATGTTTTTCTCAATTAATCTATTGCCAGAAACTCTGGGAGAAACCAAACGAAGTCATGTTTCTCTTGGAAATAGTTTTAAGAATTATGCTCAATTACTTAGCTCTAAGAAATTCATGGTTTATACCATGAGTGTGACATTCTTCTACGTAGCAGTCTACGCTTTTATTACAGGGTCTTCTGATATTTATATTAATTATTCTCATGTTAAACCAGAGGTTTACTCTTTATTGTTTGGATTGAATATCCTAGGAGTATCTTTCATGAGTATGGTGAACCGTCGCTTGGTTAGTCGTTTTGATCTGAGCCATTTGTTGGCACTATCAACTAGTCTAGCCTTTGTCTTCTCACTCATTCTTGCCTTAATGGGTATGACACATAGTTTTGGTCTTCTTGGGATTGTGATTCCCATGTTCTTGGTTTTCAGTATGAATGGGATTGTTGCTGCCTGTGCTAATGCAGCAGCCCTCTTAGGCTCACTTCAATATGGTAGTGGAATCATTCCATCGGTCCTTTTAGCAGTATTTGCAGATAAAACCGCAGCAACTATGACCGTTATTATTGCTATTTCAATTTTCCTATCAGCTGTAATGGCTATATTGGGAAGAGAAAAAAGAGCTTAACTTAGGATTGTATGGGACGGAGATGTTGAGTTTTTGACTAATGTACTAACTTTTTGTACAGTTCTGTTAGTGGTTGTTATTTCAATCGTAATGATTTTTCTGGGATAATAGGTCTTAAAAAATAGTTATTCAACTTTTTTAGTACCTTTCTTCAAATTCTTACTAGACGTAATTGACTAAAAATTTATTAGAATAATATTTTCTATATTAAAGAATAAGCGAGTCTTTTAAGAAGACTCGCTTATTATGTGCTTATAAAAAAATAGAACAATTTTCTTAAAAAGTATCAAAAAAGCCCTGAAACCAAGGCTTTTCCAGTTGTATCTAGATGCCCCCTGCATGAATTTGTAAGGATTTATCATCTTGAAAGTAATTAAAAATATTGAAATATAGCTGATTTTAGGGAAGTACTTTTAGGTGTTTTCAATGACATGATATAAAAGTGGGGCAAAAACGATTGACTCACATTTGGTTTGAAAATCTATAATACCTAATGATTATGCTATACTAGATATATAGTGTTGTTATCAATAAATATCAGTGCGAGACTAATCGGAGGATAAAATGGTTCAACAGATGAATGATAAAATTGCATTTTTAAACCGTTACACGTTATCATCTAAAAATAAAGTAGAATTTATAACTGATAAATCAACAATTGTAAATGCACCGATTCCAGAATATTGGAAAGTGGCATTTTTAGCCGATACTTTGGAAGATAGAAAATCAGTTGTTTTAGGAGAATGGCAGACATATCTTGCAAGGGAATTGAGCAATACTATTCTTTATCTACAAACATATCTGACTGACATTGAGTTGATGAGAATTGGAGAAGAGTATTCTATTTTATATACCGTTCTTAGTTACAAGACTCAAAAGACAGCTTTCTACGAAGGGAAAAATCCACTATCTGAATCAAATTTTGGTAAAAAATTTGATTGTCCAGTTGAAAATATAGATAAAACAATTGTAAACTTTTACACAAAAGTTCATAATGGCTTTTATTACTATCCGAGTAAAACAATGGGCTTGGATAGCACTGAAAATATCGATTCCATGGCTGATTTTGAATGGGAATATGAAGACCAGCTGGAGATGGATTTGACCTCTTGCTACAACTTTTTCAGTAACGGGATGGGGACCTATATCGTTTTTGATTTGACCAAGAATATAGAAAATGGAGCCTATCTTTGGTCCACTAAAGAGCTTCCTACAGGAAATTTAAATTTCTGGAACTTCATTGATGAATGGATAATCATTGGTTTGGATTTTTAAGTTTTTGAATTAAAATTGAATGACCGAACGAGGCAACTGGAAGAACTGAAGAATAAGATTTTACAATAGAAAAGCGAGGTTATCCTCGCTTTTTTTAATCTAATAGGTCCTTATTTTCAATTAAAAGTTCTAAAGGAGATTTTTCTCTTGCTACAATAAAACCAGGTTCATATTGGGTATGAAATGTTCTTTTCTGAGAAGTTGGATCAGTATACAACTCTTCTCCATCTTCTGTGTATAGTTGTTTGCCTCTTGTTAGGTAAAGTAAATCCTCTAAGTACTGTCCATCAGTTTGTAGAAAATGTTCGATGTGTTTGACAGCTTTTAAGATCTCACTTACTTTATCAGAGTATTCATTAGATTCAAGAACATTCTTTTCTAACTCAATCTCTTTACTAGTTCCAAATAGTTGGGTTGGAGTTGCATTAAAATATTCTGCTATCTTATCCAAATTTGCAAAGGTAGGATATCTTTTTTGTTTTTCGTAGAGGGGTAAAAGAATCTTTTACATGAAAAATTATTATTTGACGATCCATTGGTTGACCAAAAGTAGAACAGATACGAAAAAAAGCCTTGAAACCAAGGCTTTTTCCTGTTGTATTTAGATGCCCCCTGCAGTCGATTTAGAGTTAAAATAAGTAAAAATGAGTAACAAAAATATTGATAAATCAAGGTTTTGCCACTCTCTAAATCGTATGTGAAAATAAAAGGTAGAACAAAAGTAGAACATTTTTTATCTTACTTCTTTGAGGATGAGTATCAAAGCATCTAAGACTCGGGAACGTTGTTCTGCTGGAAGAGTTTTTAATTCATCAACAAGTAGAGTAATTTTTGGATCTTCTTCTTTCAATTGTATATCAAAGAATGTATCTAAATCTACTTCTAATGCTTCCATTACCTTCTCTAGAGTTTGAATCTTTAAGTTAGTTGAAAGATTTTCTAATTTATAGATATAATTTGTACCCAAATCAGCCATCTCTTCTAGTTGTTCTTGGGTATATCCTTTTTCTAAACGTAATAGACGGATTCTTTTAGAGATGTAATCTTGAAGGTTGGTTTTGTTATTTATCATTTATTACCTCGCTACTTACATAATACAGACAAACGACTGTCTTTTTTAGACTTTAAATAGTTACATTTTTATAAAATAACTTTAAAAAGTTGTAAAATGTGATATAATGAAGTTATAAAAAAATATAATGAGGATTAATATGAAAAAACAACTAATCGCAACAACAGCTATTGCAACTGCAAGTCTTGTCGGAACAATCGGAACTGCTCATGCAGATACGGTAGAGCTTCCATTGCCTACAACTGCTAAAACCGAACCAGCTTTGGTAGAGAAGGAAGCGCCTAAGCAAGCTGAGGTGAAAGTTCCTACTAAGGAAGATGTCGCTGAACTTGGTGCAACTGCTAAAAAAGCGCAAGACGATGCAGACAAAGCAAAAGAAGTTTTGGATCGAGCTAACGACAAATCTGATAAGGCAGAGAAGAAAGTGGATGGCTTGAAACAAGATGTTGCAGACACTCAAAAGATTGCTGACAAAGCGACTCCAGAGGTTCTTCAAAATGCAGAGAAGAAAGTGGAAACTGCAAAAGCAAGTATTCCAACTGCTGAACAAGCGGTATCTTCTGCGCAAAAAGCACAAGACGATGCAGACCATACTGTTGCTGTTCAAAGTAAAACAGTCGGTGCAAAACAAGCAGAGGTTACTCAAGCTGAAACTGGTGTAGCGGATGCTAAAGCTGAAGTTAAAAACGCTGAGGATGCTTTGAAAGGGGTTGGTCTTGCTGAAGCTAAAGAAGCACAAGACAACGCTATCAAGGAAGAGAGCGAAAGTAAACAAGCTCAAGCAGATGCTCAAACTGCCCTTAATGAAGCTAAGAAGTTGGATGGTGAGCTTGCTGAACAACTAAGTCAAGCTGAAAAGACCGTTAAGACTGCTACAAAAGCTGTGAAAGCTACGGAAGCAGAAGCTAAAGAAGCAAAGACTAATTTGGATAAGGCTACTACAACCTACAACCAAGCGGTATCTACTCTTGATGCTCTTCAAGATAGCTCTAAGAAACAAACGATTACTCTTTCACCAGCCTTTATTCAAGCGGTGAAAGAAAACATGGCTTATAACGACCAAGATACTTCTTCTTGGACTGATGAACAGCGTAATAAACGCACTATGGAGCTATACAACAAGATTGTAAACGCTCAAGTAGACCACAAGAAGTTGAACAAATATGTTCCAAGTAAAGCAGACCAAGCAGATGAAACTCGTTATGATGTTAACAATCTCCCACAAGAGATTAAAGACGAGTTGAATTACTATGTAGTTGACCTTATCAACCAAATGCGTCGCCAACTTGGACTTCCAGATATTGTTCTTTCAAAAACTTCTCTTGAATTTGCAGATAAGGTAGCTAAAGAGTATGTGAAAGCCGACTTCTCTAAAGCGATGAAAGATGCGTACCGTTCTCGTGGAGGTGTTGGGCACTACGCTATTGGTGTCAATAAGGTTGCCAAAGAATATGGTATGCCTACAACAGATACAGAGGAAGAGAACAAAGGAAGTCAATATTACGAAAACACTGTAACAACTTATACTTATCACCACTTTGATGATGCTGACGGTGTTTACCGTATGACTCTTGGAGAGATGAAAGAGAAGTTGTATAATGACCTTGTTATGTTGGTTTCAACTAAGGGTGACTATGCTCATACACAGGGTATCCTTCAGTTCGACTCTGCTCATGAAACTATCTACTTCGGTGGAGTTGCGCAGAGCAAAACGAATGAGCTTTACACAACTCACTTTTTGACTGCTATTCGTGGTTCTTATCTCGACAATTCTACATGGGATAAAAAACTTATTGCAAACCCACTAAGCGATGAAGTAGTAGCGCGTAAATTGAGCGAAGCTCGCCAAGCTCTAGCAGATGCTATGTCTGCTCGCGACAATGCAAAAGCAACTTTTGAAGCGAAAACAAAAGCAGAGTCAGATGCGAAAACTGCTCTTACAAATGCACAAACTACTTTGTCTGCATTGAAGAGTGGTGAAAGCCCACTTGCAAACGCACAGAAGGCTTTTGACGAAGCGAAAGCTCGTCATGATCAAGCTGTTGTGACACTTGCCAACGCAAATGCTCTTGTCAACAACTTGACTGCTTCAAAAGCTACAAAAGAGGAAACTCTTAAACAAGCACAAGCTAAACTTAAAGACGCTGAGAAAGCTCTTCAAACTGCACAAGACGCTCTTAAAGCAGAAGAAACTAAGATGGCTGAACTTGAAGCAGTTGCTACAAGCAAAACCCAAGCGGTATCTACTGCTGAAAAAGCACTTCAAGCTGCTAAAGATGCCGTTAAACAAGCTGAAAAAGAGCTTTCAGACCTTAAAGGTGCGCATACTCGCTTGAAAGAAGCGAAAGCAGAACTTGAAAAAGCTGAGACTGAGCTTAAAGAGGCTTACAAAGCACAAAACAAAGCCAAAGTAGACTTTGAGGTTAAGAGCCTTGCAGCAGGTCAAGCTCAAATTGCTTACGAAACTGCCAAAGCTAAGTTTGATGAAGCAGAAACAAGACGTTTGGTTGCTCTTGCAGATGCCAAACGTAAAGAACTTGAAAAAGCAGGTTACAAACCTGTCCCAGTTGTAGACGGTCGTGGGAATGTTGTGGATTACACAGCAGAAAAAGTAACCGTAGGCACTAAAGACGATAAAACATATCAAGCGCCTGCACAAGCAGAGCCTAAGAAACAACTTCCAAATACTGGAACGAAAGAATCGAATCTTCTAGCAGTACTTGGGGCAAGTCTTGGACTACTAGCTTTGGTAGGAAAACGAAAATATAATAGATAAAAAGAAAGAGAGCGGTGGCTCTCTTTTTTGTTGAATTTAGTGGGAATTGATGCATAGTGTAAGCTATGTACTTTTTATTTGGTATCATTAATTTTAATGTTCTGCATTTTCCATATTTTCTTCGATTTCAATAACAGTAAGTAAATGTTCTTTCAAAATTATAAGTAATTCAGTGGGTACAGGTAATTTAACTTCTGTTTTAAGTGTATTATTTATTTGATTGATTACCTTAGAGGTTAAGAATCTCTTTGTTCTTACCTCTTTAGGTAATTTGTTCCTTTGTTCTGGTTTTAGTTCAATTTTTAGGTATTTTTTAAGATCAAAAACCATACTAATTGTTTCAAATAGGGTTAAAACAGAACATTCAGGAAGCGTGTTTAAAAATTTATAGATTGTATCTAGTGATTTTTCTTTATTTAAGAATGTACTATTAAAATCTTCACTCGTATAATCATCTTCAAAATTTTTAATTAATCCATCAATTAGGTAAGTCCATGATTTAAAATCTAAATCAACTTCTATCCGACTGATGCTATCAATAAATATGATGTCATGCAGTGTTAGCTCTTTTCCAGGTAATTCAGCAGAACATTGAGAAATAGATTTGGATATTATTTTTAAATTTCTTGGTTCTAATTCTTTAAAAAAAGATTGCAGTAACTCTAATGCGTCTTTTCTTCTGCTAGAACAAAAATATTTTTTTAAGTCAATAAAGCATGTTTTATAGGTTAAAAATTCGTCGAAGAGTTTGGAAGATGCGGGTATATTAGGCATATATTTTATATACACTTCAGGTGTTTTTATTTTTCTAAATTTATTTTGGTAGTTTTTAGAAAATTTAATCCAATTGTATAATGTTTTTTCATCATAAGGAGCATCATCTCCAAAGTATTTTTTTAGAAACTCACTTCTCGAAATATGTTTATGTTCTTTTTCTCGCTGTATTCTGATTATAGTAGTGAAAATACCTTTGTTTTTAACAAATTCTGTAAATAATTCGTCATTTTCTAAACTCCGATGGTTACTCTTTTGAAGTCTCTTATTGAGAAAGTGATTAATCAAAGGTTCATAGTCACTTTTTTCACGTCTATCTAGTAAAAATTTATCAAACAGGTTTTCTATATCATTCATTATTAATGCTCCTTTGTTATTGTTTTATTTAGTGTATCATAATTTAAATTAAATGATAGGGAAGATAAGCCAAATATTTTTAGATAAATAAATTTTTATTTTACCGAAATTAATTCTTGTTATCGTATAAAATAAACTTATTGAAATACATTCGATGTTTTACAATCTCTCTGGGAATGATGTGATTTAGCTAAGTCGTTCTTCTCTTTAAATAAGATAAATGTTTGGATTATAAGAAAATCTAGATTAAATGATAGGGAAGATAAGCTAAATATTTTTAGATAAATAAATTTTTATTTTACCGAATCATTTTGTTGTTTTGAGATAAAATAACCTTGTAAAAAGCATTTAGTGTTTTTCAAGTTTTATTAAAAGGATGTGATTAAAATGAAATAGAAGAGCTATGTAATTTCAATATTTTCACTAATATGTGATTCTCTACATATATTAGTAGAAATGTTAATGAATAGAGATAGAATTGAGTGTTAAGTATGGAGTTTTTAACATTACAAACAGTTGGCATGTTGCTAGGTGTCTCAGACACTAAGGATTATAATTCAGGTAGTATTGTTGGTGCGACTTTCCAAATTGGTAGTCGTACAGCAAGTGGAAGATTTGCAACACATTCAATTAAAGTTATGAATGTAAATGCTAGCGACTTTATTAAGTATCTGGATAGTGTAGTTACGTTAACACTTTCAAATGCTACAATTAGTGCGTACAGCTCAGGTAATAGTGCTTCTTTGTCAATTAAGGCTGACTCTGTAAAAGTCTCTCAAGGCAGCTGAGGTACTTAATATGTTTAAAAATAAGTATAGAGTAGCAGTAGATTATTTCAAAAAACGTACAGAGTTAGAGAAGTTTTTACTAATTCTTGTGTCGTTAGCTTTATTAATTAGCTTTATTTATGCTTTACCAGCTATTTTGGATCTTTTATTTAAAATGGTTGTTTTACTGCTTATAGCGTTACCGATTGTTGTGTGGTTTGGTTTGAGTACAAAATCAGAAGAAGTTTACTATGATACTAGCAAACTCTCTCTGTGTTTCAAACAAATTGTAAGTAGACTGGATTCAGACTCTAAAAATCGTTATCTTTTTCAAAACTGGCAAGTAGTTCGAGCGAGCAAGAAAAAAACTGCAAGAGTTATTGAATTAGTGTGTATGACAGATTCAAATGTTGAAGATTTCAACTCTAATGAAGTTGAAGTTCAAATAAGTATTTATTTGTCAGAGTTCCTTGAAAGTCATGGTATGACATCAACAAACGCGGAAATCTTTTTATGTAAATCAGTAGCAGTAGCCGAGTATAATAATGTAAACTATCTATTTATACGTTTTTTGCTTGCTGTTAATGAGAATGAAGCTAATTCTTTCGAGAAAGAATTAGATGTATATAAGGCTAAACAAGAGAAAATAGCGCGGGTAGAAGATAGTGACTTCGGTAATTAATGCTGTACTAGATGCTGAGTTGTTGAGAAGAGGAATTTATTTTCCTATCTCGATAGATCTAAAAAAACCACATTTAGCTGTATTTGGTTCAAGTGGAAGTGGTAAGACATACGCAAGTCAGTTATTGCTTGCAAAAGCAGTTTTAAACTCTGCAAAGTTAGTTGTAGCAGACTTTAAAGGAGATTTGGAGTTTTCATTTCTTGCGAAGCAAGAGCATTTTTATAGATTTGAAAGAGTAGGGTTATTCTTTGATTTTGTGTCTGATACTTTGCTGAAAAACAGACAGTCTGGACAAGACAAAAGCAAAAGTCTAATCATATGTTTTATTGATGAGATGAGTGCGTATTTTACGATGCTAGAAAAGAAGGAACGTGATATTAGGATTAGACAACTTTCAAGAATTTTGATGCTTGGTAGGTCCTTTAATATCCATGTTTGGATTAGTCAGCAAAGACCGGATGCCGAATACTTTGGTAAGTCGAGAGAAAATATACATAATATTCTACTTCTGGGGTCATTCAGTAAAGAAGTATTAAATATGTTACTAAGTGATGATAAAGATGTAGTCAATCGTAGACAGAGCCGAGGTAAAGGTTATTTAATCAGTTCTGGAGAAGCAACTAAAGAAATAGTTGTTCCGATTTATAATATAGCTAAAGTTCAGAGCAAGATTTTAGAGGGTATGTATAAGAGTAGTGAGGCAGTTGACTCTGAGTAGCCTGTGGCGAAGCAGAATGTCTTACTGCCTCGCTCGGCTCTGCCGAGTAGTAGGGGGACATGTAATGACCCCCGTTCCGTAATTAAAGATAAGAGAGGATTTATAAGATGAGTATATTTAACATTGTAGACGTTTTAAAAGAACAGGACTCAGCTAGTAATACGGGAGAGAGAAATCCTGTTGTGATTGCTTCTATTGATGAAGTAACATTTGTGATAAAACCAACAGAAGACACAATTGGTGATTATCCCTCACACTGGTACCAGATTGCAACTGAATTAGTGGGTACAGTAATTGATAAGTTGTCATTAGACAGTTTATTTGGAGAGGTAATAAATGTATCTACACCACCTGCAGGCTATACAAATGCAGTTAGTTTTAAAAACTTACCACACTATTTTTCAATTGCATTTCATGAGACAAATTTTGTGATGGGGATAGTTATAAAATTTTCTGCCTCAGCATTAGCATACTATCGCGATACTTTTAAAGAGTACTTTGGAGAAAGTATTGATGTGCATGGGATGTCTAAACTACTTGATGAACCTTACTGGGAATTAAGAATAAGTAGGATTGATCTGGCGATTGACTATTTCAATTTTGATATGAGTGTTGATGAGTTATATAGGGGGATTAAAGGCAGTAGCATTATTTTAAAAAATCATAGAGGGATAAAAAACACTTCTAAGATTGTTGCTACTGAAGTAGATAATGTAGTTAACACTATCTACTTTGGTTCAAAAAAGAAGAATAGTAATGCATTATTGAGGGTTTATAACAAAAAACAAGAGCAACTTGATAAGCATGGAAGGTTTTTACATTTACTGACTCTTTGTAATTCGTGGGTTAGGTTTGAGGCAAGTTATAGAGGAAACTTTTCTAATCAGATTTTGAAGCAACTATTGACTGTGAATAATGAAGAGGAGTTAGGAGAACTAGTTGCAAATAAAATGATTGACAAGTATTCATTTTATGATGCTGAGATAAACAAACCAATTGAGTTTACTAAGTATCTTGAGCATACACAATCGTTATACGCAGGGTTGAAGTCGCTATCTAGTAGGAATAATGATTTAATGTCTACAATCTCTCACATGATGAAAGGAAGTGGTTTTTTTCCACTTCTAAAAAAAGTTGAGAGGATTTGGGGGATTGAATCAAGAAATAAATTCATTATTCGTTTGATACAAGAATATGAACGACACTATAATCCGAATCAAGATGTAGATTTATGGTTAAATAAATTTGCTACAGAATTATCAAAAATACCATTTGATAGTTTTCTAGACGATTCTTTGTCAGTTTATTATAAAAACAAGAAGATGAAAAAAGGAAAAAATAGATTTGAGGTAGTGGGGAAATAAGATGGATAAACTGGTTGTCGATTTAAAAGGGGTAGTTATACAACTTCCTGATTCTCATGTTATCGTTAATCGTGATGAATATGATGATTTGAAGAGCAGGGCGGATAAAGGTAAATATATGACTTTAAAACAATTGCTTATGTTGTTATCAGTTTCAAGGCCGTGGCTTCTTGATAATGTATTGTATAATCCAAAAATTCGTAGAGAAATTGATGTTGAATTAAATCCAAATGGGTTTGTTAAATATCCTGAGAACCAAGGTGGACGCTATTTCTTTTTAGCCAGTAAAACAAAACAATGGTTTGAAGAAAACTTTAGAGAAATTATGGTATAATAACCTTGGCAAAAACCTTGGTTATCTAATGAAAGAGGTAACTAATGGCAACTTTTAGACAACGTACAAAAGGTGGCACATGGGATTATAGAATTGTAGATAATAACAAAAAACTTGTTGCATCTAAAGGCGGCTTCAGAACGAAGAAGGAAGCAGAAAAAGAAGCTTTAGCTATTGAATTAAAGTTGATGTCAGGTGCAAAAATTAATTCGCAAGCCAGTTTATATGAGTTATGGGAAGAGTGGTTTGATGTTGTTGTAAGACCACTTGGAAAAAGTGAATCAACACTTTTTAAGCATAAGAAGAGAGGGGACTTGATAAAGGAACTTTTTCAAGATAGACCAGCAACTTCTATTCGTTTTAGTCAATATCAACGAGCTTTAAATTCATATGCTGAGAGGGTTACAAAAGATACTGTAGCAAGACTAAACTCAGAAATCCGAAAAGTCATTCAGTTTGCTCAACGTGACCAATTAGATATAGTTGATTTTACGGATGGTGCGATTATTTCAGGGATGAAGAAAAGCAAGACAACAGACGAAAAATATATTGATAATATTGAAGACTATTATAAGATTCTAGTTCATTTAAAAAGTCATCTTAATTACAGTAAATCTGTGATTCCTTATCTTTTGTTTGTTTCCTTTAAAACAGGGATGCGTTTTGGAGAGATTTTAGGTTTAACTTGGGATTGCATTGATTTTGAAAATCAAGTCATCCACACTTATAGGCGCTACTATAATTATAAATGGAGACCACCCAAAACGGATACATCTGTTCGAGATGTGCCTATAGATGAAGAAACATCTGAGGTTTTGAAATTATTAAAGAAAGAACAAAAGATTGTCTATAAGAATCAAGGTATTAAGGAAAAAGAAAATTTCCTTTTCTATGATGTTGTGTATGGAGTTCCTAGTAATAACGCAGTAAATCAAAGTTTACAATCGCTACTAAAAAAACTAGAAATTTTTCCATATAATTTAACTGCTACGGGTATTAGACATACTTATGCTAGTATGTTGCTTGCAAAAGGAATTGATATCTGGGTAGTTGCTCATGTAATGGGCCATAAAAATATAAAACAGGTGACAGAAACGTATGGTCATCTTTTGAAAGAGAAGAAAGAAAAAGAACATCAGATTATACGACAGCTTTTAAGTGAGTATCCGTTGGTAGAACAAAAGTAGAACAGATAAGAAAAAAAGCCTTGAAATCAAGACTTTTCCTGTTGATTTAGATGCCCCCTGCAGGGCTCGAACCTGCGACCCATAGATTAAGAGTCTACT
>ERZ773049.1013-NODE-1013-length-16620-cov-3.336191_pt1 | contig 16620 bp, 17 predicted proteins | sample MGYA00580633_ERZ773049 | MGnify/ENA primary metagenome ERZ773049 (study PRJEB29015, sample SAMEA2737991) | human oral metagenome | biome: human oral; feature: human-associated habitat; material: dental | place: China | collected 2066 ... | reverse complement strand
CATCGACAAGGCTATGGTCGCAGAGATCCGCCCCAATGGTACAGATCGTGTCCGTGCCTTCGCCCTTGACCTCGACGAATCGGCAGAGTTCGGTCTTAAGGAAGAGGACGCACCTAGCCAGTCTTGGGCACGCTATATCTTTGGTGTCTGCCGTGAGATCCAGAAGCGTGGTGGCAAGATCGCAGGCTTCGATACGGTCTTTGCTGGTGATGTGCCTCTGGGCGCAGGGATGTCTTCGTCGGCAGCGCTAGAGAGCACCTTCGCCTTCGCTCTCGATGACCTCTTCTCCCTCGGTCTCTCTAAGTGGGACATGGCGAAGATCGGTCAGGCTACGGAGCACAACTACTGCGGAGTGAAGTGTGGTATCATGGACCAGTTCGCCTCGGTCTTCGGTAAGGCAGGTAAGCTCCTTCGCCTCGACTGCAAGAGCTTCGAATACGAAGAGCATCCCTTCGACCCTAAGGGCTACCGTCTCCTACTCGTCGACAGCTGTGTCAAGCATGAACTCGCTAGCTCTGCCTACAACAAGCGTCGTGAGAGCTGTGAGCGTGTCGTCGCTACCCTGGCTAAGCGCTATCCAGAGATCAAGTTCCTCCGTGATGCTTCCTTCGCTCAGCTCGAAGAGGTGAAGAATGAAGTCAGCGAAGAGGACTACAAGCGCGCTGCCTACGTCATCGGCGAAGTAGAGCGTGTCCTCGCTGTGTGCGAAGCCCTTGACAAAGGGGACTATGCTACCGTCGGTGAGAAGATGTACGAGACACACCACGGCATGAGCAAGCTCTACGAAGTGAGTTGCGAAGAGCTCGACTTCCTCAATGACCTGGCTCGTGAGTTCGGTGTCACGGGTTCTCGTGTCATGGGTGGTGGCTTCGGAGGCTGTACGATCAACCTCCTCAAGGAAGAGCTTCACGATAGCTTCATCGCCGAAGTCAAGAAGCGCTACGAAGCGAAGTACGGTATCCAGCCCAAGTTCTACGACGTCGTCATCTCCGACGGTGCTCGTCGCCTCTAAGGCGTAGCGCTCCGCTCACCTTTAACCACGACACCCCGCAAGGTACTCGCCTTTTCCTAAGGTAGTCACCTTGCGGGGTGTCGTCGTTTTCTCTGTCGAAGGGGCTTAAGCTACCTTACTTCTTCCTTAGCTTCTTCCATTCCTCGAGGGTGAGCTTGGTGAAGTGCTCGGTACGTACTTCGCCGAGTAGGGGCACGGGCTTCTGCTCTTCGGTGTGGCTGTACTTGAAGCCACACTTCTCTTGTGTTCGTTGGGACTTCACATTGCCCTCGTAATAGCCACACCATACGGCACTCATCGCTAAGTCTTCGAAGGCATAGCGAAGCAACTCATTGACTGCTTCGGGGATCAAGCCTTTGCCCCAGAAGGGTTCACCGATCCAGAAGCCTATCTCGCATTCGCCCTCTGCGATACTTGCGGTATGGATAGCGCTCCTTAAGGTCATGATGCCGATGCTTCCGATAGCTTCGTTCGTTTTCTTGAGCACCACGGCGAAGTTCCCCGAGTCGGAGAGTACGCTTCGGATGATCTCACGGCTCTCGTCTTCGCTCTGGTGCGGAGGCCAACCGGCGATAGGACCGACATTGGGGTTCTGTGCATACTTGAAGAGGGAAGGAGCATCGCTTTCCCGCCAAGGCCTTAATAATAGTCGTTCGGTCTGTAGTCCCATAATCATTCGTTGGAAGATAGTCGTAAGAGGGAATAGGCTCGCTATTCCCACCACAGGACAAAGTTGCGGATAGGTGCCGAGCTGGGGATCTGCGAGCTATTGACGGTCTTCGTCTTCTCGTCCCACCAAGTAGCGGGGAGCTTTGACTTAGGGATAGAGAAGCTGGCACGCAGGTCATCTACCACGACGACGATATCCTTCTTGTCGGGCTCGATGCGCGTGATCGAATAGGCCTGCTTGATATCCCCAAAGGTAGAGGCTGTAGTGATGCCCTGCTCCGTATGGAAGAGTGGATTGAGGACGATCACACGATTTACTCGCTGCTTCATACCTGCACGCTTCTTCGGGCTGATACTGAGGAGGGGCTCAAAGTAGCGTGTATAGATCGTATAGACGTCGTACTTGTCATCGGCGAACTCTCCCTCCTCCTTCAGTTCAATCTGAGCAGCAGGCACACGCTTGAAGATATCCTCGAGCGTCATCTCGCTCGTGATATCCCCGATGCTATTCTTCGTGATCGTGGACTTGTAGTAGGTCTCGGGGATAGGCACTCGGCCATCGATGTACGCCACCCGAGAGAGGATCTCAGCATCCTTCTTCGTGAAGACCGTGACGCCCAGCTGATCGTGGCTGGGTGCGATACACAACGTGACACCCTCGGAGGACTCACCCAGTGGAACGAAGATCGTATCACGGCGAAGCGTCCCCAGCTCGACCAGGTCGCTATGCTCCTTGCCCAGCAGCTGAGAGCCAGAGATGGAGATCAGGTATTTATCTCCTTCGGGAGATATCAGGAGCGAGCGATGGGAGCTGTCGCCTTCTTGAGGGGAGGCAAAAGTATATGTGCCAGGGAAGTTGTAGGGCTGGCGCTTACGTAAGATGTAGTGAGAGGACTGATCTCCCTTAATCTTATTTCCATTGGCATCGAGGATGGTCAGGGTCCCATCACCGAGGGCAAAGCGCTCTGGAATGTCGGGGGAATTAAGCGTCAAGATACCATCCTTCACGGTATAGGTCACCTTACTAATCTCGCGCACATACCCAGCAACTTCGCTCATATAGGTAGCGTGTATGGAGTCATCGAGGGTGATGGAGAGCTCAATGCCATCGCAGTCGCCACAGGGGACCGTCCCGAGATAGACGGGGGGAGCGGCGTGCGATGAAGTATCTTCGGACTGCTGCTTCCCTCCGCCTTGGCAGGAGAAGAGTCCGAGAGCACAGAGGGCAATGATTAGACGTTCTTTTAGCATGACTTATTTGCTTATGAAGTGATTACTCTAAGTGAAGACGGGGCAAGGCAAACGCCTTCGCCCAGCGCAGTAAAGGTAGCGTATTTACCGCTCACAGCTCGCAGAAGTCCAGAACCTTAAATACAGACATATAGAAACAGCCTCTGTACCTCACAAAGATTATAGCACAGAGGCTAAGAAATCGACTATTCTTTTATGTCTAACATCTATTTTTTCCTTATCCCATTTTTTATCTTTTTCTGTCATCTTGAATACTTCAAGTTGCTGCTGTAGATGTGTATAGCTCTCACGTTTTTGTTGAAACCGTCCATTACTCAGCGATATATTATGGCTCCCGGATAAAAGCATATAATTACCTAACCTCTCCAAGTATAGTTCTTTAAATTCGTCATCATAGGAGCAGTAGCCATTATCAGCCTCTTGATTTTCGGTCTTTGGAGCTATATGTTCAAGATGTGGAGTTTGAATGCTATCATATCTAATTTGCCTATAACCTGCGTATCCCTCATCAATCAAATGATTCTCATACTTCCATAAAAGGATCTTTGCAACATCGTGAGACATCCCCTTATTTAGATAATCTTGCAAGACTTCGTTGGTCCAATATCGCCACCAACCAGTTGCTGTTTTCATCCAGTTAATATGGTTGACAACGACCATTGCATCAGTTTCTACTTCTTGATAGCAGGAATTAAGTCTCCAGCGTAGATCAGCCCGAGTTTTCACAATACGATGTCTCAAGAATATCTGCTCTAGGGCAATAGACATCCTACTTAAATCAGCTTGTCCCATCCCATTACGCATCGCTTTAATGATAAATGGGAACATGATACTCCTGTCCGATGAGATCAACAAGGTATGATAAGCGATATTCACTTTCTCCTGCTTAAAGAATTTTGAAGTTTGGTCAAAACAAGATGCTAGTAAAGAGCTGAATAATCTAATAAACGCAATACAATCATCCACTGCATTCAATTGCTCCTTTACAAAACCCAGAGGATTGATATCATCTAAGCTATTTCTATGAACCTTAACAGTATAGCTCAACACACTATCCTCAGTCAGATACTTCTCTGTTAGAGAAATCGACCTATAGATATGCTCAAATCGCTCTGTCACCTCAGAGAACAAATCATCCTTTTCCTCTGAAGAGGCACAAAGATGTATATGATACATAAACTCTGCTTTGATAATTTCCAAGTTAGTAGGCTTCTTCCCTCGGTTATTTTGGAAGATAAACATCTGTACAGCCTCTGACTCATTCTTTACCACGTGCGTAGTGCATGATGCGTTAGTAATTGCATGAAGCAGCTTCAAGAGAACGTCTTCCTCAATATCTCCCAACTTTTTAACAAAATAACCGAATGCTGTTGCTATCCTCTCCTTTGAGAGGGTATCGCTATCATCACCATTCCAGTTAATCGTTTGATCTATCACGTATTCTCGGAACATTCTATTGTCATACTTTACTGTTGAGAAATGATAGTGGTTATCCTGCTTAACTGTGTCTCGATAAAGTTCACATAAGTCATTGCCTAAATCTTCGACTTTTGCTACCCCCTTAATCTCTAGCAGCTTTTTATATAGGGCCGCTATAAAGATGACAACTGTAGTTAATCGCTGTTGACCATCAATAATTGCATACTTTCCTTGCCCCCTATCCTCGAAGAGGGAATGTCCTAGGCAATATGGCGTAGCCGAATGGCTCCCGATATAATCTTGAAGATCCAATAAGAAAGTATTTACCTGTTTGCTCTTTTCTTCAGAGACATCTGTATCCCAAGAATAAGCTCGCTGATAGTCAGGTACGCTAATAAATTTCCCTGCGAGTAATGCAGATATTTGGGTAAAAGAATCCATAGATACTAATTGGGTCTAAACTACTCGGCATGCTACTCTTCTATGGTATTAGCACATCAAGTAGAAATGAATAATGATTTACAAACTACATGCCGTAAGGACTATGTCTGTGCATATCCCTCGTTGGCTCTATCCCCCCACTCAATGTAATGCACCTAAGAAAGCCAATACTCTCAAAAGTCTTTCTAAAGCAATCAAGCATCCAGGCTCTTAGTTCGTAGATGATGTTATACCGCGCAAAGTTACTCATTATTGAGTATTCTCCGAAGATACAAGATACCCAGGGCAGAAAAGGGAAAACGAGGAAGTCGGCGAAGAAAGTAGAGGAGCTTGGCAGGCAAAATAGTAGAGCTTGACGACGAATGCAAAGGAGTTTTGCGAGCGAACTTCCTTGAGTTCGCCGCCATTCAAACGGTAGTAGCTAGAAGATTAACCGAATGAAGGTAAAGATTTATACGTATAAACTCGGGACTTAATACGTATTAAGTCAGGATTTTATACGTATTAATTAGCGGATTAATACGTATCAATCTGCAACCCCAAGCGATAAAAATACCGAACTTAACCGAAAGAGATTTTGCATTCCAACGAAACTAACTACCTTTACCCCAGCAATAAACCGCACGAAGTAGCTGACCTTCCACCCTCCCCTTCAGCTACTTCGCCCAACTACACAATGTACTATGACAAGCAAAACACTTCAGTACGTCCTCTTCCCTCGGAAGGTTACCTTCGGAAAGCACCGTGGGAAGACCATGCAGATCGCTCGGCTCACGGGACGCTATCACGTCGACTTCGAGCGCTTCTGCGACCTCGTCTCCCGCAACACCACTCTAAACTACATGGAAGTGCAGAGTGTCCTCAACCTCGCCGCAGACACTGCACGTGGCCTTGTCTCGGAGGGCGCCATCGTTGACTATGGTCGCCTCGGGCACTTGATGCCCAGCTTCAAAAGCCACGTCGTAGAACTCGAGGAGAAATTCAATCCCACCATCCACATCGGTGAAGTCAAAGTGCACCTTCGCCCATCGAAGCGCTACTTCACTCTAGAGGATATTCACTTCCGCCGAGTGCCACAAAAGACGAAGAAGACAAAAGGCTAGCGGAGGAAAGACGGAGTTTTTTGCTACCTTTAGTAGGGCAAAGCGGGGGGATTCACCGCCCTTCGCACCGCCTCAAACAATACATTCATTCCAAGAACTAGACCCCATTATGAGCCAAATCAAGGACTACATCCGCGAGCACGAAGGACGCTTCCTCGAGGATCTCTTTGAACTTATCCGTATCCCTTCCGTCAGCGCCAAGAGCGAACACAAGCCCGACATGCAGCGTGCTGCCGAATATTGGCAGAGCCACCTGAAGAAGATCGGCGTACAGCATGCAGAGATCTTCCAGACTCCAGGCAATCCCATCGTCTTCGGCCACTATCAGAAGGATCCTTCACTACCTACGCTCCTCGTCTATGGCCACTACGACGTGATGCCCCCCGAACCACTTGACCTCTGGAAGAGCGAACCCTTCGAACCCGAAGTACGTGACGGTCACATCTGGGCACGTGGTGCGGACGACGACAAGGGCCAGTCGATGATCCAGATCAAGGGCTTCGAGACGGCGCTTGCCCTCGGACTTGTGAACTGCAACGTGAAGTTCCTCCTCGAAGGTGAAGAAGAAATCGGTTCGACCAACCTGGAGCCCTTCTGCCGTGAACACCTTGAGATGCTCAAGGCTGACAATATCATCGTCTCCGACACCAGCATGCTCAGCGCCGAGACTCCTTCGATCACGACGGGCCTACGTGGTCTTGCCTACTGGCAGATCGAAGTGACGGGTGCCGATCACGACCTACATTCTGGTCACTTCGGCGGTGCTGTCGCTAACCCCATCAACGAACTCTGTAAGCTCATTGCCCAAGTTCAGGACAAGGACGGCCGTATCACCATCCCCGGCTTCTATGATAAGGTCGTCGACCTGACACCCGAAGAGCGTGAGATGATTCGTCAGATCCCCTTCGATGAAGAGGCATACAAGAAGTTCCTCGATGTAGATGATCTCTTCGGTGAGAAGGGCTACCATACGCTGGAGCGTAATAGCTGCCGTCCTTCCTTCGACGTCTGCGGTATTTGGGGCGGATACCAGGGCGAAGGTTCGAAGACTGTCCTTCCTTCCAAGGCTTATGCCAAGGTCTCTTGCCGTCTGGTAGCCAACCAGGATCATAAGGAGATCAGCCAAGCTCTCGTAGACTACATCGAAGGTATCGCTCCCAAGTACGTCCGAGTGAAGGTCACGAAGATGCACGGTGGTGAAGCTTACCTTTGCCCCATCGACCTACCCGCTTACCGTGCTGCCGAAGAAGCTGTCGGCGTAGCCTTCGGTAAGCGTCCTCTTGGCCTGCGAAGTGGCGGTAGTATTCCCATCATCGCAGCCTTCGAACGTGTCTTCGGGATCAAGACCATCCTTATGGGCTTCGGGCTGGAAAGCGATGCGATCCACTCACCCAATGAGAATCTTCCCCTCGACATCTTCTACAAGGGTATTGAGGCTGTAGCCGAATTCTATAAGGTCTACCCTAAGAAATAAGCACCCAATTACACTGAATGTCCATCCTTATTAAGAATGTCCTTCATCAGGACAAGCTCACCGACGTCCTCATCGAGGGCAACCGCATAGCCCGTATCGCCTCAGGTATCTCTGCTCCAGCTGGAGCAGAGGTGCTTGATGGCACGGACAAGGCGATCATCCCCGGCTTCATCAACACGCATACGCATGCTTCGATGACGCTCTTCAGAGGTTATGGCGATGATCTTCCTCTGATGACTTGGCTGGAGGATTATATCTGGCCCGTCGAAGCACAGATGACTGCCCATGATGTCTATGTAGGAGCTCGGCTGGCTTGTCTTGAGATGCTTCGCTCGGGGACGACTTGTTTCCTCGATATGTATATGCACCCACTCGAGACAGCAAAGGCAGTCGAAGAGATGGGACTACGTGCACACCTCTCCTATACGCTTTTCGACCAGGGTAATGCCGAGCGTGCAGAGCTCGATCGTAAGCGAAGCTACGAGTACTTCGACCGCTTCAAGGAGTTCAGTGATCGTATCACCTTCACTCTCGGACCGCATGCTATCTACACGGTGAGCGGAGAGCAGCTCCAGTTCTGCCATCAGTTCGCCGTCGAGCATAATGTGAAGATCCACCTGCATCTCTCAGAGACGAAGGGTGAGATCGATGAATGTGTCCGTCAGCATGGTCTTACGCCCGTCCGCTATCTAGAGAAGCTCGGCATCCTCAGCGAGCATCTCGTCCTAGCGCATGTCGTCTGGATCGATGACGAAGAGATGGATCTGCTGGCGAAGCACAACGTCAGCGTGGTGCACAATCCCGCTTCTAACCTCAAGCTTGCTAGTGGCTATGCCTTCAAGTACGAGGAGATGAAGCGCCGTGGTATACGTATCGGTATCGGGACGGATGGTTGCTCTTCGTCGAATAACCTAGATATGGTCGTGGCGATGAAGTTAGCTTCCTTCCTCGGTAAGGGATGGAGATTCGATAGTACGGCATGCAAGGCGGATGATATCTTTGCATCCGCTACGAGTGTCGGTGCAGATATCCTCGGCATTCCCGCTGGGCGTGTCGAAGAAGGCGCATTAGCGGACGTCTGTCTCGTGGATCTCAACACTCCCGAACTGGTACCGCTGAATAGCCTTACCTCTAATCTCGTCTACGCTACTTCGGGTAGTAGCTGTGTAGATACGGTCATCGTCGACGGCCGTATCCTGATGCGAGACAAGTACGTACCAGGGCAAGAGGCGATCATCGCCGAAGCTCGAGAGGTCGCACGCCGTCTCTTCAAGCACGCTTAGATGCAGGGTTCTTCCCTTCTACATAGAGTAGCACACGTAGCTTTCGGGCGAAGACTCAGCGAGCGCCTTTGGCTCTTCGCTCTTGTCTTCTTAGCCCAGCTACGTGTGCTACTTGCTTATATTCCCTTTCAAACAGAAGTTCCCTCGGACGAAGTACTACCGCTGGCGCTTGATCAGCTACTTCGTATCGGTGGGTGGGCAAGTCTTCTGACGCTTCTCTTTGCGCTGGCTCCGTGGAAGTGGCTGGCCCGCTCGTTGGGAGCAGTCTTTGCGGGCGCCGTCTTACTGCTATCGGCCTACGAACTCTACCTCATCGGCCTCTACCATGTTACTTATAATATGGACTTGGCGCAGATCATGCTCTCGACGAATTGGCGAGAGGGGAGTGAGTTCCTCGATAGTATTACGGCTAGCCAAGCGCTAGCTGTCCTCCTTCAGCTCGTACCTGCGGTCAGCGTTGCCTTGCTTGTCAGCCTCTTTACTAAGAAACACCCTGTCTTCTTTAGCCTATTTGGCTACATCACCGGCATAGTGCTCATGCTTCTTGGTCCTGTAGGTACTCTCTATAGTGACCTCCGTTTATGCCATCATCACAGTAGCTTCTCTGGGCTACAATACTCGGGTATCGACCGCATCATCTATAATACGCTGAGCGCACACAAGGCGATGAGGCAGATAGCTTCGGAGCAGAAGACAATACATAGCTCTCAGCGCACGATCACTGATCTGAGCATCACTCCTATATCTAAGGCACCGCTCCAGGTCGTCCTTATTCTCGGCGAATCAGCTCGTCGTACTAGTATGCACTGCTACGGCTATCCGCTGGAGAATACTCCTTATGCCGACAGCTTAATTCAAGCTAGAGAGCTCATCCCCTTCACCAATGTTGTCTCTCCTGCTTCGGCTACAATCCTCTCCAATACCCGTTCGCTCACCTTCTTTACCCACGAAGAAGGAGAAACTCCGTGGTATAAGTTCCCCTCGCTTATTCAGGTGCTCCGCCAAGCTGGCTATGCAACGGTCTGGATTGCTAACCAAGAGATCACGGGTAAATATTCAATGTCTAATCTCTTTGGTCGTCAAGCAGACATCCTTACGGGCAATCCAGCCTTCTTTAGCGGTCTAGGAGGGGAGAACATCGTTAATCGCCCCGACCTCTGTGATGAAGCGATCCTCCCGATGCTCTTCCATTATGATAGCTTGCCCGATAGTCTTCGTTCGACTTCTCCGCTGGGGCTCTTCCAAGTAGTGCATCTCATGGGCTCACATATGACTTATGCCGAGCGCTACCCCGAAGCCTTCGCCCGCTTTTCTCCTGATAGCCTGCCCCTGCATAAGGATAAGCGCAAGGACGAGATCATAGCAGGCTATGCGAATAGCCTCCTCTACACCGACTACATCATCCATGAGATCATCGAGCGCTATCGAGAGGAGAATGCCCTCATCATCTATGTCTCCGACCACGGCGACGCCCTCTTCGACGAAGACTATCCCGAACTGATGGGCCACGCATTGGTACCAAGGGCGGTAGAGATCCCACTCTTTGTCTACTTCTCTCCGTAACTTCGCAAGGAGCGTCCCGATCTCTGGCGCCAGATCAGCCGTCAGCGGGATAAGCGTATCCTGTCGGATCTCCTTACTCATGCCTTGGTTGACCTCCTCGGTATCCATACCGAGTACACTCAGCCTCGTTTCAACTTCTTCGCTCCTACCTACGACGACCGCCGTCAGCGCATCGTCGTCTCCCCCACTTCAAATAAGAAGATGGTGATGTAGTACAGCTCCGTCACCAAGTATGTCCTATAAAGTCATATGAAATAATGAACAAAATCCTTTCCCTTCTCACGCTACTTCTCTGCGTTTCCATCGTAGTCTCTTGTTCCGAAGAAAAGGAAGAGCCTCCTACTTCCATTACACTGAGCCCGGAAGGACGAATCATGCACCACGGAGAGACGCTTCAGCTGACAGCGACTCCCAATAGAGGAGTCTCATTCATCTCGGAAAACAAGAATATAGCTTCGGTTAATTCTTCGGGGCAAGTGCAAGCTGTCCTCATCGGGAAGACCCGTATCGTAGCTTCAGCTGGCTCGGCTGTGGCTTATTGTGAGATCGATGTTCGCCCCAAGGTCATCAATTTACCAGAGCCCCTTCTTCTCTTTGGTCGGAATATTGATGAAGTAAAGAAGCTCTTCGATGCAACATATCCTAGCGCTCAATATGAAGTAATCAAAGAGGAAGGAGCCTTTGCAAGATCCTTCCCTAACTACAAGGTAGAGAAGCGACGTATACCTCTATATGTCATCTATAGGAGTGATGACAATGGGAATCTGATATCAGTCACTTACAAGGCGCTAGCTTGGTACAACCTCCTCAAAGAGTATACTAGCGAGCGATACCTTTCCACTAACAAGTTGGTCAAAGGTGACTACGAGTTTCTCTCCGTGGACGAGCGCATCCGAGTACTAGTATCACCCTATTCGGAAAGTTATTATGATGCTACCTTCTTGCACGGTCCCAGACCCTAAATTCCCTTCCCCTCGTTTGGTTCTTGCTACATTGCTATGCTCGGGTGGCGCTAGTATCCGAAGTATTCAGCAATGATATACCAAGGACTATACTACCACCATCATCCCGAGGTAGTGAATTACCTCCCTTTTTATCTCTCTAAGAATATGAAGACCGCTACCATCCTCGGTAGCGGTCTTCGTATTATTGGAGGGGTGCTTCACCAGTCTACCGAGATTCCTTATAGCTAGCCCCTCTCACTTCTCCTAATATTCTCCCTGAACGGAAGGACGAGATCATCCAGAGCTATCGTGAGGAGAATGCCCTTATCATCTATATCTCCGACCACGGCGATGCCCTCTTCGACGAAGACTATCCCGAACTGATGGGCCACGCATTGGTACCAAGGGCGGTAGAGATCCCACTCTTTGTCTACTTCTCTCCGTAACTTCGCAAGGAGCGTCCCGATCTCTGGCGCCAGATCAGCCGTCAGCGGGATAAGCGTATCCTGTCGGATCTCCTTACTCATGCCTTGGTTGACCTCCTCGGTATCCATACCGAGTACACTCAGCCTCGTTTCAACTTCTTCGCTCCTACCTACGACGACCGCCGTCAGCGCATCGTCGTCGCCCCCACTTCGAATAAGAAGATGGTGATGTAGACCCATTGTATCCCTCGCTCTATACTGATTAGCTGGCGCGAACTTCTCGCCAGCCGAGACCTCACATACTGTCCAAATGGAACCTATGGTAGGTCGTAAGAGGACTCTACTATGGGTCGCTTCGACGACCTACTATAGGTTTTTCGGACGATCTACCATAGGTCGATTTCTCCCCCTTCTGATAGCCCGTGCTTAGTTGGTGCTTGGGGCGAGCTCCATGTCAGGGGATGTGCCTTCTCATTACGGGATATGCTGTGATAAGTTGCATGTACATGCGGATGTGTTTTACTGATAGAGTGGAGTTCGTTTTTATTTACCTTTGCTCCGTCAATGGATAAATTAGTTAAAAGGCTAACTATGAATATGAAGCGATTACTCTATTTACTAGTGCTTCTCTTGGCTCCGGTGCAGGGATATGCACAGATGCTCTTCACCGAGAATCAAACGATGCATATCGACAGCACAAAGACGCTACAGGGGACGATCACGCCAGTGGTCAACTTCCAGACTGAGAAGGAGAATGTGCTGACCCTCAGAAATACCTCCAATATCAATGTTCTGATCAAGAAGAGCCGAGTAGTCAACCTCATCAGTAAGTTCGAACTCTCGACTTATGGCGACAAGGTGACCGTCAGTGGTGGCTACGTACACGCTGAATATCGGTATCTGCTGCACCGAGCATTTGAGATCTACCCCTATGTCGAGTCGCAGTGGGCGGCTAGTAGAGGTATGGCATTCAAGTTCTCCTCAGGTATTCAGTCCCGCTATCGGCTGGTGAATAGAGAGAGTACCCTTATGTTTGCTACGCTGGGTGCCTTCTATGAGTACGAAGAGTGGGAGCGCCCTTCGCCCGCCGTACATGAACCTAAGTACGCCTATAGCCACAAGCTCAAGACGCATCTCTCGCTCAGCCTGCGGAATAAGATCGGTGACAACTGGGAACTTACGACGACTGCTATCCATCAAGCTTCGCCAGACAGCTACCTCAAGAAGGCACGTTTCGGCGGAGCTGTCGATCTCCGATATAGCATCACGCCTACGATCGGGATACGAGGTACCTATCGCTTGATCTATGATACCGATCCCATTGTCCCGATACGTAAGGACTATAATATGGTAGATGCAGGTATTGACCTCTCGTTCTAATAAGAAGTCTAAGTCTATTCTCACTGTAACGCAGTTATGTTCGTTATTTCTTACCTCCAGACGGATGAGTTCTTCTACCTGAATGTATTCCTGAAGTTGCTCCTGGGACTGCTTGCTATCGTCTTCATCATCAATAAGTCGGGCAAGGGTAATCTTGCACCTAGCTCAGCGATAGATCAGGTGCAGAACTATGTACTTGGGGGAATCATCGGCGGGGTCATCTATAGTCCTGCTGTCTCTATCTTGCAGTTCGCCGCCGTCCTACTTATTTGGGCCTTCCTCATCATAGGACTGCGCAGGCTTAAGACCAAGAGTGCCGGGATCAAGCGCTTCGTGGACGGAGCTCCTATTGTACTGATCAAGCACGGGGAACTCGATGTAGAGGCTTGTCGTAAGGCGAAAATTACAGCCCATGAAGTCGCATTTAAGCTCCGTCGAGAAGGTGTCTACCATGTGCGTGATGTGAAGCGAGCCGTCTTCGAGCAGAATGGTGAACTCATCATCGTACTAAGAGCCGAGGAGAATCCCAAGTACCCCATCATCACCGATGGGATCATCCAGACAAGCGTGCTGGATGATGTGGAGCGGACTGAAGAATGGCTCACCGAAGAACTTCAAAAGGCCGGCTATCAGTCTGCCTCAGAGATCTTCCTCGCTGAATATGAAAGTGGAGAGCTGAAGCTCGTCCCCTTCGTCCGAGCTACCCAAGAGCAGTAAGCTCATTCCCTTCCCCTTCCTTGATTATTGCTATATTTGCTATGCTCTTGTAGCACCAGTATCAGCCGTATTCAGCAACGATATATCAAGAACTATGCTCGACCAACATTATCACGAGGCTGCGAACTACCTCGCATCTCGCCTCCCCAAGGACACGAAGACCGCTATCATCCTCGGTAGTGGACTCGGTAACCTCGGTGAAATGCTTCACCAGCCTACCGTCATTCCTTATACCCAGATCCCTCACTTCCCACACTCTACAGCCATCGGGCATAAGGGGAACCTCATCGCTGGCACGCTCTCCGGCGTGCCCGTACTATGCATGCAAGGGCGCTTCCACTACTACGAAGGCTATCCTATGGAGCAGGTGACCTTCCCCGTGCGTGTGATGAAGCTCCTCGGTATCGAGAATCTCCTCGTCTCCAACGCTGCAGGCGGGATCAACCAGACCTTCCGTGTCGGCGACCTGATGATCATCCGTGACCATATCAACAACTTGCCCAACCCACTTATTGGGCCAAACATGGAGATGTTTGGCCCTCGTTTCCCTGATATGACCCGTCCCTACGACCGTGAATTTATCACGAAGGCGAAGGCGATCTCTCAGGAGCTCGGCATCCATGTACACGAAGGTGTCTACGTTGGTCTCACGGGTCCTTCGTACGAGACGCCTGCAGAGTACAACTATTGGGCACGCTCGGGCGGTGATGCCATCGGTATGAGCACCGTACCTGAAGTGATCGTAGCCCGCCATGCTGGTATACGCGTCTTCGGGATGTCCGTGATCACTAATGAAGGATGGCACTTCGACGATGACTTTGTCAATGACGGCGACGATGTGATCCGTGCAGCTAACGCTGCCTCAGAACGTATGGGTCGCATCTTCAGCGAGCTCGTCCGCCAGCTGTAAGCTGTAGCCAGCAGACCGATTAGAAACAAAGAAGCCCCGCACTCTCACTGGCGAGAGTGCGGGGCTTCTATTGTAGGGCCTATCAAGGTGCTACTCAGATACCCTAAAAATCATTGTTCCAATTGCCGATAGTCCCCCAGTCATCGTCCCACTCGGGATCCACGATGTTCCCATCAATCGAGAAGTTGATAAGTAGGTGCATCGATTCAGGTAAGGTAAAAGGCTTTGCCTCGGGAGTTTGATAAGACTCCTTGTATAGCTTTGTCTTCATAACTGTTGTGTTGCTAAAGGTTAGGACAGAGAGATACCCATGAGAGTTCTGCTGTTCTTGTTTGCTGAGTATAGAGGATATAGCTTCCTTGAGGATCGTCTATTGGTACACTATTTTCTCAGGCTGGATAGGTAAGGTCGGGTAATAGACCTTCCCTTCCATCTCCTTTGTCGAGTTCTTTGACTTCCGAATGAAGGATCCTTGTCCTAATATCTGAAGCCGTACAGATGGTTTCCCTGGCTCTGGAACTGTCATGGATTCGTCCGATGCGTTGTAGAAGGGAGATTCGATGGGGTCATAGCCGATCGTCCCGAAGTCCGAAGGGGTAGGGAAGTACAAGGCTACTACACGATCACCTACGCTTGGATAAAGGGTGGGCGAAGGCTTAGAGGACACAGGCACTTCGATAACCAAGGGCTTGCCTGGAGCTTCAATAGCCTCCAGAAAGCGATACTTCTTTGTATTCCCCTCGGTGTATTCATCTCTCCCTGCAAAGTGCACCAGATCGTAGGTGAAGAACCATCCACCATTGCCTGGTACACGTGTGAAGTTAAAGATCCCCCCCTTACGAACCTGCAGCATCGTCTTGTGTACGAGTGAGAGATCTGAAGTGAATACTAGCTTCACCTTGAGTGGTGGACGCTCGACTCGTTCCAGTTCTCTTGCCTGAAGAGATGGAGTTGTGGATCGGCTAGCGCTTCCTGGGTTAGCTGGTGCATCTGGCTTAAGGGCATACTTAGGGAAGCTGTTATGGAACTGAAGGATCATCAGGTAGCCTTGGAGCTTGAGCTTGATGCTCTCCTTGTCTTTGAAGATAACATCTCGGTGTTTAGTCTCTTCATCCGTACGCACCTCGAGCTTATTCTCTTCGCTCTTCAGCATAACGAAGTCTGCAGGTAGCTGAGCTCCATTCTGCCAGACGAAGGAATAGGCACCCTTGTTATCAAAGGGTGTATTTTGCCCGTTGGAACCAATGATTATAGAGGCGTAGACATCCTTGAGGTTGCTAGATAGCATAGCCTTGAGTTCCTCGGCTTCGGGACCTGTGTAGCGATCGAAGAGTCCATTGTAGCTCACCGTTTTCCCATCCTCAGAGACCTTCATGTCGATCCAGAAAGAGGCTCCTTTTTTTGTCCCCTTGTCATACACCTTCAGAAAGCCTTTGATAGTTCCCTTTTCATCTCCCATCGCGCGAAGGTTGATGAATTGCCTAGTGGCCACTTCATGGGTGTTGATCGTCGTCGAGATCCCCCTAGCTTGCTGAGCCTCATCCAAGCCTCCTACTACTTCTTCGAAGGGTGCGACCTCTGCGGTGAAGTGGAAGCGAATAGCTCCTTCGTAGATGCTATTGCTACTAGAGTAGGAAGACTCAGCATTCAGTTGTGGTGGTGTTTGTACGAGGGGAGCCTCTTTTGTGCATGAGTAGAGTAAGCCTACAGATGCAAATAAAGTAAAGAGTTTGTTCATATCAAATGTGCTGTTTTGTGAAAAAAGAAGACCCTATTTCTCCAACCTAAAAGGGATGATTTTATCACTTCGTATTAAGGGATAATCGAAGGATGAGTCTGGAATCTTACCTTACTTGATTCAAGCTCGGTCGCTCCAGAGCATTTGTAGTCTCTCTCTAATCGAATATTGGGAAGCGCCCATGGGGTGTGTGGCTTGTCCTATTGTATAGCAAAGATAATAAAATAAGTGTTAATTCTTTGCTTTCTTGAAGTTTTATGTAAGCCTAAACCTATCTATTCTATAGGTGTT
>ERZ773049.1010-NODE-1010-length-16645-cov-4.749186_pt1 | contig 16645 bp, 15 predicted proteins | sample MGYA00580633_ERZ773049 | MGnify/ENA primary metagenome ERZ773049 (study PRJEB29015, sample SAMEA2737991) | human oral metagenome | biome: human oral; feature: human-associated habitat; material: dental | place: China | collected 2066 ... | reverse complement strand
CTGTTTGGCATCACACCGGGTTTTTCCGGTTGCTGCAATCGCCGGGGATGCGGATAAAGGCGCGCGGCAGCGTCTCGCATTGGCCGAGATTGGGGCAATGGGCGCGGATGCTGGCGGCGATGGTTGCGGTGAGCGCAGTCGCGTCCGCGTCTTCGTCCGCCGGGGCGCCGGTGTTGTAGCGGATATGGCGCAAGTAGGGCGCGTTCATGTGCGGGCGCCAGCTCAGGTTGAGCGTGTGGCGCCAGTATTTGCTGTCGCCGCTGTCCTCTTGCCAACTGTCGGCAGCAACGTCGTCGATGGCCTGCCACGGGATGCAGATGGCGGCACGCATCCCGTCGCTTTGGCAATGCACCCCGTCGCTATCCATGCGGAGGAATGGCGGTGGTGGCGGCGGCGCCGGTGTGTAGTTGTCGCCGCGCCCACTGAATTTGTCCAGCATGGCGAAGCCGACGGGTACAAAGACGAGTACTGCCACGAGCGGCTGCGCGTGCTCCCCCGCGGCGAGGGTGAGGGCGGCAGTGAGGGTAGCGATGGCGAGGAGCGGCAGGAAGGCATCGCTGTAATAAAAGTCGCGGAGTGTGCGGTGGTCCCGCTGCTGGAATGACCATTGCCAAGGGATGATGGCAACAGGCACGGACGGCCAGGGCATGGGCGGCGGCAGGCGGTCACGCAGGCGTTGCAGCAGGGCGTCAATGACGGGCTGACCACGGCGGATGCGGCCGCTGGCGGTAGTGGTTTGCACGCCATTCAGCCGCAAGGCGAGATTCTGCGCCTTGCCCGCCTTCAGCCAGACCAGTTGCAGCCGCCCGTTACCGTCGTACCAGGCGTCGCAGATAGCCGCCCAGGGCAGGTGCAGCACTTGCCACGCGGCGGCATCGTTGTGACGGATATGAATGCCGTCGCTGTCCAGACGGAGGGTTTCAAGATGGATGAGATAGCGCGCATAGCGCAGACATTCCCGCGCGCAACAGCAGGCGATACTGAAGCAAAAAAACGGGAAAATACTGTTTTCGCCCGGATGGCGGAAATCAAAATGGCGCCAGGCGAACGTGGCGGAAATGGCGGTAACGGTGAAGGTCAGAATGATGCGCAGGGGACGGCGGGGGAAGTGGATGTTCATGGCGATGCGGAGATTTATAACGATACTGTCGCCAAAAACCCGCCACTGCGGCGGGTTTTCATTTTTTCAACCATGCACCCAAATCAGCCGCGCCAGCAGCACCGATGCCAGCACGATGACGCCGATATTGAGCTCGCGCCAGCGGTTGCACAATAGCTTCACGATGGTGTAGCTGATAAAGCCGAGGGTGATGCCGTCGGCGATGGAATAGGTGAGCGGGATGGCGAGGAAGGTAATGGCGACCGGCGCCGCTTCGGTGATGTCGTGCCAGTCAATCTCGCCGACGGTGTACATCATCAGCACCGATACGTAGAGAATCGCCCCGGCGGTGGCGTAGGTCGGCACCATTCCGGCAAGCGGCGCAAAGAAGGTGGCGAGCAGGAACAGGATGCCGGTTACGACCGCCATCAGCCCGGTACGGCCGCCCATGGCGACGCCGGAAGCGCTTTCGATGAAGCTGGTGGTATTGGAAGTGCCGAGTACCGCACCGACGACGGTCGCGCCGCTGTCGGCAAGCAGCGCCTTTTTCAGGTTGGGAATTTTGCCGTCCTTGACCAGTCCGCCGCGTTCGGTAACGCCAATCAGCGTGCCGGCGGTGTCAAATAAATCGACGAAGAAGAAGGCAAAGATGATGCTGAACATCGCCGGTTCCAGCGCGCTTTTCAAATCCATCTGCATGAAGGTCGGCGCAAGTGAGGGCGGCAGGGAAATGAGGCTTTCCGGCACTTGTCTGTCGCCGAAGAGGACGCCCAGCACGGAAATAATCAGGATGGCAAGCATGACGCTGCCCGGCACGCGGTAGTGGACAAAGGCGATGATGAGGAAAAGGCAAAGCGCGGTCATCAGCGGCGCGAAGGCGATGATGCTGCCCATCCGCACCAGCACGCCATCCGCGCCAACGATGATACCCGCGCTTTGCAGGGCGATGAAGGCGAGAAAGCCGCCAATGCCGGCGGCGATGGATTTCTTCAGCGCGTTGGGGATGGCATTAATCAGCCATTCGCGGATGCGCAGCAGGCTGACGATGATAAAAAGCACGCCGGAGAAGAAAACACAGGCAAGCGCGGTCTGCCAGGTGTGGCCGAGCTGAAGGACGACGGTGTAGGTGAAAAAGGCGTTCAGCCCCATGCCGGGGGCGAGGGCGACCGGCAGGTTGGCATAGAACCCCATGATGAACGAGCCGATGGCGGCGGCGATACAGGTGGCGACGAAGACCGCGCCGTGATCCATGCCCGTCTTCGCCAGCACGTTGGGATTGACGAAGATGATGTAGGCCATGGTGAGGAAAGTGGTAATGCCGGCGATGACTTCGGTGCGAACCGTGGTGCCGTGCGCCTGCAACTTGAACAGCTTGTCGAGCATGGGAAAATCCTGAAAAGAAGGGGGTGCATATTATAGCGGCATTACCATTGCGCCATGCGGGCACTGCCTCCGCGGCGACGGCCGCCCGCCTTGCCAGACCGTGACAAAAGCAGTACATTCGCAGCACAATTCAGATAAAGGAGCAACACCATGGCCACAACCAACTACAACATCCGCATTGAGCAGGAATTGCGCGACCGCGCCTTCGCCGTGTTTGAACGCTACGGACTGGCGCCGTCGCAGGCGATTAAACTGTTTCTGAACCAGGTCGCCGATACCCAGTCCATCCCGCTGACGTTCAACCACCATGCCGGACGCGAGGAACATATCCCCAATGCCGTCACCCGTCAGGCGATGCTGGAAGCCATCGAAAACCGCAAAAACGGCACACTGGGCAAGGCTTATCGCAATCTTGATGAAATGATGGAAGACATTCAGACATGGCAAGAATGAAGCCAAGAGCGCTATATCCGACCACCCAATTCCGGCGGGATGTCAAAAAACAATGGAGCGAATTGATTACTCCGGATTGGGCGACCGTTATCTATTACCTGATCAACGACCACGAAATTCCCCCAAAATACCGGGATCACGCCTTGAGCGGCGAATGGTCGGGCTTTCGCGAATGCCATATCAAGCCGGATTTGCTGCTGATATACGAAAGCGGTGAAGATTTCATCCAGCTCGTCCGCCTCGGCTCGCATTCAGAGCTGTTTGGCTGAAACCTCAAATGCCATAAAAAACCAGGGCTGCATGAGCAGCCCTTTTCCTTGCACCTCGCCCGCGCCGCATGGCATCGCGGCAGCATTCGCAGTATCCTGCCCGCCAACCCCAACCGCGGAGCCGCCATGTCCGAAACCCTGCTGCACACCCTCGCCGACCTGCGCCCCTGGCCGCTGGCCGCCCTCGCCCGCCACCTCAAGCGCAGCGAAGCGGAAACCCGCGCCCAACTCGCCGCCCTGCAACAAAGCGGCACCGTGCCGCTGCTGGAGACCGCCGACGGCTGGCAAATGCGCCCCGCGCTTGCGCTGCTGGACGCGGCCTGGTTACAACGCGAATGCCCCGCCGCCGCCGTGCAGGTGCTGACCGTCACCGACTCCACCAACAACGCGCTGATGCGGGAGACCGCGCGCGCAAACGGCGACGCCATCCTCGCCGAATACCAGAGCGCCGGGCGTGGCCGCCGTGGCCGCGCGTGGCAATCGCCCTTCGCCGGACAAATCATCCTCAGCATGAGCTGGCACTACCCCGACCCGCAGGCGGCCACCGCGCTCAGCATCGCCCTCGGCATCGCTGCCGCCAGCACCCTGCGCGCCGCGGGCTACCCGATACAACTCAAATGGCCGAACGACCTCTACCTGCACCAGCGCAAACTGGGCGGCATCCTCGTCGAAGCCAGCCATCACGCGCACGGCGTGGACATCATCGCCGGAATCGGCATCAACCTGTTGCCGCTGCCCGGCCTCGACCAGCCCACCGCCAGCCTGGGCGAATGCGGCACCATCGCCCGCAACCCGCTCACCGCCGCACTCATCAACGCCTGGCGCGACGCCTTTGCCCGCCATCCCGCTGACCGCCCTGCCCTGCCCGCCCGCTGGCGCGCACTCGATACCTACGCCGACTGCGCCGTCAGCCTGCACCGCGCCTGCGACACCATTTGCGGCATCAACCGCGGCATTGACGACCAGGGACGGCTGCTGCTCGAAAGCACCGACGGCATCCGCGTTTACAGCGAAGGCGAGACCCGCCTGCGCCCACAAACCCCTTCATCCCCCCAACAACAGGAGCAACCATGATCGCCCTCGTTACCGGCGCAACCGCCGGATTCGGCACCGCCATCACCCGCCTGCTCATCGCCCGCGGGCATAAAGTCATCGCTACCGGCCGCCGCGCCGAGCGCCTGCAAGCGCTGCACGCCCAACTCGGCGACGCCTGCCTGCCGCTCGCCTTTGACATTAGCGACGAAGTCGCGACCCTTGCCGCCCTCGCCAATCTTCCGCCCGAATGGCAAGCCATCGACCTGCTGGTGAACAACGCCGGTCTCGCTCTCGGCGCCGCGCCCTTCCCCGCCTGCGACCTCGCCGACTGGAAACAAATGATTGCCACCAACATCGAAGGCCTCGTCACCGTCACCTACGCCGTCTTGCGCGGCATGATCGCGCGCAACCGCGGCCACATCATCAACCTCGGCTCCACCGCAGGCAGCTACCCCTACGCGGGCGGCAACATCTACGGCGCGACCAAGGCCTTCGTCAAACAATTCAGCCTCAACCTGCGCGCCGATCTGCTGGGCACCAATGTGCGCGTCTCCAACGTCGAGCCCGGCCTCTGCGGCGACACCGAATTCTCCAACATCCGCTACCACGGCGATAACGCCAAAGCCGCCGCGCTATACGAAAACGTTGATTACCTGACGCCGGAAGACATCGCCGAAACCGTGCTGTGGATTGCCGAACGCCCGGCACACGTCAACATCAACCGCATCGAAATGATGCCGGTCGCGCAAGCCTCCGCCGGGCTGGCAGTGAAAAAGAAAAGCTGAAGAGCGCAGCGGCGCCCGGCATGACCATTTTGCAATACCCGCCCCGCCTGCCCGCCGCTGCCCCCGCAAGGGGAGATTGCCATGCGTTTGCGAGGCGGTCGCTACGCGGTTTTTCATCCCCTCTCCCGCTTCGCCGGGGAGGTGGCATCGGCTCGACAAACCGCCCCAAGCCCGCCATTACGCCCGCTTCGGCGTGGCAACGACTACGAAATCCCCGGCAATCTGCTATGATTGCCCCGCGATTACGCATCAAATCAGGCTTTAATTAGAGGTAAATACACATGAAAGGCACCAAACTGATTCTTTCCGCCATCATTCTGGCATCCCTCGCCGCTTGCAGCACGGGCGATGGTGCGAGAAAGCAACGCGATTTTTGCTATCAAGAAGGCACATTCCACAACATTTGCAAAACGGGTGCGGATACCACTGGCACCAGCAGTCCGAATGACAACGGCAACAACAATAACAACAAGGGTAATGACAATACGCCGAATGACAACGGCAACAATAACAAAAGTAATGACAACACGCCGAATGACAAGGGCAATGACAACAAAGGCAATGACAACAAGGACAAGGATAAAGACTGCAATTGCGCCTATGGCGGTTCTTACGACGAGTAATTATCGCACCGACAAAAAAGCCTGCCGTCATGGCAGGCTTTTTTATGGCCGCTGTCGCTTATTTTTCCTCGCGGATGGCTTTCAGATGTTCCTGAATGCGGAAGAGGACGATGATTAACTCGTTCATGACCCGTACCATCAACACACCGACGACAAAAATAAAAATGCCTGCCAGAAAACTGCTGAAGGTAAAGCTGGAACGGTAGAAACCACCATTTCCGGTGTAATAAATGCCACCACCGATACCGGAAAACATTACGGAAAAGGCGATAATAACGACGCCCACGATTTGTATCCAGTAAAGGACGGTAATTACGCGCGGGGTGATAAATTGGTCAAAGTTCAAAAAAGATTTCAGCATCAGTTGCTCCGGTGGATGAAAAGAAATGCGCCCGCTTTTATTCCCTTCCGGGGGTGGCGGGCGGCAGGTATTGTACAAAAGTAGCAGGGACGCCGCCACCTGCCTGCATCCGCTATAATACCGTTTTCCTTGTCTTTTGCCCCGCCATGAATGCCCGTTTTGCCGCCCTCTTTTCCCCGCTACGCGATTTGCTGCGCTATCGCGACCGGCCACAGCTTTTTGCCCTGCTGATTTATCAGGCCATTACCACCACCGGCTTTACCCTGCTCATTCCGCTGGTATCGGTACATTTTGTCGCCGATGTCGGGATGTCGGCGGCAATCGTCGGCATGGCGCTCGCCATTCGCCAAATCAGCCAGCAGGGGCTGGCTTTTATTGGCGGGATGCTTGCCGACCGCTACGGCTTGAAGCCGGTACTTTGCACCGGGCTGATTATCCGCGCTGTCGGTTTTTTTATGCTCGGCTATGCGGTGTCGATGCCGGTATTTTTTGTCGCGCTATTACTGACCGGATTGGGCGGCGCGCTGTTTGATGCCCCGTTTCAGGCGGCGACGGTGGCGATGACACAACCGGAAGAGCGACGCGAGTTTTATTTGCTCGCCAATTATTTGACCAGTCTGGCGGCGACCATTGGCCCGATGCTGGCGATTGCCCTGTTATTGATTGATTTCAGCGCGGTTGGCATTGCCGCCGGTTCGTGTTTTTTGACCAATGTCTTTGTCGCCGTCCGCTTTTTCCCCAATATCAAGCCACCGGCGGAGGAGAAAGGCGGCGGCATGGGCTATTTGCGACAATTGTTGCGCGACCGGGTTTATTTGCGTTTTGTCGCGATTATGTGCGGTTATTGGTTTGTGGTGATGCAGGTCAATATCAGCTTTCCGTTATTGGCGGAATCTTTGACCGGGAGCAAGGCGAGTGCGGGCTGGTTTTATACCTTCAGTTCGCTGCTGACGCTATTGCTGCAATATTTTCTGGTACGCCGCTTACAGCGCCATTTTCGCAGTCATCAATTATTGATTACCGGAACTTTAATCATGACCTGTGGCACTTTCTTTTTGGGAACGTCCGTCCATTTCGCCATTTTCCTGTTATGGATTGGCGGATATACCGTCGGCTATCTGGTCAGTCGCCCGATGATTGATATTTTGGTGGCGCATTTGGCGCATCCGCGCGCCCTGGGGCTTTATGTCGGTTTTAGTGCGCTGAGCATTGGCGTGGGCGGCGGTCTCGGCAACTTTTTCGGCGGCTGGCTTTATGATTTGGGCAAGGCGCTTCATTGGCCGCTGTTGCCGTGGATGGTTTTCGCCGCTGTCGGTATTTGCACCGCCTGGCAATTGGCGCGGTTTTTCCGCCGCTATCCGCAGACGGTGACGCAGTAATTCGTTTGCCATGAAAAAGCCGTCCCGCAGGACGGCTTTTCTTTTTGGCGGCAGTTATTGGGCAATCCGCCACGGCCAGGTTTCGCCGGCAAGGAAGGGGACGAGTTCACTCTCGCCATAGGGCAGGCTCGCCGGGAAGGTTTGTTCGCGCCGCTCCAGCGTGATTTCGCCCGCGTTGTAGGGCAGTCCGTAGTAATCCGCGCCGTGGCGGGCGGCGAAAGCGGCGAGTTTGTCGAGTGCGTTTGCCTGTTCGAAGGCGGCGGCGTAGAACGGCAGGGTGGCGTGCCCGGTGTAGCAGCCCGCGCAGCCGCAGGCGTTTTCTTTGGCGTGGCGCGGGTGCGGCGCGCTGTCGGTGCCCATGAAGTAGCGCGCATCGCCGCTGGCGACGGCGGCAAGCAGCGCGCGGCGGTCGGCTTCGGTTTTGAGGATGGGCAGGCAGTAAAAATGCGGTTTGAGGCCGCCGACGAGCAGCGCGTTGCGGTTGTAGAGCAGGTGGTGCGCGGTGATGGTGGCGGCGAGGTTGTCGCGCTGGCTTTGGATGTAGGCGACGGCGTGTGCGGTGGTGATGTGCTCAAGGACGATGCGCAGGCGCGGGAAGCGGCGGCGCAGCGGCTCCAGCGTGCTGTCGATGAAGGTGGCTTCGCGGTCGAAGATGTCCACGCCGTCGGTGGTCACTTCGCCGTGGATGAGCAGCAGCAGTCCCGCCTGTTGCATCGCTTCCAGTATCGGGTCAAGTTTTTGCGGGTCGGCGACGCCCTGGGCGGAGTTGGTGGTCGCCCCTTTCGGATACCATTTGATGGCAACCACGCCCGCCGCTTTCGCCGCGAGTACGGTTTCCGGGGTGAGGCTGTCGCTGAGATAGAGGCTCATCAGCGGGGTGAAGGTTTTGCCCGCCGGGATGTGGGCGGTGATGCGTTCGCGGTAGGCGGTGACGGCGTCGATGCTGTCCACCGCCGGGGTGAGGTTGGGCATGATGAGCGCACGCGCGCACTGGGCGGCGGCGTCGGGGACGGTGCGGGCAAGGGCAGCGCCGTCGCGCAGGTGAATGTGCAGGTCATCCGGGGTGGGGATGGTGAGGGTTTGCATGGGGGTTCCTTTAGTTGCGGGTTTCGTGTTGTTTGAGCCAGGCGGCTGCCCAGAGATTGCCTTGTCCGGCGGCTTGGGTCATCCATTTTTCGGCGCTTTTGGATTCGCCGATTTCTTCGTAGATGAGGGCGAGATGGTATTGTGCTTCGATATTTCCTTGTTCTGCCGCTTTTTCCAGCCAGTATTTGGCCTCCCAAGTGCTGCGGGTGGGGATGCCCATGCCGCTGTAATAGAGTGTCGCCAGATGGTATTGGGCATTGGCATCGCCTTGTTGGGCGTTTTGTTGTAATTGCCGGAAGGCGCGGTTATTGCCTTTTTGGGCGACGGCTTGTGTCAGCCAGTAGTTTGCTTGTGCCGGGTCAGCAGGAACGCCCATTCCTTGGGCAAATATTTCGCCCAGGTGAAAGGCTTTTTCATCATATTCCAATGCTTCTTTTCGTGCTTCGGGATGTCCGGCGTTTATTGCACGGGCAAGCCAGATGTATTTTTCGTCGTTATCAATAGTAATATCTTGTGCCATTTCCCAATCAATATCGCCTTCTTCCATATGCGCCGCTATGGTCAGCCAGGCTTTTTTTTCGTCTTCACCGGCATCACGTTGTGCAAGGTATGCGGCACTTTCGCTATCGCCCGCCCAGGCGCGCAATTTGAGTTGGCGAAGCGCGTCCGGGTTTCCCCATGTTGCCGCTTTTTGCCAGTATTGTCGTGCGGCAGCGCGTTGTTTTTCGTCTCCGCCCGTTTCGGTTTCTGTAATCAGGGCGAGGCGGTAGGCGGCATCGTTGCAATGTGTGGGCTGTAGGTAGTCGTCCATGTTGCGGTCGCATATTTCCAGGGCTTTTTTGAGGTATTTTTTTGCAACGGCAATATTGGGTGCATCGTTTGGGTAGGCAAGCAGGGCAAGGTAATAGGCCGCATTCGGGCAGATGCCGTATGCGTCATCGGCTTGGGTTTGGCAGTAATGCAGGGTGTCTGTAAATGTTTTTTCTGCGGTCGTTAAATCCCGTTTGCCATTTTTCCCCCAATAGTCGAGCCAGGCAAGGTAATATCGGGAGGCGATATTTCCCTGTTTTGCGCCCCGTTGCCACCAGTATTGCGCCCGTGCGTAGTCGGGTGTTTCCGCACTGCTGTATGCCACACCAATTTCTGCGTAGGCATTCAGGTTATCGCTATGGGCAAAGAATTGTTCATACCAGTAATCAGCCTGTTTTTGATCCGGGGCGATACCAAAACTGTCACGATAGGCATCGCCCATTTTTCGGGCGGCATCAATATACCCCTGTTTTGCCGCTGCCAACCACCATTTGACGGCTTCTGCTTTGTCGTATGCGACACCTCCCCCTATGCTGGCATGGCGGTTGCCAAGTTCGTATTGGCTTTTCGGGTTGCCGCGCATGGCGGATTTTTTTAGCCGCCCAAGGGTATTTTCTTTATTTTTGGGGTCATCGTAATTCGGGTTTATTTTATCGAGCGCGCAAATCGCCTCGCTATCCTGGTTGTCAGCGGCATCTTCCAGCAGTTTCTCTAATGCGCTGTCAATGGTGATGTTGTCATAGTCATGGCAATAGATTTTTTTGAGCCGTTCTTGCGCGGCAATGTTTTTTTGCAAGGCGGCTTTTTCATACCAATAACGGGCAGTGCTGAGATATTTGCTGACGCCTTCCCCTGTTTCATATGCTTTGCCGAGCTGGTATTGGGCTTCGGCATCGCCCGCTTCGGCTTTTTCCTGCAGTTGGGTGATGGATGTTGCCGTTTCTTGCGCGTGCAATGGCAGGCAGAGGGCGAGCGATAGGGCAAGGACAGCGGCCGGGGTTTTCATGTTTTTGGCTCCTGCGGTTGGGGTGATTCCGCCCGGTTCGGTTGCAGTTTGCTGGCGAGCCAGATGGTGGTGGCGGCGAGGATGAGCGCGCTGCCGACGGCGAGGCGGATGCCGCCCAGCATGGTTTGTTGCGCCGTGGCGGCGGTAGTGAGTTTTTCGCCGATGTTGGTCGCGCCGATGAAGTAGGCCGCGCCAATCGCGCCCGCTATCGGGTTGAGGGTGGCGATGATGGCGGCGCCGTGCGGGTTGAGTGCTTTTGGCAGGGCGTTCAGGCCGTGGGTTTCGCCGGTGATGCAGGCTGAGACGGAGACGGCGAGCAGGGTGAAGGTGGCGGCGAGGATGAGGGGGTGGGTGTCCAGGCGCAGGTTCAGCCATAGTGCCGCCAGCGAGGCAGTGAGCAGGATGGTGGCGGGCAGCACGGTGTAGCGGCCGCCCTTGCGATCGAGCAGGTTGCCGAGCAGCGGCGCGGCAACGGCTTCGGCGATGCTGGCGGGCAGCAGGATGAGGCCGGTGATGGTGCCGCTGAGCAGCAGTACTTGTTGGCTGTACATCGGCAGCAGCAGTTCGAGGCCGAGGAAGAGGAAGACGGCGCTGGCCAAGATGAGGACGCTGTAGCGGAACTGGGCGTAGCCGAAGGCGCGCAGGTTGAGCAGCGGCACGTCGATGCGGTGCTGGCGCCGCGCAAAGAGGGCGATGAGCAGCAGCGAGCCGAGGGCGAGCGCGGCAAAGGTTGCCGCATTGAGGTGGGCGAAGTTGCTGCTGGCATAGACCAGGCCGCCGAAGCCCGCGACGGAGAGTACGGCCGAGGGCAGGTCGATTTTCAGGCGGCTGATGTCGCTCAGGTTTTCGTTGAGGGTTTTGCCGACGAGCAGCATTGCCGCCAGCATGAACGGCGCGGTGAAGGCAAAAAGGACGCGCCAGTGGCTGTGGTCGATGATGAGGCCGGAGATGGTCGGGCCGATGGCGGGGGCGACGGTGAACATCATGGTGATGACGCCCATTGCGGTGCCGCGCCGCCGGGGCGGGTAGATGGCGAGGATTCCGTTGAACAGCAGCGGCACGAAGCAGGCGGCGGCGATGGCCTGCACCAGCCGCCCGGCGACGAGGACGGCGAAGGTCGGCGCGCAGGCGCAGATGAGCGAGCCAGCGAGGAAGGTCGCCTGGGTGATGAGCACCATTTTGCGGGTCTCTGCCCACTGGATGAGGCTGGCGGTGATGGGAGTGAAGGCGCCCATTACCAGCAGGAAGCCGGTGGTCAGCCATTGCACGGTGGTTTTGTCCACGGCGAAGTCGTGCATGATCGGGGTGAGGGCGACGTTGAGCAGAGTGTCGTTGAGGTAGCCGAAGAAGGCGCCAACGAAGAGGGCGGCGACGATGGTTTTGGCGGGAAAGCCGGGGCGTTCGGCGAGGTATTCGTGTCCGGTGGGTGCGGCGGCGGTGGTGTGCATCGGGGGTGCGGGTGGTTGCGAGGGCGCGGATTTTGGCACGGGGGTAGCGACGGCGCAAGGAAGGGGGGATGCGGGGAAAGGTCTGTTGGCGCGGGTGGATTTTCGGGGCGGGTCGGGCATGGATGCCCGACGTTTTGTGTTGTCGGCGATGAATGGGCGGGGTTATGCGTCCGCCTTGCGGTTGAGCCAGTGGCGCTGGCGGATGCGGCTGTCTTCGTCGGCGTCCGGGTCGCGGGTGATGATGCAGGTATCGGCCGGGGCGGGGTTCAGGGTGAAGGCGATGGCTTCGAGCACGTTGTCGCGGAAGATGTGCAGCAGCGCGGCGTTGCCGGGTGCGGCGTGTTGCAGGTGGCGCGCCAGTTGGGCTTCGCTGGCGCGGTAGCCGTTGACGGCAATGATGTCGTCGTCCATGGCGATGCCCGCCAGCGCTGCCGGGCTGGTTTCGTCGATGCGGCTGACGATGTAGTGTTCGCCGCGCCGTTGCCAGCGGATGCCGGGGTCGCTCTGGTAGCGTTGTGCGGCGGGGACGTCGCTGCCGAGGTCGCCCGCCCCGGCGGAGGGCTGCATTTGCAGGGCAAGGCCAAGGCGGGCGGCGGTTTCTTCGAGCGGCAGTTCTTCGGTGCTGTGGACGAGGCGGCGCAGGACGCCACGCAGTGCGGGTTCGAGGTCTTCGGGGAGGAGGTCGGCGGTCAGGCGGAGGAAGCGCGCTTCGTCAAGGCCTTCGCCGTGCTGGTGGTAGTCGTGCCAGAGGCGGTGCATCACCATCGGCAGGCTGATGCCGTCTTCGCTGTGCACACGCAGCCAGGTGTCGAGGCACCAGGCGGCGAGCGCGCCCTGGATGTAGTAGGTGGTACTGCTGTTTTGCGCGTCTTCGCCGCCGTTGTAGAGTTTGGTCCAGGCTTCGTAGCTGGACTGGGCCAGGGTCTGGTGGTGGCGGCCGGGGCGCTGGCGGTAGCGCGCGATGTCTTGCGCGAGCAGGTCAAAGTAGGTGTGGATGCCGATGACGCCGCTTCTGACGAGGAGGAGGTTGTCGAAGTAGGCGGTGAATCCTTCAAACAGCCACAGCATTTCGGTGGGCTGTTCCTGTTGCAGCTCGTAGTGCTGGTATTCGCGCGGGCGCAGCGCCTTCACGTTCCAGGTGTGGAAGTATTCGTGCGAGAAGAGTCCGAGCAGCTGGATGTAGCGGTGTCCGGCGCGGTTGTCCGGTTCGGGCAGGCTGTCGCGCGAGGCCATGAGCAGGGTGGAGCGGCAGTGTTCGAGGCCGCCGTAGAGGTTGTCGCCCAGATGCAGCAGGAAGGTGTAGCGCGGCATCGGCGGCAGGCCGCCAAAGAGCATGACGGCTTCGCGGCAGATGGTCTGCACGTCGCGGCGCAGGCGTTCGTGGTCGTAGTCCCAGGTTTTGCCGCTGATGACGATGTCGTGCGGCACGCCACCGGCGGTAAAGGGCAGGATGGTGAGTTCGGCGGCGAACATCAGCGGGGTGTCGATGAGTTGTTCGTAGTTTTCAAACCAGTAGGCGCCGTCGCCGCCGGTCTGCGCCCCGGTGATTTGCCAACCGGCGCGGTGGCCTTCCAGCGCCAGCACGAGGCGGTGCGGCAGGTGTTCGTAGCCTTCGATGGCGATACAGGTGGCGCAGGGGTTCAAGAAACCGCGTTCGTGGTCGAGGTAGTTGCCGCGCACGGAGATGTCGCGCGCGTAGATGGTGTAGTAGATATGGAGTTCGTGGCAGGCGGGCGGCACGCGCAGGCGCCAGCGTGAGGGGTTGTCAAAGGCAAAAGGGATGGCGTTGCCGTCCGCGTCCGTTACCGCAAGGCGCGAGAGAAAACGGGCAAAATCGCGCCGCATATAGCTGCCCGGTATCCATACCGGCAGGTAGAAGGCGATGTCGCTCTCCGGGGCAACGGGGACGTGTTGCCGCACGGTGAAGCGGTGCCCGCCAGGCGCAGGGGTAACATGGTAAGAGACGGCGGAAGCTGACATAATGACCTCAATGCGGATAATTACCGCCATTTTAGCATTCGCGCCGTCGCCCCTCTTGAAAAAAGCCGTGGCGACGCCATTCTTGCGCCTGTAACCCGAAGACATTGCCATGAGCCCGCAACACGATTTCGACACCGATACCGACACCCTCACCGCCGACCCCGAACTGGACGAACCGCGCCAGTACGAAGTCATGCTGCTCAACGACGACTACACCACGATGGACTTTGTGGTGGACGTGCTGATGCGGTTTTTCAACAAAGACCCGCTGGAAGCCGAAGAAATCATGTATCAGGTACACGAACAGGGCAGCGGCGTCTGCGGCATCTACCCCTTTGACATCGCCGAAAGCAAAGTCAACCAGGTCACAGACCACGCGCGCGCCAACAACTACCCGCTGCTCTGCGTGCTGCGCCCCCACTAAAACGAGGAAAAACCATGCTCTCCAACGTACTCGAACAGGCCATTGACCGCGCCTACCACAGCGCGCAAAGCGCCAACCACGAATTTCTCACCCTCGAACACCTGCTGCTGGCGCTTTTGGACGAGCGCAGCGTCACCGACGCGCTGCTCAGCTTCGGCGCCGACCTCGCCGTCCTGCGCGAACAACTCAACCGATACTTAAGCGAACACTGCCCGCAATTCCCCGCCGACCACAGTGGCCGCGTCACCCAGCCGACCACCGCCTTCCAGCGCATGATTCAGCGCGCCGTGCTGCACGCGCGCAACGCCGGCAAAAAAGAAGTGAGCTGCCTGAACGCACTCGTCGCCATCATCAGCGAACGCGACAGCTACGCCGCCTACTTCCTGCGTCAACAAGAAATCCAGCGTCTTGACCTCGTCAACTACATCTCGCACGGCACCGCGCAAACCGCCAAAGAAAGCGAAGGCGCGAGCGAAGACGACGAAAACCGCGAAGGCCAGCGCCGCTCCGCCCTCAAAGAATTTGCCGTAAACCTCAACCAGCGCGCCAGCGAAGGCCGCATCGACCCGCTCATCGGCAGGAGCGCCGAAATCGAGCGCACCATCCAGACCCTCTGCCGTCGCCGCAAAAACAACCCCATCCTTGTCGGCGAAGCGGGCGTCGGCAAAACCGCCATCGCCGAAGGACTCGCTAAAGCCATCGTCGAAAACAAAGTCCCCGCCATCCTCGAAAAAGCCACCATCTACAGCCTCGACATCGGCTCACTGCTGGCAGGTACCAAATACCGGGGCGACTTTGAAAACCGCATCAAGGCACTGCTGAAAGAACTGCGTAACGTCCCCGACGCCATCCTCTTCATCGACGAAATCCACACCATCATCGGTGCGGGCGCGGCGAGTAGCAGCAGCATGGACGCCTCCAACCTCATCAAACCGGCGCTGGCGAACGGCGAACTGCGCTGCATCGGCGCCACCACCGACAAAGAATACCGGCAAATCTTTGAAAAAGACCACGCCCTTGCCCGCCGCTTCCAAAAAGTAGATGTGAGCGAACCCGCCATTGACGACGCCATCGCCATCCTGCAAGGCCTCATCCCGCGCTACGAAGCCTACCACCACATCCGCTACAGCGCCGAAGCCGTCGAAGCAGCGGTGCGCCTCTCCGACCGCTACATCAACGACCGCCGCCTGCCGGACAAAGCCATCGACCTCATCGACGAAGCCGGGGCGCGGCTGCACCTCCTGCCCGAAGACGAGCGCAGCGACACCATAGACGCGCTGATGATCGAAAAACTCGTCGCCAGCGTCGCCCGCATCCCCGAAAAAAGCGTCAACCAGGACGACCGCAACCAGCTCAAAACCCTGGATCGTGACCTCAAAACCGTCGTCTTCGGCCAGGATGAAGCCATCGAACACCTCGCCAGCGCCATCAAACTCAGCCGTGCCGGACTCAGGGACGCCGAAAAACCCATTGGCAGCTTCCTCTTCACCGGCCCGACCGGCGTCGGCAAAACCGAAGTCTGCCGCCAACTGGCGCACGTCTTGGGTATCAAACTGCTGCGCTTTGACATGAGCGAATACATGGAACAACACACCATCAGCCGCCTCATCGGCTCGCCGCCCGGCTACGTCGGCCACGAACAGGGCGGGCTGCTCACCGAACAAATCCAGAAAAACCCGCACGCCGTGCTGCTGCTGGACGAAGTCGAAAAAGCGCACCCGGACATCATGAACCTACTGCTACAAATCATGGATCACGGCATCGTCACCGACAGCAACGGGCGCGAAGTGAACTGCCGCAACCTCATCATCATCCTCACCAGCAACGTCGGCGCCTTTGAAATGGAAAAAAACCGCATCGGCTTCGCCGCCGCCAACAACAAAGAAACCAGCGACGCGCAGGCAGACGCGGCCATCAAACGCCACTTCACCCCCGAATTCAGGAACCGCCTGGACGCCATCATCCGCTTCGCCCCGCTCGGCGCGGACGCCATCGGCCACGTCATCGACAAATTTATCATCGAACTCGAACAACAACTCGAAGACAAACACATCAGCATCAGCCTCGATGACGACGCCAAAGCCTGGCTGGCCGAACACGGCTACGACCCGAAAATGGGCGCGCGACCGATGGCGCGGCTCATCCAGAAACACATCAAACAGCCACTCTCCGAACAAATCCTCTTCGGCGAACTGGCCGAACACGGCGGTCATGTACAAATCACCCTGCGCGACGGCGAACCGGCACTGAACATCAGCGCCAACAGCGCCGCACCGGAAGCAGTGCCGGAAATCTGACGCGACGCTGTTCATCATAAAAAAAACCCCGCCGAGGCGGGGTTTTTCGCCCTCAGCGGACGAAGTTCACAGCGGAGCGGGAAATATATAGCCATCCACCGAAAGCTTCATACGGTGTTGCGTCGCCTGACCGGGCACCCTAAAAAAAATGGGGTGGTGTCCTAAAATGTATGCTGATAAACGGCGGGCAAACAAAAAGCAACGGAG
>ERZ773049.1005-NODE-1005-length-16671-cov-6.845029_pt1 | contig 16671 bp, 17 predicted proteins | sample MGYA00580633_ERZ773049 | MGnify/ENA primary metagenome ERZ773049 (study PRJEB29015, sample SAMEA2737991) | human oral metagenome | biome: human oral; feature: human-associated habitat; material: dental | place: China | collected 2066 ... | reverse complement strand
ATTCCATCGAAGACAGAGATTGGCCACAACCAACTTGAGAACCAAGTGTCCATACAATCGCTCTCTTGTTCAAGGTCGGCAGCTGTTACTGAAGGATTAATCTCCTGTGCCAACTTCAATGCTTCTTCAGTAGTTTCTGCCACAACGGTGGCATTCTTGCCTTCTGCATCTTTGAAGTAGTAAGCAGGAATACGATGACCCCACCACAACTGACGGCTGATACACCAGTCCTTGATGTTCTCTAACCAGTGGCGATATGTATTCTTATACTTCTTTGGATAGAACTCTATGTCATCATCCATAACAGGAGAAAGGGCGATATCAGCAAAGTGCTGCATCTTTAAGAACCATTGTGTAGACAGCTTTGGCTCAATAGGTACGTGTGTACGCTCTGAGTATCCGACTTTATTATCATAGTCCTCAACCTTCTCCATGAGGCCTGCAGCCTCCAAATCCTTTGATATCTGCTTACGTACATCCATACGATCCTGACCAACATACAAGCCAGCTGCCTCGGAGATAGTACCATTATCGTTGAAGATATCAATTGTTTCCAAACCATGTTTCAAGCCAAGTGCATGGTCGTTAACGTCGTGAGCAGGTGTAACCTTCAAACAACCAGTACCGAACTGGATATCAACATAGGTGTCTTCGATAACTGGAATCACACGATTTACCAATGGAACGATAACATGAAGACCCTTCAACCATGTGTTCTTAACGTCCTCTGGGTTGATACACATAGCTGAGTCACCCATGATTGTCTCTGGACGAGTGGTTGCTACAACAGCATAGTAACCCTTCGCATCCTTATGCATTACGTTGTCTTCATCCTTGCGTTCAACCTTTGCTTGGTCCTCTTCAGCAACATAGTATTTAAGGTGATAAAGCTTAGAATGTTCATCCTTGTAGATTACCTCTTCATCAGAAAGAGCCGTCTGAGCCTGTGGGTCCCAGTTAACCATGCGTACACCACGATAGATGTAACCCTTCTTATAGAGGTCGCAGAATACCTTGATAACACTCTTGCTACGAGTATCATCCATGGTGAAAGCAGTACGATCCCAATCGCATGAGCAACCAAGTCGACGCAACTGCTTGAGGATAATGCCACCATGTTCGTGTGTCCAATCCCATGCATGCTCAAGGAACTGCTCACGAGTGAGGTCAGTCTTCTTTACACCTTGCTCTGCGAGGCGGTTCACAACCTTTGCTTCTGTAGCAATACTTGCGTGGTCAGTGCCTGGTACCCAGCATGCATTCTTACCTTCCATGCGGGCACGTCTTACCAAGATGTCCTGTATCGTGTTGTTCAACATGTGGCCCATGTGAAGCACACCCGTTACGTTTGGTGGAGGAATAACCACAGTGTAAGGCTCGCGGCCATCAGGCTTAGAACTGAAAAGCTTGTTGTCCAGCCAATACTGGTACCATTTTGATTCCACTACTTGTGGATCATACTTGCTTGCTAATTCCATTGTCTCGTATATTATTATTTCTTTATTATCTTTAAAATTACGATGCAAAAGTACAAAAAATCCGCCTAAAAAGCGTATCTTTGCATCAATAATAGTACACTGATGAGTACTTTAACGTTTATGTTTAACTTTAAACATCAAGACTTTGCATACTAAAGAAGATAAACTGAAAGCTTTTTCCCGACTTTTAGACATTCAAGAACGACTCCGAAAGGAGTGCCCATGGGATAGTAAACAGACTAATGAAAGCCTCCGTCCCAATACGATTGAAGAGACCTTTGAGTTGGCAGATGCACTCTTGAAGAATGACTCAAAAGAGATTTGTAAGGAACTTGGAGATGTGATGGAGCACGTTGTCTTCTATTCATTGCTTGGTGAAGAAAAAGATGACTTTGACGTTGCTGATGTCTGCAATGCGCAATCCGACAAACTTATGTTTCGACATGATTTTATCGATTGGACGGGTTGGAGTGTGACACGTTCTGATATGGTAGTTAATGCTGCAGGACAAGTAGTTTACAAAGATGAAGAAGAACAGGCTGCTAAGAATGTACAGTCGACAACTCCTAATACTGCTTCTCAGGTAGAATCAACATGGGAACAGCGCAAGCAACGTGAACGTGACGGAAACACTTCGGTACTCTCTGGTGTGCCCAATTCACTGCCAAGTCTTATTAAGGCTTACCGCATCCAAGACAAGGCACGCAATGTTGGTTTTGATTGGGAAGAGAAAGAGCAGGTCTGGGATAAGGTATATGAAGAATTAGAAGAGTTGAAGAACGAGTTGATGGAGGAAGATAAGCAACGTTCAACAGAAGAACTTGGTGACTTTTTATTCTCTCTTATTAATGCAGCACGCCTCTATCATTTGAATCCTGATAATGCTCTTGAGCACACGAATCAGAAGTTTATCAAACGATTTAACTATATTGAGGAAGCTGCTAAGGCAAAGGGGGTTACGATAAAAGACTTAACTCTTGCTGAAATGGATGAGTTATGGAATCAAGCTAAGGCTGCTAACAATTAAAATTACGATAAAAATTAAGGAGTGTAAATATGAAAAGAACCTTTTATTTTATCATGTCTTTGTTTATTCTTGCAGTAGCAATCTCTTGTAAGGATAGCAAACCTAAGTCTATGATGTCTGAAACTGAAGAGGCTGAAGACTCTGTTGCCACAAACGATAGTACTATCTATGGTACGATGGTGGATGGTGGTATGAACTCTATTGTTCTGCTTACCGATCATGGTGATACACTTGAATATCTTGTAAACCCAAATGATACATTTGAAGTTGTTAAAGGTGGAAAGATTAATGGTGACCGATTTGCCATTATTGGTTATAAAGAGTATGGTGATAACTTTATGCGTTCAGCGATTAATCTTACCTCTTTGTTAGGTAACTGGAGTAGTCTTGATCGCAACTTTGAGATAAAAGAAGGAGGAAGCGTTACTTCAAGCTTGCAGTCTGAGAAGAATCCATGGACAGCATGGAAAATATGGAACGGTAAGCTGATTCTGTCAAAAGACACCTTTGACGTAGAAAGCCTTGGCGCAGACACATTGTCATTAGAGAATAAATCGGGACTTTTTGTCTTTACAAGAGGTAAGTAAGTTCTTCGCTATACTCTCTTTAAAGAGAATGTGACGGCTATTATAAAAAGCTAATCTTTTCATTCCTCTCTTAAAAGGGTGGGATGAAAAGATATTGGTCAGTCTATATGGAACCATTCAAAGTACATATTCTTGGTTGCGGTAGTGCGTTACCAACTTTGCAACATAATGCTTCTTCCCAAGTTGTTGAGCTTAGGGAGAAGCTTTTTATGATTGATTGCGGAGAAGGAACACAGATACAACTTCGTCGGTCACGCATACATTTCTCAAAGATTGTAGCTGTTTTTATTAGCCACTTGCATGGTGATCATTGCTTTGGCTTGCCTGGCATGATTTCAACCTTTGGTATGACAGGGCGTACGGCTCCGTTACATATCTACGCTCCCGCTGCGTTTGAGCCTATTCTTGACCAGACACTGAACTTTTTTTGTCAAGGTTTAGAGTTTGAAGTAGTGTTTCATTCTGTTGATACAAAGCAGAATAAGGTGGTTTACGAGGATAGGAGTCTGACGGTTGAAACAATCCCTTTGCAGCATCGTATTGATTGTTGTGGTTATTTGTTCCGTGAGAAACCAACGCTGCCACATATCCGCCGTGACATGATAGACTTTTATCATATTCCTATCAGTCAGATTAATAATATAAAGGCTGGGGCTGATTGGGTAACGCCAGAGGGTGATGTGGTTCCTAATAGTAAACTAACAACTCCTGCTGCACCTGCTCGTAGCTATGCTTATTGCTCTGATACGCGATACATTAAAACACTCCATAATCTTGTAAAAGAGGTAAGTACGCTCTATCATGAAAGTACATACGCAGCGCAAGATGCTGATCGTGCTCGTCTTTATTGGCATAGTACGTCGCAGCAAGCAGCACAGGTGGCTCGGGATGCAGCTGCAGGGAAACTTCTTTTAGGGCATTACTCAGCCCGTTATTGTAATGAACAGCAGCTATTAGATGAAGCTAAAGAAATATTTCCTAATAGTTTCCTGACACAAGAAGGTGCAAGTTTTGATATATAAGTCGGTTTGTTAGAGTTGTTTTGATGCCATTCTATCTTTTATAATATTATATAAAGAGGTTGCATACACCTTTTTTATATAATATAAAACCTTTTAGGCTCTAATGACCGACTTGGGTTAAATATCTACCAATTATCATGTCTGTCCTTCTCTTATAAACAACTTGTTCTTATATCGAAAGATATTTGTAAGCTATTTTCATGCAATTCGAAACCAATACATGCTCTTTTGGCTTTTTAAAGACGCCTAATTGACTTGCAAAAGGTGCCCTTTTGAGGTCTTACTAACGCCCTTTTGAAGTCCAATAAAGCACCTTTTCTTGCGCCTTTTTATAACTAATTGATTTTCTGTTGGTTGTAGACTTGCTTTTTATACGTGTTTTTGTCCTTATTTATAGATGTTTTATTTGATATTATGTAATGATTTTTCAATGTTTTGTCTGCGAATTATCAACATACAAGAAGAAGGGGGCTCTATGTTGGAAGGTGATAATAAAATAGGTAGTTTGATAATCTTGCCTATGTTTTTCTTTGATGTTTAACTTTGACTTCCAGTAAAACGATACGAAAAACATCCACATATTTAACGAAAAATCCTGTTAATCCTCCTTCTCTTCCTCCTTTGAAGATTGGAATGAGGCTAAACGCTCTCCCCTTACAAATATGATAACACCACTCAAGACCAGTACTAATCCACCGAAAAGAAGCTCGTTCCCATTGAAGTGGAGAATGACATGGAGTGCGAACAGAAGCAGACCTAAAATAATGTCTGCAATGCCTAAGTATTTGATATATCTTTTCATACAAAAGTGTAAATATACTATTATTTTGGCGCAAAAGTACAAAAAATATTTGGTCAGTTGCATAAAAATTAGTACTTTTGCACCGCATTTTGCGAAAGCAGGTGTATTTTAATTCACAATTTTATATTTTTAAGTAGTATGAATCAATACGAAACCGTTTTCATTTTGACTCCCGTTTTGTCTGATGAACAGATGAAGGAAACGGTCGCTAAATTCAAGAAACTGCTCACCGATAATGGCGCTGAGATCTTGAACGAGGAGGCCTGGGGTTTGAAGAAGTTGGCTTACAACATTCAGAAGAAGTCATCTGGCTTCTACGCATTGTTAGAGTTCAACGCAGAACCAACAGTTATCGACACTCTCGAGACCGGCTTCCGTCGTGACGAGAAGGTTATTCGTTACATCACCGTTAAGCAGGACAAGTATTCTGCAGCTTATGCTGAGAAGCGTCGTGCTAAATGGGCAGCTAAAAAGGAGGCTTAAATCATGGCAGAGCAGAAATCAGAAATCCGTTATTTGACCGCTCCTTCTATCGATACAAAGAAGAAGAAGTATTGCCGTTTCAAGAAGAGCGGTATTAAGTACATCGATTATAAGGATGGCGAGTTCTTGAAGAAGTTCCTCAATGAGCAGGGTAAGATTCTTCCTCGTCGTATTACAGGTACTTCTTTGAAGTATCAGCGTCGTGTGGCTCAAGCTGTTAAGCGTGCACGCCAGATTGCGCTCCTTCCATACGTAACCGATTTGATGAAGTAAAAGGAGGTCAATAGATGGAAATTATTTTGAAAGAAAATATTATCGGTCTTGGATACAAGAACGATATCGTTAATGTGAAGAACGGCTATGGTCGTAACTATCTCATCCCAACTGGTAAGGGTATCATCGCTTCTCCATCTGCAAAGAAGCAGTTGGCAGAGAACTTGAAGCAGCAGGCTTCTAAGCTCGCAGCTCTTAAGGCTGAGGCAGAGAAGAAGGCAACTCAGTTGGAGGGTGTAGAGCTTGTTATTGCAACTAAGGTATCTGCTACTGGCGTAACTTACGGTTCAGTAAACGCAGCTACTGTTGTTGAGGAACTTGCTAAGCGTGGTATTGAAATCGATCGTAAGATTGTTACAATGCGCGATATGAAGAAGGTTGGCACATCTGAGGCTACTGTACACTTCCACAAGGAGGTTGAGGTTAAGATTCCTGTAACTGTTGTTGCAGAGAACCAGCCAGCACCTGCTGTTGAGGAGGCTCCAGTAGAGCAGCCAGCAGAGGCACCTGTAGCTGAGGAGGAAACTCCAGCAGCTGAGTAATTTTATATTGACATTTTGCACTGTAAAGCAGTAATGTTAGATAATAATCCCTTTCACTTTCGGGTGGAGGGGATTTTTTAGTCATTATGAAACGAATTGTACTTACCGGCGGACCTTGTGCCGGAAAAACAACTGCACTTGTCAAGATTATTGAGCATTTCTCAAGTCTTGGATATAAGGTGTTTATCATTCCAGAAGTTCCAACGCTCTTCTCTCAGGCGGGTATGGATTATCTTACAGATAATGCTGCGTTCTTCTATGAAGGAGAGAAGGCAACATTGGAGGTTCAGCTTGCTTTGGAAGATAAGTTTACGCGTATGGCTGAGACCATTGATAAACCTACGATTATAGTATGTGATCGTGGTACAATGGATATCTCTGCTTATATGAAGCCAGAGATGTGGAAAGAGATTACGGCTGGTGTAGGAACAACTTCCGAGGAACTTCGTGCTCGTTATGATGCAGTTCTTCACCTTGTGAGTGCTGCTGATGGAGCAGAGCAGTTTTATACTACAGCTAATAATGCTGAACGTACGGAAGGGCTTGAGCTTGCACGTGAAATGGATAAGAAAGTCATTCAAGCTTGGTCAGAGCATCCACACTTGCGTGTAATTAATAATCACGAGAACTTTGACACAAAGATTAATCGTGTTATACAGGATATTTCTAATGTATTGGAGATTCCACAGCAGATTGTCGAGGAGCGCAAATACATTGTTCGATTGATAGGTGAGATTCCTGATGCTATCGAAAGTGAGATTACACAGACCTATCTAACCTCAGAACCTCGCAGTGAGGTGCGTCTACGTCGTCGTACTCTGAATGGTGTTTCGGTTAATGTTCGTACAACAAAGAAGACTTTACCGAATAATGAACAGGTTGTTACTGAGCGACAGATAGATAATAATCTATATGAATCATTGATGCGTCAGGCAGATCCTTATCGTCAGTCTATCCACAAGATTCGCAAGACCTTTATCTGGCGTGGTCAGTTCTTTGAACTTGACACTTACCTTGCTCCAACCTCTAATCTTCAGATTTTGGAGACAAAGGGAATCGTTGACCATGAGGATGTCAACTTCCCTCCATTCATAGAAGTGCTTGAGGACATCACTGGTAATACGGAATATTATAATTACAATTTAGCTTTGAAGAAATAAAAGTGGTTAAGCTTTTATATTAAAGAATTGCTTTATCATTTTAAAGTAAAACAAATGCCGTAACGCTCTCTGAGCGTTACGGCATTTGTATATTTAGTTTTCGTAGGAGTTTACTTCTTCTTTGCAGCCTTGTCGACCTTCTCCCAGTATTTCTTACCTTTTTCCTTCAACTTAGTTGTGAAGTCCATTGCGTCTGTCGCAGCCTGTGCTTCATCAGTAGGAGATGCGTAAGCGTGGTGGAATCCCTTAACCTTATTCCACTCTCCGCGTGTGAAATCAGGCACCTCTACAGGAATGTTGCCATTGTCCATAGAGATAGAACCTAACTCAGCTAAGCAGCACCATTCAGCCAAGTCATAAACGTCAATGTCCAAAGGAAGACCATTCTGCAAGCAGTAAACCAAGCGTGAGTCCATGATAAAGTCCATGCCACCATGTCCACCAACTTCTTTTGCCTGCTTCTCATATTTAGCAACGATAGGACTCTCATACTTCTCTATCAATGCTTTGGTGTCAACCTGTGAAAGATAAGAGTGACCTGAAAGGTTGTCAGATGACGGAGTAACACCTGATTTCTTCATCTCCTCAGCAGAAAGAGCAAAGCCTTCAAAAGGATACTTATTGGCAAAACCCTTTGTTCCAGTGAGCTGATACATACGATTGTATGGCTGTGGGGTCATTACGTTATGATGAATCTCAATAACTTTTCCGTTTTCAGTGCTGATAAGGGTGGTTGTTTGGTCACCATTACGGAACTCTTTACAAGGTTCACCAGTCATCTTTTCAACCTGTTTCTTACCGTTAACCGACTTTGTATCCATTGCAACAAGCGTATTCATCTTGTCACCTCTGTGGATATTCAGAACCTGTGCAATAGGACCTAAGCCATGAGTAGCGTAGACATCACCACGGAACTTCTGGTTGTAATCTAATCTCCAACCTAACTTGTCCTGTGCATCCTTCTTCCAATATGCGTCCCAGAATTTAGATAGTTCATGACGATAGGCACCCTGAACATAAAGAATCTCACCGAAGACATCTTTCTGTGCCATGTTTAGTGAGTTCAACTCAAAGAAGTCATAGCAGCAGTTCTCAAGCATCATACAGTGCAGACGCTTCTTCTCAGATATATCGATGAGTTTCCAAATTTCTGTAAGGTTCATGGCAGCAGGTACTTCTACAGCAACGTGTTTACCATTATTCATAGCCTCGTAGGCAACAAGGAAATGGTGCTTCCAGTCTGGAGCAATATATACAAGGTCAATATCTTTACGCTTGCAAAGCTCTTTATAGCCATCTTCTCCAGAGTAAATGTCGGCTGCAGGCATACTTGCTTTACGCAGATATTCTTGGCATCTCTCAGCTCTGTCACGCTCATAATCGCAGAGAGCCATTACTTGGATACCAGGGATGTGTGTCCAACGTTCTACAGCATCATGACCGCGCATTCCTAAACCAACAAAAGCTACGCGAACAACCTTTAACTTAGGTGAAGTCATGTTCAACGCACTTTCCTGTCCAGCTGCACGTACTGGAACTTCCGTTACAGCTTTTCCATTGGTCACCTTGTATGGCCAATTGAATTGAGCCGATACGCTTGATGGTAAGAGTAAGCTACCAAGAATAAACGCAGCAGCTATTGATTTTCTGATACTCATTGTTTTTAGTTATTTGTTTATTGGTGAATTTTGTATTCTAATATTCAAAGTATTTGTAGGCAAAGATACTAAAAAATATTTAAACAAAAGAAGTATGACTTCTCCTTTTTCCTAATGATTGAGTCGTTGTTTTGTAAGAGTCAATTATTCAGTGTTATTTCTCATGTCTAAATATGGGGTTTAATGCTGTCAAGTCGAGAAACTATGATTTGTTAATCATTAATTTCTTACTTATATTATAATGATAAAAAAACTTCTTTCTTTCGTTTCCTTATCGATATGTTGATGCTTAGCACGTGTGGTGCGGATGGTGCGCACCAATGGTGCGGATGGTAAACACCACATGTGTTGTTGGTCAACACTTATCAAATCACAATACCTCTTAATAAGAATAATTACTGTTTGGGTCTAATAATTGGCTTGTATAGTAATACTTGTGATACAAAAAAAGGAACTCCTACATTGAGTAAAAGTTCCTTATTGTATCTATTTTCTTATTATCCTTCACGTCTCATCTGTTCAATCAGTTCTTTCTGACGGTCAGTGAGATGGTCAGGAAGTTTCACATTGTAGGTGATAATAAGGTCACCGAAGGTACCATCGCCTCGGTCATAACCCTTACCACGTAGGCGAACCTTTGTTCCACCTTGTGTCAATGGTTTTACCTTCAGTTTTACTTTCTGTCCACCAGAGAGTTGAATAACGATTTCACCACCTAAAAGAGCCGTGTAGAGGTCTATGCCGACATTAGCCTCCATCTGCCCTGTTGGCTGTTGTCCATGAGCTCTACCCGTGTTGAATCCAGATGAACGGCGACGTCCACCGCCTCCGAAGAGGTCTTGGAAGAAGCTGCTAAAGCCACCTCCGCCATTACCGAAACTGCTAAAGTCGAATCCGCCAAATGGATTTCCGCCACCTTGTTCGCCTTGGAATCCACCATAGCTACCAGCATTTTCGTATGCTTCAGCATTACGCCACTGTTCTCCGTACTTATCGTATTTAGCTCGCTTGTCAGGATCACCGATAACCTCAAACGCCTCACTCAATGCTTGAAATTTAGCTTTTGCCTTTGGGTCGTTTGGATGTAAGTCAGGGTGAAACTGCTTAGCTCTCTTTCTATAGGCTGCTCGCACATCCTTTTGAGGGATGTTGCGGTCAACACCAAGAATCTTATAATAATCTATAAATGCCATAATATTTCTTCCTTAATTAATGTTTTAATACCGTCCTTAAGGTAGCAAATAATGTGCCATTAGTCCATTCTGTCACGATAATCCTCGTATGTATATTTGCGAAGCATCTCGAGTTCGTTATCTGTATGGAGTAGGGCGATAGCTGGGTGACTGATACCATTGAACATATTTGTCTTGACAGTCGTGTAGTGGAGCATATCTTCAAAGATAATGTTCTCGCCTACTTTCAGTACATGGCCGAAGTCCCACGAACCCATCCAGTCACCACTCAAACAGCTGTTTGCACCTAATCGGTAGGTATATTCGCCTTTTGCAGTACCATCTTCGTCGACAAGTTTTGCATTACGAATGGTTGGGTGGTAAGGCATTTCAAGACAATCAGGCATGTGACAAGTAAAACTTGCATTAAGAATAGCTGTCTTTATGCCATGATCCTCTACTATATCAACGACTTGTACTACCAATGGACCCGTCTGCCAAGCAAAGGCACTGCCTGGCTCGAGGATAACCTTTAACCACGGATAGCGTTTGCGGAATCCTCGTAAGACATGTATCAGACGTTTAACGTCATAGTCTTTGCGTGTCATGAGATGACCACCACCAAAGTTAATCCACTTTAGTTGAGGGAACCACTTGGCAAACTTCTCTTCTATATGTACTAAGGTGCGCTCGAAGACATCGCTACCACTTTCGCAATGACAGTGGATATGAAAGCCATCAATGTCCTCTGGCAGCGTTTCTGGTAGTTTATCGGATGGTATTCCAAAGCGAGTACCAGGCGCACAAGGGTTATAAATGAGCGTTTCCACCTCTGAGTACTCAGGATTCACACGCAAACCGAAACTCAACTTCTCATTTTCAATCTTGGCACGTACGTGATAACGCTCGTATTGTGTCAATGAATTAAAAACAAGATGTGAAGAACAGCGAGCGATATCGTCAATTTCATAATCCGTATAGCCCGGTGAGAAGGTGTGTGTGGGTGCTCCAAATTCCTCAAAGCCAAGTCGAGCTTCAAAGAGAGAGGAGGCAGTTGTAGCCTTGATATACTCACGAAAAATAGGAAATGTACGCCATAAAGCGTATGCTTTGAATGCGAGAATAATCTCAACATCAGCCTCTTTTGCCACGTGAGCAATGAGGTTTAGATTTTCTCTGAGCCTTGCCTCTTCCAGCACATACATTGGGCGAGAGAGTTCGGCGTATGTTAATGGATTTATTTTCATGGTGCAAATATAAGGAAAAATTTGCAGTTATGGGAAATAATCTCTACCTTTGCAATACAAATAAACTAAAGGCATGAAACTGGTCATCATGACTAAGTCCACGTATTTTGTGGAAGAAGATAAGATTTTGAGTATGCTTTTCGAGGAAGGGCTTGATAGTCTGCACATCTCGAAGGCAGATACTTCCCCACTTTATTTGGAGCGTCTTCTTTCACTTTTGCCTTCTGAATATCATCGTAAAATCACAATACATCAGCATTTTAATATGAAGAATGAGTTTTCTTTGGGTGGTATCCACCTGGATAACTCAAGTATTGCTGTGCCTCGTGGCTATCGTGGCTCTCTAAGTAGAACTTGTGATGATGTGATGCAGCTAAAGGCTATGAAGAAACAATCGGACTATGTCTTTCTAAAGAATATCCACCAACCTCGTGAACAATCGGAAAAAGAAGAGCGTGTTATCTCTGATCTTGAATTAGACGAGGCTTATAGGCAGGGCATTCTTGGTCGACATGTTTATGCAATGGGTGGTGTGACGATAGACGATATACCTATTCTTCGTGAGCTTGACTTTGGTGGAGTAGTGGTTCGGAACGACTTATGGGATAAGTTTCGTATTTATAATGAACAGAATTTTAGCTCTATCATTAATCACTTCCGTAAGCTGCGTGCCCTCTGTTAATGATACAGAGACTTATAAAGATTTATACGTTATCAATATAAACAACTAAAAGAAATGAGTGAAAATAACTCTTTTTTGGTATTCTCTGGTACAAAGACGAGATACCTTGCTGAGAAAATCTGCGCCAGCCTTGGCTGTCCGCTTGGTAACTTGGTGATGACCCGATTCTCTGACGGCGAATTTGTCGTTTCTTACGAGCAGAGTATTCGTGGTAAGGATGTCTTCCTTGTACAGAGCACTTTCCCAAACTCTGACAACCTTATGGAGCTTCTCTTGATGATTGATGCGGCTAAGCGTGCTTCAGCTCGTCATATTATCGCTGTTATGCCTTATTTTGGTTGGGCGCGTCAAGACCGTAAGGATAAGCCACGTGTCAGCATTGGTGCGAAATTAGTAGCCGACTTGTTGAGTGTTGCTGGTATCGACCGTCTGATTACAATGGACTTACATGCAGATCAGATTCAGGGCTTCTTCAATGTTCCTGTTGACCATCTCTATGCAAGCGGTGTTCTTCTTCCTTATGTTCAGGGCTTACATTTGAATGATCTTGTTATAGCAAGTCCTGATGTAGGTGGCTCTAAGCGTGCTAATACTTACGCTAAGTATCTCGGTTGTCCACTGGTTCTTTGTAACAAGACTCGTGCACGTGCCAATGTCGTTGATACAATTCAGATTATTGGTGATGTGAAAGATAAGAATGTTATCATCGTTGATGATATGGTTGATACAGCTGGTACTATCACCAAGGCAGCTGACGTTATGAAGGAGGCAGGTGCTAAGAGTGTACGTGCTATTGCTTCTCATTGTGTGATGAGTGGTCCTGCTACTGAGCGTGTAGAGGCTTCTGCGTTGGAGGAGTTGGTTTTCACAGACTCTATTCCATATACAGCTCGTTGCTCAAAGGTAAAGCAGATTTCTGTAGCTGATATGTTTGCAGAAACAATCCAGCGTGTATTGAACAATGAGAGTATTTCAAGCCAATACCTTATATAATAAGGAATGACGTAAGATAAGTCTTTTTTATAAAATGATATATTATAATGTTGGGACGCATAGTTTATGTGTCCCAACATTTTTTATTTGTGCTTATTCTGCCCAAAAGATGGCTTTTGTCTTATGGCATTTGCTCATTATAAGTCAACTTCTTTCCTCCTTCTTTCCCATATCCCTTCTTTGTTATTTCACTTGATGTATGTCAATAAACGTCGTTTTGCTGAAAATAATCGTGAAAAAGTTTTGTTGTGTGCGCAAACAGTTGTATCTTTGCATCGTCAAAAGACAAATATAGATTGTTTAGGTTAGTAGTAATAGATTTAGGTTTTTAGTTATTATTTTAAGGTAGAACAAAAGAGATTGTTCAGGTTAGATTTAAAATAGGTTTAGTTAAGGTAATATGAGATTGATTAAAGGATAACAATGACGCAAGATGATTGGGGAACGCCGCGAGGCGCGAACCAAAAGTCAAGCTCAAAGAACTCACAGAAATGTGGGTATTAAAGGGCACAGCAAATTACTTGCTGTGCCCTTTAATTCTTTTGTAATGAGTGTTCTTTCTCGATGAAGTTCTCCAAGAAACATATAGAAGAGGTGGGCTCAGTAGAAAAGAGGTGTTTTACGCAATGTTGTAATGGTAATAAAGCATCTATCTCCTTGTCTTTACCCAACATTCTGATGATGCGCACATGTTGTGCGGAGGCTTAGCACATAATGTGCGGAGGCTTAACACCATTTGTGCGGATGGTAAATAGCATTGGTGTTGATTGTTCTTTGTTTTGTAAAATATAGTCAAAGTGATTACAGTTTGAGGTTGCAAAGGTGTTATATCACCCGCTGCAGATATTAGTTTGATATTGAACTTACTTTTACAAAGAAATAAGATATAATTCAATGTCTGCTTTTTTATAGTGACACATCTTGAAAGTTTAATTATAAAAAGAGAACTTTATCCTATTAGTTTAAATATCATACTCCCTCACTTTGTTCAAATTTCTTTATCATTTATAATGTATTTCGCTTCTTCTCTATAAAAGTAAATGCTTACAAACGTAATTTTGAGAACATGGCTTAAAAATGTTTTATAAATTTGTTGTTCTCAGTTGAAATCGGTATCTTTGCATATAGGTTATTTTAATTATAATAAACTAAAAACGAGAAACGTGAAACATAAATATATCATCATATTGTTACTTCTTCTTCCTTCGTATCTCTTTGCACAAAACATAGAGATAGGTACTTGTACAACAAAGGATGGAGGAACTTATCATGGACAGATGTTCCGTGGTAAACCTAATGGTAAAGGAAAAACAACTTATAAGAAAGGTAATGTCTATGAAGGCGATTATATGAAAGGTTTACGCCATGGACAAGGAACCTATAAGTTTGCAGATGGTGAGAAGTATGTAGGTCAGTGGTTCCAAGATCAACAACATGGGCAAGGTGTTTACTACTTTGCCAATGGTAATCGTTATGATGGTTTATGGTACAAGGACTATCAGCAGGGACAGGGAACAATGTATTATTACAATGGTGATAAGTATATTGGTAATTGGGATCATGACAAAAGAAGTGGTGAAGGAAAGTATATTTTTGCCAATGGAGCGTTTTATGAAGGCTCATGGAAGAACGACATGAAGAACGGACATGGTAGTTTCAAATGGCCAGACCACTCATCATTTACAGGAAATTGGGTGAATAACCTAAAAGAAGGTAGAGGTATTTATATTTATGCAGATGGTGATGAATATAATGGAGAGTGGAAGAATGATCTACAGAACGGTAAAGGAATCTATAAATTCAAGGATGGCGAAAGCTATGATGGTGAATATTTAGATGGCGAACGCACAGGACAAGGCATCTTCCGTTATAAGAATGGCGACCAATATTCTGGTCATTTCCTTAAAGGACTTAAGTCTGGCTATGGCACAATGTCATGGAATAATGGCGATATCTATGTAGGTTATTGGGAGAAAGACATGCAGAACGGACAGGGTAAACTGACCAAGAAGAATAAGGATGTGTATGAGGGGCAGTTCCGAAATGGTTTATTAGAAGGACTAATCATCATACACTATGCTGATGGCAGTAAGTTTCGTGGCAGCTACCACAATGGTAAAAGAAATGGAACAGCTGTTGAGGAGACTGCAGAGGGTGTTCGTTTTGAAGGTAACTATCGTGATGACCGACGTGATGGAAAGTTCATTGAGCGTGATAAGAACGGTAAAGTAACTGCCAGTGGTTATTATGAAAGAGGGAAACGTTATACGAATTAGTCTTTACAAAATATAACAAATAACATAAAGCTTATCTACCATGGTTACAAAAAAGACCACAACAAAGAAGGTTCCAGTCAAAAAGACTTCTGCTAAAATGGCAAAAGTGAAGGAGCCGTCTCACATAGGACTCGTTAAGAATGATGCCTATTTGGCTCCTTATGAGGATGCAATTCGTGGACGTCACGAGCATGCTCTTTGGAAGATGAATCAGCTTACTCAGAATGGTAAGTTGACACTCTCGGATTTTGCAAACGGCCATAACTACTATGGTTTGCATCAGACAGCTGATGGATGGGTGTTCCGTGAATGGGCTCCTAACGCTACTGAGATTTATCTTGTTGGTGATTTCAATGGTTGGAATGAGCAAGAAGCCTATCAATGTCACAGGATTGAAGGTACTGGTAACTGGGAACTTACGCTCCCACATGATGCTATGCAGCATGGTCAGTACTACAAGATGCGTGTACATTGGGAAGGTGGAGAAGGTGAGCGCATCCCTGCTTGGACACAACGTGTTGTTCAAGATGAAGCAAGCAAAATCTTCTCTGCACAGGTATGGGCACCTGCAGAGCCATATGTTTGGAAGAAAAAGACCTTTAAGCCACAGACCTCTCCACTCTTGATTTATGAGTGCCACATTGGTATGGCACAGGATGAGGAGAAGGTTGGAACCTATAATGAGTTCCGTGAGAAGGTATTACCACGTATAATTAAGGACGGATATAACGCCATTCAGATTATGGCTATTCAGGAACATCCTTATTATGGTAGCTTTGGTTATCACGTTAGCTCTTTCTTTGCAGCCAGTTCACGCTTCGGAACGCCTGAAGAGTTGAAGGCACTCATTGATGAAGCGCATAAGAATGGCATTGCTGTTATCATGGATATCGTCCACTCTCATGCTGTTAAGAACGAAGTGGAAGGTTTGGGTAACTTAGCTGGTGATCCTAATCAATACTTCTATCCGGGTGAGCGTCATGAGCATCCAGCATGGGATTCGCTATGTTTCGACTATGGTAAAGACGAGGTTCTCCACTTCCTTTTGTCTAACTGTAAATACTGGTTAGAGGAATATCACTTTGATGGTTTCCGCTTTGATGGTGTGACATCAATGCTTTATTACAGTCATGGATTAGGTGAAGCATTCTGCAACTATGCTGATTATTTCAATGGTCATCAGGATGATAACGCTATCTGTTATTTGACACTTGCCAACTGTCTTATCCATGAGGTAAACAAGAATGCAGTAACGATTGCAGAGGAAGT
>ERZ773049.1004-NODE-1004-length-16672-cov-18.373894_pt1 | contig 16672 bp, 15 predicted proteins | sample MGYA00580633_ERZ773049 | MGnify/ENA primary metagenome ERZ773049 (study PRJEB29015, sample SAMEA2737991) | human oral metagenome | biome: human oral; feature: human-associated habitat; material: dental | place: China | collected 2066 ... | reverse complement strand
TGGCTGCGAAACGCCAAGTGTTTTATTCTTGAATCTGTTCCAACCACCGGTACCCTAGTGTTGCACTTGAAATACGAATCCAAGGGCCTCTTTATTCGATGGGACGGCTTGCTTATGCTTCCAGTTTTTCCAAACCACCTAAGTAAGGACGCAGGGCGGCGGGGATGTTGATGCTGCCGTCTGCGTTTTGGTGGTTTTCCAAAACGGCGACCAAAGTGCGGCCGACTGCCAGGCCGGAGCCGTTCAGGGTGTGCACCAGGCGGTTTTTGCCGTTTTCATCTTTGAAGCGGGCCTTCATGCGGCGGGCTTGGAAATCTTCGCAGTTGGAACAGCTTGAGATTTCGCGGTAGGTGTTTTGCGCGGGCACCCAAACTTCCAAGTCATACGTTTTGGCCGCACCGAAGCCCATGTCGCCCGTGCAGAGGGTGATGACGCGGTAGGGCAGTTCCAAGGCTTTCAGGATGTTTTCGGCGTGGCCGACCATTTCTTCCAGCGCGTCGTAAGACGTTTCGGGGCGGACGATTTGCACCATTTCCACTTTGTCGAACTGGTGTTGGCGGATCAGGCCGCGCACGTCTTTGCCGTGCGAACCGGCTTCGCTGCGGAAGCAGGGGGAATGGGCGGTCAGTTTCAGCGGCAGTTTTTCAGACGGCACGATGCTGTCGCGCACGGTGTTGGTGAGGGTAACTTCGGCGGTAGGAATCAGGTATTGCGTGGTTTTGCTTTCGTCGCCGCCTCGGGTAACGTGAAACAGGTCTTCGCCGAATTTGGGCAGTTGCCCCGTACCGTAGAGCGTGCTGTCGTTCACGATATAGGGCGTGTAGTGTTCGGTGTAGCCGTGTTGCTGCGTGTGGGTATCGAGCATGAATTGCGCCAGTGCGCGGTGCAGGCGGGCGATTTGGCCTTTCATGACGGTGAAGCGGGCGCCGGAGAGTGCCGCACCGCCTTCAAAATCCAAGCCCAAGGGCGCGCCCAGATCAACGTGGTCTTTGATGTCGAAATCAAATGTGCGCGGTGTGCCGACGCGGTGTACTTCGACGTTTTCCGTTTCGTCTTTGCCGACGGGTACGCTTTCATGCGGCAGGTTGGGAATGGCGGACAGCCAGGCTTCGAGTTCCGCTTGCACGGCCTCGAGTTCGGCGGCGGCCTGTTCCAGACCGGTTTTGATTTGTGCCACGGCATTCATGGCCTGTTCGGCTTCTTCGTGTTTGCCTTGGCCTTTGAGCATACCGATTTTTTTCGATTCGCTGTTGCGCTCGGCCTGCAATTCTTCGGTTTTGACCTGAAGCTGTTTGCGTTTGTTTTCCAGGGCTTCGAAGCGGACGGTGTCGAATTGGAAACCGCGCGCGGCCAGGCGTGCGGCGACTGCGGCTGTATCGCTGCGGAGTTGTTGGATGTCTAACATGGGATGTCCGTTGGATGGTTTGTCAAGGAATGTGCGGTATTGTAAACGATTTTACAGCGGTAAAAAACCGAAAGGCCGTCTGAAAGAAGGTTTCAGACGGCCTCTAAGACGGTTTCAGGGTTTTAGCGCAGGAAGAAGTACGCCCACAGTGAAACCAGGATGATGCTGAGGATGTTGAGCAGCATACCGACCCGCAGCATGTCTTTCTGCGTAACCAGCCCCGTGCCGAACACGATGGCGTTAGGCGGTGTGGCCACCGGCAGCATAAAGGCACAAGACGCGCCGATACCGATGATGAGTACCATCACTTCTTTCGGCATGCCCATTTGTTCGGCCACACTGGCAAAAACGGGCACGAGCAAGGCAGCAGAGGCGGTGTTACTGGTAAACTCGGTCAGGAAGATGATGAAGGCGGACACGGCCAGAATCACAATGAACGGATGGGTGGCGACGAAAGCCGAAGCCATTTCGTTACCCAACGCGGCCGACGCACCCGATTTTTGCAACAAGTTGCTCAAGGCAATGCCGCCGCCGAACAGCAGTAATACGCCCCAGTCGGTATTACGGGCGACTTCGCGCCAGCGCACCACACCGAAAATCACCACGGCAACGGCTGCCGTGAGGGCTACGAACGCATCCGGACTATCAATGCCGAATTGTTTTTTCAGTTTGTCGCCCATTACCCAAGCCACGGCCGCAGTGATGAAAATCAGCATGGCAATCACGCGGTGCAGTGTCCACGGAATGTCTTCTTTTTCCACTTTGACACGGTGCGACAGATTAGGCTTTAAGACGACGAACAGAGAAATCAGCATCAGCGGCAACAGTGCCAGCATCATCGGCAGGCCGAATTTCATCCAGCCGGCAAAATCTAAATTCAGGGCTTTGGCGGCGATGGCATTTGGCGGAGAGCCGACCACGGTACCCAAACCGCCGATACTGGCGCAATAAGCGATGCCGAGAAGGACGAAGACGAAGGTATTGCGGTCTTTTTCCTTATCCAGATGGCTCATCAGACCCATGGCCAGCGGTAACATCATGGCGGCGGTGGCCGTGTTGCTGATCCACATGGAAAGGAGGGCGGTAACGGCAAACAGGAGGTGCACGGCGATAAAGGTGTTGCCGCGCGAAAGGGAAATCAGCCAAATGGCGATTTTCCGGTCCAGCTTCTGCATGTGCAGCGCGGTGGCCAGTGCGAATCCGCCGAAAAAGACATAAATAATCGGGTCGGAAAATCCTGCCAAAGCCTGTTTGGTACCCATTTCGGGAACTTGGAATAAAATGGCGAAAAGCGGCACAATCAATGCGGTTACCGTGATGTGCACGGCTTCGGTAAACCACATGATGGCGACAAATGCCAAGATGGTCAGGCCTTTATTGACGTTTTCGTCATAAGGCAGGATTTGATAGAGCACCACGCTGATAATGGTGGCAACGATGGCGATCATCAGGCCTCGGAAATTGGTTATCGGCGCTTGTGCGCTCAATAACTCCACGTTTTCCGGCTGTTGGTCGGTTTGAGGTTTGTTTGTCATGGAAAATCTCTCCTGATGGATTCTTCTTGCCGAAAGACTAAGCTTCGGTGTGCGCACGATAACATGAATTTACATGAAATGGCAAAAAATTAAAGTAAGGGGATTTTCCAGACATCGTAAATATTATTTCAGACGGCCTTTACAGCGGCTTTTGATACGTCTGGAGGCCGTCTGAAAGATTATTCTTGCAGTCGGGCAGACAAATCGCGAAAGAAGCCGTCTTCAAAATCGGCTTTCAGCACGCTGCCATTGCGTTGCGCCGTGATGTTGATGTGTTTGCCGTTTTCGCTCCGCTCGATTTGATAACCTGCTTGGCGCAGATATTCGGCAACGGCCTCATGCTGCCGATAAAGCACAAACGTTGCCACCATCTCGGGAATGACGACAGTGGCGCGGGCGGGATTCTCGGCGGCCAATGCTTGTTTCAAACGCGGATCGCGCAGGGAAAATACGGCAATGCCCGCATCGTGGAATGCCAAATAATAACCGTCCGCCTGCCCGATGCCGACGGCAACGGCAGCCACTGCCTCCACGTCATCCTGTTCCAGCTCGAACGTACGCTCGGTCAGCCACGCAATGCCGTTTTCCTTGCCGTATCGCTGCAATGCAAAGCTGTCGCGCACGATGTTTTCGGCAAAATCCGAACCTTGGTTGCCCCAAGCCCACAGCCAAGTGCCGTCGTCGAAGGCGTAAGTGCCGATGATTTGGATGTTGCGGAATTCGGTTTCGTCCAGCAGCAAAACTGCCGACTCCAAATCCGCCTGCCATGCTTCCACGTCGCCGACGATATCGTGCAGGGCGAATTTTTTGGCAATCGCCATGCCCGCCATGGGGCGCAGCACGGCTTCGATATCGTCCACAATGTCGTTGTTTGAACCGTTGAATAAGCCGAACATGATTGTTCCTTTATCAATGTGAAAATAATGTTTCAGACGGCCTCAATAGGGTGGGCGGCCTCATCCGTTCATACCGCCGAAGGACATTTCTTTGTCTTCATTCACGTAGTTCGGATTTTTGAATTCGAGCTACGGCTGCTGCCTGAATAAAGTGAACTTCAACGAAGTTAAAATTCAATACAGAATACTATGGACAATTTTTGCAAAGCTGAAATTTTTAGGTAGCCTAGATTCGTAGGATGGGTACCACAGGCACGAACGCCCTGTATTACCGGATCGAACCGCGTATATGCATTCCACACATCTTGGCTATGTTTACTTTTTTATATCTTCTCAGAAATTTCGTTGCATTTTATAACTGTTCAAAATTTCCGCCATTTCTGGCTTAAACGATGCAATATAGTCATCAGCCAAACCTTGCGCACCACTGGCGTGCGGCAGGCAAACAATCTTACAATGTTCAAACTCCTGAAAGAATACTTTGAATCTTCTGTACTGTGACGGCTTTTGCACACATTGCAACGGCTGGATACATTGTCCCATAATTTGTTCAAATCGAGGTAACACCGTTCTATCTTGCAAACAATCAATTAAGTCTCTACCAAAAAATAAAATCAGTCTGGGTCGTAACGCTTCAATATGACTGATGAAATTATCTACCTGTTCTATATCAAGGAGTTTTTGTCTAGTTTTTTGTGAGCCCCCCATATTATGGCCATCAGTATTTGCCCAATTGGTTTGGATTATGGATTTCTCAAATGCACCGCCCAATCCTTTGCAGTCAAGCGGGAAACCCCACAACCTAAACCATTTTTTAATGTTATTATCATAAGGCCATGTGTTTGCTCTTTCGCCGAATACAGGGGTTTTATCGGTAAATGTATGTATGACATTTTGTGCTTTTTCATATGTGCCATTTTCCCAATCTCTTTGATCTTTCTTACTGAACCCCCATTCACAGCCACAGATCATCAAACCTTCTTTATCATTAAATCCTGTGAAAATGGAATTACCAAGATTTAAGTGATCAAAATTAGACCTTTTCTGTCCCATTTAATTTTCCTTCTATTCAGTGATTTATTTTGTTAGAAATAGGAATAAAAACTAGATTTTAAGGCTACCTGAAAATTTCAGCTTCACAGAAACTTTACTGCACTGCTTTTTTCAGGCAGCCTGCACTTGTCTTACTCAATCCCTTTTTTCGCCAAATAGCTTTCGTAATCGCCCAGATAATATTCATAGCCGCCTTTGCCGTCGAGCTCGATAATCTGCGTGGCAAGAGAAGACACAAACTGGCGGTCGTGCGACACGAAAATCAGTGTGCCTTTGTATTTTTCCAGCGCCATGTTCAGCGATTCGATGCTTTCCATGTCCATGTGGTTGGTCGGTTCGTCCATAATCAACACGTTGGGTTTCAACAGCAGCAGTTTGCCGTAGAGCATGCGGCCTTTTTCACCGCCGGAGAGCACTTTCACTTTTTTCACCACGTCGTTGCTGCCGAATAGCAGGCGGCCGAGCGTGCCGCGAATCACTTGTTCGTCGTCGCCTTCCTGCCCCCATTGGCGCATCCATTCGGTCAAATTCATGTCCACGTCGAAGTCGTTTTCGTGGTCTTGCGGGTAGTAGCCGATGGTGGCTTTTTCCGCCCATTTGATGCAGCCTGCATCGGGTTTGATGTCGGACAGTTTTTCGTCAAACGCGCCGGCCAACAGTTTCAGCAGGGTGGATTTGCCCGCACCGTTCGGGCCGATGATGGCGAGGCGTTGTCCGGCTTCCAGAATGTAAGACAGTTTTTCAAACAGGGTTTTGTCGAACGATTTGGCCAGGTTTTCCACTTCCACGGCTTGGCGGTGCAGCTTGTTTTTCTCGTCGGTTTCAAAGCGGATATACGGGTTTTGGCGGGTGGACGGTTTCACTTCCACCATTTCGGCTTTGATTTTGTCGGCCTGTTTCAGACGGCTGGTGGCTTGGCGGGCTTTGGATTTGTTGGCGGAGAAGCGTGCCACAAATTCTTGCAGTTCCTGCAATTTTTCTTTGGCTTTGGCGTTGTCTTTCAGCGCGCGCTCGCGGGATTGGGCGGAGGCGAGCATGTAGTCGTCGTAATTGCCGGGGTAAACGGTGATGGTGTTGTAGTCCAAATCCGCCATGTGGGTGCAGACTTCGTTCAGGAAGTGGCGGTCGTGCGAGATGATAATCATGGTGGAGTCGTATTGGTTCAACACGCCCTCCAGCCAGCGGATGGTGTTGATGTCCAAGTTGTTGGTCGGCTCGTCAAGCAACAGTACATCGGGTTTGGAGAACAGGGCTTGTGCCAGCAAAACACGCAGCTTGAAGCCGGGGGCGACTTCCGCCATGGTGGCGTTGTGCAGCTCTTCGGCAATGCCCACGCCGCTGAGCAATTCGGCGGCGCGCGCTTCGGCGGTGTAGCCGTCGTATTCGGCGAACTTGGCTTCCAGTTCGGCGGCTCTCATGTAGTCGTCTTCGGTGGCTTCGGGGTTGGCGTAAATTGCGTCGCGCTCGGTCATCGCCGCCCACATTTCGGTATGCCCCATCATCACTACGTCCAGCACGCGCATGTCTTCGTAGGCAAACTGGTCTTGGCGCAATTTACCCAAGCGCACGCCGTGTTCAATCGCCACTTCGCCGCTGGTCTGCTCCAAATCGCCGCCCAAAATCTTCATGAAGGTGGATTTGCCCGAACCGTTCGCGCCGATTAAGCCGTAGCGGTTGCCTTCGCCGAATTTGACGGAGACGTTTTCAAACAGCGGCTTCGCGCCGAACTGCATGGTGATGTTGTTGGTGGAAATCATGGAATTGCTCTTTCAAATAGGGAAATCAAAAATCGGCGGATTGTAGCATAAGAGGGCATACGCCCGATAACGTGCCGGATTTGGAATTTTTCAGACGGCCTTAAAACAGGCTGTAAAGCCATACGCCCAACAGGGTCAGGAGGATGGCGACGGCACAGCCGACTTTCGCCACCACGCCCAAGATGAAGCCGATAAAGGCTCCGATACCGACTTTCCCTGCCAGCCAGGCATCTTTGCGGGCGAGGAATTCTCCGATTGCGGCACCGAGCAGAGGGCCGAGCAGCAGGCCGGGAATGCCGAAAAAGGCACCGGCAATGCCGCCGAAAAACGATCCCCAGACGGCCTCTTTACTTGCGCCGGTGAATTTTGCGCCGAGCATACCCGCTACGAAGTCGGTTGCCGTGCCGATGGTGGTAAAGATGCCGATGGCAATCAGGGTGCCGCTGCCGATGGTGGCGTAGTCGTCGGCATATCCGAGCAGCCAGGCTCCGACGAACATGAGGATCAGTCCGGGAAGGGCAGGGTATATTGTGCCTAGGAGGCCGATGGCGAGGGCGGTCAGTCCGAGGATGATGAGCAGGGTGGGTGCCATGATGCGGGTACTTTCTAAACGGCTGGTGGGGAAATATGTTTTTCAGACGGCCCGGATGGTGTGCGAAGCGGGGAAACCATGTCAAGGCCGTCTGAAAGATTCGGGAGAAGATTGATTGTAAGGGCGGTTTTCAGACGGCCTAACGCCGTTTGTCTTTCTGATTGGAGATGCCCATCAAGAGGGCCAGGATGATCATAATGGACAACGTGGATGTGCCGCCGTAGCTGACCAGTGGTAGCGGTACGCCGACCACGGGCAGGATGCCGCTGACCATGCCCATATTGACAAAGGCATAGCAGAAGAAAGTCATGGTCAGCGCGCCGGCCAGCGTGCGGCTATAGAGGTTGTGTGCCTGCGAGGCGATGTAGAGCCCGCGGCCGAGGATGACCAGGTAAATCAACAGCAGAAGGAGGTTGCCGATCAGGCCGAATTCTTCGCCATATACCGCGAAGATGAAGTCGGTGGTGGACTCGGGGATGTAATCGAGATGGGTTTGCGTACCGTTGAGCCAGCCTTTGCCCCAAACACCGCCCGAACCGATGGCAATCATTGATTGGATGATGTGGTATCCGTCGCCAAGCGGGTCTTTTGTCGGATCGAGCAGGGTGAGGACGCGGGTTTTTTGATAGTCGCGCATGCCGTAGTTCCACATCAACGGCAGGGCGCAGATGAAGAGGACGACGGAGGCGAAGATGACTTTCCACGGTAGTCCGGCGAAGAAGACGACGAACAGGCCGGAAGCCATAATCAGGGTGGCCGTGCCGAGGTCGGGCTGTTTGAGGATCAGCATGACCGGCACCATGACCAATATCAGTGCAATCAGGTAGTGATGCCAGCGCAGGCTGCCGCTATGGCGTTGGAAATACCAGGCCACCATCATCGGCAGTGCTATTTTCATGATTTCGGAAGGTTGGATGCGGATGCCGAGGTTCAGCCAGCGGGTGGAGCCGTTTACGGTAATGCCGAAAAAATGCACGCCCAACAGCAGCAGTACGCCGAGAATGTAGGCGGGCGGTGCAAAGGCAGCCAGTGTTTGCGGCTTGATGCGGGCAATAATCCACAGCAGGACAAAGCCGATGATGGTGTGTATGGTCTTGCTTTCCAGCCGGCCGATGTCTTGGCCGTCGGCCGAGTAGAGCAGGAACAGGCTCATGATGTAGATGATCAGCATGGCGTAAAAGAGCCAGGCATCCATCGGATCCCAAATCAGGCGTTTGAGTTTCAACAGGATGTTTTCTTCTGTCATGGTGCGGCTTCCGAGGCGGCCGAATGTGCGGCTTCAGGTTTATGGATGATGCGGAAGGCTTCGGTGATTTTGTTTTCAGACGGCCTCACGGTGCCGCTGCCTGCCAGCAGGGGGTTATCCACGCCTGTTTTGTTGTAGTTGTCCACTGGGGTGTCGTGGTCGCTGCCCGATTTGAGTTTGAGCAGGTAATAATCGCTCAGCCCGCGGGCCAGGGGGGCGGCATTGGCACCCCAGCCGCCGTTTTCCAAAATCACGGCAATGGCGATTTGCGGTTTTTCCATGGGCGCGAAGGCAATGAACCAGGCATGGTCGCGGTGTTGTTCGGCCAGTGCGGCGGCATTGTAGTTTTTACCTTGGGCGATTTGCACCACTTGGGCAGTACCGGTTTTGCCGCCCATGCTGTATTTCAGACCCACGCCGATTTTTCGTGCAGTTCCGCCCGGCTGCAGTACTTTGGCCATCGCAGCTTTGACGTAGTTGAAATTACTTTGCTTGAACGGCAGGACGCGCTGCGGTTTAGGGTCGATCAGGGTGATTTGCTGTTTATTGTGATCCAGCAGCTCTTTGACCAAGTGCGGGCGGTAAACCACGCCGTTGTTGGCCAAGGTGGCGGTGGCGTGCGCCATTTGCAGCGGGGTATAGGCGTTATAGCCCTGGCCGATGCTGATCGGCACCATCTCGGCCGTGTTCCAGCGGCGCCGTTCGGGCGGCAACTTGGAAAACCGTTTTTCTTTCCATTCGGGCGAGGGGAGTACGCCGCGGTATTCGTTCGGCAAATCGATACCGGTTTGTTGGCCGAAATCGAATTCCGCTAAATACGGACGGATTTTCTCAATGCCCATTTCAAATCCGAGGCGGTAGAAAAAGGTATCCGAGGAAACTTGGATGGCTTTGCTTAAGTTAGCCGAACCGTGGCCGCTGCGGACGGAGTCGCGGAACATATGTTTGGTTCCCGGAATGCTCCATGCGCCGGGGGCGGGAATCACGGACGATTGGGTAATTTTGCCGCTTTCGAGCAGGGCCATGGCCATAAATGGTTTGAAAGTGGAGCCCGGCGGATACAGGCCTTGGGTAACACGGTTGATGAGCGGCTTTTGCCAGTTTTCGTTCAATGCTTTCCAATTCTCGCTGTCGATGCCGTCGATGAAGAGGTTGGGGTTGAAAGACGGGTTGGATACAAAAGCCAGTACGCCGCCTGTTTGCGGGTTGATGGCCACCATGGCCCCGCGTTTGCCGCGCATCAGGCGGACGGCTTCTTGTTGCAGGCGGATGTCCATTGCCAGCTTCAGGGTTTGGCCGTTTTGCGGCGGGACGGTGCGCAGGGTGCGGATGATGTTGCCGTAGGCGTCTTTTTCCACTTCGCGGTAGCCGGGCAAGCCATGCAGCTGGCGTTCGTAAAAACTTTCCAAGCCGGATTTGCCGATGTGAGTACTACCCCGATACAGTGAGCCCAGTTTTTCTTCAGCCAGTTTGGCTTGGTCTTTGTCGCTGATGCGGCCGATGTAGCCCAGGAAATGTGCGGTCAATTCCCCATAAGGGTATTCGCGGAAGGTTCGGGCGTTGATTTCCACGCCGGGCAGCGCATATAAGCGGGCGGCGATGCGTGAGGCCTCATCCGGCGTAAGTTTCAGCTTGAGCGGGATTTTTTCGTAGGAACGGAATTCGGTACGGAATTTCTGAAAACGGTTTAAATCGGCTTCGGTAATGTCGGCCAATGTTTTTAGGACGGCGATGGTGTCGTCCAGTTTGCCTTTGATTTGGCTGGGTATGATTTCCAATGAGTAGGCCGGATAGTTGCGCGCCAGCACAACGCCGTTCGCGTCAACGATTTCTCCACGTATCGGTGCCGTAGGAATTAAGGAAATGCGGTTAGAGGCTGCTTGGGCGGTAAATTCGTCCCGTTTGTAGATTTGAAGATGGACAAAGCGTGCTGCCAATATACTGAATAACAGGAAGATAAACAGAAAGGCTGCAAGCAATCTGATACGGAAGTCGCGCTGGATGGAGGCATTGTCATTGCCGGAACGCGAGGTATGGCGGAGTGTTTTCATCGGCGGCGACGGTACAGGTTGAGGGCGGCCAGCATCAATTTGTTCAGCATCGGCCAGGCCAATGCGCCCACAACGGGGGCTAAAAGTCCGGATAGGCCGATGAGGCGGTGTTCGCTTATCAGGCGGATAATCAGCAGTGTAAGCTGACTGCCGGTTAGTGCGATAAGGACGGCAACCGCTTGAAAGGCGTAGCTTTGCAAAATAATGCGCCGTTGGTATTTTTGAATGAAGAAGACCATCAGGACATAGGCCAGCGCATGTTGTCCGAGTGGTAAGGCGATACCGGTATCCAGAAATAGGCCGCAGGCGAACGCGGTAAACAGGCCGACCGATTGCGGACGGTTAAGCCCCCAATACAGCAGGCTCAGGGCAGTCATTTCGGGCAGCCAGAAAGACAATGCGGCAGGAAACGGAATCAGGTCAAACAGCAGGGAAGCGGCGAAAGTGGCGGCAATCAGACGTTTGGGAATCCGGTTGTGAAAGTCGTCAAAATCAGTCATGGGTTCTTATTGGGGAGAGGATGCCGCAACGGAAGAGGCCGTCTGAATCGACAGTTCTTCAATTTGCGGCAATACCAAAACATATTTGCTGCTGCGAACGGCGGCAGGAATGGATAAGGTTGTGCGGTAGTAAGGCGTTCCGGAAGAGCGCAGGGCACTTTCCACTTTGGCCACGGGAATGCCGGCAGGGTAGACAGAATCCATTCCTGATGTAACCAGTAAATCGCCAGGCTGCAAATCGGCATCTAATGGGAAATAGCGCAGGGAAACCTGGTTGCTGTCGCCATAGACCAAACTGCGTACGCCGGTACGCGCCACCATTACGGGAATGACCATCTGACTGCTGGTGAGTACGGTTAATTCGGCATTAAAAGGCTGCACTGCCGAGATCTGGCCGATTAGGCCGTATTGGTCGATTACCGCATCGCCGGCCTTCAGTCCGTCATTGCTGCCTTTGTTTAACAATAATTTGTCAGACAAGGGATTTTTGCCGTTTGAAACAATTTGTGCCGCCGTGCTGTTGCCGATACCGCTGCCGGCTAAAAGGTTGAGTTTTTTCAATTCTGCCAGCTGAAGCTGCTGTACGTCGTTTTGCCGGATGGCGGTGCTCAGGCGCATATTTTCGGTTTGCAGTCTTTGATTTTCCTGAATGAGCGTTTGCTGTGATTGCAGGAATGTACTGCCGTAGTCATACAGTGCGACAGGCTGGTCGGCCAGCCATTGCAAAGGTTGCAGTGCGGTGGCCAAGTAAGCCTTGAGTTGGCGGACGGCTGCATAGCGGTTGTCCAATACCATCAACAGGATGCTGATTATCGACAGGATAATCAACCGATTGACGGGACGCTCGCGATAACTGCGGGTAAAACTAAGCGATTTGGACATGGCGGGTAACGGCGGAAATTAGGGGTTCGGAGCAAAAATGGAATTCAGACGGCCTATCAAGTCCAATGCGCGGCCTGTGCCGCGTGCCACGCAGGTCAGCGGATCTTCGGCAATCATAACGGGCAATCCGGTTTCTTCAGCCAAAAGCCGATCCAATCCTTTCAATAATGCGCCTCCGCCGGTCAGTACCAAGCCGCGTTCGGCAATGTCGGCACCCAGTTCGGGCGGGGTTTTTTCCAGTGCGGTTTTTACAGATTGTACGATTTGATTGATCGGCTCTGTAATGGCTTCAAGTATTTCGTTGGAGGAAATGGTAAACGAACGCGGGATGCCTTCGGCAACATTGTGGCCTTTGACTTCGATTTCTTTGACTTCCATGCCCGGGAATGCTGTGCCGATTTCTTTTTTGATGCTTTCGGCAGTCGCTTCGCCAATCAGCATTCCGTAATTGCGGCGGACATAGTTAATAATCGCTTCGTCAAACGCATCTCCGCCGACACGTACCGAATGGGAATATACCATGCCGGATAAGGACATTACTCCCACCTCGGTTGTGCCGCCGCCGATATCGACCACCATTGAGCCGGTCGGCTCGTCAATCGGCAGACCTGCACCTATGGCTGCAGCCATAGGTTCTTGAATCAGATAGACAGCTGATGCACCGGCTTCTTCAGCTGAGTTTTGAATCGCTTTTCTTTCTACCTGGGTAGAGCCGCAGGGAACACAGATGACGATACGCGGGGTGGCGGCAAAACGGCTATTGGTTACTTTTTTAATGAAATGCTTCAGCATATCAGAGGTTACGGTAAATTCAGCAATAACGCCGTCCTTCATGGGGCGGATGGCTTTGATGCTGCCCGGTGTGCGGCCGAGCATTTTTTTTGCATCTGTGCCGACGGCCAAAACCGAACGTTGCCCTGTGTCGGGGTGAATCTGCATGGCTACCACTGAAGGTTCGTCCAAAACGATGCCTTTGCCTTTGGAGTAAATCAAAGTGTTGGCGGTGCCCAAGTCGATAGCCAAATCATTGGAGAAATAACGTGTGATGAAACGCAGAAACATGAGTAATCCTGAATGGTAACAATGTATTGAACACATTTTCAGACGGCCTGGATCAAGTGCAACAGGCCGTCTGAAAAGCGGAAATCTTTAATGGCCGGGAAGGTTTCGGTTATAATCCCGCGCCCGAAGTAGTTCGGAAAACGCGCTATCATACCTTAATTCGCCAATATTGCTAATTATCTTTAAGGAATTTTTCATGGCCTTGAATTTGTCTGATGTGGAAAAAATTGCCAAGCTGTCGCGCTTGAGTTTGACAGAAAACGAGAAAACGAAAACTTTGTCCGAGTTGAATGACATTTTCGCTATGGTTGAGAAAATGCAGTCTGTTAATACAGACGGAGTAGAGCCTATGCCGCACCCGCATGAAACCGCACTGCGCCTGCGTGAAGATGTCGTTACCGAAACCGATCACGCTGCCGAATATCAAGCTGTTGCCCCCGAAGTTCGCAATCGCCTGTATATCGTGCCTCAGGTGATTGAAGAATAAGTTGAATTTAATTTTTTTAGGAGCCAATGATGAACAAAATCTTAACAGCATTACTGCTCGGCACATTTGCCGTTAGTGCTCATGCCGCACCAACACTAGGGTAGTAACGACAAATCCGCCGCCCTACTTGCCGGCCGTTCCGGCAAAACCGTGCATTTGTATGACTACTAAACCCCCGATGACACATACAGTGCATCGCTCTATCCGGCCAGTGTAAAAAATCTTGGCAACGGTTGGTATTCGACCGTCACGCTGCATCAGCCTGCCCGTGCAGGCAAACATGCCCATATGCTGATTTTGGATTGGGTGCACTGCCAAGAGCCCAAGCAGTCTGTCATGAGTGCGATTGCACTGTTCGGAAAAAACGGCAAACTTGAAGAGCGCGCCGATATCCACGATTACGATAGTCCTGAAAAAATGTTGCAGGGAGCCATTGAGCAGGTGCAAAAAGAAGATTCCGAAGAAGCAATGCACAGCGGCAAAATGGTGGAACCGTGTGCCGCCGCGTGAAATAAACAAGCATCAGATGTTTTGCTTTGCATAAGCAGGCCGTCTGTAAAGTTATATCCACTTTTTCAGACGGCCTGAAAGGCATTTCTATGAAGCAGGCTTTCATATATAACGACAATAAATCTCAAAAATTTTGGATTATTGATGCCGCAGGCAGCGATATTATGGTTAATTTCGGCAAACTCGGTACAAACGGACGTTTCCAAATTACCGAATACGATGATGAAACCAAGTGTCAAAAAGCTGCTGACAAACTCATCCTACAAAAGACTAAAAAAGGCTACAAACCTGCCCCCGATTTTAATTTCATCGACCGCCTTTATTTTGACGATGAAGAATACGGTCTGCACCGTAAAACCTCACACCCACACTTCGTCCGATACTTAACCGATGATTTCTACTATGATTGCGGTGATGAAGAAGCTCCGTTCGGCAGTGACGAAGGCAGCGATGCGTTGTATGAGCTTGAACAAGCCTTCCGCAAAAATGCCGATCTGGATACATTGACTTTTCCACAGAAATTGATTTGTGAATATTGGGGTATGGACTACCTGCCTCCCCAGACAGATCAAACTGCCGAAAGTATTGCGGAACTATGCAAACAGCAGGAAACCGAAGTTTACCAATCCGATAAAGTGATTATTGCCACTGCATTTGGCAGCATTAAAATTACAGGCCGTCTGAAACCTGAATTGCAACAGCTCGCCCTGCTTGCTATACAGAGGCTTGACGTGCTGGCACAATTACGCGGTTGGTGTGCTGTGAATACACGGTCTGAAATCAGTCGCCAAATGGCAGATGATTTACAACGCTTCGCCACTGAAACTACAGCTTTCAGGTAGTCTGAAAACAACGGATTGGCCAAAGGATGGTACGTCAGCCCACTGCGCCCACAGGATACGGATTAGTACAAGTCCCGAAGCAGGCCGGATTTCGGCTACCACCCATCTACGGAAGAAGATTGGGGAGAGGGTGGCAAACCGCAGGGTTGCCTTGCCGGTATTTCCTGTTTTCAGGCAGCCTATTTGCAAACCACCGTCAGCAGGGTTTTCAGACGGCCTGAAACAAACAATACGGGTTTCTGCGAAACCCAACCGCAGCTTCGACAAACAAAACCAAAGGAATCCTATGAAAGGAAAAATCGTCCAATGGCACGATGAAAAAGGCTACGGCTTTATTCAGATAGAAGACAGCAACAGAAAGGTTTTCTGCCACATTTCCGATTTCACGCAACGGCAGCCGCGCCCGCAGGAAGGTGAAGCGGTTTCATTTGATGTCGTTAGCAACGAACAGGGAAAATTTGCTGCCAAAAGAATCCGTTACATTGGTCGAACCGCACTGGATAAATCGCACGCTCGCCGCCGAAAAAATACACACGGCAGACATGGTGAAAACCGCTCATCACTCGGCAGCCTGTTGGCAAGCGGCATAACGTTGGCATTTCTCGGCTTCATCGGTTATCAGATTTACCAGTTTGCCGCCGCCAAATTTACACCCAAACAGCCGAACACGCCGAAAGCCGCACCATTTTCCGCAACATCCAATGCGTCCAAATACCGCTGCGACGGCAGAACGCATTGTTCGCAAATGACTTCTTGCGAAGAAGCGACATGGTTTCTGCGAAACTGCGCCGGAACAGAAATGGACGGTGACGGCGACGGCATACCGTGCGAACAGCAACTGTGCCAATAAATTTTCAGGCAGCTTGCACCTCAAAAAGCAGCCTGCACCCCATCCCCCTTTTAAACTCCCATTCAATTCCAACCGAAAGACCCTCATGACCCAATATACCCTCAAGCAAGCCAGCCAACTGCTGCAATCCAAACAAATCTCCGCCGTCGAACTGGCAACCGAATATCTTGCCGCCATCACCGCGCAGAACTCTGTCATCAACGGCTACATCACTCTCGACCAAGACAAAACCCTCACCGAAGCCCGTGCCGCAGACGCGCGTATCGCGCAAGGTAACGCTACCGCGCTCACCGGTGTACCCATCGCCTACAAAGATATTTTCTGTCAAACAGGCTGGCGCAGTGCATGCAGCTCCAAAATGCTGGACAACTTCGTTTCTCCCTATACTGCCACCGTCGTCCAAAACCTGCTCGACGAAGGCATGGTAACGCTTGGCCGTACCAACATGGACGAATTCGCTATGGGTTCGACCAATGAAACCTCGTTCTACGGCGCAACCAAAAATCCGTGGAATCCGGAACACGTCCCAGGCGGTTCGTCCGGCGGTTCCGCAGCCGTCGTAGCCGCCCGCCTTGCTCCTGCCGCGCTCGGTTCGGACACTGGCGGCTCTATCCGCCAGCCTGCATCACACTGCGGCATCACCGGCATCAAACCTACCTACGGCACGGTTTCCCGCTTCGGTATGGTTGCTTACGCCTCCAGTTTCGACCAGGCTGGCCCGATGGCGCAAACTGCCGAAGACTGCGCGATTTTGCTCAATGCGATGGCAAGCTTCGACGAGCGTGATTCCACCAGCTTGGAACGCAGCAAAGAAGACTACACCGGCGACTTAGACAAACCGCTCAAAGGCATGAAAATCGGTCTGCCTAAAGAATATTTCGGCGACGGCGCGGATGCCGATGTGCAGGCTGCCTTGCAAAACGTCATCGACCTCTTAAAAGCGCAAGGTGCGGAAACCATTGAAGTTTCCCTGCCGCAAACCGCCCTGTCCATCCCCGCTTACT
>ERZ773049.1002-NODE-1002-length-16679-cov-8.016302_pt1 | contig 16679 bp, 13 predicted proteins | sample MGYA00580633_ERZ773049 | MGnify/ENA primary metagenome ERZ773049 (study PRJEB29015, sample SAMEA2737991) | human oral metagenome | biome: human oral; feature: human-associated habitat; material: dental | place: China | collected 2066 ... | reverse complement strand
GAGGAACGCGGCGGAGCTGGATCGGAAGATCGCGCTCTCACTTGCACCACCGACGACGGAGGAACAGCAGGCGGAGGTTGGAAAACAGGTTCCCACTCAGAAGCAACAAACCTCCAATGTCGAAATTCCGCTACCCGCTAACAAAGCCAAGCTGAAGATGAGTAGCGGGTGGAGGTGAGTTTGTTTAGGCAGAGGAGGATTCCCAAAAAGCGAGACTGCATCGACAGCGTAAAGCCGGATGCAGTCTCTAAAAACTTTTTATAGTGCAATACCGGGCCGCATTGGCCGGCGCTGGCACTTTGTTAGGGTGCAAAGATAGCACTTTTCTTTCAATCGAAAGCCAAAAGTTCCCTCAAAAAGGTGTCTACAAGGCGTACACGATCTCTCAACACCACGGCGATCGCCGGAACGTTCATGGCCGTTGTAAACAATTCACTCAGGGCCTTCCTTAATTCGTCGGCTCTGTTCCTTGAGATTTGTTCCATCATATACAAAATAACAGCCAAAACTCCGTTTAGCGAATGCCTTGTTTGACTACTCATCTTCCCGGAGGGGCCTCTTTTAACAGAACGCGGGAGTGAAAGATCGAAAAGTACGGCTCCGTGGGCGCAGATGTTCCTGATCGAACAAATCGTCTGCATGTAATTTCGGAACACCGCCACGTTTTCAATCTGATACCGCTGGGCAATTTTTTCTTTGATCTCGTCATCTTTTATCGCTTCATAGAGCTTTATGACGGCTCCGAAGGTCATGAATTCAATCGTTTTCCAAGCCGGAGCATACCGGTCGTTTATGTGCTTTCGGTGATGCTCTTTGATGACAGTTGAACTCTTTTTGAAACTCTCCGTGTACACTCTCGAGGGAAATTCTTCCGCATAGCCGGATGCGACCACATTTTTATCGACAAACCACGTCGGCGACTTCTTGTATTGATTGGAAACGATGTAAGAAACAGCAGATCGAAAATTGATCTCGATTCGATTGATATAGCGGGAGAGGAGATAGCGTAAATCCGTATCGAAATAATACAGCTTGACTACGTCCTCAAAAGAGACATTTTCCATAAAAAGATGTGTCCTGTCATGTTTCTCGGGGTAGTTCTTTTCAAATGGAAAGCAGTAAAACCCTAGCCGGAAATAACCGATGTCAGACAGAATTTCCCGCGCTTTTGAAAGATCATTGATGATCAATCCTCGCTCTTGCATCTTATGGAGTTGTTCTTCTACTGTCGTTGCTGTTTTCATCCCGTTGGTATTTCTGTCTTTCAAAAATTGCACCATCGTTTTCTCTTTGTGCTGCGAAGATATTATCTCTCGGTCTGATGAGCACGATCAGAAAGAATGAAACGATATACAACTCACTTTTCCGACTTTTTGAACGCCAGGATGCCTTTGGCGGGGAAGTAGCGGCGGTTGTGCTCGTAATCCCCGTCATAGAACCGTTGCTTCATCTTCGGATCTTTCATCACCCCCCGGGTGAGCAGTGCTTCTGTTATCGTATCGAATGCAGACCAATCAGGGATGGCGATGGCTAAATCCAAATCACGCGTGCGACGAGAAGAGGCGATGCCCACAAGTTGGTGTACAATCAAATCACGAGCTGTTGCCCCGATCACAAAGTACACTTTCACAATCACCGCAAAGCACTCGCTGATCTTGCGAAGCAGATCCACGAGCAGCGGATTGCCGATCTTCTCACTTGAAATCCGAAAGATCATCTTCTAACAGTCTTTCGGCAGCTTCTATGTTTCGACTATTGCCACTTGTCACGAGGTCGCTATACACCAACGAGAGTTCGATGTAAGCATCTTCTTATCAAGTGATCTCGCGCAGCCCGCGCAAACGTTCCAAACCTCGCGGGTACTCCACTCTTACATCGAACTCACGTTACACCAGTACAGCCGGCATCTCATCGCCTTGCCAAAACTTCTCATAGAGGGTGATTTCGCCTTCTTCCATCCGCACGGCACCTGTTTCCATAAGCTGGGCGGGCAGCACTTCACTGTAGATGGTGAAGTCTTCGCGATGAAGATAACCTTGCTTTTCTGAGGCAGCACATTCTCCTCCCCACCATATGCCTTGAGGATGCGAGAGCGTCTGCCACGCTTCCTTTTGTTCGGCATTGCGAAAGGCAAAACGCCGGAGCAGGAGCTTTGGTTTCAGTATTATCGCATAGTTCTCCGCCTAATCATCGAGCAGCCGTCGGGCATTCTTGAGATTCCTTTTTCGATGGATCGTCAGCAGATAGCCGCGTGCTTGAAGCTCGTCCATCACATTCTTTACCGTGCCTAAGGACACCCCCGAACCTTCTTTTATGGCCCGAAAAGATGATTCACCCGTTCCGGAGACTGCAACAAGTAAAAGATGCCCCTCAGTCCGGCTTCTTTGAATAGCGGATAAGCACTCGAGGTTTTTTCCGGAGCTTTTTCACCCGAATATCCATGTTCAATAAAATCGGCACATTCAGCAGAATTGAACACGGCAAAGTTGCTGAACAGCGTGTAGGTCTCCAAATGATTTAGAGAGACCTTTTCATTTCACATCATTCTCTTCATCGCACTGCTTCTACTTTCCTCGTTTTAAACATCTCATCAATCTCTTCTCGCCGAAACAGCAGTCGACCGTTGGCCTTGAGATAGGGAATCTTCCCTGACGACACCCAATTGTAGATCGTTTTCTGCTCCACCTTCAGGAGTTTGGAGACGTCGATGATGTCCAGGTATTCGGGCTTCAGCGGTGGGTGGACTGTCGTATCAATCGTCTGTTCGCGCAATACCAACAGGCGGTCGAGCTTCCCCTCCATCCGCGCCAGACTGTCAAGCAGCTGCTTTTGCCACTTATCAAAAGGCTCTTCTACGTACGACATCGCTCTCCCTTTTGATAGTTACCCGCGGTGTCCTGCGACAGGATGCCCTGCTCCCTCATGTAAGCGATGTATCGCTTGGCTGTGCGATCCTTGATCTCCATCTCCTGAATGAGTAGTTCGCTTAGGTTTTTGTAGGACAGTTTGGAGGTATGCAAGAAGATTTCTTTGACCACGGCGATCAATTCGTCAGCCTTTCGTCGCTCCTTGTCCTCTTTCGATTTCTCACCGCGGTAGACGTGCATGTCCTGCTGCTTGTCCCAACCAAAGAGCATGATCGGGACGTCGAGCGGACTGCCGTCGCGTACCTTCAGGGCCTTCACGACCGAGTATTCGGGATCGTCATCCTTCTCGATAGACAGGATGCCGGCGGCTTTGCGTTGTAGCTCCGAGCCGATATGCCCGCGAAGCTTGATCCCGTTGGGCACGAAGTGAAGCACACAAATGATGCACGTGTTATAGATGCCGGCCAGCCGATAAAGCTCGTCCACGATGGCAATGCTTTCCGTCTCGTCGTTGGCAGATCGGATCAGGTCGGCGATACCGTCGATGACCACGAGGTGGATGCCGCTGTGCCGGTGATGAAACAGATCCATGCTTTCGCGGATCAGTTTCAAACGGTCTTTGCGGGAGAGGGAGGCCAAATAGAGCGAGTGGTAGAAGTCGGGCACGGCCGCAAGCGATGCACGCCGCAACGTCTTGCCTAAGTTCTTATGGAGCTGTGCCTCGGACTGCTCCGTGTCGTAATGCAGGACGGCCAGCCGCTTGGGATTGGCTGTGACTTCCAAGCCCAGCGTCCGTTCGGCGGGTAGCATAGTTTCTCCCAGAGTGCCGGCCAAGATGGCGGTGATGTAGTTGCTCTTCCCCGTTCCCTCGCCACCCGTGATGCAGAACAGGTTATCCTGCGTACCGAGCGGCACGCCGTTTACGGCCACTACCGACTTGGATGCATCGGGCGGATTGTCATAATCGATCTCGCACGAGCGCAGCATCATCATGGTTTGCACATACAAATTGGAAAACATCTCGGACAACAGCGCTCTCAAATCCTTTTCTCCATACCCTAATTGGAAGTAATCGGAGATGTCTTTTTCGCTTTTGATGCCTTGAAGGGGGAGCGTCAGATTGAGCACATGATACCCCGCAAGCTGTTCCGCCTGTCGCTCCGATTCCCGTTTGCCCGTTTCATCCGTATCGTACAGCAGGATGATGTGGCGGAAGCGAAGCCGAAGACTTTCTATGATATTCTCCGGTATTTGTGCCGTCTCGCTGTTGAAACAGATGGCGTGAAAGCCGTGTGCGGCCAGCGACATCACATCCTTCTCGCCGCCGGTGATGAACAACATGTCACCTTTGTTGGGGAGCTGCTCAAAGCCGAAGACGTAATCATCCGTTTTGTTCCCTGCATACAGGAAGCGTATGGTGCTGAATGGGCGATACACCTTGACAAACGCTCCCATTGCGTAGCAGAACATCGGCTCTCTCACTGTGGAACGGAGGGTGTAGGACTTTCCCTGATTCGAGACGGATTCAAAACGAGAAAGCGACTTCACCCGGAAGCGTTGCAAGGCCTTTGTGTCGATACCGTAACGTCCCCAAAAGGCCAATTCTTCCATCCTGTATGGTTGTTCGACAATGCTAAATCGCCCTTTATTCCAGGGTGTATTCTCGTGCTCTGACGATTGGGGCAAAGCAACCGATCCGGAATTGGGAGCTTTTCTTACAGGCGCAGCACTACGTGCTTTTCCGGGAAGTGAAATACTCAGTTGTAGATCTCGGATGATGGTTTCTAAGACCTGCATAAACTCCGTGTGCGCATCGAGTCCCTGCATGGTCGCAGCGAACCAAAAGCAATCGCCGGAGTAGAGGTCATTCCCGAAGTCTTTCATCCGATAACAGTCTGACTTGGCGTCGAGATAGATGTTGCATGAAGCCCGTTTGTCGTCATATAGAGGGTTCCGGAAGTTACGCTTAGGGACAAAGTTGATGGGCATATAGAAGTAGAAAATGTCCAACCCCCTGTTGGTGCGTTGTAGGATTTCTTCTTTGACGTTCATAGTTCCTCAAATGGGATTTTCGAGTCGCCCATGTAGCCTTTCAGGATGCCGTCTTTGTAGGCATTGAGTCGTTGCAGGGCCTCGACACGTCGGAAGCCTTTGAAGGAAGCTCGTCCTGTCTTGACGGCGATATACAGCCCTTTGAACGGATAGACCACATGATTGCTCGATACATACCGAAAGGGTATTGCACGGGCATTACGCCAACGGGCCAGCGATGCACGCGAGATGCCAAGCAGACGCATGACATCGGTAGAGTTCAACTCGATCTTCTCGTCCAACACCGAGTAATCTCGTTTCATCTCAAGTATGAAGTCGGCAATCCGGTTTATGCTTTCCTTCAATGAGTGCAACTCTGCCAGCAAATGTTCGTTGGAATAAATCTCAGTATCCATCATTTCCTCTCCATTAAGTGAAGAAGTTGCGGATTCTTTGAATGCTTAAGGATCTTTCCGAGAGCTTCTGGTTGATCCTCTAAATATCGAGAAAACCAATAGCTATTTAGCATCATTTTCTCGACTTGTTCCATTTGAAGAGCATACAATAAGGGGATAATATCCTCTTTTGCAATTGTCGTATAGATCCTGTTCTTCTTATACCCAATCTTCAAATAGTCAATCACCCCCTTTGGGGAATGGAAAATGACTACATCCTTGTCGAAAGCACTGACACATCGGCGATAAGTGTCAAGTGTCATGTGTCTTTTCATTTTGCAGGCTTTTAGAAAATTGGAATACTCCATATCTGCAAGATCTGCTCTTTCTTTGAGATTATCACACTGGGCGCACATCATTTCAAGGGATTCTCCTACGATGTATACGCACCGTTCTTTTTCTGTTATAATTCTCTTGTTGGTGTCCATGCATATAATACAATCATAACGGCCGCAAAGTTCTGACGAGAGAGGTCTATCATTAGAATATCTAATTGCCAATGTTGGTATTAGAATACCATCCGCCATTTTTAGTTCATGTTCTTGTGGTGCCACACTACCTTCAGGGACAATCAGTGCACGGTGCAAGTCCCCTTATATATAGGGGCTTGCACCGTGCACTGAAAATGTAGCCAAGGGTGTCTGTATCTATTGTAGAATCAAGGGATTTGGTGATCGTTCGTTTTCGGAGTACTTTTGAACCCGAAACAACACAAGCGAGTGTTGTCGAAGCAGTATCTATGAGTGCTCTCAAAATACTCTCTTCTGGCTACAATTCGGCTACAGAAAAAAATAGGGCTGTGTATACAGTTATGGCATAGGACGTTATGGAGAAGGTTCATTTCCCCCTCCTTCCGCTGAAAGGCTTCAATAGGGCTTCAGAAAGCAAGTCAATTAAGCCTTCAAACTCATAGATAATCGTTGTAAAATCAAGGTTTTACAGCGATTTTTCTTTTGTATATACCTGATTGCCTGACGGCATAACTCCATGTTTTGACCCTTAATAAGTCCCTTTGGAGCTATGCCGCAAATTTCGGGCAAAGGCCTACAGCTGCGAGGGAAGCAGGAGAGCATCAAGTTCGAACTCTCTTGAGCGTTCGCCACCGATAAAATCTTATTGCTTCACAGCGTATTTTCTCGGTGGAAAGCCTTGTCTTTCCCCCTCATCGTTAGCCCTTTGTTGCCCTTGAAACGAAACTTGCCTTCTCACATTATCTAAAAAGTAGACGGGAACACGTGGAGCTTCATCTTTTTTCTTGTGAAATCAAGCAGAGACACAAGGTGTGTCTCTGCTGGGGGGTATTGGTGTGCCTTTTTATGACTTAATCTCATCGAAGATTCACACGAAAAAACGCCTCTAGCTTATCAAACGGAATTATTCCCGCCAGATTGTCATAAAAGTCTATGTGTCGGGCATTGGGGATAATGAGCAACTCCTTCTTGTCTGTCCCGATGGATTTGTAGGCATCTTCACTCATGTAGCGTGAATGAGCATTCTCTCCTGCAACGATAAGAGTTGGAACATCGATTTCATTGGCGTACGAAAGCAGTGGAAAATTCATGAATGAAAGCAATGTGGTTGCTGTCCAAACCTGATTGGAAACTGAACGCTCGTGGAAACCTCGTGGTGTTTTGTAAAACTCGATATAATCATTCAAGAATTGAGGTACTTTATCGGAAGGTGTGTCAGGCATCGGATAACCTGGAGTGGCGATTCCAGTCTCGGCATCTATCCAGCGAGTCGCATTGAGCGAACGCTTCATTTCCAGACGCATTTCGGGCGTGTTGCCATCAAAGTATCCTTTACTAAAAACACGGGCTATATCGTACATAACCATCGTCACCACGGCCTTTATACGAGTGTCGATAGCCGTAGCGCTGAGGGCAAATCCGCCCCAGCCGCAGATACCTATAACTCCAATCTTCTCTCTATCCACAAAAGGTTGAAGACCTAAGCAATCGACTGCAGCTGAAAAGTCTTCCGTATTGATGTCAGGAGATGCTACGTTACGAGGTTCGCCACCGCTTTCTCCCGTATAGGAAGGGTCAAAAGCTAAGGTTGCAAAGCCTCTCTCTGCCATCGTTTGGGCATAAAATCCTGAGGCTTGTTCTTTTACTGCTCCGAATCCACCGCAAACAGCAAGGGCCGCTAATTTTTTACCCGAACTGCTTTGGGGATAATATAAATCACCGACAAGGATGATCCCGTAGCGATTTTTGAACGAAATCTTTTTATGCTCGATTTTATCGCTTTGCGGGAAAATTTTATCCCAACTGGGCGTATCTTGGGATATTTCTTGGTTTGTCTTCATATTGCTAATGTCTTGGTTTTATGATTTGTTTGTCGTGAATTGAGATGTTCTTTGTCTTTTCGCATACTTCTTAGATATAAACCTGTTCCCAAGTAGATCAGTAGAGGAATGAGTCCGAAACTTGGTGAAACTAGCAGAACTTTATCGGGTGAAACAATGGCAAAACCTTCGGAAATCAGTGGATTGAGAGAGTCTTCCATCGTGTGCATCAAAATCACCGGTAAAAGTGAACGCGAAAGGAAAAAAATCTCGGTGTACATTATTGTCCAAACGCCAATTACTATAAAGCTGGTTATAATAAACAATACATCACCATAAGGGAAGAATGTTGCTAAATAAGCGTCGTCTAAGAGTATCAGGTAGTATGGCAGATGCCATATCTGCCATACGAGCGCTACAACTAAATAAACTAACCATTCGTTTTTGGTGAGTTGCTCCATTTTTACTGTGAGATAACCTCGCCACACCGATTCTTCAAAGATGTTTTTGATAAACTTAGGCAAGAAAGCTGCGAAAAGAATCGGTAGATATGCTGAAAAGCTAAATTTACTGACATCTATCCAGCCAAATAATTTACCGATAGACAGTGTTATGCCGATAACAACTGGGTAGACTGCAATAGCAAACAAATACCAACGGGTGTTTTGCTTGAAATTTGGTTTTAGGGGAAGGTCTTTCCAGCCGTCACCACCAAAAAGGCGAAGTAAAATCATACACAAGATAGGGGAGCTGATAAAAATCAAAGCTCCGAGTGATTCCAAATTGGAGGGCTCCCCGAGCAACATATCTATGCCAACGCCCCCCCCATCCGCAAATGATTGCCACAAAGCAAAACAGAATAATATTTCGAAGAGTTCTTCTATTGGTCATCATGCTGTTGAAGTTATTAATCGCATTGGTTGCGTGTATTTTAAATGTACAGGACTTTATCTGATGCCCTGTTAAGTACTATGTAGATAGTGCCTATTTTCGGGTAAGCATCTTTGCTATTATTGTTGTAATACGTAATTATCTCCACTAGTAGGCTTATCTCAAAATCTCTATGATTTTTTCTTCATCATAAACAAGCATGCCAGCAGCTACCAACGAGGCTATACCATGCGCCAACATCCAAGCCTTAGCTATACCACTCTTCACCTCTTGCTCAGATAACCGTTGATATTCTTTACTATTCTTCATTGCTTCTACTACTTGCTGACTTTCGGGGAAAATATCAGTAAGCTTTACATTCATGACATTATCCATGTAAAATGCTTTGAATAGAGCTGGCTCAATGTATGCAATCCGCACGTAACCCAGTCCCAGATCCAGAAAAGCATTGTCTGTTTTCGAATAACTTAGCATTATGTTTTGAAGGTAGGGCAGGGCTTTTTTGCAGATCTCTGTTTTGAGATCGCCCATATTTTTATAGCACCAATAGATAGGTTGGGTAGAACAGCCTATTTGCTTGGCAATATTTCGGGCAGAGAGCACTGCAAATCCTTCTTTTCGCACCATCTCGAAAGTGATTTCTAAGATCACCTCCTTGGTTATTGTCGTCGACTTCGGCATAATCTCGCATTAAAACAACTGTGATATAACTGGTGTTATTTTGGCGCAAAGATGATAGGTTTCTCCGAATCGGCAATGTTTCCAAGCAAAAGATGTGAGAAAGTAGTTTCAAACAATGGGGGCCACCTTTTATCTGTAGCTTATGTTATAGTCAATCAGAAGTGAATGACGAATCGAGTACATGGAAATGTCGGATAGTCATTTGTCATGCAACAAACGTGGCGGCGCTCCTTGTTACCGTCGCCAGAAGCCGGGTAGAAGGGGGGTGAGGACGGTGAAGATCTCTAATCGGCCGACAATCATTAGGAAGGAGAGGATCCACTTGTTGAAGGAGGAGATGGTGGAGAAGTTGCCGTCCGCAAAGTGGCCGATGCCGGGGCCGGCGTTGCTGACGGAGGTGGCGGCCAAGCCGAGGGCGTCACCGAGGTCGATGCCCTCGAAGGTGAGGACGGTACAGCCGAAAAGGATGAGGCCGACGTAGATGATGGCGAAGGTGTAGACGCGCTGGACGACATGCTCGGGGATGACTTGCCCGCCCGCCCGCAGGGGCAGAACGGCGTGGGGATGCGTTTGGCGTTTGAACTCGTTGAGCAGGTCCTTGACGAGGATCATGAAGCGACCCATCTTGAGTCCGCCACTGGTGGAGCCAGCGCACCCGGCCACGATGATGACGAAGAGGGCGATGACGGCAAAGAAGGAACCCCAGGAGGAATAGTTGACGGTCAGTAAGCCGGTGTTAGAGACGAGGGCGGTGATGTGAAAGAGGGCGTGGCGGAAGGCCAGCTCGGGGTTGGTCTCGTTGTGACGCAGCAGGATCCACGCGGTGGTCACTATGGTGGTGGTGGCGATGACGATGCAGAACCAGCGGAATTCGTGGTCGTGAAAGAGCTTTTGGCTGTGTCCGCGGAGGGCGAAGTAGAGCAGCGTGAAGTTGGTGGCGCCGATGAACATGCCCAGGATGACGATATACTCCGTGTAGGCGGAGTGCCAGTAGGCGAGGCCATTGTTTTTGGTGGAATAGCCGCCGGTGGCTACGGTGGTCATGGCGTGGTTGAGGGCATCGAATAGGTTCATGGGGCCGATCCAAAGGAGGAGAAGGAAGGCCAGAGTGATGAGGACGTAGAGTCCGAAGATGCGCTTGGCTACCTGGGTGATGCGTGGGCGGAAGCGGTCGTGGGTGATGCCGGGCGTCTCGGCGTCGAAGAGCTGTGAGGCGGTGCCGCCGAAGATGGGTAGGAGGGCGACGGTGAAGACGATCATGCCAATGCCGCCCTGCCACTGGGTGAGGCTGCGCCAAAAGAGTAGCCCGTGAGGCAGGCGCTCGATGTCGTCCAGGATGGTAGCGCCGGTGGTGGTGAAGCCGGAGATGGTCTCGAAATAGGCGTCGGTGACGTTCGGGATGTAGCCGCTGATGAGGTAGGGCAGCATGCCGAAAAGGGAGAGTAGGATCCAGGTCAGGGTGACGCTGATCATGCCTTCGCGACGGCCGGAGCGGTAGTCGTCGGCATGGCGACCGGTGATATACATGGCGAGTCCGGCAGAGAACATGATGGCGCACGAGATGGCCAGCGGGATGAAGTCGCTGTCGTTATACCAGAAGGAAACGGCTACGGCGGAGAGCATAAAGAGGCTCTCGAGCATGTGCATCGTGCCCAAGAACTTGATGATGAAGCGGACGTTGAGTTGGTGAAACATAGAGGGGGGATGGGATTTAGAAGCTGTCCTGAATCGATTTCGGCAGCTCCTCAGAATAATCATTCAATAAATTCGAAACAGCTTCTTGTTAGCGTGAGTTTGACGTAAGAACAAAGCCAGCAGAGAGGTTCTACGGATGACTCGCGATGGGCTAAAACATTTCTGGAAATGCTTGCAGCATTCCTGCAAACGCCGAAAAGTTTTTCGGGACACTTGCAGCGTTCCTGCAAACTCCAAAAAGTTTTTCGGGGCACTTGCAGCGTTGCTGCAAACGCCGAAAAGTTTTTCGAAGCACTTGCAGCGTTCCTGCAAACTCCAAAAAGTTTTTCGAGGCATTTGCAGCATTGCTGCAAACTCCAAAAAGTTTTTCGTGAGACTTGCAACAGTGTTGCAAGCGTTTCCAGAAGCACTTTGGCCGTTACAGCGCTCAATCAAAGACATGCTCCAGAGATAAGATAAGAGACCTCATTCTTACGCCGAACTCACGTTTGTTATCCTCCGATCAGCCCCGTTTTCCCCACAAAGAACAAGAGCAGATAGCCGAGTATTAAAGAGACCATGCCAACGATCAGTCCGATCTTGAGCATATCCTTCTGTTCGACCAGTCCTGTAGAATGGGCTATGGCGTTCGGAGGGGTCGATATCGGTAGGCACATGGCGCTGGATGCAGAAAGGGCTATACCGATGATGACTGTCGACGTTCCGCCGATCTGTTTCAGAGCGTCTCCCATTCCCGTGCAGGCTACGACAAGAATGGGCACAAGCAGCGCCGCCGTAGCTGTGTTAGAGATGAAGTTGGAGAGGATGTAGCAGATCGCGCCCGATATGATAAGGATCAGCATGGGTGACCATCCTCCGAACGGGATCGACCGAATGACGGCACCCGCTAAACCAGAACCGTTCAGCCCGAGACCAAGAGCGAATCCCCCCGCTACCATCCAAATCACACTCCAGTTGATCGACTGTAGATCTCGCTTCGTAATGACTCCGGTGACGGCAAAGACGCCCATCGGAATCATCGCAACCGTGTTGGCGTCGACCCCGGTATATCGGTCGAACAGCCACATCAGGACGGTGATGATGAAGGTGATCGATACCACCTTCATTCTCCATCCACGATGAACCTCCCCGGTGATCGTAAGCTCAATCGTCTTTTTCTTGAACGGGAACAGCTTTTTTATGAGGTACCACGAGATGAAGAGTAATACGATGACCAGAGGGAACATAAAGGCCACCCAGTCCCCGAAACCGATGTGCATGTTCAAGCCTTCTGGATCGTTCAATGCTTGCAGGGCGATGGCGTTCGGTGGGGTTCCAATAGGTGTTGCCATTCCGCCGAGATTGGCCGCGATGGGTATGGAGAGCGTCAGCGCCGTACGTCCCTTACCGTCGGGTGGTAAGGCTGCAAATACGGGTGTGAGGAAGACAAGCATCATGGCTGCCGTCGCCGTATTGCTTATAAACATGGAGAAGGTGCCTGTGATCAGAATGAACCCCAGCAGGACGGTTTCCGAGCGTTTCCCGAAGGGTTTGATCAGCGTCTTGGCCAGTAGCACGTCTAACCCGGATTTAGTGGCTGCGATGGCGAGGATAAATCCGCCGAGAAACAGCATGATCACAGGGTTGGCAAACGTGGCCATAATCTCTTTCGAGCTCATCAGAGTCCCGAACGACTCGCTATCGCTCTTCAAGAATGATAGACTGTTGTCCGATACCGTTAAGCACATCGTCGTGATGATGACCAACGAGGTTGCCCACGATGGGATGGCTTCGGTAATCCACAGCAGGGTGGCGAGTACGAAAATGGCAATAACCCGCTGTTGTACTGTCGTGAGCCCATCTATCCCGAACGATGTGCTGGGCAGGTTCCAAACGATTAGTGCGAGCAGCAGGATAACAAGTGATGAGATGAGTTTTTTCATCTCAAATTGATCTGAGAGTTTTCCGATTACTTCTGTCATGGTGTGTTGCGTTAATGGATTAATAAAACAGGGCTGCAAGTTTAGTTGAATAAAATAACTCACCATGAGGTGCTCTCTGATGCTTTTTAGATATGACAATCGAAAAGGAGGGCATCAGCGCGTTGACTATCCACCATCCTATACCCCTATATCACCCTTTATTCAGTTGAAGTAATCCTTGAGTTTGCGCATGGCTGAGTCGAAGCAGAAGACCATGACATGGTCGTTGGCGCGGATCTGCGTGTCGCCCTCCACCATCATGGGGATACCGTTGCGGATGAGTCCGCCCAGGGTCATGTCCTTCGGCAGACGCATGTCCTTGATGGGCTTGCGGGTGATCTTCGAGTCGGGTTTGGCCACGAGCTCGGCCACGTCGGCGCGAGCAAAGGCGAGGCACTTGACGTTGGCCACGTCGGCGTCGAGGAGGAACTGGTAGATGTGCCCCGCGGCGATGAGCTTCTTATTGATTACCGTGCCAATGTCCACCTTGGCGGCCAGGGAGATGTAGTCAAGGTTCTCCACCTGTGCGATGGTCTTGAAGACGCCGTAACGCTTGGCTGCCAGACAGGCCAGGATGTTCGTGCCCGCGATTTCGGTCAGGGCCACGAAGGCCTGTGCGTCGTCGATGCCCTCCTGCACAAGCAAGTCGGTGTCGCGCCCATCACCGTGGATGACGAGCACGTTCTTGGGCACCTGTGCGGAGATCTTTGCACACTTGTCGCGGTCGGCTTCGATGATGGTGATGTGAATGTTGTCAGGCAGAAAGTGCGCCGTCTTGATAGCGATGCGTCCGCCGCCCATGATGATGATCTTCTTCACCTCCGGGTTCAGTTTGCCGGCCTTGATGCGGACATCCTCGATGTGTTCGCGGGTGGTGGTGACGAAGACGATGTCGCCCGATTCGATATGGTCCATACCGCGGGGGATAACCATCTCGCCTTCGCAGCGCTGTATGGCTACGATGTGATAGCACTTCTTGTCGTGCTGCATCAGCTCTATCAGCGAGCGGTTGATGATTGGCGCATCGTCGCGCACCTTAATGCCTAAGAGGATGAGTCCGCCGCCGAAGAGTTCCCAGTACTGTCGTGTCCAAGGCCGACGGATGGCTGCTACGATCTCTTTGGCGGCCAAGATCTCGGGGCAGATCATGGAGTTGACGCCGATCTTCTGGAAGAGCTCATTGTTGCGCGGCAGGAGATACTCATGGTTGTTGATGCGGGCGAAGGTCTTGCGTGCGCCGAGGTTGCTAGCCAGCATGCAGGCCGTGATGTTGGTCGACTCCTCCGTGGTGACGCTGACGAAGAGGTGGGCGTCGCGGACGTCGGCGTTCTCCAGATCGTGCAGCGAAGTGGGATTGCCGACGATGGGCAGGATCTCCATGCCCGTCTTGGCGAAGGCCAGATTCTCCTCCTTAGGGTCAAGGAGGATGATGTCGTGGCGTTCGCGCGAAAGCATTTTCGCCAGGTGGCGGCCTACCTCGCCGGCACCCGCAATGACGACTCTCATGCCTGGCCTCCTTTCTGTCCGTCGAGGGAGCGGATGGCCTCAAGGATGTGCGGAGCATCCATGCCGCAGAGATTGTAGAGGTCGGCTATGCTGCCATGCTCGATAAAGCGGTCGGGGATGCCAATGCGTTGCACGCGGGGCGTATAGCCATGCTCCATCATAAACTCCATGACGGCGGTGCCCAGTCCACCAACCACGGTACCGTTCTCTACGGTGATGATGCGCGAGTAGCGACGGCCGATCTCATGCAGCAGCTCCTCGTCGATGGGCTTGAGGTAGATCATATCGTAATGCGCGGCGGAGATGCCTTCCTCGGCGGCGGCTTCGATGGCCTGACGCGCCACATTGCCGATGGGGCCGATCGTGATGACGGCTACGTCCGTACCCTCACGCAGTCGACGGCCACGCCCAACGGGCAACAGCTCCATCTCGTTCTGCCAGTCGCGCAGCTCGCCTTTGCCGCGCGGATAGCGGATGACGAAGGGGCCACGGTCGGTCTTGTAAGCCGTAAACATGAGGTTGCGGAGGTCGATCTCGTTGAGGGGGGAGGAGATGATTACGTTCGGGATGGGGCGGAGGTAAGCTAGGTCGAAGGCGCCGTGGTGCGTGACGCCATCCTCACCCACGAGGCCCGCGCGGTCGAGGCAGAGCACGACGTGCAATTTCAGTATGGCTGCATCGTGGATCACCTGATCATAGGCGCGCTGTAGGAAAGAGGAGTAGATGTTGCAGAAGGGGATCATGCCCTCCTTGGCCATGCCGGCGGAGAAGGTCACGGCGTGGCCCTCGGCAATGCCGACGTCGAAGGCGCGATCGGGGAAGGCTTTCATCATGTACGTCATCGAGCAACCCGTGGGCATGGCCGGGGTGACACCCGTGATGCGTCGATCCTTCTCGGCCAGCTCCACGAGCGTATGGCCGAAGACGTCCTGATAGAGCTGCGGCTCGTTCGTCCGTTCGGGCAGGAGGCGCTGGCCGGTATCCTTATTGAAGCGCCCGGGTGCGTGCCAGACGGTGGCGGACTGCTCGGCGGGTTTGTAGCCCTTGCCTTTCTTCGTTTTGATGTGGAGCAGCTTGGGGCCCTTCATTTCCTTGATGTCGCCCAGCTTCTTGACCAGATCGCCCACGTCGTGGCCGTCGATAGGCCCGAAGTAGCGGATGCTGAAGCCCTCAAAGAGGTTGTGCTGGCGGTTGATGAGAGCCTTGAGGCTGTTATTGAAGCGCAGGATGTTCTCGCGCCGATCTTCGGAGATGAGGTTCAGCTTGAGGAGCTTCTGGTAGACCTCGTAGCGGATGTGGTTGTAGGTCTGGCTGGTGGTGATGTCGACGAGGTAACGGTTCATGCCGCCCACGTTGCGGTCGATCGACATGTCGTTATCGTTAAGCACAATCAGCAGGTTGTTGGGGTCGATGGAGGCGTTATTGATGCCCTCGAAGGCCAGTCCGCCGGTCATGGCGCCGTCGCCAATGACGGCCACGACGTGTCGGCCCCCTTCACCAGCTATCTCGAAGGCGGTGGACATGCCCAGAGCGGCAGAGATGGAGTTCGAGGCGTGCCCAGCGATGAAGGTATCGTAGGCGCTCTCTTCGGGGTGGGGGAATCCGCCGATGCCGCCGAACTGGCGGAGGGTATGGAAGGCCTCGCGTCGGCCGGTGAGTATCTTGTGACTATAGGCCTGATGCCCGACGTCCCAGACGATGCGGTCGTCGGGTGTGTTGAAGACGTAATGCAGGGCCACGGTCAGCTCCACGGCGCCGAGGCTGGCACCGAGATGTCCGGGTCGCTCTGAGAGCACGTCGATAATGTATTTCCTCAGCTCATCGCATACGGCGGGGAGCTTATCGACGGCGAGTTTCCGCAAATCAGCCGGGCTATCTATCCGGCTCAACAGATGATATTGGTTGCTATCAGCCATTCCTGTGTTCCTTACTGTTCGTTTTTATCGGGCAAAGGTAGCACCGGAAGTAAGGGCAGCAAGGAAAGTACATTCCCCAGCCTTTTCCTCAGGTCATCGAGGGTCATTTCGGAGCTCGCACGGCATGCAAGAGGCAAAATGAGGGTCATTTCGGTACTCGCACGGCATGCAAGGGGCAAAATGGAGGTCATTTCGGTACTCGCACGGCATGCAAGAAGCAAAATGAGGGTCATTTCGGTACTCGCACGGCATGCAAGAGGCAAAATGAGGGTCATTTCAGTACTCGCACGGCATGCAAGGGGCAAAATGAGGGTCATTTTGGTACTCGCACGGCATGCAAGGGGCAAAATGAGGGTCATTTTGGTACTCGCACGGCATGCAAGGGG
>ERZ773049.996-NODE-996-length-16738-cov-16.904454_pt1 | contig 16738 bp, 15 predicted proteins | sample MGYA00580633_ERZ773049 | MGnify/ENA primary metagenome ERZ773049 (study PRJEB29015, sample SAMEA2737991) | human oral metagenome | biome: human oral; feature: human-associated habitat; material: dental | place: China | collected 2066 ... | reverse complement strand
TTACAATTGGTTATCTGCATTTTCGTAGCCTAGCATAACTGCTAATCTACGTCAGCCCCAAAGAAAATCATCGAAAAATATGAAAAAGTATCAGGGAAGTTTACTTGCTGGAGAGATGTTATAGACCCTTTTATAAATCAACTTAGTATTGAAACAATAACCGCACTATCTCCCGATTATGAATCAGAATCTAGATTAAGAGAAATCATAAATTCAACAATAACAAAAATTCAAGAATTACTAGAAAAAGAATCTGATTTAACTAAGGTGCTAAAATCATTTTTAGATGATCAGGCAATTAGGATTATGACTATTCATAAGAGTAAGGGGTTGGAATTTCACTCTGTGATTATGTTGGCTGTAGAAAAGGAAACATTTTGGGGAGAGGAAGATGCTGAACGTTGTGCATTCTTTGTGGGAGTATCTCGCGCTAAGCAAAGATTGTTAATAACTTATTCCAAGGAAAGACAAAAACCAGAAGGTGAAAGGAGGTGGAGTTGTTACAGAAATAAACATGCTGAGTATTGGGGATATTTCGTATAGCTTTCTAATAAACCCAAGGGTTGCGTAGAAATAGTTACAAAACATTTCAAAATTTGACCGCTCTTTTAAATGAAAAAGCCGTCTGAATTTTCAGACGACCTTTTCATTATTTCAAATTCGCTTTAAAGAATTGCTCAAATTTATCGTATGGAATTTTGCCTGCTTGATTGTCGTATAAATCTGTATGGCTAGCGCTCGGTATAATATACAACTCTCTGTTTTTTATTAATAATGCTTTAAACACATCTTCACTGAAATAACGGGAATGCGCTTTTTCGCAGTGGATGATCAACGCTGTTGCTCTCAATCCTTTTGCGTGCCGATTGGGACGACTTATACGACCGCTTCCGCCAATGTTTTCCGCGCGCCTACCGCCGTGTCACAGAAGACTTGCTGCGCACCAAGCTCGTCGCCCCCGATTTTGTCGCCGTTGCTTGCGATGAAGACGAAGAACTGATTGCGCCGAGCCTCACGCCCGAGCAACTGAAACAGCATTTCCCTGAAAGGCTCTAGCCCCAACAAAACTGTCGAATCTCCCAAACTGTTGGGTTTTCAATCCAACCTTCGCCTGCTTATTTCTTCTCCATCGCCATTTGCGACATTTTCAATACCAAGCGGCGAGGCAGGAGCGGGATGATCCAATCCAACATAAAACGCAGCTTTCCTTCGTTAAATGCCACCAATTCGCCGCGCATCATCACCTTGTAGCCATACTGTGCCACTGATTGCGCTGATTTTGCGTTATCCCAAGCGGCTACACCCTGCAAATTACCTGCTGCTACAAAGCCCGTTGCCACTGCGCCAGGGCAAAGTGCAGTAACCGTTACACCGCTTCCGGAAACTTCCTGCGCCACGGCTTGGCTGAATGAAGTCACAAAAGATTTCGTGGCGTAATACACTACCTGATTCGGGCCGGGCATAAATGATGCCGTGGACAAAACATTCAAAATCCTGCCCGACTGCCGCGCCAACATCGCCGGCAGATACAGCCGCGTCAAAGCCATCAACGCGATGATATTGACTTGCACCATATGCATTTCATCTGCCAAATCCCGCTCGGCAAATTTGCCATGCCCGCCCAAACCTGCATTGTTAATCAGATAATCGACTTGAATACCTAACGCCTGAGTTTGCTCAAAAATGCGTTCGGCAGCATTAGATTCGGCTATTCGCCGCAAAACGCCCTGCCAGACCTACCCAAGCAGCGTTGGCAGGCATTTTGTACCTTGCTGGAAACGCATTTTTCCACACAGCACCAACTGGCGTTTTACGCTGATGCGCTTTCATGTCACGAAAAAACACTGAACCAAACCTGCCGGCAATATGCGGGGCTAACGGCAAAACAGTTCATTAATCAAAGGATTTTATTGGAAAGCAAGCGATTGTTGGCTTATACGAAAGCATCCGTCAAAGAAATCGCGTGGCAACTCGGCTTTGAAGAGGCCACGCATTTCGGAAAATTTTTCAAGAAAGAAATGCAGAAAACACCGTTGGCATTCCGCAAGGAATTTCAGCAGTCGTAGGCCGGAACATTTTCAGCAGCCTTACGCCGCTTAAAAGCTGCCTGAAAAAGCAGCCCACACCTTAATTCAAAACCCTTTCAGACGGCCCGAACCCCGCCCGTTCCCAAGATAAGGAAAACCCTATGGACTACCCCGCCCTGCTCGCCGTCCTGCAACAACACGCCAACCCCGAACGCGCCGTGCCAATGCAGGCATACATGAAACACCGTTTTGCCTATTTCGGCATCGGCAAACCGGAGCTTGCCCGCCTGTGCCGCCCGTTCTTCAAAGACGCCGCCAAACAGCCGGTCGATTGGGATTTCGTGCGCCGCTGCTGGGACGACCCGCACCGCGAATTGCAATACGCCGCGCTCGAATATCTGAAAAAAATGCAGCAGCACCTGACCCCGCAGAACATCCCGCGTTTGCAAATGCTGATTACCGAAAAATCATGGTGGGACAGCTCCGACGTACTCGACCGCATTGTCGGCGACATCGCCCTGCGCCACCCCGAAGTCAACACCGTCCTATTGGCATGGAGCACCGACGACAACATCTGGCTGCGCCGCGTCGCCATCGACCACCAACTGCTCCGCAAACAGCACACCGACACCGCGCTGCTGGAAACAATCATCTGCAACAATCTGGGGCAAAAAGAATTTTTCATCAACAAAGCCATCGGCTGGGCATTGCGCGATTACAGCAAAACCAACCCCGAATGGGTACAAGATTTTATCGACCGCCACCGGCACCAAATGGCCAAACTCAGCCTGCGCGAAGCAGGGAAATACCTGCCGCCGAAGGCCGTCTGAAAAAGCAGCCTGCACTTTTCAGACGGCCTCAATAGGCAAACTTAGACTGACCAAACCCAACATTCTTAATCACTTGACCGTTTTGTTGGACCCTGCCGGAATCTACGTTTACTGATTCCAATCCGCTATACTACAAATTTTTCCTTAAAACACACATCACAATATGAGTACCCAAAAATTTCCCGTCCCCCTCAGCTATTTCAGCATGCCGTTGGGGCTTTTCGCGCTTGGTTTGTCGTGGCGTTACGGCGCGAATATCGGGCTTTTACCGAATTGGGCTGCGGAAACGCTGTTAGCCGCAGCATTTGTGCTTTGGCTGCTGCTGGTCATTGCCTACATCATCAAAATCCGTTTTTTCCGCCCCGAATTTTTGCAGGATTTGCAGGATTTGGTGCAATGCTGTTTCATCAGCGCGATTCCGATTACCACGATGCTGGCGGGTTTGGCAGCCTTACCCTATCAAACGCTATCGGCAAAAGGGTTGATTTTGCTGGGAACAGCGGGACAGTTGGCATTTGCCATGTACCGCGCAGGCGGCTTGTGGCGCGGCGTCCATACCCTTGATGCCACTACTCCGATTGTCTACCTGCCCACCGTTGCCACCAATTTTGTCAGCGCGACCGCAATGGCAGCATTGGGTTTGTCCGATTACGCTGGGCTGTTTTTGGGCGCAGGGCTATTTTCATGGCTTAGCTTGGAAGCCGCCATATTGAGCCGTTTGCGCACCGGCACACCTGTCAATGCCCCTGTACGCGGCATTGTCGGTATTCAGCTTGCGCCCGCTTTTGTCGGCAGCGGCGCTTATTTCGCCGTATCAGGCGGGCACATTGACATCTTCGCGCTGCTTTTAATCGGCTACGGCTGCCTGCAATTCCTGCTACTGTTGCGCCTTCTGCCTTGGATGCTGGAGAAAGGGTTCAGCCTCAGCTTTTGGGGTTTCTCGTTCGGTTTGGCGGCAATGACGGGCTGCGGTTTCCATTTGATCGCCGAACAGCGTTTGCTGTTTTTAGGCTATTTCCTCACCATCACAGGCCCCAGCTTGATTATGCTGCTGTTGCTGGCCACTTTGAATTTGGTGAGACAAGGACGGTTGTTGATTAAATGAAAAATCGTTCGGCTTAAAGCCGTTGAAAGCAGAGTAAAGTAGCTGGAAATTTCGGATTCTAGAATCCAGCCTATCCTTGCTGCCAAATTTACTGCAACAGGGCAAGAAGCCACTTGGAGAAATTAGTTAAAGTCGGTATTTTGAAAAAGGGAAAATTGAGAAAGGGAATTTTTATATTAGAGACCTTTGCAATAACATGAGTTATTAAAATTTTATGCTCAATACCATTTTCAAAATGAAGAACCTCCCTGATTTCTTCTACTTTTTTCTCAATACCAGAAAGGTTTTAGTCAATTGAAAAATTTTTAGCACATTTTTATGCGTCAAATTTTGTTAACAGACTATTTTTGCAAAGGTCTCATTAATATGAAGTTGTATGGGTTGTTGATGGTGCAACGAGGTATTATGAAAATATCTATGTATTTAAGGATATAATACACTTCTCACATTTCATATTAATGATGTGTATTTTATTTTGAAAACCTAAGGAGAAAAAATGTATTACAGTTCTAATATTCCAAAGCATAAAGTTTTTTTGAGCTTCCATCACCAAGATGATTTCTATCGCCAGCAATTTGAACAACAATTTTCTAATGGATTTGATCCAGTATTTGTTAATCGTTCTGTTCAAGATGGAGATATTGATCCAAATTATAAAACTGATGCTATCCGTAGAGAGATTCGTGAAAACCATATTTCTGACTCTTCAGTAACCATAGTTCTTATTGGTCAAAATACATGGCAACGTAAGCATGTGGATTGGGAAATAGGATACAGTTTAACAACTTCAAACCTAAATACTCGTTCTGGTCTAATTGGTATATTGTTGCCAAGTTATTCTCCACACTACGACCCATATTTTTATCCTAACTGTGCACAAAGACCGACCGAAAATAATAGTCGTATTTATTATACACCGTGCAACATTCCACCAAGACTATATGACAATGTTCAAAGTGGTTATACCAAAATCTATTCTTATCCTACCTCTTACTGTGAATTGAGAAAATGGATTCATGAGGCATTTCAAAGGAGAGGGAGCGGATTACATCGTAACAGTCGCAACTATTTTGTCAATAATCGCAATGGCTCACATTGGTAGTTTAGGTATTTTGGAATTTTTATATAGGAATCATCTCTTGTGTCCACACAAATTACACCCCCTTTAGCTGTTCATTTTATCTGGCATCCTGATGATAAAGGGAATATCTATTCTACAATGATGGAATTTCGTCGTTATCTCACACGGGATGTTGAACGTCCATTCTCTAGAGAACTAAATATCCCAACATTTTTATACAGTTCACGAAACCCAAAGCGTCCGCCTTCTTCTATCCCCCAAAAACTTGCTAAAAAAGATGTAATTTTTCTTTTTATTAGCAGTAATACTTTGATGAGTCCTGATTGGGAATACTATATAAACTCGTTACCGGAGCAGGATAATTATCATATTGTACCTGTAGCTATTGAACGAGAAGGATTAAACCAAACTTCATCAGGTCGTCTGAAGAATTTAAATTGTATTCGGGCATTTGATTGGCCTACTGAACTAAAAAAAGAACATGCAATTCTCTTTCTGTCTCATGAGTTGTATCGATTTGGTTTGAAAGGTATTACTGAGAATAGCCTTGGCATTGATTCTTCGATTCGCCTGTTTTTAAGTCATGCCAAAAAAGGAGATACTGGCTTAAAACACGCAGAAGCAATTAAAAACTTTTTAGATAATTCCAATATGCAAAAGTTTTTTGATGCAAATGAAATATCACCTGGATTTAAATTTGATCAAGAAATTGAAAATCATATTAAAAACTCAACAATCATTGCGATTGAAAGTGATGCCTACTCTTCTCGATATTGGTGTCAGAGAGAAATCTTAAGTGCCAAAAGAGAACGCCGTCCAATTGTATTGGTAAATAGTTTAGAAGAATATGAGGATAGAGTTTTTCCTGCAGCATCGAATATTCCTTGTGTGCACATAACTGCGGAGCCATTGGGAAAAAAAGATATTTTAAGGATTCTTATCGCAGCATTATTAGAAACAATACGTTTTGAGCATGCACACAAACTGCTACGATATTATCAAGAGCAAGGCTGGATTGATAAATCTGCCGAGATTTTTGCTAGGCCGCCAGAAATTCAGCAAATTGTTGATATTTCAAATAAAGAAAGTCAAGATAACTTAATTATTTGCTACCCTGAACCACCTTTATATAAAGAAGAAACAGAGTGGACGAATCATTTTAACATTACTGTTTCTACTCCCTTATGGTCATCTAAACAAGAGAATGAAGCTAGTCCTAGCTTGCGTATTGGCCTATCTATTTCTGATTATCTTCCTGACGGTTATGAAACATACAACCAAGACATTGACGAACTCAAACGATTTTCTCAATCTTTGGCACGACATTTATTAGCCGGTAAGCATACACTAATTTATGGTGGTGATTTACGGGATGAAGGTTTTACGAAGTTCATTCTCGATGAGGCAACAGTTTTAAGGGATAGGTTGCAGACAGATCAACTATTTGTAGAAAATTATCTAGCTTGGCCTCTATATACTAAAAAAGAAAATACAAAGTGGTATGCAAATTATAAAACTGTAGTAAAACCCGTATCAGCTAATATACCTGATGATGTAAAAGGGTTGATTCAGAATGAAGAACTTTTTCTTGAACCAAATTGTCCTGAAAATAAATATATTTGGTCTAGATGCCTTACTGAAATGAGGGAGGAATCTATTCATTCTTCCGCTATAAGAGTTTTTGCAGGTGGAAAATTTGAAAACTACCTTGGAAAAATGCCTGGGGTTTTAGAAGAGTTCTTGATTGCTTATAAAGAGAAAAAAGTAATTTTCTTAGTTGGCGGTTTAGGAGGATTAACCGGTAAGTTATGTGATTCAATTAAGAATCAACGCTTGGCTGAAGAGTTTACGGAAGAATGGCAGACTTCTCATAATGCATTCTATAAAAAATTACAGGATATCGCACGTTCTCATAATAATAATGCCAATTATGACGACATTAGATCTATTATTGAAAATATCTCAATCTCAGAGCTTGCAACAAAAGCGGGACTAACGGTCAAAGAATATGAGAGATTAATGCAGACTCCTTTTGTTGATGAATGCATTCATCTTATTTTAAAAGGTATTAATCACTTGTGTAATCAGGGAGAATGTAATAATGACCAAACATAAAGTTTTTATTAGCTACCATCATGATAATGATCAGTGGGCAAAAGAAAAATTATTAGAGCTTAATAGAGAATATGATATTTTTATTGATGGATCTGTTGATACTGGGGATATTAGTGATGACCTGTCCGATGAAGAAATTAGAAAGAAAATTCGTGATAAATACTTACGCGATACTACTGTTACAATTTTATTGGTAGGAACAGAAATTAAAAATAGAAAACATATTGATTGGGAACTTTATTCCAGTATGTATGATGGTAAGGTAAATAAAAAGTCGGGCATTCTGGTAATACAGCTTCCTTCAATAAATCCCCAGTGTATCACAGCTGCTCATGGCAATAAGGAAAAGGATAACTTATACCCATTAATTACTGATTGGATCAGTATAGATACTAGAGATGAATATGAAAGACGATACCCTTATTTACCAGAACGTATAATCGATAATTTCCTAGCTAGAAATGTAAAAATATCTGTTACAAAATGGGAAGATTTAAATGTTGAAGATTTAAAATTACTTATTGATCTAACTTTTCAAGATAGAGAATCTTGCCAGTATGACATGAGTAGAAAAATGAGAAGAAATAATTCGTAGATAATTCATAAATAATTTATAAAGAGATAGTCTATGGACTTACTAACTTATATATTCAAAGGATCTTATGTTAATAGGAAAAAAGATAAGTATTTTATCAAAAATATTCTTTCTACATTTAACAGGGATGAGGTTACTGGAGTTGGTATAAAAGTAAATAATAACCCTTGGTCATTTGAGGTGTTTATTTTTATTACGATAGATACAAATTACCTAAAAAGGGAAAAATTTACTGAGTGGTTAAAACAGTTTGATGATAAATATTCTTTACATAATATATTTCTTGGAGGCGTGTCTGAAGGTGGAAATATAGCAACATTTATTAATGAAGATACACTAATTTTCTTTGATAGGCTTTTTATTTTTTCCGAGTCTGAATCTGAATTGTTTACTAGAAATAAACTTCTCCCTACGCTCCGGTTTGGAGAGCGTTCTGCTTTTGAGACTAAATACCCTCAGTATAAAAATGCCAAATATCAGATTCCAGCAATTTTCATTAGTCATTCATCCTTGGATAAAGATAAGATAGCTTTGCCGATTAGCGATTATTTATGCGCTAAAGAAATACCAATTTGGTTAGATCGTAATGAAATGACGTTAGAAAATAATTCAAGTGAGGAAGTCATATACGAAAAAATTCGCCATGGCATCTCAATATGTAAGACAGGAGTATTCATTGTTACGCCAAATTTTATTGAGGAAAGCAAATGGACAAAAGTAGAGCTATCTATTTGTAAAGAGCTTGATAAAAATATTCTATTACTTATCTTTGATAAAAATGAAGAAAGAGTAGAACAGTTAAAGAAAGATTGTTCTTTAAATAATTCATCTATCGTATTAATGAACTGCATAAAGGGTGATTATGAACCTATAAGAAAGAAACTTTTAGAGAATCATTTCATATAAAAGTCTGTTTCTTGAATATTAAATTTGTCTTCATTTTATTCCTCAAACACAAAACCCTAAGAGCTTTACATGCAAAAACGTATCCAAATCCCACGCAACGGCATTGAATTGGCGGGCGTGCTTTTTACTCCTGAACACTTCGACAAAACCAAACAATATCCCGCCATTGTGGTGGTTCATCTGGGCGGCGGTGTGAAAGAGCAAACCGCCGGGCTTTATGCGGGCAAACTGGCGGAAGCGGGTTTTGTGGCGGTGGCTTATGATGCCAGCCATCAAGGCGAAAGCGGTGGCGAACCGCGTTTTTTGGAAAGCCCGTCGGTACATGTAGCAGTCATCAGCTATGTAATTGATTATTTGAACAACCTTCCCTTTGTGGATAACAACTGCATCGGTGCGCTCGGTATTTGTGCGGGCGGCGGTTATGTGGACAATGCGGCGTAAATCGACAAGCGTATCAAAGCGGTGGTGAACGTATCGGGTATCGGGTATCGACATCGGCTGGCTGTTCCGCGACGCCTTCGGCGAAGACCCGTTCCCGACCATTCTTGCCACTTTCGAGCAAGTGGCGCAAGGCAGAAGCGCCGAAGCCCAAGGGGCGGAATTGATTGTGGCGAACTATGTTCCGCATACATCGGAAGAAGCGGCGGCCGCACCATTTGCTTACGCCCGTGAAGCCCACAATTACTACCGCACTCCGCGCGCCATGTGCCCGACGGCGGAAAACAAATTGCTGGTGCGCAGTTTTCCTGAGGTGCTGTCTTACGATGCCCTGCGTTTCGCAGATAAATTCCTCACCCAACCTTTATTGCTCATCGTCGGCGAACAATCCGACACGGCGTATCAGGCGGAATCCATCCTTGAGTGCGCTGCTTCCGCCAAAAAAGAACTGGTACGCATTGAAGGCGCAACCCACGTTTCTTTATATGATAAAGACGCAAACAAAACGGTTGAAAAACTGGTGGTTTTCTTTAAGGAAAACCTGTAGCTTTAAACAACATGATGCCGCTTAGAGGTCACCTGAAAAAGCAGCCTGCACCTCTCGTTTCAAAGGGTGCAGGCTGCTTTATGCAGACTGCCTTAAACTCAAAAAAGCAGTCTGCACTTCCCTTGCCAATGAAATCGGATTCCCGAATTCTGCCGACACCACTAAAATACCAAACCCGATACCCGCGAAAAGCGCCCCCCATCGCTTTCAGCAAGCGCAGCCGGCACAGGCAGGATGGGCGCGGAACGCACGCGTTTTTTAGGTAGCCATCCCCTTTTCAGGCTACCTGAACGCACTGCTTCAACGAAATGAAAAAGTGCAAGCTGCTTTTGAGAACGTCTGAAACCCCAAAAACCAGCCTGCACCCCAACCAAACAAGGACTTACCATGACCATCCTCCAAGCCGAAAACCTATCCTTCGCCTTCGGGCACGTCGCGCTGCTAGACAAAGCGTCTTTCCAACTGGCCGCGGGCGACAAAGTCGGCCTGATCGGGCGCAACGGCGCGGGCAAATCCAGCCTGCTGAAAATCCTCGCCGGCGTGCAGAAGCCCGACGACGGCCAGCTCATCCTGCAAAACGGGCTGAAAACCGTGTATGTGCCGCAGGAGAGCTTTTTCGACGGCGCGGCCACCGTGTTTGACATTGTGTCCGAAGGGCTGGGCAGCCTGCGCGACGTGCTGCGGCGTTACCACGAAATCGGCCGCCAGCTGGCCAACGGACAAAACGACAGCCTTATCAAAGAATTGAACGAACTACAAAACCAAATCGAAGCGCAACACGGTTGGCAGTTCGACGCACTGGTGAGCCAGACCATCGGCGAGCTGGGGCTGCCTGAAAACGAAAAAATCGCCAATTTGTCGGGCGGGCAGAAAAAGCGCGTCGCGCTGGCGCAGGCGTGGGTACAGAAGCCCGACATCCTGCTGCTGGACGAGCCGACCAACCATTTGGACATCGACGCGATTTTGTGGCTGGAAAACCTGCTGAAAAACTTTGCAGGCAGTCTGATTGTGATTACCCACGACCGCCGTTTTTTGGACAATGTGGCCAACCGCATTGTCGAACTCGACCGGGGCAGCCTGCGCTCTTATCCCGGTTCGTTCGCCAAATACAGCGAGAAAAAGGCGGAGGAACTGGCCGTGGAAGCCGAACACAACCGCCTGTTCGACAAATTCCACGCGCAGGAAGAGGCGTGGATTCGCAAAGGCATCGAAGCGCGGCGCACGCGCAACGAAGGCCGCGTTAAACGTTTGGAAGAATTGCGGAAACAGCGCGCGGCGCGGCGCGAACGGCAGGGGCAGGTGTCGTTCAAGCTCGATTCGGGCGAGAAAAGCGGCAAAATCGTCGCCGAGCTGGAACACGCCTCGTTTGCGTATGACAATAAATTGATTATGAACGATTTTTCCGCCGTGATTCAGCGCGGCGACAAAATCGGCCTGATTGGCGCAAACGGCATCGGCAAAACCACGTTTTTGAAGCTGATTTTGGGCGAACTCGCGCCCACCGGCGGCAAAATCCGCCTCGGCAGCAAGCAGGAAGTGGCGTATTTCGACCAATTCCGCAGCGCGCTGAACGAAAACGACACCGTGTTCTACACGCTCGGCCAGGGCAACGATTATGTGGAAATCGGCGGCAAAAAGCGGCACGTGATGGGCTATCTGGAAGACTTCCTGTTCCACCCCGCCCGCGCCCAGTCGCCCGTGTCGTCGCTCTCCGGCGGCGAGCGCAACCGCCTGCTGCTGGCCAAGCTGTTTACCCGTCCGGCCAATATTCTGGTGCTCGACGAGCCGACCAACGACTTGGACATCGACACGCAGGAATTGCTGGAAGAGCTGCTGCGCGACTACGCCGGCACCGTGTTCCTCGTCAGCCACGACCGCATGTTTTTGGACAACGTGATTACGCAGAGCATTGTATTTGAAGGAGAAGGCCGTCTGAAAGAATACATCGGCGGCTATCAGGACTATGCCGATGCCAAAGCGCGCGAAGAAAAAGTGCAGGCTGCCTCCGCCCCCGCCGCCAAGCCCGAAAGGCCGTCTGAAAAAGACAAGCCCAAGCCCAACCGCAGCGTGAAACTGTCGTACAAAGAACAGCGCGAACTCGACGCCCTGCCCGACGAAATCGCCGCGCTGGAAGCCGAACAGGCCGAGCTGAACGCCCAGCTTTCCGCCCCCGAAATCTTCAAAGACTACGAAAAAGCCGGCAGCCTGCAAGCGCGCGCGGAGGAAATCGAAACACTGCTGCTGGAGAAATTGGAGCGGTGGGAGATGCTGGAAGCGAAGCAGAACGGAGGGTGATTTAGGTTTCAGGTAGCCTGATGGGGCGTTTGGAAGGCTACCTGAAAAATAGAAAGCAGCCTGCACCTTGGGAAAACAAAGTGCAGGCTGCACTATTAAGCCGGATTTCCGAATCCGACATTTTCAGCCCGAAACGGTTTTGTCCAATGCAAAAATCCAACACAAGAACTGCAAAATCAAAATAGCTGTACCTGCCGCCGTGTTACAATAATCTATACATTTCTTAACAATATTCATCCTGAAAAATAAAATATGGCTAAAAGAGAAATCAAAACAGACCTGTGGGTTTACGACCTGCTCAAAGAAGCAGAATTAAACTTATGCCCGCAAGGCAGTGATATTGCCGAACTGGACAAAGCATTAAAAACCGCTTCCAAAGCGCAAACAGGCAAAGCGGGCTATCCCGAATACTGCGGCGTTGTGAAAGATTTCGTGATTGTTGTTGAAGACAAAGCCGATACCGCCGACCACATCAAACGCGACGATAACAACTTAATTTGCCAGACTACCACTAGCGTCAAAGATTTTGCCGTAAATGGTGCGCTGCATTACGGCATCCATTTAGCAAAAAATACCGGCTATAAGAAAATCATCGCCATCGGCGTATCGGGCAACGAAAAACGCCACAAAATCTCACCGCTCTTTATTGATGAGCGCGGCGGCTATAAAGAACTGGAAGATGTGGAAACCTTCACTCTGTTCAACGAAAAGAACATTGGCGAGTATTACACCAAAAACATCTTGAAAGAGCAGACGGACGAAGAAAAAACCACTGCCGAAATCTTAAAAGATGCCAAAGAGCTACACGAAGACCTGCGTAATTACGGCAGCATTCAGGATAAAGACAAGCCGTTGATTGTGTCCGGCATTCTGCTTGCCCTGCGTGAAATCGAACATAAAAACTTTGATATAGACAATTTGAACGGCGACGATGTGAAAACCGACGGGCAAAAGATTTACGAAGCCATTCAGGCAAACCTAGAGCGCGCCCAAGTCAAGCCACAAGTAAAAAAGGACAAACTGCTCAGCCAGTTTTTGGTTATTCGCGATACCAAAGCCATCAATGAAACCAATCCCATATTGGGCAAAACCCCGCTCAAACACTACACTCAATTTATCTACGACCGTATTTATAAAAACATCAAATACATCCACTCTGCCGAAGATTATTTGGGGCGTTTTTACGGCGAATTTATGTCCTATTCAGGCGGTGACGGACAGACGCTGGGTATCGTGCTGACCCCGCGCCATATTGTTGAATTATTTTGCGAACTGATTGACATCAAACCGACTGATTCGGTATTCGACCCCTGCTGCGGCACAGCAGGCTTTCTGATTGCCGCTATGCACCATATGCTGCAAAAAACCGATAAAGAAGCTGAAAAACGCAATATCCGCAAAAACCAACTGCACGGCATCGAATTGCAGCCTTATATGTTTACCATCGCCACCACCAATATGATTTTGCGTGGCGACGGCAAAAGTAACTTGGAGCAGGAAGATTTTTTAAAACAAAACCCTGCCCAGCTCCAGCTCAAAGGTTGCAACATTGGCATGATGAATCCGCCTTATTCGCAAGGCTCAAAAGCCAATCCCAGCCTCTACGAAATTTCCTTTACCGAACATCTGCTGGATTCCATTACAGCTGATGGCAAGGCTATTGTGATTGTGCCGCAGTCTTCCATGACGGGAAAAACCAAAGAAGAACAGGCAATTAAAGAAAACATTCTCAAAGAACACACACTTGAAGGCGTGATTACCCTGAATAAAAACACCTTTTACGGCGTAGGAACGAATCCCTGCATTGCTGTCTTCTCCACAGGCATCCCACATGACAAAGACAAAATTGTCAAATTTATCAACTTTGAAAACGACGGTTTTGAAGTGCAGAAACACATCGGCCTAGTGGAAACCGTCAGCGCAAAAGACAAAAAACAACATCTGCTGGACGTATGGTTCGGACGTATTCAGGCAGAAAGCAAATTCTGCGTGGAAACCACCGTAGAAGCCGATGACGAATGGCTGCATTCGTTTTACTACTTCAATGACGAAATCCCCGCCGAAGCCGATTTTGAGAAAGTGATTGCCGATTATCTGACCTTTGAAGTCAATATGATTACGCACGGCAGGGGATATTTGTTTGGATTGGAGAGTGGCGATGAGCAATAAATTAGTAGAAAAAGAATGGCGAGAGTTTTTTATTTCAGAAATTTTTATGAAAATTCAAAGAGGTAAAAGACTAACAAAAGGCAACCAACAAAGCGGGGAAACCCCTTACGTTTCATCCACCGCAGCCAACAATGGCGTAGATAATTTTATCGGTAATTCAAAAGGTGTCCGTACTTTTGAAAACTGCCTGACTTTGGCAAATAGTGGCAGTGTAGGCTCAACCTTTTTTCATCACTACACCTTTGTCGCCAGCGACCACGTTACCGCCCTAATATTGGAAAAGCCAAACAAATACATTTATCTGTTTTTATCAGGAATTATCAGGCGTTTGGAGGAAAAATATTCCTTTAACCGCGAGATTAATGATAAGCGTATTCAGCGTGAAAAAATCCTGCTCCCCGTCAATTCAGACGGCTTGCCCGACTGGCAGTTTATGGAAGATTTTATGAAGCAAATCGAACGGGATAAAATTGCCGACGTGCTAAGTTATTATAATAATTTATTAAATAACAATAGCTTGCGGGGGGGGGTAGAGCGTTGGATGCCGTCTGAAAACCGCTGGGCGGCGTTTGCGATACAGGATATTTGCGAGATTGTTTCCGGACAAGATATTTATGAACGCGAACGCATAACGGGCAATACGCCCTATATTACTGCGACAGCAAATAACAACGGAATTGGCTATTTTATCTCCAATCAAAATACCACCTTGGAAAAAGACTGTATTTCCGTTAATCGCAATGGTTCGGTAGGCTACGCGTTTTACCATCCATACTACGCTCTATTCGGTAATGATACGCGCAAACTTCGACCAAAATACTTGAATAAGTACACATCTCTATTTCTGACAGCTTGTATTGAGAAACAGCGAGTTAAATATGGATATGGTTACAAAATGGGTACGGAACGTTTGAAAAAACAAAAAATCCTGCTGCCCGTCAATGCCGACAACCAGCCCGATTGGACGAATATCGAACGCTTTATGCAGCGAATCGAACTGGAAAAAATTGTATGCTATTTGAAGAATAAGCAACAGGTTCAGTTCCCTTGCAAGACTGTCTGAAATCCAAAGGCTACCTGAAAGCAGCCTGCACTTTAGGAAAAATAAAGTGCAGGCTGCTTTCAGGTAGCCCATTCCAAACAGTGTTTCAAGTGGTTTATCAAGCCCTGCCCTGTACTCAAACCCGCTTTGCCGTTTTCCCACAAAGTTTTCAGCAATACTTTCCACGCCGACAATTTAGGATTGGGCTGTTTGCCTTGTCCAATCAAGTCCATTTGCGTCATATACCAGTTCATTTCCAGCATCGCGCCCGCTTTTTTATCAACCAACGCCACGCCCGTTTGGATGAGGTCGGTTTGCACGGTTTGGTAAGTGCCGTTTTGCATTTTGTTTGCCAAATCAGGCACTAAGGCAAACGGGCGGGCGACGCCGACCAAATCCAAATGGCCGCTGGATAAGGCGTCTTCCATGGCATTCTGCGAACGGAAGCCGCCGGTGATAATCAGCGGGGCTTGGCTGACTGCACGGGCTTTTTCGGCGTAATCGATGAAGAAGGCTTCGCGTTTTCGGGTGCTGTCTTTGGCGGCGAGCATTTGCGGGCTTTCGTAGTTGCCACCGGAAACTTCAATAAAATCAATGCCCATTTCCGACAGTTTTTGCACCACCTGCACCGATTCGCTTTCGTCAAAACCGCCTTTTTGGAAATCCGCCGAATTGAGTTTTACGCCCACCAAGAAATCTTTGCCCACGGCGGCGCGGATGGCGGTGTAGGTTTCCAAAAGGAAGCGCATACGGTTTTCCAAGCTGCCGCCCCATTGGTCTTGGCGGCGGTTATGGTGCGGCGAGAGGAATTGGCTGATGAGATAGCCGTGCGCGGCGTGAATTTGTACGCCTGAAAAGCCTGCCTGTTCGGCAATTTTGGCGGTTTGCACGAATTGCTGAATCAGCCCGTTGATTTCATCGGCAGTCAATTCGCGCGGCGGATTGATGAAGCCGTCCATGCCCACCAACGGCACGGCGCTCGGCGCAAGCGGCGTTTTATTGACCACCGCAGGCGACTGCTTGCCCGCATGGTTGATTTGCATGATGAGTAGCGTGTCGTTTTGCGTGCCGGCTTTCGCCCATTTTTTCAGCATCTCAAGCCCACTTGCATCATTATCAAGACCGCAGCCGTCTGAAACATTGATAGACCGGTTACTGATGTCCGCTTTCTGCTACTTTTGTCCATTTTGCCAATGTCTGCTTCATCTGTGCCTGAGGGATGAAGCGGGCCATCCGTTCTACTTCCTTGCCTTGATAAAACAACAGCCATGCAGGTGCGGTCAGCACGTGGAAACGTCCAGCCATTTCGGGTATTTCAGCAATATCGGCTTTTACGGCATACACATCCCCTTCTGCTGCCAAAGCTGAGTCAAGCTGGGCGGCCACGACCGTACAAACACCGCAGATTGGGGCTTTGATGTACAGTGATACTAAAGGGTGTGTGGCGATGGCCTGTTCGATGTCTTTCAGAGTGTGCAGTTGTTGCATGTCATGTACTCCTTTGAGCGATTAAGCCCTTTTCTAGTTGTCCATAAAAGGGGCTTTCAACGAAATGAAAACAAGAAAACGTTTTGAGTCGTCTAGATTT
>ERZ773049.995-NODE-995-length-16752-cov-4.079535_pt1 | contig 16752 bp, 17 predicted proteins | sample MGYA00580633_ERZ773049 | MGnify/ENA primary metagenome ERZ773049 (study PRJEB29015, sample SAMEA2737991) | human oral metagenome | biome: human oral; feature: human-associated habitat; material: dental | place: China | collected 2066 ... | reverse complement strand
GGACTGGTAAAAAATTCAGCAAACCTTCACTTTCGCGCGTTATTAACGGCGATCTCGTTTTGACAGAAAGAGACACTAAAAAACCACGCATCCGTCTCGATCATACGCTTGTTGAAAAATATCCAGACTACAACCGCAATACCCTTCAATCTTTCATCAAGCTTGGCTATGTCCAGGTTGACGGCAAAGTAGCCACTAAACCAAACACCCCTCTCACCGAAGATTCAGTCATCGAATTGATCCTTCCAAAAACCCTAACAGATGCCAATCTAAAACAAGAAGAAGCTAGTAAAGTTCGCCCTGCTACAATCTATGAAGATGAACATGTGGTCGTCTTCAATAAACCAGCCGGTTTACTCAGTATGGCCAAGGGAGATTATTGTCTTGAACCAACCCTAGAAGATTTTGGCTTGCTCGTTCATCGCCTGGACCGTGATACTAGTGGTATTGTTATTCTAGCTAAGGACGCCCCCACCCAAACACTCCTAAGAAAACAATTCCAAGACAGAAAAACTCATAAAACTTACTATGCCATTATTGAAGGTTGCCCAAAATTAACTACAGCGGTTATCAATTTACCAATCGCCAGGAATCTCAAACACCCAACCACTTTTATCGTAGAAGCTGGCGGCAAAGAATCTGAAACCTTCTATCAAGTCCTAAAGACTAAAAAATTTACTCACTCTGACCTAATTAATCTTAAAAAGATTTTCGCAAATTCCGATTTTTCTGGACAAGAATTTAAGGAGGGAAAAACTTACTCACTAGTCGAACTGAAACCAACCACTGGCCGCACTCATCAGCTACGTGTTCATCTAAAATATCTCGGCACGCCAATCGTCGGTGACCGTGTCTATGGTTCTGCAAAACCGGATTCCACTGATCGACTCTATCTCCACGCTAAGTCGCTTGAAATCACCATCCCTACTAGTAATCGTCAGGTTTTTGAGGCACCACTTCCTCCTGAATTTAATCTCTTTGACTAAAAACCACTTCTCGGACGCAATTTACGCTACAATAGAATCAACATGTTTATTGATTCACTAGAAAAAATCCCGCAGATCACTCGCGCTTTCTCTACTACTATTTTTGCAGTCGATCCAGACATCAAGCTTAACCTCACACCGCTAGTTTCACTTTCGCTCAATACAGATTCAATCAGCTCACAAATTGATGAAGTCAGGGAATTAATGCAACTGACTAAGAACAAACAAACCCAGGATTTTTTCCTCGCAATCCGCCACGCCGAGTTCCTTTCTGAAAGGTCTAGTAATGTTTTATTGAAGACTATCGAAGAACCCGGCGAACATATTCATATCATCCTTCTCACAAAAAAGCCCCTTCAATTACTACCCACTATCCGCTCAAGGTCTATGCTTTTTTACTTAAAGACACCCGGTAATCTCGTATCACCACCAGATGTGTCAGCAGAAATTTTAGATTACGCAAAAAAACTACTAGTTGCCGACAAAGATAATCTCATCAATCTTGCAGAAGAACTTGCAAAAAGAAAACCGAAAAAATCTGATCCAGACCCGGATAATGACAAAGCGTTTATCTTAAAAATCATCGAGACAACTATTGAGCTTGCCTATAAGTCTTTTTACAAAACCAATAATCAACTTTTCTTGAAAAAGGTTGAGGGGTTAGATCAAGCGTACCAGAACATTTCTAAAAATGGCAATAAAAAACTTCAACTGCTTGCAAATTTAATCTAAATTTTTCCAAATCGACCAAAATATGTTAAAATAAGACAATATGTTAGGCGCATTGCTGATTTTAAGTTTTGCCATTTTTCTCGCATTCTTCGAGCCAATTCTTGCTACCAAAAAGTCTGCTAATAAAGAAAATACTAAATATGATGCGGAAATCAAGAAGCTCTGGACTATTGCTAAAGATAGTATGAACAGTCGCAAAACTCTTCGTGCTGAAAAAGCTCTCCTCACCATCCTCAAACTAGACGAAACTAACGCCGCAGCCTACAACCGTCTCGGCATCCTATACGCTAAAGCTCAAAATTTTGATGAAGCCATCGAATGTTTTGAAATCGCACAATCCCTTGATAACAATCCGATGTCTCTTCATAACGTTGGCTTAATTTACCTTGAGACTGGCTCATATGAAAAAGCTTCCATGGCATTCCAACAAGCACTTAAGCTTGATAGTACTGTTGCAGCCCGTTTCCTAGCTCTCGCTAAAGCCGAAGAGAAACTTGGTCATAAAAAAGCTGCCATTGAGGCTCTTGAATCGGCCTACAATCTCGATAAGTCAACGACAACATTAAGACAAATTCTCAGCATCTACGAGGAAGCTGGTGACCAAGAGAATATCGATATTACCACTGCACGTATTGAACAACAAATTGCCGAAGATGCCTTAAAGAAGGCTGAGCTTGAAAAAGTAAAAAAGAAAGAGAAGAAAATTAAGGAACCAGCCAGGGTACGTCCACGTCCGCAACCAAAAATCATCTATCCTCGCGCCAGTGCTCCAATCAATGCTATCAAAAAAGCAGCCATTTCTTCCATCCACAAGAATCGGATCAATCAGGAATCAATTAAAAACAAAACCGCAGCTGTAACAAATGAAATTAATAACACAACCCTGAGGCGAAAAAAACTCAGCACCACTACTTCAAATCCCCAACAATCCAATAAACGCCCGCGCGTTATTCAATAGTATCCAAGAAATTCTCCCGAGATATCGTTCTATATCTAAAACCAAATAGGAAAAAAATAAATAACTCTTGTGATAATAAAAAATCTCTGTTAAAATAAACAACATAAGCCGTGTTAGCTCAGTTAGTAGAGCAGCCGCCTTGTAAGCGGCAGGTCGTCGGGGCAGAGCCGACACACGGCTCCATGAGGAGAAAAATAAATAGAACATAAATGTTTTATTTTTATTTCGACGAATGGCCACAGTGAACGTAGTACACACGGCTATTTTGAGTGAAAGAACAAATAGAACAGAGCGTGTTCTATTTTTATTTTTATGTTAAAATTATATAAATAACTGGAGGTGGTCATGAGTAATACAGGTACTCGTAAAGAGCGGACTGAAACAATTTCAGATCTTTCGCTTCGATTGAAACAACAAAAGCAAACAAAAAGTTCCAAAATTCGCGTTCGTCTGACACAAAAATTCAAAAAACCAACCTATTTCACTGCACATTTCATGGTTTTTCTCGTTGTTTTTGTTTCACTCATTTTCTGTCTTGCTTACCTCAGTAACCGTGGTGAGAATACCGAACTCATCAAACTTAGTCCAAGCCAAATTGCCTTACAAAAAGAATATGAAAAAGATTTTACCTCCACCGGTTATACAATTAAAAACCCTAATATCATTTTGAATCCTTACAAAACATCGCCTCTCACTGCCTTAATCATATTTGAGACCGACGATGAAATCTCTCCAACTGTCACTATTCAAGGAAAAGATCAAAAAACCACTCTTTCCCACGATTTTGTTAAGTCCAAAAAACACTACCTGCCAATTTATGGACTCTATCCAGATACCACTAATAAAATTAAAATCAGTTATGAAGCCCCTGTCAAAACCGGTGAACAAAAAACCGACACCTCAATTGCCCGCACTGGCAATATAATCGATGAGGGTAGTGCTGCCAAAAGACTTGAACAATATGAATCTGAACATATCACTGAAGTAAACAATCAATTTACCCCAGTCAATCATCAAATAAATCAGGAACTCCAAAAAGAAAGTCAGCCAAACCTCAAAAATATTGTTGAAACTGTAACTCGAGAATTTGACATCAAAACTGAGCCTCTTCCTGAAAATCTACCACGCGCTACACTAGTAAAATCCGATAAATCTAAGCTAGATTCAGACTTTTACTTCTTTAGTCCAGCCACCAAAAATAATTATATGACCGCTTATGATATTAATGGCGACCTTAGGTGGTATCTCAAAAATACAGCTCTTTGGGAAAATACTAAACTAAATAACGGACACCTTCTTATTAGTACCGAACGTTTAATCAATCCGCCATACTACATGACCGGTCTCTACGAGATTGACCTCCTGGGCAAAATTTATACCGAATATTCATTGCCAGGCGGTTACCATCACGATTATTTTGAATTAGAAAACGGTAATCTCATAGTAGCTTCCAATAATTTTAGCAGTCAAAATCATACCGTCGAAGACTACATTGTAGAATTAGATCGTAAAACCGGTCAAGTTGTCAAAAGAATTGATCTACAAAAAATTCTCAAAAAAGACGATGGTAAAAGCGAAAATTGGACTGATTATGATTGGTTCCATAATAACTCTGTCTACTATGACAAAAACACCGATTCCTTAATTCTTTCCGGTCGACACCAAGATGCTGTAGTTAGTATCAACTATACCACCACCGATATTAATTGGATTCTTGGCGATCCCACAAATTGGTCTCCCTTTTATCAAAAATATTTCCTCAAACCAATTGGCCAGAATTTTGAATACCAATGGAGTCAGCACGCCGCCAAAATCACCCCAGACGGATACCTTACATTATTTGATAACGGCAATAATAAATCAAAAGACCCAAACAACTACACTAAGGCCATTAATTCATATTCACGGGCCGTCATCTATAAAATAGATGCTGCACAAAAAACCGTCGAACAAATTTGGCAGTACGGTAAAGAACGGGGAAGCGACTTTTATTCACCATACATTTCAGATTTTGACTTGCTTAGCCAAAACCACTACCTAGTTCACTCCGGCGGCATCGTCAAATCAGATGGCATCCCTTCAAACCAGCCTGCCGGCCTCACCACTGGTCATCTCGACCTGCTTTCAGACACCGTGGAATTACTGAATAATCAAGTCATTTTTGAGCTACATATCCCCACCAATAATTATCGTGTCGAAAAAATGGACCCTTATGCCGGTGTAAACTTCAATATGCAAAGTGCCAAACAATTCGGAACTCTCGACTTCACTGAACCTGAAGAGAAAAAACAAGGTTTTATTACCAATACTGAAGTCGATCATGATTTTCTAGAGCGCCACGACATTACACTAAAAAATGAAGAAGACCGACTCGTCTTTTCTGGTCGTTTCAATCGAGAAGACAACGTCCGTGTCGGACTTTACCGTAATTTCAACACCAATTTCTACCAAGTTCCCGTCAGTAAGCATCCTTACACTGCTCTCTGTGTAGATATACTTTCTGATGACGAAAATCAAAATGGACTCAACGTTACAAAATATATCAATAAAGATGGACTTCGCGGTAATTATTCTATCTATATCGAGTATAATGGTAAATTATATAATACAGGTAAATACATCAATGCAAAATAAATCCAACAAGCTTACACTTATATTCATCGTCTCAACAATAACCCTACTTCTCATTAGCACGATGTTTTATCTCAGTAACACGCTCAGCCATTCTTCCAAAAAAGCTGACACAAAAACCCACACAGCGTCACAGAATTCAAATACCGAATTTACTAAAATGACCGAATCTGATATTAAAAACTCAAATGATAAAGTTAATATTTATATTTTTTGGGGAGACGGTTGTCCACACTGCAAGCATCTTGCCAATTTTTTCAACGAACATCGATCCGAAGTTGAAAAAATGGCCAATCTATACACTCTTGAAGTCTGGAAAAATTCCGATAATCTCACTCTTATGAAAAACTTTAGTAAATTCCTTGGCGAAACACCAAAAGGCGTGCCATATTTTATCATCGGCAACAAAACTTTTTCCGGCTATTCCGAATCAGATACTAAAACAAAGAATCAGATTCTTGAAACCATAAAAACTGAATTTCAAAAATCCACCAAGACCGATAAATATCAAGAGTATAAAAAGAGCACAAAATAAAACAAAAGGATACCCTATCTGGGGTATCTTTTTTGACTAAACACACATTTCATATTATAATATCATCATATTTTGTACCTTAACAACACCTTAGAAGGAGGTCATTACAATGACAATTAAAATCTTGGTTCTAGTCATATTGTCCCTCAATGTGGCTACCGCAGCAATCTACAAATTCTACAGGCTACTTTCGCAAAATGACAATGAACGATTCATTCATGTCAAGCAATTTGTCTACAAGTCTATAAAAAACGAGGCAACCGAGAAAAATAATACTATTACAAATTATTTTCTAGCGCATGGTTTTTTAAATGAACCAATCCTATCCTTCGTTTTTCTAGACAAACTATTAAAGCCTAATTGTCATCTCTATTACATGCAGTATGACAATTTTGGCTATGACGCAGAAGCCTACACGAACCATTTATTCAATAAGGTTTCGACGATTACCAAGGAAGCTACCGAGGCAGGAAAGAAAGTTGAAAATATCGCTATCGGTATTTCACTGGGCGACCAAATCATTGCGCCGATCGAAGAAACATTTGACCAGGTCATCGCTATCAATCCTTGCACCTATAATAGTTTTCTTAATCAGAAGTACAGGACAATTATCGCTTTCTGTGCTCCAATTTTGTTTGCATTAGAGTACGCTCTTGGATGGTTGTCATTTATGCCCTTAATTTCATATGACCATAACTATTACTCGATCACCCTACTCGCAGACCAAATCTATGATATGAAACATCTTAAGCCCTCAGAAAGTATGCGCCTAAGAAATCTGCCACGCAAAATTCTCTTAAGCAGGTATGATCAATTTCTTGACAACCAAGCAATTGAAAAATACTATAAAAAGGCAGATATACAGTACATCAACTGCAAACATGGCACCGTATCTGACCCCAATGACGCGCAACTATATTTGCAGGGTGTCCAAAAACTCATTGGACAAACCAAAATAACAGACTATCCTTATCCATGGGATAGAAAGATTGTAAAGTAAAATTCATTCTAAGGTACACAATATACGCCGGAGCAATCCGGCGTTTTTTATTAATCTGCCGTAAAAATCTTGAAAAACCCATTCTAAATTGTTATAATACTTTTATTCAAAGTATGCTTGGCGCGAGCCAAATACCTTGAGTGCGCTAGGACGGAGTGCGAACGACAGCCTAGCATTGCTGGAGTAGTCTAGCGGCAATGACAAGAGACTGTAAATCTCTCGGGTTACACCTTCGTAGGTTCGAGTCCTACCTCCAGCACCATTTTAAGACCGGTTCAGGTCTTATTTTTTTGCAAAAATAGGAAACCTTATTCGACTTCCTTTTTTAATTTTTCCTGATATTCAATCCAGTTAAAGCGCTCCAAAATAAGATCCACCAAATCGAGTTTGATTAGAATCTCTGGATAAGCCTTTTGAAATTCGCTAAACACTTTCACCCGCACCTCCACGATTCCTTCATTACCACAGAGCGAAAATATCGTTGTTGGCGGGATTCTCACATCTCCTCCTTGCAGCAAGGCATCCAAAGTCTTTCTCTCTAACGAATATGGCGCATCTGTATTAAATCCAGCACTAAAAGTTTCCGAATCACACGCCTGCTCCAATGTCGCATTGCCATTCATCAGTAAAGCCAACCACTCCACACTCGCTTCATTTATAATTCGGTTCGCCTCAAAAATATCAGCCTTCCGCTCACTCTTAAAATCCGACTCAAAAATATTTCTTGTGATGATATGCGTTTTTTCATGATCTAAAACATGTTTAAACGTATTGTTTTCTAATTTGCTAATATCATCATCCTGAGACAATATATTAGGTCCAAAACCAATATCCATCGCATAGGTGATCTCTGGACGAAAGCCCCTCGCGTCATCATGAAATTCCGAATACACATCAGGCGACGTGCAGCAACCAGCATACTCTCGTTCTCGAAAAACATTCACCACACGATAATTAATTTTATGTTCAGCAAATATAGACATCTTCTTAGCTGTAGACTCAGGCAACACACCATCTTCGATTAAACCTTGTACGGATTCTATATACCCCTCGTCATGCCGGTTGGCCGCCGGTAAGAAGTATTCTCTAGAATATCTCTGCAACGCATAATCATACCATCTCGCAAAATCATGAACATTATGAGCCTCAGTTTTTCTTAAATCTGCAATATAAGTAAAATTTCCAGTCTCATAATCACGATTCCACTCGTTACTCTCTTCTTCCTTCAAAAAATTTGAGAGCCACTGTCCATTTCTTTTGCTATATAATTCCGACAACTTTCCAATCAGGCCGTCAAGACGCGCCTCCTGTTTTAAACTTAATCCTTCAAATCGATCAAGATACTCATGCCCCTGCAAATTTTCAACTCCATACTCATAAATTTTAGATATAGACTCGATTCGATTCGGAGCAGATTCTTTTTTCATAGATAAATCATAACATACAAAAGGATTCAATAGATCTTGCCGTTCGTCTTAACTAGCCATAAGTGGTAAATCATAACATCGGATATAAAGGGGATCAATAGATTCGCCTCAATTATCATAAACACATGACTTCAAGTTGAGCAACAATTTCATTGCATTGACATAGACTATTATTTATAGTATAATATCAAGGTCAAAAAGACATTTGTACCTTAATAAAGTTGGATCCTCTTTCAGAATACTCTAAGTAGTATTAAGCTAATCATTTTTGGTTAGTTTTATACTACCTAGAGTAGAGTCAATGTGGGGAAAATCCCCTTAATTCTTCAAGAGCATTGATTAGTCCCCAATAGGGGAAGGAGGTTTTATGTTATTTTTGAATAAGTCAACAGAGGTGAGCGCAAGAGAATTTAAGTTCGGCGTTGTAAACGGTATCGCTCTGGGCGAGCACGGCCGTGGCCGCCAACAGATCTTTCTTCCGACTCCAAAAGATCTGGAAGGATCAATCGGTGGGTTAAGATCCGATCTCACCATCGGGCTCAGCAAGGCCGGCAAGCCAAGAATTAACCGCGAAAAGGATAAGGATATCTATTTAGCCTTGTCCAGTGAGTGTGGCTACACTCGCCGCGGCAACGGAGTTGTCAAGGTGCCAGCTAGCCAAACCGTCGAACTAATTGCCCGTGGAAACGGTGCTGACGGCGACGCCGGCCGCATTGGCTACTGGGACGTCGTCGTAGTTAAGGCCAACGAGGGTGATGTTTTTCGTGTCACCTGGGGAGGCTCAGGATATGGCTATGAACCAACTTTCTATATGGTTCATAACGGCCAGGTTTTCGAGGCAGATCAACAAGAGGTCGAAGACCTCTATGAGAGCATCGGTCTCAAAATGCCATTCAGTCTTACTTTTGAAGAAAGGCGCATGGTAATCAACCTCGAAGAATGGAAAACCGTCTGATTCCGTCCCCAGAAAAAACATTTCCAACTTTAACCCCCGGTTCACCTCGGGGGATTTTTTATCTAAATAAATGTATACTCACGTATCAGACTCAACCTGATAGTGTTTTTCCTTGATAACTACATCAAAACCGAACTCTAATGATTTTACCACTTCCGTAAGATTATAGTCTATGCTATAATCAAATCACGACAAAATGCCGCCTTAGCTCAGTGGTAGAGCACTTCCATGGTAAGGAAGGGGTCTCGAGTTCAAATCTCGAAGGCGGCTCCATGAGAAAAGAATAAAAATAAAACCTGAAAGGGTTTATTTTTTATTATTGACGAATCAGACGCCTGTATATGAAGCATACTAAGCAGCTCCATCTATTTTTGGCTATATATCGCGAGAAGTATAATAGCGTTAATCTTCTTTTGAAAGTTTATGTAAAATGTCAAGAGCCTTTGTTCCGGTCATAAATTTGGGCTCACCATTTTCTATAATTATTAAACTCGGAAGTCCAATATCCGGCACTTCGGCTTCATCCCTTTTAAACATTAAACAGTAAACATCATTCCCGTCTATTTTTCCTTTTAATTCGATATCATCATATATACGCAAATAAATATGCTTTTTCACCCATGATAATACTTCTTCTTTTGTCATGAAACCTCCATTTTTATATTTATTTTAGCATGATTCAAGCTGTTCTTATAGTATTATTGTTATTTTCATTCCAATCCACATTATCACCGTCTGTATTTGAAAAATCACCAGAATCATCACCTACTAGATAATCTCGCTATATGGGTATTTAAGTTTCAGCTGTTAAGTTTTTTGAATCGATGAGCCGCTCCGCCAAGACACGCGTTGTGGCGTACACCTCAAGCTCATGGAGAGTAATGTTCTTCGACATATCTAGTCCTTGATTAATGATTTTTGAATAAAAAAAGATCTCTTTCGGGATCGCTTCAAATACCATAACAATGATAAAATTAAACCATGAAAAATACTCATACTTCTCACGAAAATATGAATTATGACAATGCCGAAGATAGTCCGAATGACTTCGCCGAAGCCATGGCGGATGTGGGGGAATTCCGACCGAAGTTTCCTGGCGTTAAGCAGATTGAACAAATGGATTTTAAGAATCTTTCCGAGGATGATGAAAGGCTTCTCTGTAATACGGTAGCTGATTATTTCGTAAAGAATTTTGGTAAATATGACAGTGTAGCCGAGAATGCTGAGAGATATAAAAACAGCGTACGTTTCTTACATCACGATGAATTTAAAGACATTTTTAGTCGTAGGGATCCGAGATACGTCGATGGCGAAGAAAATACTACTCGCGGCTTTTATAATGAAGAAGATCATCTAATCTACTTTAATACTGATCTCACAAGGGACAATGATGAAACCTTTAATGTGCTAATTCACGAGTCATTTCACTTTTTTGGTATCGAGAATGGTGCAGGTTTCAGCCCAAACGTGTCGCCATTTTATGTTCCGGAAGAAGTCGTTAAAACTGAGGAAGACGCACAGCTTTTTAGGGAAGGAGTACAAGTTTTTTACGAAGGCGCGACGCAGTTTTTAGCTTATGAAGCCGGTGGCAAAATGGGGCTAGATAGTTATTGTGATTCATATCCAGTTGAATCAAGATTAGCTTCCCGAATATGCAATGTAATGGGACACGATAATTATGAATATGCCTACTTTGAAACTCCACTCGAAATATTCCGCGTTCAGTTTGAAGCGGCCGGCATGAGTCAAGAAGAACTTACAGAAGCGGACGAAGTAAAAACTGGCGAATTTTCCAGGTTTCTTAAGGGCTTAGCGCTTTGTTCAAACCATTGCAAAGAACTTTTACCGCCAGACGGTAGTGAACCATCCGATGAAGCGTGGGAAGAAATTTCTGCTATTATGGATGATTACGCTGATAAGCTCGCAGATTATTTATATGGAGATAAGGAATAAGGATTATACTTCTAAAGCAATCGTAGAAAAAAAAGAGGAGGCATAATTAAAGCCCGCAATTTCTTGCAGGCTTCTACTCCTCCTTTCATATTTTCCTAAGCTCTACTCAACCATTTATTTTCTGCCCACCAAAACGGATTATCTTCTCCAGTATTGGGACTATCATGAGTTTCAAAGTCTGGCTCTGAATCAATGAGCTTGTAGATAATTTTCTCGGCGTCATTAATCCTTTTTTGTTGTTCCTTGTATACAGAATCAAAATCTGCTTTCTCTATACCTTTTTCAATTTCCTCGCAATTATTTTGGAAATCTTCTATTGCGTCCAAAATTTTATAAAACTCACTGTCCAAATAGAGATCCCTTTCTGTGGTTTGTACTAACCTACTGGTATAGCTACCGATTCCACAATAATCATCCAGACATTCAAGCAAACATCCAGCGCCAGTCCAGTTTGTACTATCAGAATCAAAGCTGCGGCGTAGGTATTCGTCAGTTAGTTCGTCAGGATTTTTCCCGTAGTAATGCGCAACGGCATTTCTATAGAGCATATCTATTAGTTCCTGATTAGGGTTTAGCCCCCTTTTCTTCTGAAGTTTCTGATGGAGTTTCGTAACTCTATCCAGGGAAACCCTCTCTTCTGTACCGTCGTCTTTCTTCAAAATAACTTCAATAACATTAGCCATAATCATTCCTCCTCTAGGAAAATATGTAAATGTACAACTCTCAATGAGTAACATGTAATACTATACCATATATCATAGCTTTTGTCAATGGTATTATGCTTATCGTACACTTTTTTGGCGATTATTGCCAACTTTTCCTAATATAAGTATCGCTACTATGGTTCATGATCGCTTGGCGAACAATATCTCTATCGGCATATTTCATCGCCGAAAGCTCATCAGGATCAGTTTGGGCTTTCTCTTTTGCGACTTCAATCGCTTTTGTAAAATAGGTATCCATGGCGACGATTTGTTTCTTTGCCTTCTCCAATTCTTTTGGCTGCATCCATTTAGTTTCATCTTCACTCATATTCTCTAGCATATAACGAATATTCGAAGCCTGCTCAGAACATTCATATAAAGTACACCATTTCGCGCATCTCTCAGCATTTCGATATTCTCGGCGTCTCTTATCATAAGCCTGATCGCCATATCGTTTCCGGTATTCCTCGTTCGGCTTTCCATCAGATAGAGTATCAGCAATATCAGTCGAATAGCCAACGACAAAGCGTGGCATCAGATCGATTCGACCCTTATCATATCTCGTATCCCAGGGGTTATCCCGATCTTCGTAGTATTTTGCCGAGGCAAAACCTGGAATTTTTAATCCCTCTCTGAATCTCAATGGTAAAGGTTTCGTTCGCTGCACCTCTTTTCCTTGATAATCTTCATCTGTATAACTTTCGCCAAATTCCGAAATCCCTTCTGGTGCATTTGCATTCTTTCCATGCACATGTTTCCAGCGGAACTTCTTTGTCATTTTCTCATTGTCAGTGTTATAGGTTAAATCAACCGCAAAAGGGACCGTCTCATGTCCGGTCGTCTCGTTACTAATCATACCGATCAGATCAATATGATTAAAGGCATCGTCAATTTCTGATGTTGGATAAGTAATTAAGGCTAAATAATCTGGATCTTCTCCGTAAAGCTCATCTTCAGAAAACCAATCGCCGCGCTCTGCCATATCTGTAAAAGTTTTTTCTAATAATTTTGCGTCCGACCGTTCTTCGCCTCTTTTATATTCTGGAGTGTGCTTGAAAGTCTCAAACTGTTTCATATCGCTCCACACATCTTCAAATGGGTAAACTAAAAAACCAAAAGTCTCTGGCTGAGGTGTTAATTCAGCTAAAGTTTCTTCAACGCGATCGAGTTCTGTTTTTGACCAATTTGGGTTAAGCATTCCACCTCCAATTTTTAAGTTATTCTAATAATAGCATAAAAAATGGCCCGCCATAAAGGCGAGCCAGAGAAACATTTTTTGTACGATTTTAGCCCTGAGGAAAGAATTGTTCACCGAGCCATCTAAGTGCGCCGATAATTAACCGCTCATCATAATTATGATTTATTGAGTTAATTACTGCGTGCACACAGCCGTGTTCGAAATAGTCGATCCCGCAGTCCATAAGATACATGTTTCCATGAGTCTTTGCATCAATTACATCGCTCAGCTTGCTCCAATTTTCGGCAGTGAGGAATTTCTGGTATCTTGCCCTTGAACAGCGCATCTCCACATATAGTCTAATCGTTGGAGCTCCATTCAGAGCAAATTTAAAATACGGATGCGTAGCATTCCACTCCTCGATAAAATCCTCTAGAGTCTGTTTCATATTACTACCCCCTTTTTTTAAAATGTACTTTCATTAGAATCGCCTTATATAATAGCATAAGTATCTAAAAAGTCAATATAATACCAGCATTTACTAAAAAGCCAAATGAATTCATTGACATTTCAAGAAGTTTATGCTATAATATAAATATTAGGTTAAATCTAAGTAACTAAAAAATTCAGCACCTTTGAAGGAGGAAAAAGACATGATGAGTCTTGATCTTTTAGGTAACCCGTCAATTGAGAAAATCCTTGCAGCTGCGTGGTTCGATTCGCTCGAATCACTTGCAATTTATTCCTGCATTGATAATCTCACTAGCATAGATGGAATCGGCCCCAAAAAAGCTGAGGAAATCAAAGAGGTATTAGAACAGCACGGTTTACACACGAAGCTTTCTAATGAGGAGTATTTTCTGATTAATATTATTGTTAATAAAAATCGCTCCGAATTAATCGAACAGTTTTGGAAAAACCCGATGTCGGATGAGCAGAAAGACTGCCTTTATGATCTTCTTTTTTCAGGTTTATTCGAGAGGGAGAACGCAATTTTGAAGCTCTACTACGGATTGGGCTGCGAGCGCATGTCTCTTGAAGAAATTGGTCAGAAATACCACTTTACCAGAGAACGCATTAAGCAGATTTTGGGAAAAGCAGAAAGGAAACTAAAGCGTCCGGGTATAAAACGCCAATTGGGATTACTGATGGTGAGTAGGTCAGAACTTCAGTCGCGTTTATTGGTAGCAGAAAGAGAGTTATCTGTTGCAAAGACAGTTATCGAGTATTACGAACAAAAATACGGGAAGACACAACCTGTTGACGGTCCAATTGAAGTACTCAACTTGTCTAATCGCACTTATAGGTCTCTAAAACGCGCCGGCATCAATACGATTGGAGAAGTTAGGAATGCCGATTTGACGAAGTTACGCAATTTTGGCCGTCATTCAATAGAAGAGGTGACCGAAAAAATAAACAACCTGTAACTCAACCTATGTACCTTGATTAAAGCTCTCGCTTCGGCGGGGCTTTTTCATAAGTTGTATTGACAATTTGTAAAAATATTCTATAACATGACCGTAAACCTCGTGGTTTAGGCACTTTTACAGCAAAAGATTTAGACTTGTTGTTTCTGTGCTTGTACCTGAGGGGCACTTCGTTCATGTATCTAGGTGGATATATTACTCGTAGCCCGTACTATGCTATTATTCCACAAAATGGGTTCTGGCATGTCACCATCGATTTGGGTGGATATGAAGGACGTATTGGCTCGAGCGTTAAGGTTATACCACCAGAAAAAATCGAAGTTGGTCTTACTTTTATGGGGTATCCCGCTAAGAAATACCCGAATAAAAAGAAGCCTCACCAATTTACCGATTACTTATTCGGTGGTGCCAACGAAGTACCAGATGGACCTGGACACGGCCATGCGATCATTCAGAATTCAACTGGGAATATTGTGATGTTGAGGCCGCCAAATAGTGACGAGCCAATTATCTGGGATAAAAGCATATGTCCATGATTCTTGAAAAACCGTTTTATTGAGGAATATTTTATACTCCTCTTTTTTATGACTTAATTTCAAATATAGAATAAAATCCAAAAAGATATTTAGAAATTTCATCTTCCGCATCACTTGGGATTTCCAAAGTTTCAATTCTCCTCGGAATGGCCTCTAAATTAGAGAATCCCTCTTCGCGATAATACTCAAGCTCAGACTCGACGCCATGATGCGAGTAAGTATTCATCAGTAGATACTTTTGGTGGGTCGTCTGATTTTTAATAACCCTGAAAAACTCACCTCTTCCAAATGAGCCTTCCTGTTCTATTAAATATCGATCTTGTGGCATTTGAAATTTTGAGATAACTTCACCTAATCTGCTTTCGCTCATTTGCATAATTATAATGCTCCATTTATTCACGAGTTATATATTATACAGTACATACATCGTAAAATAACAAGTTACTGCCTAAGTTAAAATCTCAAGTGCAACACTTCGTAACAAAAAAGAGACATCAATTCTTCAATCTTGTTAAAATTAGGTTTGTACACAAAATCTAAACAAGAGAAAAGATGTCTCATTAAAAGTATACACAACTTTCGTATGAAGAACGAATAGTAACCCAGTGAGTTTTATCTAGACAGCAGGAACTTCCGTGGCACGGCAAGAGTGGACGAGATAAGAATAAAGAAAGAATACTAGAGCTTTTGGTTATATATCTTAGTCATCCAGCGGCATATATACTATTTTCCCCGTAGGTGATTCGCTTCTAACGATTTCAACAAAGCCATATTCGCTCAGACCAATATAGTACTTATGTCCAGAAGCATCCTGAACTTCAATTGTTTTCCCGGCCTTCCCCGGAAATGCTTGAGCTTCGGACAGTTCGTCTACCTTTAACTTTTCAAGAACGTCTATAATACTAGCAATACTTTCGGTAGACAAGCTTTTTAGCTAAAAACTTCTTTGCTTGACATATAATTTACCTCCTTAACTCCAACTACCTTCATACCTGGTGTTAACACCCATTATATCATTGAAATTCCAACAAAAAAGCACGAAACTCTCCGTGCTTTTTCTTCTACAGTACTACTGCTTTAAAGTCTGCATATTTATCGGCAAAAGCATTTTCGATTTTCTTACCAGTTTTCTTAAGATATTTCCTAACTAAATAATACCCAAGTGAATACCCGGCCCAGCGGGGAAGTTCATTGCTTCCATTGAAGAAGATCGTGTCATAATCGTAATATTTTGAATCCAGCTGGCTACGAAGTTTTTCAAGAATCTCTTCATTTTCCTCATCACTTCGTTCCAGAATAGTTTTAATAAATACTGTTTTTTCAGTGCGATCCTTAACGAATTCTGCCTCAAGATAAGTTGCGATACCTTCATTAATCATTCCGTCAAATAACGAGTTGATCCATTCGTCGTTATTACCCCAACGAGCTGCGTGGCAAAGCTCGTGGGCAACCATCTCGGAAATCAGGTTTTCAGTTGCTTTTTCTTCATCTATCGCAAACTCGATAAAGTCGGAAGTTTTAGTGCGTCCACCAACTCCATCTTCAGGGATGATGATATCATATAGGCAATTTGTAACAAGCAAATCAATATCCCAATCTATTTTTAATTTTGGAAAGACATAACACTCAGCTTCTTTGACGGCTTTTTCTATAGTTTCTACTCTGCTATCTAGATTTCCATTAGCGCAAGTGATCAACACGTTTATTTTATTCATATTTAATATTGTAATA
>ERZ773049.988-NODE-988-length-16774-cov-42.546205_pt1 | contig 16774 bp, 10 predicted proteins | sample MGYA00580633_ERZ773049 | MGnify/ENA primary metagenome ERZ773049 (study PRJEB29015, sample SAMEA2737991) | human oral metagenome | biome: human oral; feature: human-associated habitat; material: dental | place: China | collected 2066 ... | reverse complement strand
CCGCAGCACCGAGCCGTCACGCTCGGCGCGCTCCTCAGCCACCTGGGTGCGCGAGGACAGCTCCTCGGCCCGGGCCTGCCACTGGGCGGCCTGCGCTCGCAGCTCCGCCACCTGCTCGCCATCAGCCCGGTGCGCGGTGGTGCGCCGGGCGAGCGCGCCGATGTAGCCGATGACCACGCCAATCACCAGGCCGATGAGGAGCAGCAGAATGGGAAGGAGGACGGGTGAGGAGCTCATGAACTGATCATGCCCCAGAGGTGTGACATCTATTCCGGTTCCTTGAAGGGGGCGCGTCAGTAGGCGTCCGAGGCCGGCGGTCCGGTCGGGGCGGATCCTGCAGGGCCCGCGCTGACATCGTCGGCCGACCAACTCCCAATCGACCGCCCGGACCTGGGCCGACGGTCCCTCCTCGCACCTGTCAACTCCGCCCGAAGGACGCGAAGAGATCAAGGGCACGGGCCCTTTGCTACCTCGGGAGGATGGGCAGCTGCGCAGGCAGTGCCATCCTTTATGGACGTGAACCTCTTGCGTGGTATTGAGCTGACCAGTTCCAGCACAATCTGGACCGTCGGGGTCCTGGCCGTGCTGACGGCGGTCGTCGCCGCGGTCCTCCTACCGTGGACGCTTCCGGCCGCTACGGGAGACAAGCCCTCCGAGGCACCCGACGTGCCGGAGGCCGCGGAGAAGCCCGCCCCCGTCAGCCCCACGGTCCGCCACGTGCTGCGCACCGCCGGCCGTTATACGGCGCGCACCATCATGGTGGGCACGCCGGTGCTGCTCGTCGTCGTGCTCGGCGGTCTGCTCATCAACCTGCCCATGCACTACGTGCGCACGCTCGGTGACGTCATCGAGGCCGCTGCCCCGCGCACCCAGGGCGCCTCGCGCGTCACGCCGCTGCCGGACGCCTCCGTCTACGATGCCGTCCCGGCCTCGGCCTGGAAGGCTTCCTTCCAGGACGTCGGCGACGGCTCGCAGAAGAGCAACTGGACCGGCCCGGTCAGCGGCATCTCCCTGCCGGTGCGCGTGGTCCTGCCCTCCGGGTACCGGCCCGATGACGGACGCACCTACAACGTCATCGAGGGCATCCACGGCTGGGTCGGCGACCCGGAGTCCCTGGTGACGGGCCTGTCCTCTCCCAAAGCGCTCCAGGCCGCCATCGACGCCGGGCGCATCCCGCCGTCGATCATCGTCATCCCCTCGGTCAACGTGGACGGAACCCAGCACGACTGCGTCGACATCGCCGGCCGCCCGGCCGTGGAGACCTGGACCGCTGAGGAGATCCCCCGCATGGTCCGGGCCACCTTCCCCAACGTCTCCACCCAGCGGTCGGGGTGGATGCTCATGGGGGTCTCGGCCGGGGCCTACTGCGCGGCGCGCACCGCCTTCGACGTCCCGCAGCGATTCGGTGCGGTCGGCGTCCTATCCTCCTACGATCGCCCCGCCGAGGGGGCCCTGGCACACGGCGGCCAGCAGCTCCAGGCTCAGAACGCGTTATCCACCCTGCTGGAGCAGCGCACCCCCGACGGCCTGCGCCTCTACGTCATGGGCACTCAGGACGACCCCTACGGTGCCGCCCGCACGGCCTGGCTCATGGAGGACGTGGCTCAGAAACCCGACTCGGTGTCGATCGACACCCCGCCCCAGGGCGGGCACTCCTGGTACCTGTGGACCGACCGGTTCCCGACGCTGCTGACCTGGTGGGGCTCGGACCCGGAGGTCTTCGCCGCGGCCGGAATGCCGGCGCCCGAGGGCGATACATGGGCCAAGGCGACCGCCGCCGGCGTCACGCCCATCGTGGCCACCCCCAAGGACCAGCGCACGGTGGGATCGGCCTCGCCGATTCGCGCCGCTCCGTTCGAGATCAACGGCCTGGGCACCATCATCGTGGCCGTGGGCGCCTCGCTGGCCGTGGTCGGTACCGCCCTGGTCTGGTCTCCCCACTGGGGCCGACGGCGCGGCGGCGAGAAGCCGTCGGCGGTGCGCCTGGGCGGCGCGATCGCGGGGCGATTCGCGGTGGTTGCGCTCGCGGCGGTCCTGATCGCGGTGACGGTGGGGATCGGGGCCAACGCCGGTGGGGGCTTCTACACCTCGTGGCACGATCTGCGGGCCTCGATCCGGGTGAGCGGTAACGCCGGCAGGTGAGAGGCGCTCGCCGCCGGGGCGGCCGGGGTCGACCGGCGCAGTCGACTGCGGTCGACGTCGTCGGTAGGCGGGCGGGGCCGTGATGGGCGTTGTTGGGACGCACGGTGTCGTCGGGGCCGTCTAAACTCTCCTGCGTGGCACTTACCATCGGAATCGTCGGACTGCCCAACGTCGGCAAGTCCACCCTGTTCAACGCCCTGACCCGCGCGACCGTCCTGGCCGCCAACTACCCGTTCGCGACGATCGAGCCGAATGTGGGGGTTGTACCGCTGCCGGATGCTCGCCTGGACAAGCTCGCCGAGCTGTTCCACTCCGCCAGGGTGGTCCCGGCGACGGTGTCCTTTGTGGATATCGCCGGGATCGTGCGCGGCGCCAGCGAGGGCGAGGGACTGGGCAACCAGTTCCTGGCCAATATCCGCGAGGCGGACGCGATCTGTATGGTGACGCGCGCCTTCGAGGACCCGGACGTGGTTCACGTGGACGGCAAAGTGGAGCCGGCCGGGGACATCGAGACGATCGCCACCGAGCTGGTGCTGGCGGACATGCAGACCCTGGAGAAGGCGATTCCGCGCCTGGAGAAGGAGGTGCGGGGCAAGAAGACGGAGCCTGTGGTGCTGGAGACGGCGCAGGCGGCCCTCAAGGTTCTGGAGACCGGGACGCTCCTGTCCGCCGGGGCCGCCGCGGGCATTGATGCGGAGGTGCTCAGGACCTTCCAGCTCATGACCACCAAGCCCTTCATCTACGTGTTCAACATGGACGACGCCGGAATGAATGACGAGGCCCGTCAGGCCGAGCTGCGCGAGCTGGTGGCGCCGGCGGAGGCGATCTTCCTGGATGCCCAGTTCGAGGCCGAGCTCGTGGAGCTCGAGCCGGAGGAGGCGGCGGAGATGCTGCACGAGAACGGGCAGGAGGAGTCCGGCCTGGACAAGCTGGCCCGGGTCGGTTTCGACACCCTGGGCCTGCAGACCTACCTGACGGCGGGGGAGAAGGAGTCCCGGGCGTGGACGATCCGCAAGGGCGCGACGGCGCCCCAGGCCGCGGGCGTGATCCACACCGACTTCGAACGGGGCTTCATCAAGGCGGAGATCGTGAGTTATGACGACCTGGTCCGCTATGGCAGCGTTGCCGAAGCCCGCGCCCACGGCCGAGTGCGCATGGAGGGAAAGGACTACGTCATGGCCGATGGGGACGTGGTGGAGTTCAGGTTCAACGTCTGACTGCTGGCAGTGGCGCCTGATGGGAGAATGGTGTGAGCGCGTCTAAGGCCGAGCTCCCGGGGACGGTTCGGAAACCCCGGGTGGAACTGCCATCCGGATACCGCTATGGTGTGACTAGATATGCCGATTTCATCCTCAAATACGCCTTCCCCGGGAAGTTCGCAGACGTTACGGGCAACCTCGATGAGTTCTTCATAGATTACGCCGAGGATATTAAGCAGGGCGGCGGTTCCCGCGCGCGGCACACTGCTCGACATGACGCCGGTCTCACGAGGCGCGGCTGGAGCAAGCACAACGTCACCATCGAAAAACTCGTTGATGGCGAACCGGTGTACCGAGTTCGGAACCATGAGATCGATGTCTTCACCATGGGCGACGACGACACCTACCCGGGCATAGCCGACGAGATGGAGTGGAATAATAAGGATCCATTTTTCCATCGCGATCTCAACAATTTTCAGGCGCTGCATCGTGAAGGCGTCATAGCTGTCGGCATCATTATCACCCGGGGGCCGCGGCTCCAAGAGGTTCTCGAGTACCTCGGAGCTCATGGCGAGTACCCCAACACCAAGTACGGCAAGGCGACCACTCACTGGGATAAGCTCGTTCCCATGATCGACATGGGTGGCGGTGGAGAATGCCCCCTGCTCTGCATCGGCATTGAACCGGAGCGAGTACGAGGGCTTCCCGCCGATGTCCTTCGAGATTTCAGGTTCTCGGACGGGGAAACGTTGGCTCTTCCCGACGAGAGTGGTGACAGCCACAAGTAGATCTCACGTGAGATCTACTTGTGCTAAACTGTGCGTGTGACACCGAAAGTTGCGCCACTGCGCGAGAATCTTGATATTGCCCCACTTCCGCGCGTTGATGGAGGATTTAAAACTGTTCTGGCTGATCCTCCGTGGCGTTTTCAGAATCGTACCGGCAAGGTGGCCCCTGAGCATCGTCGTCTCGACCGCTACTCGACCATGAGCCTGGAGGAGATCAAAAGCCTTCCTGTGTCGGAGGTGGTGTCAGATAATGCGCACCTGTATCTCTGGGTTCCCAACGCCCTTCTGCCCGAGGGACTGCAAGTCATGGAGGCCTGGGGGTTCCGATATGTCTCCAACATCGTCTGGGCCAAGCGCCGCAAAGACGGCGGTCCGGACGGCAGGGGTGTGGGATTCTACTTCCGAAACGTCACCGAGCTCATTCTTTTCGGTGTTCGAGGCTCCATGAGGACGCTTGCTCCGGCGAGAAGCCAGGTGAACATGATTGAAACGCGCAAACGAGAGCACTCGCGCAAGCCGGATGAACAATACGATCTCATCGAGCAGTGCTCCCCGGGACCGTTCCTGGAAATGTTCGCCCGTCACTCACGCGAGGAGTGGGTCACGTGGGGGGATGAGTCCGCGGAGGACGTCGTTCCTCGGGGGCGCACTCACAAGGGGTACGCCGGTGGACCGCTGCTCGTCCCCGCGGTTCAGCCGCATGGGCGGCTCAGCGCCAAGGATCAGGCCGTCATCGGCAGGAGGCTGCGCGCAGAGTACGACAATGGTGCCAGTATCCGCGACCTCTGCGCGCAGACCGGATACACCATCACGCGTGTGCGCACGCTACTCACCAACGCCGGCGTGATCTTCCGGGAGCCCGGGCACCACTGACAAGGCAAGTCCGGCGGTGCCCGGCTGCCGCCTGCTCAGGACGCCGCAACGATCGGCTGGCCCTCACTGGGCTGGACCACGACGAAGCCCGGCCCGTGGAAGGCCAGCTGGAAGGACTCGCCCGAGCCCCGGCCGATGAGGGAGCTCACCTTGAAGGTGCTCTTGATCTGCGGCTGAAGGTTCGCCGACCAGCAGATCGCGGCCTGCGGGTCCACGAAAGTCGGCTGCTGCGAGCAGTCCAGGAGCAGCGGCGGCCCGTCGGAGGACACCGCCACCACGCCCTGCCCCTGCACCATGAGGTTGAACAGTCCGCCGGCGAGGATCCCGGCGTTGCCCAGCATCCGGATGTCGTAGCTGAGGTGGGCGTCGAAGGCTAGGAGGGAGTGGGTGTTCACCGTGATGGCATCACCCTCGAGCTGGAGCAGGAACACGTTGTGCGCGCTGCGGGCGAAGAACACCTCTCCCTGCCCGGTGACGCGCATGAGGTTGCCGCCCTCACCGGTGACGGCCTTCTTGACCATGCCTCCCAGGCTCTTTGATCCCTGGTAGGAGAAATCGATGTTCCCCTGGTACGCGACCATCGCCCCCTGAGCGGCGAGTACCTCCGGGCCCAGGGCGACGCGAAGCATCTTGGAGGACTGGACGGTCCAGCGCTGGCCGGTTTCCTGCTCGCGGTTGGCTTGTTCGAAGAGGGGACTGCGCACGGAGGGTACCTCTGTTCCAAGGGTTGGGACGGTGACGGGAGTCTGTCGACTTCAGGTTACAGACTGGATGGCGTCGGCGGGCACAACTCACGACGCAATGGGGATCCCTACCCAATCGGGTAGGGACCCCCACTCGACACTCAGCAGCGTTGCGGCCGCCGGCTGTCAGCGCCCCGGCTCAGGCCCTGCGGCGGTAGGCCAGAAGCACACCTCCTGCGATCGCAGCCAGCGCCAGAGCGAGCGGGATCCCCACATACGCCCCGGTCCGGGCCAGAGACGATCCGGAGTCCTCCTGTGCCGGGTCGCTCGGCGTCGGCTCACCGGACGTAGAAGGCTCAGGGCTCGCCGACGGCGAGGGCGTGTTGGCCACCTCGGTGTAGGCGTTGACGAAGGAGGTGCTCGCCACCTGGTCCTTCTCGGAGACCGTCACCGTCTGGGCCTGCGGAGCCGCCAGGGTGTAACCGTCGATTGCAGCTGACTGGCTGTTCTCGGTCACGGTGCAGTGCGTCCCCGTGGGCACCCGTGGCCCGGCGACTGCTTCGCCGTCGGCCTTGGCCTTCAGCGTGCCCTCGGTCCCGTCGGTGCAGGTGTAGGAGAAGGCGAACTGCTTGTCGCCGGCCTGCGCACCCGTCACCGTCTTGAGCACCGAGAAGGAACCGGTCTGGCGCGTGTAGGTATTGGTGAAGGACAGGGCGGCGTCCTTCTCCGTGATCGTCGCGCTCTGCGCTTCAGGAGTCTTCACGTCGTAGCCGTTAACCTGGGCCGACGACGTCTTCTCCGACACCGAGCACGTCGCCCCAACGGGCAGCGCCGGGCCGGAGGCGGTAGCGCCGTCGCCGCGAGCCGTCAGCTCGCCGCTCACCTCGCCCTCGACGTCGGAGGAGCAGCTGTACTCGAAGGTGAAGGCCGCGTTCTTGTGAGTCTCGGCGCTATCGCCCTCCACCTTCTTCGACACGGTGAAAGTGCCGCGGTCCAGGGTGTAGGTGTTGACGGCCGAGACGCTGACGGCGGTGGCGTCCCCGCCGAGCACATCGAAGGTCGCCTTGCTGTCCCACACGGGCTCGCCGCCCACGGCCAGGGTGGTCGACAGGCTCGTGCCCTTGGCGGAGGCGTCCTTCTCCGTGAGCGTGCACGAACCGGTCGGCACGTCGCCCACATGCGCTGTCTCACCGGCCTTGACCATCACCTGCCTGGGGGAGCTGGCCTTGCCGGTGACCTTGTCGGTGCAGGTGTACTCGAAGGTGAACTCCGCCGGCGCCAGCTGCGCGCCGTCGCCCTCCACCGTCTTGGACACCGAGAAGCCCCCGGTCTGCCGCGTGTAGGTGTTCGTCACCGACACCTCCGCAACCTGGTCCTTCACGATCGTCGCCGTCGTTGCGGAGTAGGCGGTGGAGACCGCGTAGCCCTCGCGCTGGGCCGAGGCAGCGTCCTCGCTCAGGGTGCACACCGTCCCCGTGGGAAGGGCTGGGCCGCCCACGGCGGTGCCGTCCATCGGGACATCGAGCGTGCCCTGGGTGGCCTCGGGGTCGTTGCAGGTGTAGCCGACCTTGACGGCCTCGCCCGCCTGCGGGGCGTAGTCGCCCTTGGCACTCTTGGTGACCGAGAAGGTGCCTGTGTCACGGGTGTAGGTGTTGGCGGCGGTGACGGCCACGGTCTGGTCCTTGGTGATGGTCACCGTGTCCTGCGACAGGCTCGAGGTCACCGAGTACCCGCTCTTGGCGGCCGCGGCGGTGTCCTCCGCCAGCGCGCAGGAGACTCCGGTCGGGATTTGCGGGGAGCTCACGGCCGTCCCGTCTCCGGGGACTGTCAGGGTTCCCTGCACGCCGCCGTCGCAGGTGTAGGTGAAGGAGTATGAGCCGTTGGCCGCCCCCTGCGGACCTCCCTGGACCGACTTAGCAATGGAGAAGGCGCCCGTGTCGCGGGTGTAGGAGTTCGTGAAGGCCGCCGTCGCGATCGGTTCGGCGGGGTCCTTGACCGTGACGGTCTGCTCCGCGGGAGCGGTGAGCGTGTAGCCGTCGAGACGGGCGGACTCGGCGTCCTCCTTCACCGTGCACGTGGTGCCCTGCGGGAAGGTCGCGCCTGCCTGGGCGGCCGCCCCGTCGCCCTTGGCGCTCACCTGTCCGGACTGGCCGTCGGAGCAGGTGTAGGTGAAGGCGAAGTCCTTGTCGCGAGCGCCCGCAGCGGCCTCAGGGCCGACGACGGTCTTCGTGACCTGGAAGGTGCCGGGCGCCTTGGCGACGTCGGCGGTGTTGTTGAGGGTCGCCTTGGTCGACACCCGGTCGCCGATGGTCAGCGTATTGGTCGTGGTTCTACCGACCGCGAAGACAGGCTTTCCCCAGGCGTACCCCGAAGGTGCCGGAGAAGCCTGGCTGGTGTCCTCGGACAGGGTGACGACGGTACCTTTGGGGAAAGTGCCCTGGAATGTGCTGGTCTTGCCGATACTGATGTCAATGACGGCTGTACCGGAGAGGCCATCGGCGTTAAGTGTGCCGGGAGCCTGCCACCCGGCGTAGTCGCCGGCTGGGCCGGGCAGAACATAGTCGACTTTGACCGGCAGAGTCGTGTTCGCGACGTCGACGGCGTCCAGGGCCGTACCGCCCAGGGTCTTCGTGACCTCGAATCCGCCGAAACCGGGGGCCATCGCTACGGTCACTTTGAAGGAATCGGTGTAGCTGCGCGTGAACTCGCCGCGGGCGTCGGAGTGGTCGAGCGAGGCGGCGTTGGTGTACCGCACGCCGGCGATGGCCTTGCCGTTCTGGGAGGTGAACGTCACCGGGTAGGAGATCCGGTAGTTGGACTCAGGGGCGAAGGGGCCCGTCACCTTGATCGTGGCGACCTGCCCCTGGATGTCCACGTCCAGGTTGAAGTCTCCGTACTTCGCACTCAGGTCCTTGCCCGCAGCATTAGTCAGCGACACCCCGGAGATGCTGGGCTCGGCAGCGCTGTTGCGCAGTCCGAGGTACCACCTGCTCTTGTCATTGTTGAAGATCATGCCTGGGCCGAGCGTGTCAGTGATGGTGATGGTCTCCCGAGTCTGACCGTCCGAAGTGATGGGGGTGCCTCCCTTGGCCAGCTGCTCCTTGATGTAATCCGAGCCGAAGTTGACCTCCCACGTCATGGCTGAGGAGGCCGACGTGATGACCGAGGAGACCTTGCTGAACTTGAGGGCCGTGTATCCCCGTGCAGCGGGACCCTTGATACCGCCGCTACCGGGCAGACGGACGCTCACTTTCTGGTTGCCGTTGACAGTCATATCCACTGACGCGGCCGTGGTGGGCTGTGTAATGAGGAGCAGTGCCTGACCCGAGCCCTTGAATTCCTTGAATCCCGCTGCTTTGAGCTCTTCAACTTTTTCGTTGAAGGTGCACTCCATGGTTCTCTCCGTCAGCCTGCATGCGCCCACCTCGGTTGAAGTGCCGTTGAAGGGAATGTTGAGGGGGACGGTTTTTGGGTTCTCCAGGTTCTTGAAATGGGCGCCGAGGTCGATGGAGAAGGAGTCTCCCGGGGTTACGGTGGTCTTAGTGGCGTCCCACGTGTAGGACAGTTTGGCCACGTCCTGCGTGGTGAGGGCCTCTCCTGGGGCGTCGTTGCCGTCTCGATCCGACTTGATCAGAGCGAGATCGGATAGTGCGACGTCGGTGTTGACGGCGGCCTGGGCCTGCAAGGGAACGATCGTGCTCAGCAGCAGTGTCAGGAGGGCGAGCCAGGTGGCCGGCGACTGCCCCCGTGGCGCGACGCGCCTGAGATCGGCAGGAACCTGCATGTATACATCCTCTTCACTAGGGATCGACGGTCTGGGAATGGCCGTGAGTAACTGGTGAAGAGTATCGCGAGGAGGAAATCAGGAACAACTTCTGTGGCGTATTTGTCAGCAATCTCAAGGATGTTATCAGAACGTCATCAATGTTGCTGAAAAGAAATCATCAAGAATGCAATGAGGTGTTCTTGCAGGCATTTGTGGAATGGTTTTGGTATTCGCGTTGTTCGTTTTTCAAGGTGCGCGTTCTTTGGTTGAGAATCCCTCGAAGGCGAGCGAGTCCTTGTGTCGAGGCGTTCGCCAGCGATATCGGCCACCTCGCCGGAAAGCGCGCCTGACCGCTGGTCCGCCAGCTCATCGCCCTGCACTCCCAGCGAGACGCTGTCGCCACCCAGGTCGAGACCCTGGCGGGCAGTCCACCCTCATGCGCCAGGTCCCTGACCACGCGCGCCCGCTATCGGGGTCCCGGCCGCGGTAGTGCCCCGTAGTGTGGTGTAGCCGCCGGTGGCTTGCTCTCGTATTGGTTGTGGGTGCGGTCACCGTGTGGTCCTTCGAGTCAACCTTCCACCGAATCCTCGAAAGGACATCATCACGATGACCGCTCCTCACATTGTCGACCCTGCTGGAGCCCTTGACCAGGCTCTGGGACAGGCCTCCCCGGACCTGATGCGCAGTCTGCTGCAGACCATGGTCAACGCCCTGCTGTCGGCCGATGCCGACGCGGTGTGCGGCGCCGAGTACGGTCAGGCCAGCCCCGAGCGCAGGGCCCAGCGCAACGGCTACCGCCACCGGGACCTGGACACCCGGGTCGGGACCATTGACGTGGCTGTTCCCAGGCTGCGTACCGGCTCGTACTTCCCCGACTGGCCGCTCGACGCACCACCCAGGAGCACCCCCGCATCACCACCTCCGGCAAAACCCGGAACGATGCACAGTGTGATCGGCTAGACTGGTTGGCATGTTGGTTCTTGGCACTGCCTCACTGCGTCTGCGCTCCCGCTGACGGCGGCGAGCGCACTCCACGTTGTTGCTCCCGCCCCGGTAATCACGGCTGGGCGGCTCTTTTGGCGTACCCGGCTCCGCAACAACCACGGAGCAAACAGTGTCTACCTATCGACATGGCCGTCACGAGTACGGCCAGAACTTCCTGACTGACCAATCCATCATCGCCGCGATCACACGGCTGGCGGTTGCCACAGAGGGGCCGATCATAGAGATCGGCCCCGGCGACGGAGCACTCACCATCCCACTGGCTCGTCTCGGACGACCAGTCACCGCGATTGAGATCGACGCGCGACTTGCCCGACGCTTGTCCGAACGACTTCCGTCGCACGTGGACGTCGTTTCCGACGACTTCCTGATCTATCGGCTTCCGACGTATCCCTATGTGCTCGTCGGCAACTTACCGTTCCACCAGACCACAGCCATGCTTCGACGCATGCTGCATGCCCCCGCATGGACAAATGCAATCTTGCTCGTACAATGGGAGGTCGCACGGCGAAGAGCTGGGGTTGGCGGAGCAACGATGATGACGGCGCAATGGGCGCCCTGGTTCGAATTCACACTGCATGCCCGCGTTCCATCCCGCGCGTTCACCCCACGTCCGGGAGTCGACGGTGGAATCCTCTCCATCTACCGCCGTAAGCACCCGCTGCTGCCCTCGGAGCAGCGACGCCAGTTCCGCGCACTGGTTCACCGCGTCTATACGGGTCCTGGGTGTGGGCTTGCTCAGATCCTTGCACGTAACACCGCACTGGGCTCAGCGCGGGCTGCACAGGCATGGCTGAGTCTCCACGGCGTGACTGCTGCCAGGCTGCCGAAGGACTTGCCTGTCGAGGCATGGGTGGACTTATTCAAGACAACCGGCGCATCGCCACCGGAACGCCTCACCAAGATGCGCTCGGGAAGGTTCCGTCGATGAAGCACGAACGCCGACGAGCAAACGGACTCTCACCGAGTCTCGCGCTCGAACCTGATCGCATTGCAGGGTCGCTGTAAGACACCGTCGGACTGAACTCTGTTGGCATCGTCTAACGGCTCGTCGGCTCCGGGGGCCGCCGCGTCCACCTGTGCTTGGTTCGTGCCAGGTGACCCCGCTGGACATGAGAGGGGCACGTGCGTCGCTGGCGTTGTTTATGCCACCGAGTGTAGTGGCACGATGTTCTCGAGCTGCTCGCGCAGCGCCCGGCGCTCAAGCCTGAGTTCGTAGTGACTCTGCAGGTTCATCCAGAGTTCTGCAGTTGTGCCGAAGTACTTTGCCAGCCTTACAGCGGTGTCTGCAGTGATGCCGCGTTTGCCGTGCACGATTTCGTTGATACGGCGCGGGGGTACGCCGATGGCCGTAGCGAGCTTGTTCTGGGTGATCCCGAAACCCTCGATGAAGTCCTCCATGAGGATCTCGCCTGGGTGAATCGGGTCGATCCGGTTCGCATCAGTGGTAGTCGACGAGCTCGACATCATCCGCACCTCCTTCATGCCAGGTGAAGCAGAGTCTCCACTGGGCGTTGACCCGAATGCTGTGCTGGCCGCGTCGATCGCCAGGCAGTCGCTCGAGCCGGTTGCCCGGTGGGATGCGCAGGTCTTCGACGTCGGCTGCTGCGTGTAGAAGCTCCAGTTTGCGTAGCACAGCGCGCTGGAGCGACTTGTCGAGGGAGCGAACGTACTCCTCGTGCCACACTCGCTGGGTCCCCTTGTCTGTGAAGGACCTGATCACGACAACAACGGAGGTCGCTAATAACGCTAGGCGTTAACTGGAGGAGAGCAGGGCGGCGATGTTGTGCCGGGCACGTGAATGCGCTGGCGAGCGTTGATGCCATCGAGATCGTCGTCAGTGACGACTGAGAGGCTTCATCCATGGGGTTCACTGTTGGTCCTCCTGTGTCATGCGAGTGGTTCAGTGTCCAAATCGGTGACAAAGGAGCCCCGATATCGCCGACGCAGGCGAATAGACGTTGGAATCATGCGGTTTCTTCTCGCCCGTTCTGCTCTGTTCCAGGCCTTTGTCACCGATTTGGACACTATCGGACGTCTCGTTGGTGAGGACGGAGGGCCGCTGGGGTCCTTCAGCAGCGCCGGGTCCACCTGTGCTCGATCCGTGCCATGCCAGCTCGCCGGATGTGAGCAGAGAGGTCACTCACGCGAATCTCTCTACCCTGCGGCCTGCGGCTGAAGGACAACAGCCTGCGGCCCGGGGCCGGCCTGCAGCCGCCAGCCGCCAGCCGGCATCCGGCATCCGGCATCCGGCATCGGTGGCGAGCCGGGTCCACGGTTGGGCCGTGCCGCTGAGGAGGACAGCACTGAGGGGTGGGACGCGCCGGCATCCCACCCCTCAGTCAGTGCTCAGAGCCGGATCGAGCCGGCTCATCGCGTGTTCAGTTCTTCGTGCGACGCACCCGCAGAATCAGGTAGCCGCCCATGATCCCGGCGGTCGCAAGGCCCAGGACCAGCAGCGCGTTGGCGCCCGTCTGGGACAGGCTATGCCCCGGCTTCGTTGTAGCCCCCGTTGCCGAGGCACCCGGAGCATTGGCTCCGTTGGTTGGCTGCGCCATGGCGCCGTCAGTCGGCCGGTCGATCTCGTCGGGCTGCGTACTGGGCGCAGGCGTCGTCCCCGTAGTCTGGCTCGGCGCCGGGCTCGTGCTCGACGATGGCTGACCGGACGGCGTCGGCAGGGAGGTCGCCTGCGAGCTCGCCGTCGATGGAGCTTGCTGCGTCCGGCTCGGCGCGGGAGCAGAGCTCGGGTGTCCACTCGGCTGTCCCGACGGCGTGGCGCTGGGCTGCTGGGAGGGCGCGGCTGAAGGCTCCGCCGTCGGCCCCTGCGAGGGTTCGGCAGACGGCTCCGGACCTGCAGAGGGCTCGGTGGTGGGAGCAGTCGGCGCGCTGCTCGGCTCCGGCGCGGGCTCGGTGGTCGGCCCCGCGGTGGGCGCACTGCTCGGCGTAGCCGTCGGCTCGGCACTCGGGGCAATGGTCGGCTCAGCACTCGGGGCTGTGGTCGGCTCGGCAGACGGTGAGGGGCTCGGCGACGGACTCGGGGCCTGCGTGCACTGGTCGCCGACCCAGGCCATGGTGAAGTTGCGGTACCAGATGCCGCCGTAGTTCGCGCCTTCGCTGGCGTCCTCGCTGAGCAGCCCGATGCTGCCGTCGGACTGCACTGCGATCGTCGTGTAGCCGACGAAGGGCTCGTGGAAGACTTTGCCGGTCACCCAGGAGGCGCCGTCGTCGCAGGACATCGAGATGGTGCCGCGGTCGCGCGACCACGGCTTCGGGTTCGGCGAGTGGCTCAGCAGCAGCACCTTGGCGCGCGGGTCGCCCGGGGCGGCGTTCGGGAAGGCCCGGATGATCTGGGCGTTGTCCACCGAGTCGGGCAGGTTCTTGTCGCTGACCGGTTCGCTCCAGGTCTGCCCGCCGTCGGTGGAGGTGGCCACTTTGCGGAAGCCCGTGCCGTCAGAGGCACGCGAGTTGAGCATGAGGGAGCCGTCGGAGAGCTCGACGACCTTGTTTTCATCCATGCCGGTGCCGGTCGGCTTACCGGCCTGCCAGGTCTGTCCGTGGTCGTCGGAGTAGACGGAGACCGCCTGCACCGCTCCTGCGGAGGTCTTGATCGTGTACTGCTGCACCAGGCGTCCGGCGTGGGCGCCCTGGCGGATCTGGATCCCCTGGCCCGAGGCCGCGAAGCGCGAGACCCAGGGATTGTCCTTCGTGATGTCCGCGGTGATGGTGCGGTGCGTCCAGGTCCAGCCGTTGTCGGTGGAGGTCGACACCTCGGCCTGGATGATGCTCCGGTTCTCGGGGTCGGTGCCGGCCTTCGAGCCGCCCCAGCCCTGATCGAAGGACTTGACGTGGAAGTTGAAGATCGTACCCGTCTGGTTGTCGACGACGTAGCTCGGGTCGGAGTAGCCGACCTTCTGGCCCGTTTCCGTGCCCTGGTGGATGTATGTGGGCGCCGACCAGGTCTTGCCGCCGTCGGTGGAGCGGCGCTGGACGATGTGGTTCGGGTTGGGGGCGTCACTGCCGCCGTTGCCGTTGTCCTTCGGCCGCTCGTCGTAGGAGACCAGCAGGTCCCCGTTGGGGGCGGTGGTGATCGCCGGGATGCGGTAGTTGTCGCTCGCCGTGTTGGCGGCCAGGTGCTGGGCCTGGCTCATCGAGGCGGGAAGCTCGGTGCTGGCGTCGGGCGCCGGGGCCGGCTCCGCCTGCGGGTGCTGGCCGACGACGCTGATCGGATCACCGGCGGCGGTGAGTGTCTGGAGGGCGGCGCCGTCGGTGCCGGTTGCAGTCAGCGTGATCGACGGCGTCCACCGGCCGGCGTCGACGTCGGCCTGCGTGATCGTGTGGGTGAGCGGCTTGCAGTTGTAGACCGCGCCCTTGCCCGGCTTGAGATTGGCCCAGTGGCACTGGCGGTCCAGGTCGTCGAATGAGGAGTCGGTGGCGGCGACGTTGATCGTCTTATCGGCGACCGAGCGCACGCGCACCGTGTAGCTGACGGTGTCTCCCAGCTTGTAGGTCTCCTGGCTCGCCGACGGCGTGAAGGACTCGACCCGCAGTGAGGCGGGCTTGATCGGGCTCGTGTCGCCGCTGATCGTCTCCGGGGTGTTGAGGGCCTGGCCGGCGTACTCAACTGCCTTGACCTCATAGGCGATCTGCGGGGTGAAGCCGCCGGCCTTGAGGTCCTCGGCGGTCACCGTGTGTGTGGCCAGGCCAGCGCAGTCGGTCTTGGTCACCCCGGCGGGGACGTTGCGCCAGCGGCACTTGGTGACGTTGCCGGACAGGTTCGTCGAGGCCGGGGCGAAGGAGTGGGCCTCACTGCTGGTGTTGGTGAGGGTGATGTTGAAGGTCATGACGTCGCCGATGGCGTAGAGGCTGTCCTCGGGAGCGTTCACCTGAGTGATGGTGACGTCCATCAGGCCGTCGGCTGTGGGAGTGGCGTGCGCCGGGGGCGCGGCGGCGATCATGCCGGTGACGGCGAGGGCCATCGAGCTCAGGAGAGCCGAGAGGCGCCTCAGGGCGGAGGGGTGGGGTTTTCTCATATGGGTTCCGTTCGGGGTGACGAGGCGGCCTTGCCTCTCTGGGTGGGGAACGCCGACGGAGGATGTCTGACGTCTTACGATAAGGTAACGGATGGTTGCGATTCTGCAAAGTTTGCGCGAGTCGTCGGGCTCTCGGGGTTGGCCCGTGGTCCGCTCGACAGAGGCTGACGGACCGGTGGTGCCCGTGGTGGCGCCGGCCGGGACGGCCTCGGGGCCCGGCGATCGCGCCGCGCGACCATGACTTGCGCTGCCGGTGCTCAGTTGGTTGCGGTGCCGTAGGCGATGTCGCACGCCGATGCGGAGGCGGTTGAGCGAGTCGGCCGGGGCCTGCTTCATCTCAATGGCACGCCCACTTCGCCCAACCGTCCTGTTTTCCCTGCCCGCTTAATTTGCCGGCCCTCTGCTGAGAGGTCCGGTCTGCATGGGGGTGGGGTGTGGAGTTATTGTCCAAAATGGGCGAGGTGGTCGGGGGAGAATCTGGTGAATGATAAATATCTGGTTCGATGAAAGAGTGTATGATTGTGGGGCAGGTATTCCGTCGCGCAAGGAGGCTCGATGTTTTATTCACGTATAGCCGTATCAATGGCGGCCGCCGCCCTCGTCCTGATTTCCTCTAGTTCGTCGTTGGTTCCCGCCTACGCTGCAGCGCCACCCGCTGGTGATTTTTCTTGTCATAACACGGTAATTGAGACTGGAGAGTGCCTGGACTTCCCTGATTTTGCCCTTAGTGAGATGCCTGAATTGACTGCGGGTGAGAAGGTCGTATTCTCGGGCATTGGCGCATCCATGTCCGGGCTTGCGGTCGATCAAATAGAGCTGTTTGGGGGATTCGACCCATATCGGGGCCGTGGCGATGGCGTGGCGATTTCGACATTTGAAGGATCGGTTAATGCGGATGGATCCTGGTCGGTGGCCATGACCGTTCCTAGTCAGGAAATATTGGACAGGGCGAAGGGTGAGGAACTCGGAGTTTGGTTTACTGTCAGTGGTACTGAAGGTAAGAAGTCATTTATTCGCTCCACCATTTATCCTGTGACAATAAAGTCTGCTCCGGTCGCTGGGAAAAAAGGATGGTATCGGACTGATGGGGCCTGGTTCTGGGGTGATGACAAAGGCGTTCAGGCCAGGGGATGGAAGAGTATCGGCAGTGCATGGTACTTCTTCGATTCCGCCTCGGGCGCGATGGTGACCGGGTGGGTCAAGGATGGCGGTTCGTGGTACTACCTGGCGCCCTCCGGCGCGATGGTGACCGGGTGGGTCAAGGATGGCGGTTCGTGGTACTACCTGGCGC
>ERZ773049.987-NODE-987-length-16788-cov-4.870256_pt1 | contig 16788 bp, 15 predicted proteins | sample MGYA00580633_ERZ773049 | MGnify/ENA primary metagenome ERZ773049 (study PRJEB29015, sample SAMEA2737991) | human oral metagenome | biome: human oral; feature: human-associated habitat; material: dental | place: China | collected 2066 ... | reverse complement strand
CACCCCAGCCCTCCCCCACGGGGGGAGGGAGCAGATTGGCGCTTGCGATATTTTCCGTGCAGTCATGTGGTGATTATTCCTTCGCGGTTTGCAGGTTGCTTCTTTTGATTTTGTTCCTCTTGGTGTTTCTTTATGTTTTTTATACTTTGCTCCAATCTATAATTGGCTTCTAATACTGCGCCCTGTAAATCTGGGTAAATAGTTTCAAAGCGGATACCTAAATGGCTTAAGTAAGAAATAATTTCTTTTCTTAGATCATTGCTTATATATAGCTTGATTGCATTGCGAATTTTATCTTTATATTTTTCACTTAGCGAAATATTCCTTTTTTCTATAGATTCTTCCTCCTTGTTTAATATGCCAACCATACCATAAGTAGTAAATATTCCTTGTTGGGCAGTGATTCTTCCTATGGGATCTGAATATGGATTAAAGATAAATCCCACATGACCATGCCCAGTGTGATTAGCAAGGCTTAAGGTATCTATGCGATAGACTGCTCTATATTTTATTTCTTCTAGTTCTTTCTCAAACGCAAAAAATAATGCAATGTAAAATACCTTAGACCAATCAAGCAAAGGAGATTTTAATCCCATATGCTGCCCTGCTGCCCATATCTCATTTTCAAGTTCTTCATGGTTTGGATTTCTAAGAATAGATTGATCAGATAATTTTCCGCGAGCAAGTTCTTTAAAATTCCTAGCAGAAATACTTTCTAAAGTATCAAAACATACTCCATACAACTTGGCATCTCTTTCTAGGGAGCTTTGCAATATCCAGTTAAAATCTTTCTGTCCTCTATAGATAAATTTAAATCTTTTATCACTCTTTCTTTCTTCATCTCTTCTAATCTCTCTAAATAAATATTCAAGCTGCTCAAATGTATCAATTTTTAAGCTCAAGAATGGGTATGTCTCAATATCATATTGTTCTTTGATGAACTCTTGCTCATCCAAGGGGTTTGATGTGTCAATAACCTTAATTTCATCTATGTTTATTACTTTAGTCATTTAGGGATTCTCCGTTAAAATCTTTTGTTTATGGTTTGGCTCAAGATGCAAGCTAATATTGCACAACAATCTTCTTGGGTTAAATCAGCTCTTTGAGTAGTAGTTCATTGTTATTCATGCTTCTATATCTCCATTTAACAATTTAGGCAGCATAATGTCGCGGGTTTCCGACAATAATATGTTCTGTCGAGTGTTGTTTTGAATCTGTTCGTCAATGGATAAATATCTGTCGTTAAATAAAGAAATTATTGTATTAGTGGGTTGTAAGACGTTAATGGCTTTTAGGTCTTTTTGGTTAATTGAACCAAACACAGTTCCTTCACCATTAAATAAATCCAGCACGGGTTTTAATGATTGGATTTGGTATAGCCCAAATGAAAAGCTACCGCTTTTATGGTGTAAAGCCGCCAACCCCCGCCCTATGCAGCAATCTTCAAGCGCGACATTTAAATCGCCAACGGGCGCGCGAACGCTCATCATAACGTCGCCTTTCTGTGCCATGCGTTTTGGGGCGGTTGTGTACAAGCGCGGGCGGGGGAATCGTTCGCCAAATTCTGCGCGCCCTTGATAGAACAATGTTCCTTGCCCTTCTTCGTTATAGGTTTCGCCATTTGGCGATTGCCCCATTACAACGGAATAGGACTCACCGATAGTGGATATTTCCCACCCCGCCGGAATTTCGCCGAAGTCGTCAGCGGGGACGAGGGCGGCGGGGAAGGCGGCGGCGAGGTCGGCGAGTTGTTGGTAGCGGGCGGGTTGCTGTTGTTTGAGGGTAGCGAGTTCGGCGGCGCTTTTGCCGCTGATGGTGGTCATTGCCGCGCTTTCTGCGTCCGCCTTGCTGCCGCCCGCCGCCAGCACCGCCGCTTTGGCGCGCGTCGGCTCGTATTCGACAAACCAGCTTTTGTAGATGGCTTGCGCGATTTGTTCGAGGGTTTGGTTGGTTTGGGTGTTGAGAAGGATTTTGTCGTCTAGTGTTTTTAGAAATGCGCCTGCTGCTTTACGCTTTTCTGGTTCGGGAAATGCAAAGGTAAATTCCGCCAAATCCTGCCATGAGACTCGCTGTCTTCCTGATGTTCCCGTCATCCGCATTTGGGCAAATTTGCGAAATTCAGGCAGCCTTGCCAAATAATAAACGTAATCTTCGTCAATTTTTGGATCTTTGGCCGTCATAACAATGAATTCTGTTGAGCCATGCCCAATAGATTCGTCTGAAAGATTTGATACTTTACCCGTTTTTCCATTTTCCAGACATGGCGTAATGCGGGCAAATAAGGTATCGCCGTTTCTGAATTTTGCGCCTCCTGTAAATGCTTTTTCTGTAATTTCTACAATATCCCTCTCATTGGTTGACAATGCCGCCATATCAATAAATGGTGCAATTTGTCCTTTTTTGAGCTTGCGGGGTGGGTTGAAATCAACAATATCCGTAATGCGGCTTTCATTATTCATAACCCAACTCTCCCAAATTTGCTTTTATCTGCGCTTCCAATGCCGCGCCTTGCGCAAATTGTTCGTTGAGTAGCGCGGTGAGTCGCGTCATTTTTTCGGCAAAGGGTTCGCTGTCGGTTTCGGCCTCCACCGTGCCGACGTAGCGGCCGGGTGTCAAGACGTAGTCGTTGCGCGCGATTTCTTCTTTGGTCGCGGCGTAGCTGTAGGCGGGTTCGTTGTGGTAGTTGTCCGCTTTTTGCCAGCGGTGGTAGGTGGCGGCGATGCGCGCGATGTCGGCGTCGCTGAGGTCGCGTTGGGCGCGGTCTTTCATGTAGCCCAGGTTGCGCGCGTCAATAAAGAGGGTTTCGCCGCGGCGTGGTTTGGCTTTGTGCAGCAGCCAGATGCAGGCGGGGATTTGGGTGTTGGTAAAGAGTTGGCCGGGCAGGGCTATCATCGCTTCTACCAGGTCGGCTTCGATGAATGCGCGGCGGATGTCGCCTTCGCCGCTGCTTTGGCTGCTCATCGAGCCGTTGGCAAGCAAGAGCGCCATGCGCCCTGTCGGGGCGAGGTGGTAGAGCATGTGTTGTAGCCAGGCGTAGTTGGCGTTGCCTGCGGGCGGGATGCCGTATTGCCAGCGCGGGTCGCCGGCGAGTGCTTCGCTCCACCATTCGTCGGCGTTAAAGGGTGGGTTTGCCATGACGTAATCCATTTTTTGGTCGATGTGCTGCGGCGCGGTAAAGCTGTCCGCCGGGCCTTTGCCGAAGTTGTATTCGATGCCACGGATTGCCATGTTCATCGCCGCCAGTTTCCAGGTGGTGCGGTTTTTTTCTTGGCCGTAGATGGAGATGGCGTCGGCGGGGTTGCCCTGGTGGGCGCGGATGAAGCGTTCGGTCTGGACGAAGAAGCCGCCGCTGCCCATCGCCGGGTCATAGACGCGGCCGTGGTAGGGCTCCAGCATGGCGACGATGAGGCTGACGATGGCTTTGGGGGTGAAGTATTGGCCGCCGCGTTTGCCTTCGGCGAGGGCAAAGCGGCCGAGGAAGTATTCGTAAACGTGGCCGAGGATGTCTTTGGCGCTGAGCGCGCCGTGGCCGCTGAAGCTGGTGTCGCTGAAGAGCTGGATGAGGCCGATGAGGGTCTGGCTGCTGACGCCGTAGTCGCTGATGCGCTGGAGGACGCCTTTGAGGCGGGGGTTGTCTTTTTCGATGGCGTCGAAGGCGTCGTCGATGAGTTTGGCGACGCCGCCGTGTCTGCCGCCCCAGGGGAGTTCGGCGCCGGGTTCGAGGGTGGCGACGGCGGCGATTTCGTCCCAGCGCGCCTCCCGCGGTACCCAAAAGACGGCGTCTTTGGTGTAGTAGTCGCGGTCTTCGAGTTCGGCGGCGATGGCGGCGGTGTAGGCGTCGGGGCTGTCGTAGTCGGCAGGGTCGAGGTGGTAGGGGTTTGCCGGGTTTTTGAGGTCGGCGGTGATGCGCTGTTGTTGGGCGCTGAAGCTGTCGCTGATGTATTTGAGGAAGATGAGGCCGAGGACGATGTGTTTGTAGTTGGCGGCGTCCAGCTCGGCGCGGAGTTTGTCGGCGGCTTTCCACAGGTCGGCTTCGAGGCCGCTGAGGAAGGCCTGGGTTTTGGCGTTTAGCGCGTCAGGCGTGTTGGCTGTTGGCTGTTGGCTGTTGGCTGTTGGCTGTTGGCTGTTGGCTTGTTCATTTTACCGGTTTTCCTTTGTATTTTCAATGGTTTGTTGGTGAAACCCCGCGTTTGTTACGGGATTTTCAGGGAATTTTAGCAGGGTTGTGGTGCGCTGGCTGACGGTGATTTACATACACCTTGAGCGCTCAGGTATCGCAGGTCGGGCATTTATGCCCGACGTTCGGCGATGATGATGAAGCATCGGCGGATGTTGTGAGCGCTTCCCCCAGCCCCCACGCAAAATGCGGGCGTATTTTGCGTGAGAACCCGCCCGCTGCGTTTGCTGCGGGGGAGGGGCCGATCGGCGGCAATGTTGCTATGGGCTGTTTGCAATTTGAAAAATTCCCCTCCCCTGCAGGGCGAAGTCTGCAGCGGGCGGGTTCCGTGCGTAGGGTGTGTGGCGGCGTAGCCGACACGCACGCGGGAATTTGACATCGGCAAACGCGTGCATGCCTGCGGCACACACCCTACAAGCTAATGATGTAGCTCATAGAATTGTCCTACGCAACCGCATTGGCTTGGGCGTGTTTACGGCTGAATGGTAAACAGGCCTTAGCCAAACCTGCTAATGAAATCATCATGTTATGACCAATTGTAAACAGCGCCTAAGCCAACCTGCAAAGCTCACGGCGATGTGCTCTGAAAACACCCCGCCCGCGCCGATTGGCGCTAATATTGCCGCATTCCCAACCTACCCGGAGGTGTCATCATGACCACGCAAACTTTCCCCGCTGGCGGCGCTTTGATCGGCTGGCATAACGGCCAATGGCAGGTGCCGGACCATCCCTGGATTGGCTGCATCGCCGGCGACGGCATCGGCCCGGAAATCATGCAGGCGTCGCGCCGCGTCTGGGATGCCGCCGTCCGTGCCGCTTATGGCGACCGCCGCCGCATCGTCTGGTGTGATTTGCCGCTCGGTGAAGCCGCTGCCGCGCAAGGCGGCGATGCTTTCCCGCCAGACACGCTCGCCGCACTGCGCCAGTTGCGCGTCGCCATCAAGGGGCCTTTGACCACGCCGGTGGGCGGCGGTTTCCGCTCACTCAATGTCGCCCTGCGGCAGACGCTTGACCTCTATGCCTGCGTCCGCCCGGTGCGTCATTACGCGGGCGTCCCCTCGCCGATGCTGCGCCCCGACGACCTTGATGTCGTCATCTTCCGCGAGAATACCGAAGATGTTTATGCGGGCATTGAGTACGCGGCGGGCAGCGCGGAAAACGCCAAACTGGCCGACTTCCTGCGGCGCGAGCTGGGCGCGCAGTTTTTCGACGGCGCGGCGCTCGGCATCAAGCCCGTTTCCGCATTTGCCAGCAAGCGACTGATTCAGATGGCGATTGAATACGCCATTGCGCACGGGCGGCGCAGCGTGACCCTCGTCCACAAGGGCAACATCATGAAATACACCGAGGGCGCGTTCCGCGAGTGGGGCTACGAGGTCGCGCGCGAGCTTTTCCCCGGCCAGACGGTGCGCGAGGATGAATGCGACGGCGAGCCGCCTGCGGGCAAAATCGTCATCAAGGACCGTATCGCCGACGCGATGTTCCAGATGATGCTGCTGCGCCCGGCGGAATATGACGTTATCGCCACCCTGAACCTGAACGGCGACTACCTCTCCGACGCGCTCGCGGCGCAGGTCGGCGGCATCGGCATCGCCCCCGGCGCGAACATCGGCGCGGGTTTGGCCGTTTTTGAAGCGACGCATGGCAGCGCGCCGAAACACGCGGGCAAAAATCGCGCCAATCCCAGCTCGCTCCTGCTCTCCGGGGTGATGATGCTGGAGCATCTCGGCTGGATTGAAGCGGCAGAACGCATCAACCGCGCCTACACCGCGACCATCGCCGCCAAAACCGTCACCTACGATTTTGCCCGCCTGATGGACGGCGCGACGGAAGTCAGCACCAGCGCCTTTGCCGACGCGCTGCTGGAGCATCTCGCATGAGTGAACTGGAACAGATGCGGGAGCTGCTCGCCGCGCTCGAACTGGCATTGCTGGACGCGGGCTGGTGGGGCGAGTCGTCGCCGGATGCGGCGGCACTTGCCAGCACCGAGCCGTTTTGCGTCGATACCCTCACCTTCAGCGAATGGTTGCAATGGGTCTATATTCCGAAAATGCACGCCTGGATGGCGCGCGAGCAGGCGCTGCCGGAGCGCAGCGGCCTGCTGCCGATTGCCGAGGAGGCGTGGCGCGGCAGCGCGGCAAACACCGACGGACTACTGCTGGTGATGCGCGCATTGGACGGGCTTGTCAATGGCGATGCCGACACGCCACAGCATTTGCACGCCATCCGCCGCCGTTATCAGCGGCATTAACGGAAAACGCCACGCAAGTGGCGTTTCCTTTGGGCTATGGGCGGGTTGCGTTGCTTTGAATGCGGGACTATCGCCATCCACCGAAAATCTCAGAACCTGTTTAGAGTCTGCGGGTGAAATTCCCCCTCCCCTGCAGGGCGAAGCCCGCTGCGGGTGCTACGCGCCCTGCAAGGGAGGGGGGACAATTCGGCGCAGCAATTCAAATTTGTATGGATAACCGGGATTTTGAACAGGTTCTTAAGTACGCCGGGCCATAATGGCCGCGCACAAACGTTATTTCAATAAGTATTACTATTTGAACTGCGAAATCTTGATTAGTAAATCAAATGATAAAAGCTCCCCGCCGCAACAAAAAATCGTTTGACAACAACAAATTAAAAAACCGTCCGCAAAAATTCCCGTCCGCAGCAAAACAAAATTTGACGCCGCTATAAACCGCCGCGATACTCGCCGCCCCTTATCAATTCAACCGGAGAAAATCCATGAAAGGCAATGCCGAAGTTATCGCTTATCTGAACGAACTCACCGCTGGCGAACTCGCCGCGCGCGACCAGTATTTCATCCACGCGCGGATGTACGACGAGTGGGGCTACACCAAGCTCTTTGAGGCCAACCACCACGAAATGCAGCACGAAACCGAGCACGCCACGCTGATGATCAAGCGCGTGCTCATGCTGGAAGGCACGCCGAACATGGTGCCGGAAGCGCTGCACATCGGCACGGACGTGAAATCCATGATCGAAAACGATCTGCAACTGGAATACAAGGTGCGCGACGCCCTGAAAAAAGGCATCGCCCTCTGCGAAAAGCACCAGGACTACGTCACCCGCAATATGCTGATTGACCAACTGAAAGACACCGAGGAAGACCACGCGCACTGGCTCGAACAGCAACTGCGCCAAATTGAAGACATGGGGCTTGCCAACTACCTGCAAAGCCAGCTCTAAGGGGGCGCCATGCAAATTACCCCGGAAGTGCTCGCCAGCCTCAACCGGCTGCTGCGGCACGAGCTGACCGTCATCAACCAGTATTTCCTCCACGCGCGGATGCTGAACAACTGGGGCTATGATGACCTCGGCCACACCATCTACAAGCAGTCCATCCGCGCGATGAAAAACGCGGACAAGCTGATTGCCCGTATTTTCCTGCTGGAAGGGCTGCCCAATCTGCAAGACCTCGGCAAACTGCTGATTGGCGAGACGGTCGCGGAAGCCATTGCCTGCGACTTGCAGGCAGCAGAGGCGCAACACGCCGATTTGGTCGCCGCCGTCAAACTGCTGGGCGAGCAGCGCGATTTCGTTTCGCGTACCTTGGTGGAGGAATTGCTCGACGATGTCGAGGAATACATTGACTGGCTGGAAACGCAGCAAGACCTGATGGCATCGCTTGGCACGCCGAACTACCTGCAACAGGCAGTCGGCAGTAGCGATAGTCATTAAACGTAACACCTGCAAGAAAGAACCCCGCTGCGGCGGGGTTTTTTGTGGGCGACAGATGCCGCTGTCTTGCGGGATGGCAGGCAGGGGCGATAAAACCGCAACTTGTATTTCAGCGGCTGGCCGTCGTGACGACAAAACCATGAATGGCGCTATCGGCGGCCTGCTGAATCTTCTGCCAGTCCGGCAACAGCTGGCGGTCATAGAGCAAACTGGCATCTACTTTCATGTCGCCGCTGACGCTGAAATAGTGGCTGCACGGCGGGTGCGGCACGGCGTTGTTGGAGCAGCGGATATAGGCATTGACGTGTCCCGCCGCATCGCGGTGGACGAACACGTCATCCGCACTGTGATTCTCGCGCCAGGGCAGGTTATTGGCAGGGTTGATGCCGGGGATGATATAGCGCTCCAGCCCGAATGCGATTTCATTGCCATCGTGCTGATAGACCGGCGGGCCGGAGGGATAGCTGTTCTCCAAATCGCTGGCGATAAGGCGATCCCAAACGTGCTCGTCTTGGTGGTAGCGCGTGCCACTCGTGATGCCGACGTCTATCCAGGGATTGGGCAACAGGTCGCTTTCCTGCTCGTATTCCGCCTGGTTTTTGCGGCTGTCCAGCAGGGTATGGTCGCGGTAGCGCAAGCTGAAACCGAAGGAATCAATGATGGATTGGTAGTTGCGCACTGGCGGCTGGTAGTTGCGCAGTTTTTCCCTGTCCCAACCGGGGGAATCGTCGTACTCAAGCAGGCTGACCACCGAAGACGGCAGATTGACCGGGTAACCGCCCAGGTCGCCAATGATGTAGGGATTGCCGTAGGCGTCCAGCGGCGTGTCGGCGGGCTGCTGGCTGGCTGCGCCGTGCATGACACGGGAAAGCGCCGCCACGTCTTCCATCGTGGGCGGTGGCGGTGCGGGCGTTTCCGCCGTGGTGCGTGCTTTCATCTGTCCGTAAGCGATAACGATGGCAGCGGTTGCGAGGAGCAATGCGCCTGCGGCGAGGTAGTGGGGGCGTGCTTTTTTCATGGTTTTTTCCGGTCAACGTTCCAGCAGCGCTGCGCCGTCGCTGTCGTGCAGGCGGGAGAAAATGAGCGCGGAGGCGAAGGTGATGCCGCCGACGGCGATGAAGGTGTAGCGGAAGGCGGTGTGCAGGTCGCCGTGGCTGATGCCGTCCAGGCTGAATATTTTCAGCAGCAGCGCGCCGATGGCGATGCCGAAGCTGGTGGAGAGTTGCTGGTTGACCGAAAGCAGGCTGTTGCCACTGCTGTTTTGGTCGGGGCGCAGGTCGGCGATGGAGAGCGTGTTCATCGCGGTAAATTGCAGCGAGTTGCCGAGGCCGGTGACGAAAAGCAGCGCCACCCACACCCAGACGGGCGTGTGCTGCGGCGGGATGGCGACTGCCGCCATCAGCAGGCCGAGCAGGCAGGTGTTGGCAAGGATGGTGCGGCGGTAGCCGTAGCGGGCGATGACCGGCTTGACGAAAGGCTTGGCGACGATGGCGCCGACCACGGTCGGGGTCATCAGCCAGCCGGAGAGGCTGGCGCTGTAGCCGAGGGCGACCTGATACAGCAGCGGCATGAGGAAGGGCATGGCGCCGATGCCGAGACGGCTGACGAGGTTGCCCGCGAGACCGATGCGGAAGGTGCGCACCAGAATGAGGCTTACCGGAAAGAGCGGGTGGTCGCTGCGCCGCGCGTGGCGCAGGTAGGCGAAGGCGCTGGCAAGCGACAATACCGCGAGCAAGAGCGCCCACGGCAGGTTGGCGCCGCCGTGCGGGGCGATTTCCAGGGCGAGGGTCAGCCCGGTGGCGGTGATGGCAATCAGCACGAAGCCGCTGGCGTCAAAGCGGGTGTCGCCATAGACGTCCGGCATGATGGGAATGGCGCAGAGGATGCCGATGATGCCGAAGGGGATATTGATGAGGAAAATCCAGTGCCAGCTCGCGTACTGGACGAGATAGCCGCCGACCAGCGGGCCGAGGATGGGGCCGATGAGCGCGGACATGATGGCGTAATTGATGGCGTTGATGAGCCGGTTTTTTTCATAGACTTTCAGCAGCGCCAGGCGCGGCACCGGCATGATGATGGCGCCGCCCATGCCCTGAATGATGCGCGCGCCGACGAGCATTGGCAGGCTGGTGGCGAGCGCGCAGAGGAGCGAGCCGAGCATGAAGATGACGAGCGCGACGATGAAGGTTTTGCGCGTGCCGAAGCGGTCGGCGAGGTAACCGCTGGCGGGGATGAGCAGGGCGACGGTGAGGGCGTAGGAGATGACGGCAGACTGCATATTGAGCGGCGAGACGTGCAGGTCGGCGGCGATGGCGGGCAGGGCGGTGTTCAAGATGGTCGCATCCAGCATCTGCATGAAGATGGAGATGGCCATCAACAGCGGCAGCCAGCGCGAGGGCGGGGCGGTGGTGTTCATGTATGGGTCTGGCAAAAGCGGACGGTCATTATCGTTTTTTCTGTTTTTTTGGCAATGGCGATGCGGGCGCGATGGCGCTTTTCCGTGGTTTTTTATATGGCTGGCGCGGGTGCCGTTTTTCCCTTTTGCGCCTTCGGCAAATGTTCTAAAATTGCGCCCGTTTGCGATTTGTTCATTTTTTTATGGTTGTCGCAGGCGTCCCGCAATTTTGGATTTTTTTATGCAAAAACCGACAACGACCGAGATTGCCGCGAAGGGTGGCAAGTCCGGTATGAGCCTGTTTTTGGTTACCGTCTTTATGGCGACGGTAGCTTGGTTTGTGTGGTGGGGACTGGGTTATACCGGTTTCAATCACCCTTTTGTCTTCATCCTCGCCTGCGCTTTTGGCCTGTTCATGGCCTTCAATATCGGCGGCAATGACGTCGCCAATTCTTTTGGCACCTCCGTCGGCGCCGGCACGCTTTCCATTACCCAGGCGCTGATTGTCGCCGCCCTGTTCGAGGTCAGCGGCGCGCTGATTGCGGGCAAGGAGGTGACGGATACCATCAGCAAGGGCATCGTTGATTTGTCGGCGATTGACATCCAGCCGATGCAGTTCGTTTTCGTGATGATGAGCGCGCTCATCGCCGCCGCCTTGTGGCTGCTGTTCGCCTCGTACAAGGGGCTGCCCGTCTCCACCACTCATTCCATCATCGGCGGCATCGTCGGCGCGTCTGTCGCGCTTGGTATCAGCCAGCACAGCAACGCCGCCTTTTCGCTGGTGTACTGGCACAAAATCGGCCAGATTGGTATGTCGTGGGTGATTTCGCCGGTGCTTGGCGGCATCATGGCGTGGATTGTCTATGGGCAAATCAAGAAACACGTGCTGATGCACGGTACCGTCGCCGACCACGCCACATATTCCCGCCGCGTCAAAAGTCTGCGCACCCGCGTCCACCAGCCGATGACCAAACGCATCAGCCAGATTCATTCGATGATGATGCTGCGCGAGGACGACGGCGCGCACGCCCCCGGCACGGAGGCGGAAAAGGTGCTGGCGCGACGCGCGCTGCGGGTGTGGATTCCGCTGATTGCGATGTTCGGCGCGCTGATGATTACTTCAATGCTGCTGTTCAAAGGGCTGAAGAATCTGAATCTTGGCCTTTCCGACACGCAATACGGCCTTATCATCATCGTCGTCAGTGTCGCCGTCTGGTATGTGGTGCGCCGCTATGCCCGCCGTTTCCGCAGCGGCGAGGTCAATCGTGCCACTTATATCCTTTTTAGCTGGATGCAGGTGGTGACTGCCTCCGGCTTTGCCTTCAGCCACGGCTCGAACGACATCGCCAACGCCATCGGCCCGTTTGCCGCCATCATTGACGTGCTGAAGAATCAAGCCATCGGCGACGGTGCCATCCCGGTGCCGACCGTCGCCATGGTAACCTTCGGCGTCGCGCTGGTAGCGGGGCTGTGGTTCATTGGCCGCGAAGTGATTGCCACCGTCGGCACCCATCTCGCCGAGATGAGCCCGGCAGCGGGATTCACCGCCGAGCTGGCCGCCGCCATCGTCGTCATGCTCGCCTCTTCGCTCGGTCTGCCTGTTTCCAGCACGCATATCCTCGTCGGCGCGATTCTCGGCATCGGCCTGGTGAACCGCAACGCCAACTGGCGGCTGATGAAGCCGATTGCGCTCGCCTGGCTGATTACTGTCCCCGCCGCCGGGCTGTGTGCCGCGCTGGCGTTCGTGCTGTTTAACGCGGTGTTTTAGCAAAATTTTTCTTGCCACATACAGGGGCGGTTGGCTCGCCCAGTCAAGCCGCCTGTCGCGGCTTTTTCATTCTCACAACGGAGCAAACCCATGGAAACCCTCTGGGCGACCGCCATCACCCTCTTTTTCATCATGGACCCGCTCGGCAACGTCCCGGTCTTCCTCGTTGTCCTGAAACCCGTCGCCGAACACCGCCGCAGCCGCATCATCCTGCGCGAACTGCTGATTGCGCTCGTGGTCATGCTGCTCTTCCTCTTTGCCGGCCCCGCGATGCTGCGTGCGCTCGGCATCACCCCGGAAGCCGTCGCCATCGCGGGCGGACTGGTGCTGCTCATCATCGCCATCCGCATGATTTTCCCGCTGCGCGGCGGCTCCATCATGGGCGGCGACGAAGACGAAGGCGAACCGCTGCTGGTCCCGCTCGCCATCCCGCTGCTTGCCGGGCCGTCGCTGTTGGCGACGCTGATGTTGCGCGCCCACAGCGGCGACATCCTGCACCACACCCTGCCCGCGTTGCTCATTGCCTGGTGTGCCACCGCCGCCATTTTGCTCTCCTCGCCCTTCCTCTATCGCATCTTCGGCAATCGCGGCCTGAAAGCGATGGAGCGGCTGATGGGGATGGTGCTGATCTGTATCTCGGTGCAGATGCTGCTTAATGCCTTCGCCCGTCTCGCACATTGACCACAAAAAATCCCGCGCAATGGCGGGATTTTTCATGACAGGCGACCGCTATCAAAGCGCTGCTTCAATCCGTGCGCGGATGGCGTCCAGCTCGCCGCTGCCGTCAATGCTGCGCAATTTGCCTTGCGCTTGGTAATAGGCAATCAGCGGCTTGGTCTGCGCTTCAAAGACTTTGAGGCGGTTGCGGATGGTTTCTTCATTGTCGTCGCTTCGGCCACGGGCGAGCATCCGCTTGACGATTTCTTCGTTATCGACTTGCAGCTCAATCACGCAGTCAATCTGGCTGCCGCGCCCGGCGAGCAGTTTGTCCAGCGCTTCTGCCTGGGCGATGGTGCGCGGGAAGCCGTCGAACAGCGCGCCATTGTCGCCAAGGCGGGCGGCAATCATCGCAATGACGATGTCGTCGGAGACGAGCGCGCCGCTGTCCATGATGCTTTTCGCCTGGCGACCGAGTTCGCTGTCGGCGGCGATTTCGGCGCGCAGCATATCGCCGGTGGAGAGGTGGGTGAGGCCGTGTTGTTCAATGAGGAATGCTGCCTGGGTGCCTTTGCCTGAGCCGGGTGCGCCGAGCAGGATGATGTTCATGGTTTTTTCCTGGTTTTGTGTGTGAAGTTGCGTAGGTTATCACATGGCCGGGTGTTTTTCTTGTGTTAGAATAATGGGGCATTTTGCACATAGTCTGTTTTTTTATGAGGTGTTTTATGTTGAAATTTACTGAAGATCATGAGTGGATTCGCGTCGAAGGTTCTGTCGGCACAGTGGGCATTACCGATTTTGCCCAGGATGCCTTGGGCGATATTGTTTTTGTGGAATTGCCGGAAGTCGGGCGGCAAGTCGCGGTTGGCGATGAAGCCGCGGTCATTGAATCGGTAAAAGCCGCCGGCGAAGTAAAAAGTCCGGTATCCGGCGAGGTGGTGGAAGTGAATCAGGCTTTGGTCGATGAGCCCAGTTTGATGAATACCGCGCCGGAATCCGATGGCTGGGTGTACAAGGTGCAACTCGCCGATGTGGCGGAGCTGGATGGCTTGATGGACGAGGCCGCCTATCGCGCTTTTGCCCAAAAATAATTTTCCTTTTGTAGCGCCGCGCGAGTGGCGCTTTTTGCTTTTTTGTGGAGGATTTTGTCGTGTCTGTTCATGCGCCTTTTGTTGCCCGCCATATTGGCCCTTCTCCCACCGAACAGGAGAAAATGTTAAAACTTTTGGGTTTCAGTAATCTCGATGATTTTATTGATGCGGTCGTGCCGCAGGATATCCGGTGCAAGGAGATGCGATTGCCCGCCGCGCTTTCAGAACGTGAGGCGCTGGCGGCATTGCAGAAGATTGCCAACAAGAATGAAGTTTTCCGTTCGCTGATTGGTCAGGGCTATTACGGCACAATTGTGCCGCCGGTCATTCAGCGCAATATTCTGGAGAATCCGGCGTGGTACACCTCTTATACGCCGTATCAGCCGGAAATTTCACAAGGACGACTGGAAGCCTTATTGAATTTTCAGACCATGGTCTGCGATTTGACGGCCATGGAAATTGCCAATGCCTCATTGCTCGATGAAGCAACCGCGGCGGCGGAAGCGATGACCCTCGCGCGGCGGCAAAGCAAGGTGAAATCCAATGTCTTCCTCGTCGATCAGCGCGTGCATCCGCAGACGATTGACGTGCTATTAACCCGCGCCGGTTATCAGGACATCGAAATCGCGGTCGTCGATTGCAAAAACGATTTGCCGCAGACGGAATATTTCGGCGTTCTGGTGCAATACCCGGATACGCACGGCCATGTTGCCGATTATCGCGGCCTTGCCGAAATCGTCCACGCCAACAGCGCGGTGCTGGTGGTCGCCACCGACCTGCTCGCCTTGACCGTGCTCACCCCGCCGGGCGAATGGAACGCCGACATCGTCGTCGGCAATGCGCAGCGCTTCGGCGTGCCGCTCGGCTTTGGTGGCCCGCACGCGGCGTTCATGGCAACCCGCGACAGCTTCAAGCGCTCGATGCCCGGCCGCCTCGTCGGCGTATCCGTCGATAGCCACGGCAAACCCGCCTACCGCCTCGCCCTGCAAACGCGCGAACAGCACATCCGCCGCGAAAAGGCGACCAGCAACGTCTGCACCGCGCAAGCGCTACTCGCCATCATGGCCGGTTGCTTCGCCGTCTGGCACGGTGCGGAAGGCCTGCGCAACATCGGCGTGCGCGTGCATCAGCTCGCCACCCAGCTCGCGCTGACCCTGGAAAAACACCACTTCAAATTCACCTACGAACACTTCTTCGACACGCTGCACATCGACGTCGGCTCGCGCGCCGACAGCATCATGCAGCGCGCGCATGACGCGGGCTACAACCTGCGCCGCATTGACGCCAGCAGCATCGGCGTTTCCCTCGATGAACTGAGCAGCGAAGCGGAAATCAAACTGCTGCTCGCCATCTTCACCGGGCGCAGCGAAGAATTTGCCCTCGAAAAACCGCAGGCGATGCTGCCTGCCTTCGCCGTGCGCAGCAGCCAGTACCTGACGCACCCGGTCTTCAAAGAGCATCGCAGCGAGACCGAAATGATGCGCTACCTGCGCAAACTCGCCGACTGGGATTTGGCGCTCGACCGCACCATGATTCCGCTCGGCTCCTGCACCATGAAGCTGAACGCTGCCAGTGAAATGATGCCCGTCACCTGGCGCCAGTTCACCGACATCCACCCCTTTGCCCCGCTGGAGCAGGCCGAAGGCTACCGCGAACTGTTCGACGGTCTCGAAGCGATGCTGGCAGAAGCCACCGGCTACGACGCCGTCTCGCTCCAGCCCAACTCCGGCGCGCAAGGCGAATACACCGGCCTGCTCGCCATCCGCGCGTATCACGAAAGCCGGGGCGAAGGCCAGCGCAACGTCTGCCTCATCCCGCAGTCCGCGCACGGCACCAACCCGGCGTCCGCCGCACTCGCGGGCATGGAAGTCGTCATCGTTGCCTGCGACGAAGACGGCGACATCGACATCGCCGACCTCGTCCTCAAAGCCGAAGAACACGCTGACCGCCTCGCCGCCATCATGGTCACCTACCCCTCCACCCACGGCATCTTTGAGCGCAACATCCGCGAACTCTGCGCCATCATCCACGGCTACGGCGGCCAGGTTTACCTCGACGGCGCCAACTTCAACGCGCAAGTCGGTCTCGCCGCGCCCGGCCTCTACGGCTCCGACGTCTCGCACCTGAACCTGCACAAAACCTTCGCCATCCCGCACGGCGGCGGCGGCCCCGGTGTCGGCCCGATAGCGGTCAAAGAGCACCTGAAACCCTTCCTCCCCGGCCACAGCGTCGTCCCGCTCGAACATCGCGGCGGCCTCGCCGTCAGCGCCGCGCCGTGGGGCAGCGCGCTGGTGGACGTCATCCCGTGGATGTACCTGCGGATGATGGGCGCGGACGGCCTGAAAAAAGCGAGCCAGGTCGCGATATTAAACGCCAACTACATCGCCCGGCGGCTCAAGGCGAACGGTGCCTACGAAGTGCTGTACAGCGATGCCGACGGCCACGTCGCGCACGAATGCATCATCGACGTCCGCCCGTTCAAGGACAGCGCCGGCGTCAGCGTGGATGACATCGCCAAACGGCTGATGGACTACGGCTTCCACGCGCCGACGATGAGCTTCCCCGTCCCCGGCACACTGATGATCGAGCCGACCGAAAGCGAAAGCCTCGCCGAACTCGACCGCTTCTGCGACGCCATGCTCGCCATCCGCGAAGAAATCCGCCGCATCGAAAACGGCGAATGGACGCACGAAGACAACCCGCTGGTGAACGCGCCGCACACGCTGGCCGACCTCACTGGCGACTGGAACCGCGGCTACGACCGCAAAACCGCCATCTACCCGCTGGACGGCATGAACCCGGCGAAATACCTGACCCCGGTCAACCGCGTCGATAATGTTTACGGTGACCGCCACCTCATCTGTAGCTGCATCCTGCCGCTGGAGTGGGACGCAACGCGGAAGGCGTAACAAGCCGGAGCGGCGCTGTCCTGGGGGCTGTTTGCAATTCAAACCCGCCCCGTTGCGGGCTTCGCTCTGCGGTCGCCCACCAAACTACCCCCTCCCCCGTG
>ERZ773049.985-NODE-985-length-16792-cov-5.481030_pt1 | contig 16792 bp, 19 predicted proteins | sample MGYA00580633_ERZ773049 | MGnify/ENA primary metagenome ERZ773049 (study PRJEB29015, sample SAMEA2737991) | human oral metagenome | biome: human oral; feature: human-associated habitat; material: dental | place: China | collected 2066 ... | reverse complement strand
TCGTTGTATTCGGGGTGGCGCATGGGGTTCTCCTTGGCGCGCATTATGCGGGCGCGGGCGGGACGAATCTTGCGGTTTTTAGTCGGCAGCGAGCCAGTTGATGGCGGCTGTTTTTTTCGCTGTCGCCGAGCGAGAAGTACGCACGCGCTGGCGGGGTTTGCAGCGGGCGAGTGGTGGCGAAGTCCGTCCAGCCGTCAAACCAGAGCGAGCCGGAAACGCAGGCGACGCACTGAAACAGGCTGTCGCGGTAAGCGCTCCAGGCGGCGAACAGTCCGGCTAGCGAGTATCCGGCGATGCCACGCCAGCGCGGTTGCAGGCCGAGGCGCTGTTCGACGGCGGGCAGCAAGGCAGCGAGACTGGCGAGGGTTTCAGTCGCGCCGCCGCTGAAATCCGGCGCTTTTTTGAAGGCACGCGGCGCGGGCCACGGGCTGAAGGCGTGCTCCCAGTCGCTGCGGTCCAGCGAGAGGAGATGGACGCGGGCGGTGAGCAGGTCGGCGACGGCATCGGCTTCGTGCGGCTGGAGGCAGGTGAGGACGAGTGGCGCGGTGGCGGGCAGCGCGGCGGGGGCGTAGTGGCGGAGGTTTTCGTCGGTGAGGATGCGGGCGGGAGGCATGGGATGCTCCGATGGGGAAATGCGCTGAGGCTACGGCAGTTGCGGTGGGCTGGCAAGGCGCGGGGAGGGGGAGATGCTTGCGACAGTTAGGGTTTGCATTGCGCCCGGATTCGGCGAAAATGCGCCTATCCATGGCGACGTTTGTTTTTTTGTTTTGGAGTTTTTTTATGGCTCATACCCTCATCATTTATGACCACCCTTATGAGAAAAGTTTCAACCACGCCATTCTCGAAACGGTGATTGCCGCTTTGCAGGGCAAGGGGAAATCTCATGCGCTGATTGATTTGCACGCCGACGGTTTTGACCCGGTTTTCCGCAAGGAGGAATTGGCGCTGTATGGCAAGGGCGAAACGCTTGATCCGTTGGTGGAGAAATATTGGCAGCTTATTCGTGAGGCGGACGAGATTATTTTTATTTGTCCAGTCTGGTGGAGCAGTCTGCCCGCGATGACCAAGGGTTTTTTGGACAAGGTCATGAAGGTCAATTTTGCCTACACGCCTGGCGCGACCGGGCCGAAGGGTTTGCTGACCCATATTCACCAGGCGACGCTCATTACTACTTCCACCACGCCGAATTTTGTTCTGAAATATTTTTTGGGCAATCCGATCAAGCGCGTTTTCGTCAATCTGGTGCTGAAGCAGGTAGGTATTGCGCGGCGCGAATGGCTGAATTTTGGCAATATTACAAATTCCAAAGCAGAGCAACGTGAGGCGTTTTTGCAGCAGCTGAAATCCCGCTTTGCGGCGTAATTGCCGTCGATATTAAAAAAACCGCCTGGTGGCGGTTTTTTTTCGTTATTCGTTTTCTGTTTTGGGATTTGCTTTCTTCGCGCGCGGGTGTTTGGTGTCGTATTCGCGCGCCAGATGCTGATAGTCAAGGTGGGTGTAGATTTGCGTGGTGGCGAGGTTTTTGTGGCCGAGCAGCTCCTGCACGCTGCGCAGGTCGCCGGAGGATTGCAGCAAGTGGGTGGCGAAGCTGTGGCGCAGCATATGCGGATGCACGTTCACGCCGGGCAGGCGTTCGGCGGCGTAGGACTTGAGGCGCAGGGCGATGCCGCGTTCGGTGAGGCGGCCGCCGTTTTTGTTGAGAAACAGCGCTGTCTCGCCCGCTTTTTTCAGCAGTTGGCCGCGCACCGCCTGCCAGCGGGCGAGGGCTTCGCGCGCCTTGCTGCCGATGAAGATGAGGCGCTCCACCCCGCCTTTGCCGCGAATGATGTGGTGGGTGCTGTCGCCGCTGAGGTCGCGCGCGTTGAGCGCGGCCAGTTCGGCCAGGCGCAGTCCGGCGGAGTAGAAAAGCTCCAGAATGGCGTGGTCGCGGATGAGGTTCGGGTTGTCGGTCGCGGGCGCTTCCAGCAGGGTGGTGATTTGTTCGGGGGTGAGGACGCCGGGCAGGGGCTGGCGCGGTTTGCGCGGCAGTTTGAGGGTGGCGGCCGGGTCGGTCGGCAGGCCGCGCAGGCGGTGCAGCCAGCCGTAGTAACCGCGTAGCGCGGCGCGGTGCTGGTTCAGCGTGGCGGGGCTGTATTTGCCACCGCCCAAGGTTTTGCGCAGGTAGTCTTGCAGGGTCTGGCTGTCGAGCGCGCTCAGGTCGCGCCCAGCGTGGGCGTCGGCAAACTGGCGCAGCAGGCGGCGGTAGGTGGCAAGGGTTTGCGCGCTTTTGCCGCTTTCGTAACGCAACCAGGCGAGGTAGTCGTCGATGTCGTTCATGGAGACGATGCGGCGGGTTATGCCGCCAGTTCGCCGTGGTAAACGGTGGCGGCGGGGCCGGTCATGTAGAGCGGTTTGCCCGCGCCTGCCCAGTTGATGATGAGCGTGCCGCGGGGCAGCTCAACGGTGACGGTTTCGTCCAGCAAGCCGCGCGCGATGCCGACCGCTACCGCCGCGCAGGCGCCTGTGCCGCAGGCTTGTGTCTCGCCCGCGCCGCGCTCAAAAACGCGCAGGCGGATGTGGCTGCGGTCGCGGATTTGCATGAAGCCGGCATTGACGGCGGCGGGGAAAAGCGGGTGTTGTTGCAAGGCGCTACCGACTTCGGCAACCGGCGCGCTGGCGACGTCTTCGACCACGCAGACGGTGTGCGGGTTGCCCATGCTGACGATGCCCATCTGCAATTCGTGTCCGGCGGCGCTGACCGGCTGGTAGAGACGCTCCGTTTGCGCGGCGGTGAAGGGGGTAAAGTCCGGCTCGCCCATGTCCACCCGGTATTGTTCGCTGCCGTCTTCGCCCGCACCGACGTAGGCGATGGTGATGCTGCCGCGTTTGACGGCGACGCGCAGCGGGCGGTCCAGCGGGTGCAGGCTGTGGTCGCGCAGGTATTTGCCGAAGCAGCGCGCGCCGTTGCCGCAGTGTTCAACTTCGCCGCCGTCGGCGTTGAAGATGCGGTAGGCGTAGTCGTGCGCGGCGTCCGGCGCGGGTTCGATGATGAGCAGCTGGTCAAAGCCGATGCCGCTGTGGCGGTCGGCCAGCGCGCTGATGCGCGCGCGCGGCCAGTCAAAGGGTTGTTGCAGGGCGTTCAGCACGATGAAATCGTTGCCGAGGCCGTGCATTTTGCTGAAATGGCGGATGCTCATCGGCGCGTGATGGTATTGACCAGGAGCAGGATGAGGATGGCGCCGAGAACCGCGCCGATGAATCCGGCGGGCTGGCCGATGCGGTACCAGTGCAGCGCCTGGCCGATATAGCTTGCGACCACCGCGCCGCCGATGCCGAGCAGGGTGGTGAAGATGAAGCCCATCGGGTCGCGCCCCGGATAGAAGAAGCGGGCGACAAGGCCGACGAGAAAGCCGATAACGATGGTGTAGATGAGACCAGAACCGATAGTGATCGTCATAATTTGCTCCTTTTGTGTTGAAAGCGCCCGCACTATAGCGGGCTGAAGCAGGGGCGGTGTTACAATACCGCCACGCTATCACAAGGATATTTCATGAAAAACGACCTGCTGCTGCGCGTTTTGCGCGGCGAACCCGTGCCACGCACCCCGGTGTGGATGATGCGTCAGGCCGGGCGCTACCTGCCCGAATACCGCGCCACCCGCGAAGTGGCGGGACAGTTCATGACGCTGTGCCAAACGCCGGAACTCGCCTGCGAAGTGACGCTGCAACCGCTGGCGCGCTTCCCGCTCGACGCCGCCATCCTCTTCTCCGACATCCTCACCATCCCTGACGCGATGGGGCTGGGGCTTTCCTTCGTCCCCGGCGAAGGCCCGGCGTTTGACCGCCCGGTGCGCAGCCCTGCCGACGTGCAGGCATTGCCCATTCCCGACATGAACGACGACCTCGGCTACGTCATGCAGGCGGTACGCCTCATCAAGCGCGAACTGGACGGGCGCGTGCCGCTCATCGGCTTCGCCGGCAGCCCGTGGACGCTTGCCACCTACATGATAGAAGGCGAGGCCAGCCGCGATTTCGCCCGCGCCAAAGCGATGCTGTACCAAGAGCCGCGCACCCTGCACCTCTTGCTCGACAAACTGGCGAGCGCCGTTACCGCTTACCTGCTGGCGCAAATCGAAGCGGGCGCGCAAGCGGTGATGCTGTTCGACAGCTGGGGCGGCAGCCTTGCCTGGCAGGCGTACCGCGAATTTTCCCTTGCCTACATGCAGCGCATCATCAGCGGCATCGGTGGCAAAGCGCCGGTCATCCTCTTCACCAAAGGCGGCGGCAACTGGCTGGAAATGATGAAAGACAGCGGCGCGGCAGCCGTCGGCCTTGACTGGACGACACCGCTGGCGCAGGCGCGGCGCATCCTCGGCGAAAACATCGCCCTGCAAGGCAACCTTGACCCCGCCATATTGCGCGCCAGCCCGGAAACCATCGAAAACGAAGTGCGCCGCGTGCTCGCCGACTACGGCCACGGCCACGGCCACATCTTCAACCTTGGCCACGGCATCACCCCGGACATCCCGCCCGAACACGCGGCGGCGATGATCGAAGCCGTGCACAAATACAGCCCCCAATACCACAAGGAAACCCCATGAGCATGACCTACTGGCTGATGAACGAACACGGCACCGCGCTGTACGAAGAAGACCTGCACGGCCTCTACTACTTCCAGCTCAACCTCGACGCGCTTTGCGAAAAACTCGGCATCACGCCGCTTTCCGAATACGTGGACGACAGCGAATTGCGCGCGCAGTGGCTGACAGACGAAGACAACCTGCCGGAAGACGCGGACATCGAACGGGACGCGCTGCGCGAACCCGCCGCCTGGCACGACCCGGCCAAACTGCTCGCCGTGCTGGAAGCGCTGGAGCGGCAACTGCAACAAGACCCGGACAGCCTCTATCAAGCCGCCGCCGATGATGATGATGACGACGACTTTGCGGACGACGACGAAGACGGCTGCCATTGCGACGACGGCTGCGGCTGCTGCGCGGGCGATGACGACGAAGACGAAGACGAAGACGACGAAGACAGCATCGAACTCACCCCGGAGCTTGTCCTCGAAGACATCCATGCCCTCAAACCGCTGCTGCAACAGGCGGTTGCCAGCGGAGAGAAAGTCCACCTGCGGCTGCTTGGTTAAACCCGCCCCCGTCCGCCCCGCCGGTTCACACAGGAAACACCATGATTACCTACATCGACCCCGAAGCACGCTACAGCGACGCGACCATCCACCACGGCATCATCCATCTTGGCGGACAAGTGCCGGAAGACGCCAGCGCCGATGCCGCCGCGCAAACCCGCAGCGTACTGGCACAAATTGACGCGCTGCTCGCCCGCTGCGGCTCGGACAAGGCGCACATCCTGGAGGCGACCATCTACCTCGCCGACCTTGCCGACTACGACGCGATGAATGCCGTCTGGGACGCCTGGACCGCACCTGGCCGCGCGCCCGCCCGCGTCTGCGTGCAGGCCAAACTGGTGCACCCCGGCTGGAAAGTGGAAATCCGGCTGACGGCGGCAGTGCGAGCGCCGTGACAATGACGGCGGTTGCACCCGAAAGCGGCACGCCACAAAAAACCGCCCTCCGGCGGTTTTTTGCATTTCAGGCGGCGAATAATAGTCGCAAGTCCGCCCAAATAACGTCGCCATACCCCGGACAGTTTCCCAGTAGTACCTTAATGAAGCACTCCGTGCGTAGGGTATGTGGCGGCGCAGCCGACACGCACGCGAGAATTGGGGCAGCGGGAGACGCGTGCGTGCCTGCGGCACACACCCTACAAATCAGTGGTGCAGGTCGCAAAATCGTCGCTGCGGCAACCGCATTGGCTGAAGGGCTGTTTACAAATGAAGAATCCCTCGCCCCTACGGGCGGTTCCCACGCAAAATGCGCCCACATTTTGCGTGGAGTCCGGGAACGCGTAGGGGCGGTTAGCGTAGCGTAACTGCCCGATTCCATTTTGCGGAATGCCCCTTGCGTTCGAGTAAAACAAAAACGGGGCAGGACGCCGATAACGTCCAACCCCGTGCGTGCATCAAGACGCTGCTTCAGATGCGGTTCACGCCGCTGCGGCAGGTGGTTTCCACCGCGTTGCCGTAGGAGTCGGTGAAGGCGAAGAGGGCCTCGCTCATGCCTTTTTGGTGCCACTCGCCGCCACGACCAAAGAGGCCGCTGTTGCTGACATAGCGCGCGCCGGAACCGGCGACGGCGTTTTGCATCACCATTGCCTTGTCGTCGAGGCGCAGCTCAATCTGGCTGGTGTTCAAAATGCGGATATTGACGCCGAGACCATTGTCGCAATCGAAATGGGTGACGCCGCCCGCTTGCGGCTGTTGCGGCGCGGGATAATTGTTCGCGGGCGGATTCGGCACCGGATTGGCGGGAATGCCAATATTGCCGTTGCCGCCAGTATTGCCGCCACAGGCAGCCAGGCCGAAAGCAGCGAGCGCGGGCAGGATGAAAGATACAGATTTCATGAAAACTCCAGTTGGAAAAAGCCGCACCGGGCGGCGGTGCGCGCATCATAAAAGACGCTCCCGCGCCGCGCGCATACACTTTGGCAAGTTTTCCATTTGGCAAGCCCGGTGCGAATTGTATGCCTTATACTGCGCGCCGCAGCCGCACACAGGGCTGTCATTCCCCTTCCTTTATCCTTACGCAGGAGTATTTATGAAACTTTGGATTCCCGCCGCTGCCGCTACCCTGGCACTTGCCGTTTCTGCGACCGCTTCCGCCGCCGGTGGCACCGTCACCTACCAATGCCAGAACGACAAAAAAGTCAGCGTCAATTACACCTTCAACCGGCAGGGCGTGCCGACCCAGGCAACCGCCACCCTGAACGGCGAAAAACGCCTGATGAAATACGATTTGAACCGCTCCGACAATGTCGATACCTTCTTCAAGGACGCAAGCGGTTATAACCTGACCGCCTCCGAACTTAATGCGGGCAATTACCGCAATGCGGCCATCATGATTATGTCGCCCGATAGCGAAATCCTTTACAAGGATTGCGAACCGGCGGCGAAATCTGCCGCGCCGGACAATGCCCGCAACAATGCCGGAAAAATTGCCAAGACGGGCAGCGTTTCCTATATGTGCCTCAATGACCGCCGCGTCAAGGTCAATTACGCCTTTAATGACGCGGGCGTTCCGGTAAAAGCGGAAGCGGTGGTCAACGGGCGTAAGCGCGTCATGCAATACGACCTGAACCGCTCCGACAACGTCGATACCTTCTTCAAGGACGGCGCCGGATACAGCCTGACCAGCTCCAATATGGATGCTAACAATTTCCGCCAAAACGACATCATGATTACCGCGCCAAATGGCGAACTGGTTTACAAAGATTGCAGCGCGAATTAAGCATTCCCAGCTCACAAAAAAGCCCGCAGATGCGGGCTTTTTATGTTGATGTGTTTAGTGTGCCACAGCGTAAGCGGCAAAGCGTTGCAGCAGCGCGGTTGCGTGCGGCGTTGACTCAGGGACGGCGGCAATCATCGCGTCGATATGGGCGAGGCGGTCGCGTTTTTGTGCGAGGTTGTCGCGCATCGCCTCCTGGCCAAATTCCGGGTGGAATTGCACGCCCCAGGCGCATTTGCCGATGCGGTAGGCCTGGTGCGGGTCGTGATCATTGGCGACGAGGGCGACCGCGCCTTGCGGCAGGCGCAGCACGCTCTGGATGTGGGTGGCGTTGGCGGTGAAGGTCGGCGGTAGCGGCGCAAACAGCGGGTCATCGTCGCAGGCGGGCAAGCGGCGCAGGGTGATATTGCCGTTTTCCGCGCCGCGCGGGTTGTTGCCGGTCGTGCCGCCGAGGGCATCGGCCAGCAGTTGGTGACCGTAGCAGATGCCGAACACGGGCAGTTCGCGCGCGACTGCCGTTTGTAGCCACGGGCGCAGCGCCTCGCTCCACGGCTGGCGTTCGTCCACCATGTGCGCCGAACCGGTGAGGATGACGGCGCGGCAGTCGTCGTGCGCGGGTGCAGTTTCGCCGCCGAGGATGTCAACGACGCGGATTTTGCCGCTGAGATGGCGGGCAATCCAGTCGGTGTAGCCGCCGAGGCGGGCGCAGGTGGCGGCGCCGGGGGTGCCGAGGCGAAGGATGGTGATGGGTGGCATGGGGTTCCTTTTGGGTCAGGGATAGGGAGGGGCGCCCGCCGTAGGGGGCGCGGTTTTTGGTTTCAGGGCAAGCGCACCCGCACGATGTGCTGGTCCATGTTGCGCCGTCCCCATTTCGTCATGTACATCAGGCGGGCGATGAGCAGGTAGCGTTTGCCGCAGTAGCGGCTCAGCTCGCTTTCGGCTTCCAGTTTCAGCCCCGGCAGCCATTGTTCCAGTTCGCGGTTGTCCTTGAGCGACCATTGAAATTCCGGCACGTCTTCGCCCATTTTGCCGAGCGCGTCGTGTTTTTTCGCCTTGCCAACGAGGAACGGCGGCACGATGTCAAAGACAAACACCGCCTGCGGCAGATGGCGGGCGAGGGTGGCGAGGTAATCTTTCACCGTGGCGGCATCGAAATACATCAGCACGCCTTCGCACAAGAGCAGCACCGGCTTGCCGTGGGCGGCTGCGGTCTGCATCCAGCTTTCGTCCAACATTGAGGAGCCGAGGTAGTGATTGCCGCTTTCCGGCAGGAGCTGGCGGCGCAGTGCAATCACCTCCGGCAGGTCAAGGTCGTACCAGGCGGTAACGGCGGGACGGCCAAGGCGTTCGTAACGCGCGTCCAGCCCGGCGCCGAGCTGGACAACGACAGCATCGGGATGGGCGGCGATGAAGCGGCGCGCTTCTTCGTCAAAAATATGCGCGCGACCGCAGCAGCCGACTTGCGACATGACGATGTTGTTGAATTTGCTGAAATCGTAGTCAATCTGCGCCAGCATCCGTGGCGCTTCCGCGTCGGTGAGCAGGCGTTCATTTTCCGGGCGCTCCTGTTCGGCCGCTTTCGCCCACAGCGGGATGAGCATGGTGGTGGAGAGGGCGCTGGTTTCGGGGGAGATTTTTCCGTTCATCGGGGCTCCTTGCAGGTTGTTGAAAGGGGTTCGCATTATACGCGCGGCACGCCTACGGCAACTTTCCTCATCATCCTCACCAATCCACATTAACGTGTGGAGTTGGTGATACCAAATGCACAGGGTTAGCGTTAAAATACGGTAAACCCACTAACCACCGATGAGGTAATTTCATGAATATCAAGACGATAAAGTTCACCGCGTTTACCGATCAACGCCCCGGCACCTCCGGTCTGCGCAAGCCGGTGCCGCATTACCAGCAGCCGCACTACACCGAGAGTTTTATCCAGTCCGTTTTCACCTCGCTCGGCGGGGTCGCGGGCAAGACGATTGTCGTCGGCGGTGATGGCCGCTATTACTGCGCCGAAGCGGTCGCCATTGTCCTGAAAATGGCGGTGGCGCAGGGCGCGAAACTGATTCTGCTCGGCGAAAACGGCCTGCTGTCTACCCCTGCCGCGTCGCACGTCATCCGCCATTACAAGGCCGATTTCGGCATTATTTTGTCGGCGAGCCACAATCCGGGCGGCAAGGATGGCGATTTTGGCATCAAGTTCAATTTGTCCGCCGGGCAACCCGCGCCGGAGCACGCCACCGAAGCGGCTTATGCGGTTTCCAAATCGCTGACGGAATATACGATTGCCGAGGTGGAATTGCCGCCGCTCGACAAGCCGGGCAGTTACCGCCTTGGTGATACGGAATTGCGCGTGATTAGCAGCACCGCCGATTATGCGGATTTGATGGAATCGCTGTTTGATTTCCCGGCGATTAAAGCGCATATCGCCAAACATCCTTTTGTTTTTGATGCGATGCACGCTGCCACCGGCCCGTATGCGATTGAGGTTTTCCACCGCCGTTTGGGATTGCCGCAGCAATTCTTGCTCAATACGAAGCCGCTTCCCGATTTTGGCGGCGGCCACCCCGATCCGTCCCCGGCGCATATTGATGAATTGAAGGCGGCGATTGCAGCCAATGAATCGGTGGTGATGGGCGCGGCGAGCGATGGCGATGGCGACCGCAATTTGATTACCGGACGCAAGCATTTTATTAACCCCTGCGACAGCATGGCGGTGATTGCCGACAATCACGCGCTCATTCCCTGCCTGAAATCGCTCAAGGGCGTGGGACGCACCATGCCGACCAGCCGCGCGGTCGATGCGGTCTGCATTGCACATGGGCTGAATTATTATGAAACACCGACCGGCTGGAAATTCTTTGCCAATTTGCTTGATGCCGACATGATTCATCTCTGCGGCGAGGAAAGTTTTGGTACCGGCGGCAATCATATCCGCGAAAAAGACGGTATCTGGGCGGTATTGTGCTGGCTTAATTTGCAGGCGGCAACCGGCAAAACCCCGGATGAAATTATTGAGGCACACTGGAAGCGTTATGGCCGCCATATTTTCAACCGCTTTGATTACACCGGGCTGGACAAGGATACGGCGACGGATATGCTGAAACAATTCGAGGCGCAACTCGTCAAAATGATTGGTCAGACTATTAGCGGATTGCCAATTACCGATGCCGGACAATTCAATTATTCCGACCCGACCAATGGCGAAACCAGCCCGAACCAGGGATTGCAAATACAATTCGGCCCGCAGGCACGGATTATTTGCCGCCTTTCCGGTACGGATACCCGTGGCGCGACCATGCGGATGTATGTTGAATACTGGCAGCAGGATATTAACGCCGCGCCCGCGCTCGCCGGTACCACTTCCACCCTGGCAACGATGGCGCAGGGCATGATGAATCTAGAACATTTCTTTGGCCGCAGCCAACCCGACAATATCGTTTGAGGAATCCCATGATGAGCAATCTCCACGACAAACTGAAGTCGCACAAAGAAACCGTCCTCGGCAAACGGATGACCGAATGGTTCGCCGCCGAGCCGAACCGCGTCGCCGACTGGACGCTGAAACAGGCGGGCATTTATCTCGACCTCTCGAAAAACCACATCAACGCGCAAACCAAGGCGCTGTGGCAACAATGGGTGGATGAAGCGGGCGTCGCTGAAGGCATCGCCGCCATCACCCGTGGCGACAATGTGAACACCGGCGAACACCGCCCGGCGCTGCACCACCGCCTGCGCGCGCCAGCGGATCAGCCCTTCGTCGTCAATGGCGAAGACGTCAGCCCGCACATCCGCGCCGTGCGCGAACGGATGAAAGTCATCAGCGAGCGCGTGCGCGGCGGCGAATGGAAAGGCTTTGACGGCCAGGCCATTACCGACGTCATCCACATCGGCATCGGCGGCTCCGAACTCGGCCCGCGCCTGCTCTGCACCGCCTTCAAACACCTCGCCGACGACCGCATCCGCGTGCATTTCCTCGCCACCCCCGACCCGGTGAAAATCAGCGAACTCAAACGCCGCCTCAACCCGGCAACCACGCTGCTGATTGTCGCCTCCAAGAGTTTCGGCACCGAAGAAACCCTGACGAATGCGGGCTATATGCGCGAATGGCTGCGCGCCGCCGGTGGCGAAAAGGCCGACGGGCAAATGATTGCGCTCTCCGCCAACGTCGATAAAGCCGCCGCCTTTGGCATCGCTGCCGAGCGCGTGCTACCGTTCTGGGACTGGGTCGGCGGCCGCTTCTCGCTGTGGTCGGCCATCAGCCTGCCCTTCATCCTGCAAAACGGCTACGACGCTTACGCCGAACTGCTCGCCGGTGCGCACGAAATGGACCAACACTTCCAGACCGCGCCGCTGATGGCGAATATGCCTGTGTGGCTGGCGACGCTGGAAGCGTGGTACAACCACTACTTCAACTGGAACAACCGCGCCGTCATCACCTACTGCAACCCGATGGAGCCGTTCCCGCAATACCTGCAACAGCTCGACATGGAAAGCCTCGGCAAACGCGCCAACCGCGCAGGCGAACCGCTGACCAAGCCGAGCGGCATCATCGTCTGGGGCGGCACGGGAACCGAGGCGCAACACGCCTTCTTCCAGCTCATCCACCAGGGACAGCGCCACATCCCGATAGACTTCGTCACCGTGAAAACCCCGCCCAAAGGCTACGAAGACGCGCAACGCATCATTCACGGCCACTGCACCGCGCAGGCCGAAGCGCTGATGCGCGGCCGCGACGAAAGCGACCTGCAAAACATCCCCGAAGCCGAACGCTACCAGCGCACCTGCCCCGGCAACCGCCCCAGCACCACCATCATTCTGGACGCGCTCACCCCGGCCTGCCTCGGCGCGTTTATCGCCCTCTACGAACACAAAGTGACGGTGCAAGCCATCCTCTACGACGTGAATGCCTACGACCAGTGGGGCGTCGAACTGGGCAAAGTGCTGGCAAAAGGCACAGAAGCGAGCCTTGCGGGCAAAACCGGCACGCATGACCCGTCCACCACCGCCATTATTGATTACCTGAAGTCTTGAGTGGCCTGAAGCATATACATACACGATTCCCGCTATCGTGTATGTATAGCCATCCCCGGGGCTTACCCCGCCGCCCCAACAGGCGGTTCTCTCGACAAAAAAACCGGGCAATGCCCGGCTTTTTTGCACCCGCGTTTCCCGCAGAATCAGTCACGATACGCCGCGTAATACAGCCCGCCGACCATCACCGTGCCGCCCAGCACGTTGCCGAGATAGACGGCAATCATGTTTTCGCCGAACTGCGCCCAGGTGATATCGCCACCGCCCCAGATGGCTGCCGGGATGACAAACATATTGGCGACCACGTGCTGGAAGCCGATGGCGACGAACACCATCACCGGAAACCAGGTGCCGAGGATTTTGCCGCTGAAGGTGTCGGCGCCGTAGCAGAGCCACAGCCCCATGCACACCAGCCAGTTGCAGCCGATGCCGGAGACGACTGCCTGGCCGAAGCTGGCATCAACCTTGCCGTGCGCCACTTCAATGGTTTCCGCCAGCGCCGCGCCTTCGGTGAGGCCGATGTAGTGACCGAAAAACCAGGCGATGAAAAACGCGCCGAGGATGTTGGTCGCGGTCACAATCGCCCAGTTGCGCGCCCACTGGCGCAGGGTGATGTGCCGCTTCAGCCAGGCGACCGGCAGCGCCATCATGTTGCCGGTAATGAGTTCGCCGCCGCCAAGCAGGATGCAGACGAGGCCGACCGGGAATACCGCCGCGCCGAGCAGTTTGCCCAGCCCCGCCAGCTCGTGCGGCATGGCGGCGACAATGCGCACATAGGCGAGATAGCCGACCGAGATGAACGCGCCACCGAGGAAGCCGAGTACCGCGAGGCGGTCGGCGCGGTTTTCCGCTTTCATCGTGCCCTTGTGGGCGCTGTATTCAAGAATATCCTTCGGATCAAGGACACTGCCAGCCATGTTTGGCTCCTTAAAATTTATAAAAAATGAGAGGAAAGTGGCGCATTGTATCGCCGCTGTCGCCGCCCTTCACAAAAGGTTTGCCGTCCCCGCCCCCGGCTGGATTTAGCATTGTGTAACACGATACAATGCGCGCCCGCCACGCGCCTGCGACAGGGAACCCGTCGCCATTCCGCATCCCGTGGCAACCACATTCCACTCGCACACCCAGACCGGAAAGCAAGCGCCTTTCCCGCAGAATACTACCGCCCCGCCCGCACGGGGCTTTGACAAGGAATTTCCTGATGACCCTAGCCGCAACAACACCCGTCGTTCGCGAGCACCCGATTGATCCGCAACAAATCGACCCGCGCGCCCTGAAAATCCTGCGCCAACTGGACGAAGCCGGATATGAGGCCTACCTCGTCGGCGGCTGCATTCGCGACCTGCTCCTCGGCAAACAGCCCAAAGACTTCGACATCGCGACAAGCGCCCGTCCCGAACAAGTCGCCGGCATCTTCCGCAACTGCCGCCTCATTGGCCGCCGTTTCCGCCTCGCGCACATCCACTTTGGCCGCGACATCATCGAAGTCGCCACCTTCCGCGCCCCGCCCGAACGCGAAGCGCGCACCGACAGCTACGGCTCCGTCCTCGAAGACAACCACTACGGCACCCTCGAAGACGACGTCATCCGCCGCGACTTCACCATCAACGCGCTCTACTACGACAGCAAAAACGACCAGCTGCGCGACTACGTCGGTGCGCTGGACGACATCGAACGCCGCATCATCCGCATCATCGGCGACCCGGTCGCGCGCTACACCGAAGACCCGGTGCGGATGCTGCGCGCTGCCCGCTTCGCCGCCAAACTGGGGATGCCGCTCGAAGCCGCGACCGAAGCCGCCATCGCTGACTGTCGCGACAACCTGCGCGCCGTCCCCGCCGCCCGCCTCTTTGACGAAACGCAAAAACTGTTCATGAGCGGCTACGGCGAAACCTGCTTTGACGTCCTGCAACAACACGGCCTCTTCGCCGCGCTCTTCCCCGACGCCGAACAAACCTACCACCACGACAACGCCGCCTACGCCCAATACGCACAAAACATGGTGCGCATCGCACTCGCCAACACCGACGCACGCATCCACGCCGACAAACCCGTCACCATCGCCTTCCTGCTGGCCGCCATCCTCTGGCCGGTGTACCAGCTCCAGTACCGCGGCCTGCTCAAAGAGCGCGACAACTGGCACAGCGCCATGCACGAAGCCATCGACCTCGTCCACATCGCCGCCAGCGAGCGCGTCTCCATCCCGGTGCGCCTGCGCGGCATGATCCGCGAAATCTGGGCGCTGCAAGCCCGCCTCGAACAGGCCGCGCGCGGCAACATCCGCAAAATGCACAGCGTCCTCGCCCATCCGCGCTTCCGCGCCGCCTACGACTTCCTCCTCGTGCGCCAGGGGGCGGGCGAAGACCTCACCGACCTCGTCGCACTTTGGACCGCGCTGCAACAAGACCCCGACAGCCCTGAGCCCGACGACGACGAACCCGCTGCCACCCCGCGCAAACGCCGCAACCGCAGCAGCCGTCGCAAAAAAACCTGACCTGACAGCGGACAGGACATTTCCCCTCCCCCGTGGGGAGGGTTAGAGTGGGGACAGCAGACAAACCGCGTAGCGACCGTATCCAAAAGAATGACCAATCGCCCCTAACAACCATGCACACCATCTGGATCGCTTACGGCAGCAACCAGCAAAATCCCGTCGCCCAACTTAACCGCGCCCGTCGCACCCTCGCCGCGCAGCTCACCGAAACCGGCGCCTCCCGCCTCTACCGTACCCCGCCCTGGGGCTGCGACACCGCCCAACCCGACTACCTGAACGCCGTCGTCCGCTACCGCACCGCCCTCGAACCGCTGCCGCTGCTCGACCTGCTACAAACCATCGAACACCAACAAGGCCGCGAACGCCCCTACAAAAACGCGCCGCGTACCCTCGACCTCGACCTGCTCCGCTACGACGACCTGCACCTTGACCACCCGCGCCTCACCCTGCCACACCCCGGCATCCACGAACGCGCCTTCGTCCTGCGCCCGCTGGCCGACCTTGACCCCGAACTCCCGCTCGGCGAACACACCGTGCGCGAATACCTCGCCCGCTGCGATAGCACCGGCATCGAGCCCGTCACCCATCCCGACTGGCACCCCACCCCCAACCCCGGAGACAACCATGCACCCTGAAGACGACTACGACGACGAAAACTACGACCGCGAAGCCGAGCTCGAACGCGAGTGGCAACAAATGGAAGACGAAGAAAACGCCGAAGACTACGAAGAAGACTGGGACAACCTCGAACGCAGCAGCGAAGACGGCTGGTACTACGACGACGAAGGCGACGAACGCGACAACCTCGACGACTACGGCTACGACGACGAATACCGCGACGACGACTGAAACCGGTGCAAACAGGCGGCCAACGGCGTCGAACAGCGACAAAAACGGCGCTGTTAGTGGCCTGTTACAAACTTCACACCCCTAAAAAGCACTCGCGAAGCAAAAAATATCGCCCATAAATTTCACAAGCCTGCGCAAACAGAAACAAAATAACCCGTTGAAACCACATTAAAAATTCATAACATACGGATAAAACACCAAATCCGTTTGGAAGAAAAAAATTTTTTGCTTACAATAGCCGCGCCTCAAAAACAGGTTGACACACATCAAAACCACAACAAAACAAATGTGGATAAATGTGAAAAAATGAGGAAAACGGCTTGTCAAAAACTTCCGTTGCAAAAACAAGAAATTGCGACAGAAGCCCCCAGGAAGAACAGGACCCGTGCCGCTGACCGCGGCATCGCAAGCCGAAACCGGTCCCCCTGAGGCAAGGAACCGGAAAAACCTCGAAGGTACAAGCGCACCACGCCGAATGCAGGCGGTCACACATTACAAAACGGCGCGCTTGGTATGAAAACAACAGCATCTTGGGCGCTTGCCGTACAAATGTATGATTTTCATGCGCAGACAGAGAATTATGAAAAATCCAGGAGCATTGTTATGTTGATACTTACCCGCAGGGTAGGAGAAACCATCATTATTGATGACGACATCGAAGTGACAGTATTGGCGGTCAAGGGAAACCAGGTGCGATTGGGCATCAAGGCGCCCGACCACATCGCTGTCCACCGCGAAGAAATCTACCAGCGACTGATGGGAGACAACCCCGGAAACCACTCCGGCAACGAGTAAAGCCCACGCTTTACAGCACGATGGAAATCCGTATAATGCGCGACTTCCTTAAGGAGAGATGGCCGAGAGGCTGAAGGCGCTCCCCTGCTAAGGGAGTATAGGGTTTATAGCCCTATCGGGGGTTCGAATCCCCCTCTCTCCGCCACCATCCAAAAAACCACCTTGTTCAAGGTGGTTTTTTTTCGTCCCAATCATGCCCGCGTAAAATCACAAGGACGCGGTATAGCATCCTCACAAGCCCTGTACAGCGAGGCGATGCAACACACAGTATGAGGCGGGGGA
>ERZ773049.984-NODE-984-length-16795-cov-7.346476_pt1 | contig 16795 bp, 16 predicted proteins | sample MGYA00580633_ERZ773049 | MGnify/ENA primary metagenome ERZ773049 (study PRJEB29015, sample SAMEA2737991) | human oral metagenome | biome: human oral; feature: human-associated habitat; material: dental | place: China | collected 2066 ... | reverse complement strand
GGGGTGGCCAGCATGACGCTGTCGAAACGGTCGAGGATGCCGCCGTGGCCGGGCAGGAGGGTGCCCGAATCCTTAGCGCCGGCGGTGCGCTTGATGAGCGACTCGACGAGGTCGCCCCACGTGCCGACGCCGACGATGATGAGGGAGAGCGCCACGCGATGGTACCACGCCAGCTCGGGGAAGAGGGGCGCGAGCAGCAGGGCGGCGCAGGCCACGATGGCGAGTCCGCCGAGGAAGCCCTCCCACGACTTGCCGGGCGAGATGCGCGGGAAGAGTTTCCGCCGACCGATGGCCGATCCGACGAAGTAGGCGCCCGTGTCGTTGAGCCAGATGAGGACGAAGAGCAGCAGGGCGTAGTGGCTGTGGAAGGTGCGCGGGAGGGTCGTGTCGGCCGGGTTGAAGACGATGAAGTTGAGCGTGGCGAAGGTGCCCGCGGCGTAGGCTTGGGCCAGGAGGCCGACGGCCCACCGATGGATGGGGTTTCCGCCGCGGTGGTAGAGGCCGCTGACGAGGCCGCCGATCAGGAAGGCCAAGTAGGGGGCGTAGACGACGGCCGAGGCGCGTGCGCTGGCGTAGAGGAAGGTGGCGGTGAAGAGGTAGAGGCCGCCGGCGATGCCCCAGAGTCGGTCAGCGGTGCGGGGTGCGGGGGCGGCGTCGTCCGGCTGCAGCCCGATGCGTTCGGTGAGGCCGTAGAACTCCCACAGGGCCGCGCCGACGACGACGGCGAAGAGGCCCAGAAACAGGAACGGGTGCAGCGTCAGCGCAGCGATGATGGCTGCGACAAAGGCTGCACCCGTGATGCCTCGGAGAGTGAAATTCTTCATACGTGTGGGGCGGTGGTTGAGGCGTCAGCGGCCTGTTGCTCCATGATCTCTTCGGAGCGCGAGGCCCAGGGACGTTTGCCGAAGATCTTTTCGAGGTCTTCGGAGTAGATCACTTCACACTCAAGGAGCTTCTCGGCCAGCTGGTTGTGCTTCGCGGCGTTGTCGCGGAGGATGGTCCGGGCGCGGTCGTACTGCTCGTTGATGATCTTCTGCACCTCCTTGTCGATCAGGCGGGCCGTCTCCTCGCTGTAGGGTTTGGTGAAGCCCCATTCCTGGCCCGTGGAGTCGTAATAGTTGAGGTTGGGCAGCTGGTCACTCATGCCGAAATAGGTGACCATGGCGTAGGCTTGCTTGGTGACACGCTCCAGGTCGTTCGAGGCTCCGGTGGAGATGGCTCCGAGGAAGATCTCTTCGGCGGCGCGTCCGCCCAGTGTGGCGCACATCTCGTCGAGGAGTTGTTCGCGGGTCGTGATCTGTCGCTCTTCGGGCAGGTACCAGGCGGCGCCGAGGGCCTTGCCTCGGGGTACGATCGTCACCTTGACAAGTGGGTTGGCGTACTCCAGCAGCCAGCTGATGGAGGCGTGTCCGGCCTCGTGATAGGCGATGCTGCGTCGCTCCTGCGCGGTGGTGATGCGGGTCCGTTTCTCGAGTCCGCCGATGATGCGGTCGACGGCATTCATAAAGTCGTCCTTCTGGACGAAGCGTTTGCCACCGCGTGCGGCGATCAGTGCGGCCTCGTTGCAGACGTTGGCGATGTCGGCGCCAGAGAAACCCGGGGTCTGTCGGGCCAGGAAGTCGGTGTCGACGCTGGAGTCGATTTTGATCGGGCGGAGGTGCACGTTAAAGATCTCCTTGCGTTCGTTGAGGTCGGGCAGCTCGACGTGGATCTGTCGGTCGAAGCGTCCGGCACGCAGCAGGGCTTTGTCGAGCACATCGGCACGGTTGGTGGCGGCCAGGATGATCACGCCACTGTTCGACCCGAAGCCGTCCATCTCCGTGAGGAGTTGATTGAGGGTACTCTCGCGCTCATCGTTGCTGGTCATGTTCACGTTCTTGCCGCGCGCCCGTCCGACGGCGTCGATCTCGTCGATAAAGACGATGCACGGGGCTTTCTCTTTGGCCTGTCGGAAGAGGTCTCGGACACGCGAGGCGCCCACACCGACGAACATCTCCACGAAGTCCGATCCCGAGAGCGAGAAGAAGGGCACGTGGGCCTCACCTGCGACGGCCTTGGCCAGGAGCGTCTTGCCCGTTCCCGGAGGGCCAACGAGCAGCGCACCCTTGGGGATCTTGCCGCCCAACTCGGTGTATTTCTCGGGGTTCTTGAGGAATTCCACGATCTCCTCGACCTCCTGTTTGGCCTCCATCAGTCCGGCCACGTCTTTGAAGGTCACCTTTACGTTCGTGTTCTTATCGAAGAGTTGCGCACGCGCCTTGCCTACGCTGAAGACCCCACCGGCACCGCCTGCACCGCCGCCCGCCATGCGTCGCATGAGGAAGAGCCAGAGCAGGATGATGATGACGAAGGGCCCCACGGAAGCGAGGATGTTCCAAAGGATGTCGTCGCTCTCCTTGTAGGTCACTTGGGTAGAGATATGCTTCTCGGCCACCATCTTATCGTAGAAGTCGGAGAACTTGTCGGATGAGGGGATGCGGACGTAGACCTTGGGCTCGGTAGTGAGCTGCTGCACCTCACGCGGGGTGAAGATGCGGTCGCGGAAGTCGCTTTTGACGGTGGCCTCGAGGATGTTTTTTCGGTTATGCACCACGATGCGGCTGAAGGCATCGTCGGCCGTGAAGCGTTGAAAATCGGTCCACCCGAGCTCCTTCGACATGGAGAAATCGTTCATCAGATAGAGCCCCATCAGGGCGACGAAGACGATTCCGTAGATCCAGTAAAAGTTGAAGCGCAGGCGGGGTTTGTTGCCGTTGTTCTTCGGCTGATTGTCTTTTTTGTCCATAAAACTAATGTAAGGGGGAAGGAGCCGTGGCGGTCACTCCACGTCGGGGAGTCGATCGATCTTCGAGTCGGCCCAGAGGTTTTCGAGGTTGTAAAACGCGCGCTGCTCCGGCAGGAAGATGTGGACAAGTACCGTGCCATAGTCCATGCCGATCCATTGAGCGTTTTGCGTCCCAGCCATAGAGAGGGGCTTTTCTCCGGTGTCCGTCCGCACGACGTCCCAAACGGAGTCTGAAAGAGAGGACACCTGCGTGGGGCTTGCACCTTCGCAGATGACCATGTATTGGCAGATGGCGCCCGATTGTGCCGTCATGTCAACGGTCACGATGCTGCGTCCCTTCTTTTCTTGAAGTCCTCTGACTATGGCATTTACCAGCGTTTTTGTTTGATCCATAATTCGATGTTTCTGTTAGACGGGCCAAAGATATGGCAAACTTTTTGGGGCCGTTTTTTGGAGGTGTGAAGAAGAGATGTATGTTTGCGGCCGCAATCGAGGGGCGAGAGGCCCCGGAGAGAGCAAGCAACGACATTGTTCTATGGTGTAATGGTAACACGTCAGATTCTGGTCCTGAAATTCTAGGTTCGAGTCCTAGTAGAACAACAGAGCAAAACCACGGGAGGCCGTCCGATACGTTCGGGCGGCCTCCCGTTTCTTTTGTTGCGCATGCCAGCAGGTAGGCGCAAGCCCTGTCCGCGGGGCAACGAGTCCGGAGCGTTACTCAAAGTTGAACGTCAGCACGATCAGCCGTGATGTGGCTCGGGAGAGGGCCTGGCTGTAAACGCGGTCGAGGGGGTTGGCCAGGTCGCTACGGTCGGGCTCGAGCACATCGGCCAGGCCGAAGCAGAACTTGAGCTCGGGGCAGAGCTTGAAGTAGGGCAGGTAGATGTCGCATCCGAGGCCAAACTCGACCCCGTAGTCTACGCCCCGCAGCAGCATCGGGTAGCCACGCTTGCGGCCCATGTCGAACTGTGTGAAGACGCCCGCCAGCATGTAGGGGCGGTAGTTGTTGAGGCGCATGGCGGTGTATTTGAAGTCGATGGGGATGGCCAGATAGTTGGAGCGGAGGGAGGTGACGAACTGCTCCTTGGTCTGGGGGTCGATGAAGGTGAGGCGTTTGTCACCAAAGTGGACGGTCGGCGTGAGGCGTACGCTGAGGGCGGGGTTAAGGAAGAGGTCGCCGATGACGCCGACGCTGAATCCGGGCGTGTAGGCCGGTATCTCAGCGAACCACGTCTTGCCGTCGGCGCCAGCCACGCCGGTGTTGGTCAGGATCAGATCCTGCGTGTGCAGCCCGACGTGGAACCCGAAGTGGTAACGCTTATAGTCGACATACGGCTGATTCTGTGGGCGTCGACGCTGCGCCTGGAGGCACGTGACGGCCATCAGCCACAGGCAGGCCAAGTCCGCCATCCGTCTGAGTGTGATGCTTTTTATCATACGTGTGCATTAACGGCAGCCGGGGGAACTTATTGCGGGTCGGCGTTTGTCCGCAAAGAATGATCGGGAAGGCATTTTCTGAAGAATTTCCATTACCCTCCCTCGTTTGAAGGTGTTTCCTCGAAGCAATTCGTCCACCGACCGGTGGTTGAAGGAATTTCCTTGAGGAATTTTTGCCGTTGACTGGTCGTCGGTGAAAATTACTCAAGGAAATTTGGCCAACGACCCTCGGTTGAAGGAATTTCCTCGAGGATTTTTTGCCGTTGACTGGTCGTCGGTGAAAATTACTCAAGGAAATTCGGCCAACGGCCCCCGGTTGAAGGAATTTCCTCGAAGCAATTCGTCCACTGACCGGTGGTTGAAGGAATTGTAAAGATACATTTCGATCACAGTTCCCCTGGCTGCTGTCGTTGCCAGGAGGTAACGCCTCCTCCCCATAATAATCCATAAAAAAACACGCCCAGCGATTTGTCCGCTTTTCCCTTGTCACATAGCTTACAGTTTGGGCGGGGCTGCTGACGGATCTTTGCGCCGCAATTGGGCCTCAAAGTGGGCTCGACGATAGAAATTTAACTGACAGAAAAATTCAACAGAGAAAGAAAAGAAGATGGACTACAAGATGTTTTGCTATCAATGCCAAGAGACGGCCAAGGGTATTGGCTGCACAGTGCAAGGTGTATGCGGAAAGAAGAGCGATCTCTCCGCCATGATGGATATGCTGCTGTTTGCCGTGCGTGGCGTCAGTGTGCTGGCCACGGGGCTGCGTAAGCTGGAGCAGCCGGTGGGACGTGAGGTGGATCACGCCGTTGTAGACGCCCTGTTTGCCACGATCACGAACGCCAACTTTGACAAGGAGAGCCTCCGTCGCCGTGTGGATCGGATGTTCGAGCTCCGCGATGAGCTGAAAAAGCAGGCTGCTGCGGTCGGACTGACTTATGCGGCTGACGAAGTGACATGGGTGCCGGTGGCTGACGAGTACGAGTCGAAGGGCTTCGCTGAAGGTGTACTGCGCGAACAGAACGAAGATGTGCGCTCGCTCAAGGAGCTGACTGTCTATGGTCTCAAGGGCTTGGCCGCTTACGTAGAGCATGCCATGCGCCTCGGTAAGGAGGACGATGCGATCTACGCCTTCATGGAGCGTGCCCTGAGCGACATGACCATCGGCAATCTGGACGCTGCGGCGCTCACGGAGCTGGTGCTTGAGACGGGTCGCTTCGGCGTGCAAGGCATGGCCCTGCTCGACGGTGCGCACACCTCGGCTTATGGCAACCCCGTGATGACGGAGGTGAACATCGGTGTAGGTAAGCGTCCGGGCATCCTCATCAGCGGACATGACATGCATGACATGGAAATGCTGCTCCAGCAGACCGAGGGCACAGGCGTAGACGTCTATACGCACGGCGAAATGCTTTCGGCGCATTACTATCCGGCGTTCAAGAAATACAAGCACTTCGTGGGCAACTATGGCAACGCCTGGTGGCAGCAGCGCGAGGAGTTCGAGTCGTTCAATGGCCCGATCGTCTTCACCACCAACTGTATCGTGCCGCCCACGCCACGCAACACCTACCTCAGCCGCATGTTTACTGCCAATTCGACAGGTTACCCCGGCTGCAAGCACATCGAGGAGGACGCTAATGGTCACAAGGACTTCAGCGAGGTGATCGCCCTGGCCAAGACCTGTCAGCCGCCCAAAGAGATTGAGACCGGTACGATCGTGGGCGGATTCGCACACCATCAGGTCTTCCAGCTGGCTGACAAGATTGTCGACGCCATCCGCTCGGGTGCCCTGCGCAAGTTCGTTGTCATGGGCGGTTGCGACGGCCGCTTCGCCTCACGCAGCTACTATACGGACTATGCCTTGGGTCTGCCCAAGGACGTTGTGATCCTCACCTCTGGTTGCGCCAAGTATCGCTACAACAAGCTGGGGCTGGGCGACATCGGCGGTATCCCCCGCGTGCTCGATGCCGGTCAGTGCAACGACAGCTATACCTGGGCCGTGGTCGCCCTGAAGCTCAAGGAGATCTTCGAGCTGAACGACATCAACGACCTGCCGATCGTCTTCAACATCGCTTGGTATGAGCAGAAGGCTGTCATCGTTCTGCTGGCCCTCCTCAGCCTTGGTATCAAGAACATCCACATCGGCCCCACGCTGCCCGCCTTCCTCTCTCCGGGCGTAGCCAAGGTGCTGACTGAGACGTTCGGCTTGGCTGGAAACGGCAGCGTAGAGGATGACCTCAAACTTGTCATGCCTGCCGAAGCTGAGGTTTTGGCATAGTGTTTGACAGATACGGTCTCGAATTTTTCGAGTAAGAACAGAATCAAATCAAAGAATTAGATGGAAACAAAAGCATCAATCATCGAGAGTCTGGCCGATTTGCTGGCCAACCGTCAAGTGAGCTACACGAACCTGCGTGGTTTGCACTGGGACATCAAGGGCGACAAGTTCTATGAACTGCACGCGCTCTACGAAGAGTATTACAATGGCGAAGCCGAGGCCATCGACGAGTTGGCTGAGCGCATCGTCATGCTGGGTGGCCACCCGGAGAACCGTTTCTCGGAATACCTGAAGGTGGCTGAGATCAAGGAGACACACAACGTGTCAGACTGGAAGCAGGGCGTTGACCAAGTACTGGCTACTTGGAAGATGCTCCAGGCCAAGTATCACGCGCTGGATAAGCTGGCGACGGCTGCTGGCGACGTGACAACGCATTCGATCGTTGAGCATCACCTGTCGGCGATCGAAGCCAACCTGTGGAAATTGGGTGCATACGCATCTTAATTGAAGAAGCATTCAGCCCCTTTTATGGATTTTGGGGGCAGATGTATTGTATTCAGGCATAAATGCAATTCGAAGGCGTCCGGACGGGTTCCGGACGCCTTTTTTATACCCCAGCGGAAACGAAACGAAGCCGGGTACATGATCGGAGGACTCCCCCCGGACATGTACCCGGCTTCGTTTCGCTTTTCGTCTTTTAGTCTGCCCGCTCTCCGTTGTAGGAGCTGACGAAGTAGACGGGGCGTTGCTTGGTTTCGGTGAAGATGCGGCCGAGGTATTCGCCGATGATACCGATGCAGAGCAGTTGCACGCCGCCGAGGAAGAGGATGGTCACCATCAGCGTGGGGAAACCGGCCACGGGATCGTCGTAGATCAGGTTCTTGAGCAGGATGAAGAGCCCGTAGGCGAAGGCCAGCAGCGAGACGATGGCGCCGCAGACGGAGGCAATGCGCAGCGGTGCGACGGTGAAGGAGGTGATGCCCTCGATGGCCAGGTTGAGCAGCTTGAAGAAGCCCCATTTGCTCTGGCCGGCCACGCGGTCTTGCTGGTCGAAGAGCAGCTCATGCTTGCGGAAGCCGATCCAGCTGAACATGCCCTTCGTGTAGCGTTGTGACTCGCGCAGGCGGCGTAGGGCACGGATGCAGACGGCGTCCAAGAGGCGGAAGTCGCCCGTGTTGGGTTGCAGGGTGACGCGCGTGGTGTGGCGGAGCAGGGCGTAGAAGGCGGCCGTGAGCCGTCGGCGGAGGAAGGACTCGCGGCCGCGGGTACGGCGGCGGGCATAGACGTCGTCGTAACCCTGCTCCCAGAGGCGGAGCATGTCGGGGATCAGCTCGGGCGGATGTTGCAGGTCGGCGTCCATGATCACCATGCAGTCGCCGGTGACATAGTCAAAACCGGCCAACATGGCAGCCTCTTTGCCATAATTGCGTGACAGGTCGAGGTAGTTGATGCGTGGATCGCTTTCGCGCAGTTGGGCCAGGATGGCCAGCGTATGGTCGCGGCTGCCATCGTTGACGAAGAGCACCTCCCAGGCGTACATAGGCTGTGCGTCCATCAGGTCAGTCAGGCGGCGGTAGAGCAGGGGCAGGGATTCCTCTTCGTTATAAGCCGGGATAAGGATCGATACGCGCTTCATGACGGTTGGGGCAACGGGGGTTAGAGGCGCGGCGACTTGAGGGCGGTGCGCACGAGGATGAAATTGATGGGCACGGTGATGGCGTAGACTGGCAGCGGCGCCCAGGTTTCGGGCACTTTCAAAACGTAGATGAAGAGGTTGAGGAAGCCCGACTGCAGCAGGTAGTTGACGATATGGCTAAGGGTGAAGCCCACGCCTTTGCCAGCCGAGGGGCGCGTCTTGAAGGTGAAGAAGTTCGAGAGGACGAAGTTGGCCAGGAAGCTCACGAAGTAGCCGATGGAGAAGGCTACGTTGGGGTTCATCACCCGATTCAGCAATAAATAGATGCCGTAATGGATGCCAGTGGCGGTGCCCCCCACGAGGCAGAACCGAAAGAATTCTTTTTGCTTGGTTGATATCTTCATACTGAGCGATGCCTCTCTTCTTGAGGGCGGGCAAATGTAAAGGCAAAACGTTTTTTCGCCGGCCTCCGGCCTCTGCCGAGGCTGGGAAGCTGGCCAGGTACCTCAAAAGCCCGTACCGAGCAAACTTCGCCGGCCTCCGTAGAGACCCCGAGGCCTCGGAAATGATGAAACAAGTTGTTTGAAGGTTTCCGAGGCCTCGGAAATGACGAAACAAGTTGTTTGAAGGTTTCCGAGGGCTCGGAAATGACGAAACAGGTTGTTTGAAGGTTTCCGAGGGCTCGGAAATGACGAAACAGGTTGTTTGAAGGTTTCCGAGGGCTCGGAAGGGTCAAAACGCGCCGCTGAACGTTTCCGAGGGCGTTTCTGATGGCTTCTGCTGAGGCTGGAAAGTTTTTTCGGGTATCCGGCAAACTTGGCAGGTGTCCCTGACACCTCGCAGCCCCGTATCTTTGCGCCCATCCAAATCTCAGAGCGAGGTTATCATCATTCATACATTAATAGAGAGAACTATGACGAAAAGTGCATTACAAATCGCGCGGGCGGCCTATGTGCCCAAGATGCCCGTGGCGCTGCGCGGATCGGTGCGTGCCGTAGAGGGCGCAGCGACGGAAGCAGCGGGCGACAAAGAGGAAATCAAGCGGCTCTTCCCGCACACTTACGGCATGCCGGCCGTGACCTTCGAGCGTGGCGACGCGGCCGACCCCATGCCGCCCATCAACGCGGGCGTGATCCTCTCCGGCGGACAGGCCCCGGGCGGACACAACGTGATCGCCGGCCTCTTCGACGGACTCAAGGCGGCTAATCCCGAGTCGCGACTCTTCGGCTTCATCTTGGGGCCCGGCGGACTGGTGGAGCATAAATACATGGAGCTGACGGCCGACATCATCGACGAATACCGCAACACGGGCGGCTTCGACATGATCGGCTCCGGGCGCACGAAGCTCGAGCGACGCGAACAGTTCGACAAGGGGCTGGAGATCCTCAAGGAGCTGGGCATCTCGGCGCTCGTCATCATCGGCGGCGACGACTCGAACACGAACGCGGCCGTGCTGGCCGAATATTATCGGTCGATCGGCGCAGGCGTCAGCGTGATCGGCTGCCCCAAGACGATCGACGGCGACCTGAAGAACGACCTCATCGAAACCTCCTTCGGCTTCGACACCGCCTGCAAGGTCTACTCCGAGGTGATCGGAAACATCCAGCGTGACTGCAACTCGGCGCGTAAGTATTGGCACTTCATCAAGCTCATGGGCCGATCGGCGTCGCACATCGCTCTGGAGTGTGCCCTGCAAACCCACCCGAACGTCTGCATCATCTCCGAAGAGGTGGAGGCCAACGACCTCTCGCTCGACGAGATCGTGAACCGTATAGCGCGCGTCGTAGCCCGCCGAGCCGCCGAGGGCAACAACTTCGGCACCGTGCTCATCCCCGAGGGGCTCATCGAGTTCATCCCCGCCATGAAGCGCCTCATCGCCGAGCTGAACGACTTCCTGGCCCGCAATAAGGCAGAGTTCAAGATGATCAAGAAGAGCGTGCGCCACAGCTACCTCATCTCCAAACTCTCGAAAGAGAACGCAGCGCTCTACGCCAGCCTGCCCGAGGGCGTAGCCCGTCAGCTGGCCCTCGACCGCGATCCGCACGGCAATGTCCAAGTCTCGCTCATCGAGACCGAGAAGCTGCTGGCCGAGATGGTCGACAATCGCCTCTCGGAGTGGAAAGAGGAAGGGCGCTACCGGGGCAAGTTCGCCACGCAGATGCACTTCTTCGGTTACGAGGGCCGTTGCGCCGCGCCGTCGAACTACGACGCCGACTATTGCTACTCGCTCGGTTACGCCGCCTCGTGCCTCATCCGCGCCGGCAAGACAGGCTACATGGCCTCCGTGCGCAACACCACCGCGCCGGCCGCGGAGTGGACCGCTGGCGGTATCCCCATCACAATGATGATGAACATGGAGCAGCGCGACGGCGTCATGAAGCCCGTCATCCGCAAGGCGCTCGTCCAGCTCGACGGCGCCCCCTTCCGTGCCTATGCCGCCATGCGCGACGAGTGGGCCATGACCACCGATTATGTCTACCCCGGCCCCATCCAGTACTTCGGCCCCTCCGAGGTTTGCGACGCCCCCACCAAAACGTTGCAACTGGAGCAAGGGAAATAATAAAGGTAGTAGGGCGACCTTTCAGGCCGCCCTTACATGTATCGCGGTAGGGGCGTATTGCATACGCCCCCCACAAATGCCCCGTCAGGGGCAAGCGTATGTCCCCCTATGTTCAAACGCCATTGCATCACCATTCAAACGTCATTTAAACGCCAATCAAATTCGCCCCGATGGGGCCGTTGGGGGGCGTATGCAATACGCCCCTACCATTAACTACCCCCTTACCTACTTATGTTTTCAGGAATCGTAGAAGAAGCCGCAACCATCGTTGCGCTGGAACAAGACAAGGGCAACCTGCACCTGACGCTGCGTTGCTCCTTCGTGAATGAATTGAAGATCGATCAGAGCGTCGCCCACAACGGCGTCTGCCTGACCGTCGTCCGTCGGACGGACGACACCTACACCGTCACCGCCGTGCGCGAGACACTGGAGCGCTCCAACCTCGGACACTTGCACGTCGGCGACCGCGTGAACGTGGAGCGCAGTATGCTGATGAATGGCCGCTTGGACGGCCACATCGTGCAGGGTCACGTCGACCAGACAGCCGTCTGCACCGACGTGCGCGAGGCCGACGGCAGTTGGTATTACACCTTCAGCTACACCGCCGACCCGGAGATGGCTCGGCAGGGATACATGACCGTCGAGAAGGGCTCCGTCACGGTCAACGGCGTCAGCCTCACCGTCTGCAACTCCCGCGCGGACGGCTTCGAGGTGGCCATCATCCCCTACACGCACGACCTCACGAACTTCAACGCCATCGTCAAAGGCACGGTGGTGAACCTCGAGTTCGACATCATCGGCAAATACATCAGCCGACTGATGACCTTCAAGTAAGCTGCCGAAGGCACGACAATGAAAATGGCCGGGTACATCGTCATGTATCCGGCCATTTTTCGTTAGGGAGGGGGGGGATTTCTCGGCGTCTGTCTGTTTTCTTCCCTTGAGTCTTCCTTTTTTTCCCTTGAATCTTCCTTTTCTTTCCTTGGATCTTCCTTTTCTTTCCTTGGATCTTCCTTTTCTTTCCTTGGATCCTCCTTTTCTTCCCTTGATGGAAGAAAAGGAGGCAAAAGAAGATCAAGGCCTCTACCGAGGCCGGGGAAGTTGGGCCGGGTACATCTGGCCTGAGGCTCAGACAGCACTTTACACGCTTGCAAAGTCCGACCTGAGGCTCAGATTGCATTTTACACGCTTGCAAAGTCCGACCTGAGGCTCAGATTGCATTTTACACGCTTGCAAAGTCTGACCTGAGGCTCTGATTGCGTTTTACACGCTTGCAAAGTCCGATCTGAGGCTCAGATTGCATTTTACACGCTTGCAAAGTCTGATCTGAGGCTCAGATTGCGTTTTACACGCTTGCAAAGTCTGACCTGAGGCTCAGATTGCGTTTTACACGCTTGTAAAGTCTGACCTGAGGCTCAGATTGCATTTTACATGCTTGCAAAGTCTGACCTGAGGCTCAAGAGGTGATCCGCTGGCCGTTGTTTATCCCCCGTAGGCGGCGGCCAACTGCTCGGCGCAGCGTTCGCCGTCGATGGCGGCCGAGACGATGCCTCCGGCGTAGCCCGCGCCCTCACCGCAGGGGTAGATCCCGCGGAGGGTCACGTGACGAAGTGTCTTGCGGTCGCGGAGGATGCGCACGGGCGACGAGGTGCGCGTCTCCACGCCGATCATCACCGCCTCGTTCGTCAGGAAACCTCGCGACACGCGGTCGGCCGATCGGAAGCCCTCGCGCAGTCGGCTCGTGATAAAGTCGGGCATCCAGAAGTGGAGCGGCGAGGCCAGCAGACCGGGACTGAACGACGACGACGGCAGGGCGGACGAGTTGCGACGCGCCACAAAGTCGGCCATGCGTTGTGCCGGCGCCTTGACGCCCTGCCCGGCGTTGATGCGGCAGAGCCGCTCGAGCCGCTCCTGAAAGTCCATCATGGCCAGCACCTCGGGCACAGGCTCGCCGCCTGTATCCGGTAGGTGAAACGACGCAAGATCTTCCGGCCACAGCTCGACGACCCACCCAGCGTTGGCCCACCGCGACCCGCGATTGGCGGGCGACATGCCATTGACGACGCACTCGTCCGGCGCCGTCGAAGCAGGAATCACGAAGCCGCCGGGGCACATGCAGAAGGAGTAGACTCCGCGTCCCCCGGCCTGCGAGACGAAGGTGTATTCGGCCGCCGGCAGGTGCGGGCCGCGTCCCTCGCGGCGGTGGTAGCGGATGCGGTCGATGAGCGCCTGTGGGTGCTCTAACCGTACGCCGACGGCGATGCCCTTAGCCTCGAGCGTCACGCCGTGGTCGGTGAGCATGCGGTAGACGTCGCGCGCCGAGTGGCCGGTGGCCAGGATCACAGGCCCCCGGAACTCTTGCCCCGTGCGGGTGGTGATGCCCGTCACCTCGTCGTCGTGGATGAGCAGCCCGTTCATACAGGTGCTGAAGTGCACCTCGCCGCCGCAGCCGATGATGTGGCGGCGCATGCGTTCAATTACGCCGGGCAACTTGTCCGTGCCGATGTGTGGGTGAGCGTCGTAGAGGATGGCGGGGTTGGCGCCGTGCTGGCAGAAGCGGATGAGGATACGCTCCACCGAGCCGCGTTTCTTACTGCGGGTGTAGAGTTTGCCGTCGGAGAAGGCGCCCGCGCCACCCTCGCCGAAGCAGTAGTTCGACTCCGGGTCGATCGTACCGCGGCGGACGATGTCGGCGATGTCACGTTTGCGTTCGTTCACCTCGCGGCCTCGCTCCACGACGATGGGGCGCATGCCCAGCTCGATGAGTCGGAGGGCGGCGAAGAGTCCGCCCGGTCCGGCGCCGACCACGATGGCGGCGGGTCGGCCGGAGACGTCGCGCAGTTCGACGTCGGGGAAGAGTGGTTCGGTCGGCTCCTCGTCGAAGAAGGCGCGGAGGGTGATATTGACATAGACCGTGCGCTGTCGGGCGTCGATCGATCGTTTGAGGATGCGCAGGGCACGCGGTGCGTCGCCCGTCTCGCGCGCTACGACGGCGCGCAGTGTGTCGTCATTCGCCGCCTCTTCAGGCAGCAGTCGGAGCTGGAGGTCTTTGGTCATGAGGTGGGTTTATGCTTAATCATCGTGTATTTCTTCTCTGGCGACTCGATAGTTCGGAGGACTACAAATCCGACCCGCTCGTAGAGCTTTCGAGCCGCGAGGTTATAGTCGAACACGTTAAGGGTGATGGATCGAATGGCGTCGTCGCGGAAGAGGATGTCCATAAAGATGAGCAGGGCAGCGCGTCCGATCCCTCGCCCGGTCAGTGCGGGATCTAAGACGAAGTGCCCGATGTGCACGTTGTCTTGCTCCCTTCTGATCTCTTGAATGATGCCGACGAATCGCCCCTGTCGGAAGATGGTGTAGAGGTCGCTCCAGTCGTCGACCTGCTCAGGCGTCAACGGAAAGTGCGGCGTCGGCCCGGCCCATTGGCGTAAGAAGTTCGCCCCCTTGCGGTTCGTCCATCCGATGAGTGTCGCTCGGTCCCGGTCGCTCAACCCGGGCTGGATGGTGATGTGGTGCATGGATGGATTATCTGTCTGTTTGGTCATGAGGTCTTGAATTCGCTTTCTAATATCAATTGGATACTTGCCTTTAGTGGCAGAAGGTCGGTTTCTATGGTTGCCCAGACGATTTCGTCCCTTATCTGATAATAACCATGCACCAATATGTGCCTCATCCCAATGACTGCATTCCATTCGATCTCTGGGTGTGCTTCTTTGAACGCTTTTGTCAGCAGATAGGCGGCTTCACCGACAATTTCCAGATTCTTAATCACCGCAAATCGCAAGATCTTATTTTGCTGATAGGTCTCGAAGGTGTCCCTACTCGTAAACTCGAAGATGTTGTCTATTGCTTCGATCATATGGCGCAAACGCGCCTCGTCTCTAATCTTTTCTCTCATATATCAACACTTTATCCGCCTCGGCGCTTGCGCGGGCGAAGTCTTTTAATCGGCCGTCCTCCACGAGATCCACACGCTTGTTCAACAGCTGCTCCATCTTGTGTTGCATGGACGCATATGAGAAGAGCGTCACCCGGGCATTTCTCTGAAAACGTACCAGCACGTCTACGTCGCTTTCGGGAGTAGCCTCGCCGCGTGCACAGGAGCCGAATAGCCAGGCTTTATCCACCGTCGGCTGTGTGCGGAAGAATGCAGACAGTTTGTCCGCCATTGTTTGATCTACTGTATTCATATCCTTTATGCTTTACCCAAACAACAATCGGAAGGCCTCCTCGACTTTGCGCACTTGATGCAGTTCGATCAGGTCGGAGACGGACTCGAGACCTTTCATCTGCGGCACGATGATGCGACGGAAGCCGAGCTTGGCCGCCTCCCGGATGCGTTGTTCGATGCGGTGCACGGGGCGGATCTCGCCCGAGAGACCGACCTCGCCGGCGAGGCATGTGCCGCGGTCGATGGAGAGGTCGATGCTGGAGGAGAGCACGGCGCTGATGACGGGCAGGTCGATGGCCGGGTCACTGACGCGCAGTCCGCCGGCGATGTTGAGGAAGACGTCCTTCTGGATCAGCTTGAACCCGGCGCGCTTCTCGAGTACGGCCAGGAGCATGTTCATGCGTCGCAGATCGAAGCCCGTGGCGCTGCGTTGCGGCGTGGCATAGACGGCGCTGCTGACGAGCGACTGGGTCTCGATGAGGAACGGTCGCGCACCTTCGACGGCCGCTGCGATGGCTACGCCGCTCAGCCCTTCGTGGTTCTGCGTCAGGAGCAGCTCCGAGGGGTTGTCGACCTCGCGGAGGCCGCCTTGGCGCATTTCGTAGATGCCCAACTCGGCGGTGCTGCCGAAGCGGTTCTTGATGCTGCGCAGGATGCGGTACATATACTGCCTGTCGCCCTCGAATTGCAGCACCGTGTCCACGATGTGCTCCAAAACCTTCGGCCCGGCCAGGCTCCCTTCCTTATTAATATGCCCGATCATGAGGACCGGCGTGCCCGTCTCTTTGGCGAACTTGAGGATGGCCGCGCTGCACTCCCTGACCTGCGTGACGCTGCCCGGCGACGACTCGGCCGCCTCGGTGTACATCGTTTGGATCGAGTCGATGATCATCAGGTCAGGCCTGAGTCGGTCGGCATGGGCGAGGATCTGCTCGAGGTGCGTCTCGCAATAGACGTGGCAGTGCGCCATGCCTTCGGCGCCGTCGGAGGAGAGGCGGTCGGCACGCATCTTGAGCTGGCGGGCGCTCTCCTCGCCGGAGACGTAGAGCGTGTGGAGGTCGGTGAGGCGGAGGACGGTCTGGAGGACGAGCGTCGACTTGCCGATGCCGGGTTCGCCGCCCACGAGGACGAGCGATCCGCGGACGAGTCCGCCGCCCAAGACGCGGTTCAGCTCCGCGTCGTGCATATCGATGCGCACCTCCTCCTCGGCGGTGATGTCGCGCAGGAGTTGCGGCCGGGCGTCGGATCGACCGATGGCAGCTGCGGCGCGTCGGGTGGCCGGTTCCGCACGGACGATCTCCTCCACATACGTATTCCATGCGCCGCACGCGGGGCATTTGCCCACCCATTTGGGTGAATCCGCCCCGCATTGGGAGCAGACGTAGACTGATTTCGTTTTGGCCATTGTTTCTGTTTGAATGTCGGGTTATCGGGCGGTGAGCGGGTAGGCGTCCGGGTTTTCGAGGATGGATAGGCTGAGGTCGACGTCCAAGGCTTCCCATCGGATGCGGCTCCTGCCGCGCATTTCAACGTCGAACACGTCGCTGACCCGTGCCTGTTCGAACCACGGGAACCGGCTGTAAGGCAGCGCGTATTCTTTTCCCCGCACCATTAGGATCAGGCCCTTGCGCGAGATGCCAGTCACTTCGACGGTAGGCTTATTCATGTCTTACTTCTATTTGCGGAAGCTTACGCTCACCCCTTTTCTGTTATGCGGACAAAAGTACGCGAATCCCGAGGGAGCTTCTTTGTGGGCGGAGAGAGCCGAGGCGTAGTCCGAGAGATTCGTAACCTCATGCACCAGGTAAAAAGCAAATTGTGTGATCAAAGTTTGTTCGCGCGTGAACAAAATTTGATCACTCGCCAGCTTATTGTTGCTCGCGCGTCATCAAAATTTGATCACACGCCAGCTTCTTGTTGCTCGTGTG
>ERZ773049.977-NODE-977-length-16832-cov-16.076891_pt1 | contig 16832 bp, 14 predicted proteins | sample MGYA00580633_ERZ773049 | MGnify/ENA primary metagenome ERZ773049 (study PRJEB29015, sample SAMEA2737991) | human oral metagenome | biome: human oral; feature: human-associated habitat; material: dental | place: China | collected 2066 ... | reverse complement strand
CGAGGTCGGGCGCGCGCACGCCGAGCTCGGCTCGGGCGGGACGTGCGGCGCCCGGATCATCGATCACCGGGATGCGCCGGCGCTCTGAGCGACGTGCAGGCGTGCGGGGCCGAGGGCCCGAGTGCCGAGCCGGATGCGGTCAGACCACCAGCGGCGCTAGAAGGAACCCGAGTATGACGCATATGACGATCGAAACTGTTCCCGGCAGGACGAAGGGGTGGGCGAAGACGTTCCCGCCCACGCGCGTGGAGCCGGTGTCGTCCATCTCCATGGCCGCGACCGTCGTCGGGTAGTTCGGCAGGAGGTAGTAGTTGGCGACGGCGGGGTAACTGGCCAGTAGTGCCACAGCGGGCAGGCCGAGGCTCACCATGAGGGGCATGAATGCCTTGGTGGTGGCGGCGTGGGAGAACATGAGCGGCGCGGCGAAGTAGAAGAACACCGCGGCCAACCAGGGCAGTGCCTGGAGCGGTCCGGAGAGCGCGACCGAGATGGCCCCCTCGTAGTGCTCGACGAAGGCGTTGCCGAGCCAGGCCAGGCCCATGACGCAGATGGTCGCCGTCATGCCGGCCCGGAAGGTGTCCTGGCTCGCGATCGACGCCGTGGGCTTGCGCGCCATGAGGCAGATGACGGCGGCGGTGGTCAGCATGATCGTCATAATGGCCAGTGTCGAGCTCATCGGCGGGTTGGAGATGATCCCGACCTCCTGGGAGGTCACCGTCGCGTAGGCGACGACCAGGACGAGGGCGGCGAGGAAGATGAGCAGACTCGGCACCGCACTGCGAGTGGGCCGGTAATCGTCCGTGACCGCGGCGCTCGGCCTGACCAGGCCCTTGTCCAGGCGCTCCCGGTAGACTGGGTCGTCCTTGAGATCGGATCCCTGGCGCGCGGCGACGACGGCGCCGACCGCCAGGCCGATGAAGGTCGTGGGAATGACGACGGCCAGGCAGATCAGGTAGCCGATCCCCAGCGGCTCGAGAGCGATGACGAGGGCGACCATGGCCGCCGAGATGGGCGAGGCGGCGACTCCCACCTGCGAGGCGACGACCGCGATGGACAGCGGACGGGAAGGGCGGATCCTGTGCTCCTTCGACACGTCGACGATGACGGGGATGACCGAGTAGGCGGTGTGTCCGGTACCGCACATGACGGACATGAGGAAGGTGACGAAGGGCGCCAGGAAGACGATCTGCCGGGGGTGCTTGCGCAGCAGGAGCTCAGTGAGGTGAACGAGGTGGTCCATGGAGCCGGCCACCTGGAGCGCGGCGACGGTGCAGATGACGGACATGATGATGCCGATGACATCCCAGGGCACGTGCTCACTCGCGGTGGGCACGCCGGTGACGGCCAGGACGATGACGCCGGCCGCTCCCGCCAGGCCGATGCCGATGCCGCCGAGCCTGGCGCCGACGATAATGAACAGTAGGACGATGAGTAGGTGGAACCAGATCATGGATGGTCTTCCTCCACTCAGGGGGACAGCGATTGCCCGCTGATCGGGCGCCACCCAGTGCCAGCGCATCCGGTGCCGCTGCGCCAGCGGCACCACGACTGGAAAGTGGTGACGCAAGACTCATTTTATAAGGCATTCTGTCATCTCGCTGGCTTTTGGCACGGGAATCGAATGGAAATGGGCTGAGAAGGCCTCACGGACTTGCGCGCACTTCTCCGAGCATCTCCTAGCACCCCATCCTCGTCCCCTCACGGTCAAAGAGTGTCAAAGAGCTCGACCCGGGCAGTGGCGGTCCAGCATTGAAAGGACGTGCAGACGTGCACAAGTGGACCCGTCTCAGCACGGAACCCGGGCCTCTGGCGGCGAATCGTGGAAGGAAAAGTTCTGATCTGAAGGTGCGCTCGGCGGGAGTCGCCGCTCTGCGACTCCCTAGAAACAACGAAAACCGCTGAGATTCAGCGGTTTTCAGTCGGGCTGGCGGGATTTGAACCCACGACCCCTTGACCCCCAGTCAAGTGCGCTACCAAACTGCGCCACAGCCCGTCCTTGCGGCTCAGCACCGCTGGGAACGAGTAGAACCATAGCCCATGAGGCCCTTACTCCCGAAATCTGCCGACGGTGACACCACTCACCGCTTGCTTCGACAGGTTGGCCGAGGAAGCCTCCGGCTCAGGTGCTTTCGGTCCAGGCCTTCATGCCACCGGCGAGGTTGGTGAGCTCCCCCGTGTAGCCGGCGGCCGTCAGCGCCTCGATAGCACGCGCCGAGCGCATTCCGGCAGCACAGTGGACGATCGTCTCCCGGCTCGGATCCAACTCCTCCATGCGCTCCACGACCTCCCCCAGCGGAATCCGCAGAGAGCCCTCAATGGCATCGATCGCCACCTCGTTCGGCTCACGCACATCCAGCAGCGTATAGGTGCTTCCGGGCGCCCGGCCCGCGGCGATCCGGGCACGCAACTCGGTGGCGGTGATCTCGTTCATAGTATGTCCCCTCGGAGTGTCGATCTTTCCGTCAGGAGTATCCCCCTGCGATCTGACACCGCAGAAGGCCTCGTAGTCAATGAGCCCGGTGATCGTGGGCTCGGTTCCGCACACAGGGCAGGTCGGATTCTTGACGACCGGCAGCTCGCTCCCCCTCCCCGTCCAGACGTTGAGCAGCACCATGCGACCGATGAGCGGCTGGGCTCCCCCAACAATGAGCTTGAGCGCCTCAGCGGCCTGAATGGTCCCGACGATTCCCGGCATGACACCCAGCACTCCGCCCTCGGCACATGAAGGAACCGCCCCCGGATCGGGCGGCATCGGGTGCACACAGCGGTAGCACGGGCCGTTCGGAGCGTCGAACACCGTCACCTGCCCGTGTGAGCGGAACACGGCTCCGTGCACAAGCGGAGTACCGAGCATGACGCAGGCATCGTTGAGCAGGTAGCGCGTCGGGAAGTTGTCGGTCCCGTCAATGACGACGTCCCACCCGGCGAGCAGCTCCATCGCGTTCGCGCTTGTCAGAGCCGTGTGGTGCGTGATGACCTTGACGTCGGGATTGAGGGCCTCCACGGCATGACGGGCCGATTCGGTCTTCGGCTGCCCCATTCCCGGCGTCGTGTGGATGACCTGGCGCTGCAGGTTGGAGACGTCCACAACGTCGTCATCGATGATGCCGAGGCACCCCACCCCGGCGGCTGCCAGGTAAAGAGCAGCCGGAGAACCGAGCGCGCCTGCGCCCACCAGCAGGACCCGAGCGGCGCGGATGCGCTGCTGCCCAGCGATGCTCACCTCGGGGACCAGCATGTTGCGGGAGTAGCGGCGCTTGTCCGCTGCGGACAGCGGCCGCAGGCGCTGCGAGTCGATGACTGATGCTTCTAGACCAGAGCGTTGCACGGGAAACTGTTCCCACGCCTTCCGTCAGTGGCGCAGCCCCCGGTAGCGGGTGATGAGGGCCCGGGTGGAGGCGTCCTGCGAGGCCAGGGCAGCATCGTCGCCCTGGACGGCGGGTGCGATCTGGAGCGCGAGCTTCTTGCCGAGCTCCACCCCCCACTGGTCGAAGGAGTCGATGCCCCACACGATGCCCTGGGTGAAGGTGATGTGCTCGTACAGCGCGATGAGCTGGCCCACCACCGCGGGCGTCAGGGCCGGGGCCAGGATCGACGTCGTCGGCCTGTTACCGGCGAAGACGCGCGCCGGGACGATCTCCTCGGGCGTGCCCTCGGCACGCACCTCATCGGCGGTCTTGCCGAAGGCGAGCGCAGCGGTCTGGGCCAGGTAGTTGGACAGGAACAGCTCGTGAACATCCACTCCCCCGTCCTTGGTGGGGTGAGCGGGGTTGGCCACGGCGATGAAGTCGGCGGGGATGAGCTGGGTGCCCTGGTGGATGAGCTGGTAGAAGGCGTGCTGGCCGTTGGTGCCCGGCTCGCCCCAGAAGACCTCGCCCGTCTCGGTGGTCACCGGGCTGCCGTCCCAGCGCACCGACTTGCCGTTGGACTCCATGGTGAGCTGCTGGAGATAAGCGGCGAAGCGGTGCAGGTACTGGGCGTAGGGCAGGATGGCGTGGGAGCCGGCCTTGAAGAAGTTGACGTACCAGACGTTGAGCAGGCCCATGAGCATGGGGACGTTCTCGGCCGGGGCCTTGGTGGCGAAGTGCTCGTCAACGGTGTGGAAGCCGGAGAGGAAGTCGGCGAAGTTCTCCGGGCCGATGGCCACGGCCAGAACCGTGCCGACGGCGGAGTCCACCGAGTAGCGCCCGCCCACCCAGTTCCAGAAGCCGAAGGCGTTCTCGGGATCGATGCCGAACTCGGCCACCTTGTCCAGGGCCGTGGAGACGGCCACGAAGTGCTTGGCGATGGCGCCGTTGGTGGGCAGTCCCCGCTGCTCCAGCGCACCCAGGAACCAGTCCCGGGCCATGCGTGCGTTGGTGAGCGTCTCCAGGGTGGTGAAGGTCTTGGAGGCGATGATGAACAGGGTGGTTTCGGGGTCGAGCCCGGCAACCTTCTCGGCGCAGTCGGCGGGATCGATGTTGGAGATGAAACGGCACTCCAGGCCCTCCTGGACGTAGGGCTTGAGTGCTTCGTAGACCATGACCGGCCCCAGGTCGGATCCGCCGATGCCGATGTTGACGACCGTCTTGATGGGCTTGCCGGTGATGCCGGTCCACTGACCCGAGCGCACGCGCCGGGCGAAGGCGTAGATCTTCTCCAGGACCTCGTGGACGTCGGCGACGACATCCTGCCCGTCAACGCTCAGGGAGTCCCCCGCCGCGCGGCGCAGGGCGGTGTGGAGGACGGCGCGGTCCTCGGTGATGTTGATGTGCTCCCCGGCGTACATGGCGTCGCGGCGGCCTGGGACATCGACTTCGCGCGCCAGTTGGGCGAGGGCGTCGCGGACGTCGTCGGTCAGGAGGTTCTTGGACAGGTCGACGTAGAGGTCCCCCAGCTCGTAGGAGAACCGCTCGGCGCGCTCGGGATCGTCGGCGAACCAGGCGCGCAGGTCCGGAGTCATGGAGTCGTGGAGCTCGATCAGGCGCTTCCAGGCGGGCGTCGTGGTGGGGTCAACCGGATTCAGCATGGCTACAGTCTATGGGTGTCGCAGCCATGCGCCACTCTCCGGCGCCAACCGTTCTCAGGATTGCGGGGTCCTCATAATGGCTCCTGAAGCACCGACAAGAATTCATGCGGTTCTCACCTCTGCCGATGCCGTGCGCGCCGCCCTGGTCGAGCTGTCCGACGAGTCCAAGGCGGCACAGGTCGCCCGCTACCTGCGCGCCGTTCCCGGCGGCTACGGAGAGGGCGACCGCTTCCGCGGCGTGCCCGTCCCGCAGGTTCGCGCCATTGCGAAGCGCGCAGTTCTCGACGACGACGAGCTGGAGCGTCTGGTGGCCGGCCCCTGGCACGAGGAGCGGATGGCCGCGCTGTGCGTCGCCGTCGCTCAGGCCAAGCGAATCAGCCGTCTGCTGGGCTCGAAACGGGCGCAGCGAGATCCCGATTCGCAGGCTGTCCAGGAGGCACTGGCCAGGCGCGAGGAGCTGGGGCGGCGGTATCTGGACTGGGTCGGCCGGGACCTGGTCAACAACTGGGACCTGGTGGACACCTCGGCCGAGCACCTCGTGGGGGCCTGGCTCCTCGTTCCTCTCGCGGGAGCGCAAGGGCTGCCCTCCCGAATCACCGATCTCATCGCGAGCAGCAACGTGTGGGAGCGGCGCGTAGCGGTCATGTCCACCTTCGCCAGCACCCGAGCCGGCACCGACTGGCCGACCTACGCCGCCGCCCGGCAACTGCTCGATGATCCTCACGATCTCATCCACAAGGCGGTCGGCTGGATGCTGCGGGAGGCGGGGAAGCGCGTCGATGAGGCCTCGCTCATCGCCTTCCTCGACCAGTACGCCGCGCGCATGCCGCGAACGATGCTGCGCTACGCGATTGAGAGGTTCTCCCCCGAGGTCCGAGCCCACTACCGGTCACTGAGGGTCTGACGTTCGCTGATGGTCTGCTGCCGGTATAGGCTCGGTGAGAGGCCCAGGACTTGTCGGAAGTCGGCGGTCAGGGGGGCGTGGTCCGCGTAGTCGAGCTCGGCGGCCACATGCGCAACGGTGAGAGACGGATCCTCCCGGAGCCGTTGCGCCGCTTCCTGGAGCCGGTAGCGTCCGATCACGGCCAGTTGGGGGCAGACCGATGTAGTTCTCGGAGAACCGCTGTAGGCTCCGACCGGAGATGCCAAGGCGCTCGGCGAGCTGTTGAACGCGCAGAATGCCTCTGCCGGAGGCGACGACGTCCTCCATCTTGTTGGCCATGAGCGCCATCGCTTGTGTCGGCCCGGTCGTCAGGCCAGGATGGGGAAGAGCCTGGCCGTGGTGGATGAGATATGACCGACGTCGGGGGAAGGGTGCGGAGGAGCCGATCTCGAAGACCATGGAGCGCAATTGAGTCAGCGGTTCCACGTCGGCGCCGAGGAGCATCTCGGCGAACATCGCAACGCGATCGATGACGGACGGGATCGCCGCGCCGTTGTGGAGCACTCAGCGCCGTTTGCGCTTCTCCCGCACACGCACTCCGATCTGAACGGGCGTGCCGACGAAACCGAACTCCTCGCGCAGGCGCCGCTCGATGAAGCGGCGATATCCGGCATCCAGGAAACCGGTTGAGAACACGACGATGCGTGGCGGTGCCGTCTGCGCCTGGGTGGCGAAGAGGATGCGGGGCTGCTTGCCGCCGCGCAGCGGGTGCGGCGTCGCGGATTGCAGCTCACCGAGAAAGGCGTTGAGCCGACCGGTCGGGATGCGGGTGGTCCAGCCCTCAAGGGCGGTGTCCAGGGCACGCACAAGCCGGTTGGTGTGCCAGCCGGTGCGCGCCGCCAGGTTGATGTGCGGCGCCCAGGCCACATGCGCCAAGTCGTGCTCGGTCTCCCAGGCCAGCATCTTCTGGCGCTCCTCGTCGACCAGGTCCCACTTGTTGTTGACCAGCACGAGGGCCCGTCCGGCATCCACCGCCTGCTGGATGACACGCACATCCTGTTCGGTGATCGGCTCGGAGGCATCCAGGAGAATGACGGCCACCTCGGCCTTCTCAATGGCGCCCTGGGTACGCAGGACTGCGTAGTAATCGGCGCCGCGGGCCTGTTTCACACGACGGCGAATGCCGGCGGTGTCTACGAAGACCCATCTGCGCCCGTCGAGTTCGAGGACCTCATCGACCGGGTCGCGGGTCGTACCGGCGACCTCGTTGACCACCACCCGAGCAGCCCTGGCGATGGAGTTCAGCAGAGAAGACTTCCCGACGTTCGGTCGGCCCACCAGGGCGATGCGGTGCAGGTCGTCATCGCGAACCGGCCCGGCGACGGCGGACACCTCGGGAAGAATCGCCATAGCGGCGTCCAGGACATCGCCGCTGCCGCGCCCGTGCAGCGCGGAAACCGGGTAGGGCTCGCCGAGCCCCAAGTTCCACAGGGCGGCCGCATCACCCTCCTGAGCCGGCGAGTCCACCTTGTTGGCGGCCAGCACGACGGGCTTGCCCGACTTGCGCAGCATCTGCACGATGCGCGCATCGGTCTCGGTGATGCCGACCTGAGCATCGACGACGAGCATGACGGCGTCGGACATGTTGACAGCGATCTCGGCCTGGGCGGCGACGGCGGCATCCAGACCGGCGACGTCCACCTCCCAACCGCCGGTGTCCACGATGGTGAAGCGCCGGCCGGCCCATTCCGCCGGATAGGAGACGCGGTCGCGAGTCACGCCCGGCGTGTCCTGAACCACGGCTGCGCGACGCCCCAGGACCCGGTTGACGAGGGTGGACTTGCCGACATTCGGTCGGCCTATGACCGCGAGAACAGGCAGGCCTGCTTCCAGGCCGGAGTCTGTCGCAGGGATGTCCTGGCCGTCCAGTAGAGCGAGATCCTCCTCCTCGAGCTCGTAGTCGGCCAACCCCTCACGCAGGGCCTCGGCCCGCAAGAGGTCTTGGCGATCGCGCTCAGCGGCCTGATCGAGCTCGCTCTCGATAAGAGCGATGACATGCTCGACCGTCTCGGGAAGATCCATGTCGGAGGTGTCCACGAGGGTCACGCCCTCCGGAGCCGTGAGGAACTGGGAGACTGCGGAATCGTCCTGATCCCGACGAACCACCTGATCGCGCAGGGCAGCGGCGTCGATGTGCTTGCCGGCGGCCTCCAAATCGGCGGCACGACGGGCGAGGCGAGCCTCCTCGCTGGCGGTGATGAGCAGGCGCACGTCTGCGTCGGGTGCGATGACGGTGGTGATGTCCCGGCCCTCGGCCACGACTCCGGCACCCGCGGAGAAGGCGCGATGCAGCCCGGCAGCCTCACTATGGATGATCTCGCGCTGGAGGCGGGCCAGCTCGGCGCGGACATCGAGGTTGGTGGCCACCTTGGAGACGATGGCGGCGATATGAGGATCGCGGATGGCGCTGGCGATGTCTTCACTGCCGCAGACAACACCCGGCGCCTCGGGATTGACCCCCATCGTCAAAGGCATGCTCTCGACCGCGCGCGTCACGGCCTCCGAGTCTTCAAGATCGACGCCCTCGTGCTCGCACCACCAGGCCGCTGCCCGGTACATGGCGCCGGTGTCGAGATAGGCCAAACCGAGTCTGGAGGCGACTTGCTTGGAAACGGTCGACTTGCCTGATCCGCTCGGCCCGTCGATCGCGACAACGATTCCCATGTGCTTTCCTCCAGACCTCGGTGAACCCGTCCAAGGGTCCCATACGCAACACGTGTCCTTGACACACTGCGTTCATGAGATCGCGCACGACTGACAGGCCGCTCACAATAAAGATCCTTCAAGAATGGGATCGAAAAGAGACGCTGGAAAACCGGAGCGGAGTCCTAGCCGATAACTACCCGCCAGCCTTGTGCACCCAGCGCCTCCTGAAGCCCCTGGGCCGCTGCGGGAAGTACGGAGAGCATGGCAAGTCCTGCACGCTGACCGGGGGAATGCTCCAAGGAGAAGTCCTCGATATTCACGCCGGCGGCGCCCACGTCGGAGAAGAGCCTTCCGAGCTCGCCGGCGGAGTCCGGCACGAGGACCTGGACCTCGGCGTAGCGGCGCGGCGCGCCACCGTGCTTGCCGGGAATGCGGGCCCGCCCGGTATTACCGCGACTCATGACGTCGGTGATGGCGCCCACCGCTCCCGGAATGATGGCATCTGCGCCCTCGGGGAACGAGCGCTCAGAAGGGGTACTCGGGAGCAATGCGGGAGCGATACCCTCGATGAGGAGGTCGAGATCGGTGCGTACAGCCCGCAGCAGCTCTGCCACCGGCTCGGCATTGCCGACGATGATCGCCGACCACAAACGCGGGTCGGAGGCGGCGATACGGGTGGTGTCGCGCAGTCCTTGACCGGCGAGAGCCAGGGCGGACTCGGGCAGCTCCTCTAAACGAGCAGCCAGCAGGGAGCTGAGGAGCTGGGGAACATGCGAAACGGCCGCTACCGCGGCATCGTGCTCGGCGGCGGTCATGAGCACCGGAGTGGCACCCACGTCAACGGCGAGATTTCGGATCCGAAGCACCGAGTCCGGGTCTGCCCACTCCCCCACGATCACCCAGGGGCGGCCCACGAACAGGTCGGAGTCTGCAGCGACCGCCCCGGAGCGTTCGCGCCCGGCCATGGGGTGGGAGCCGACATAACGACGGGCGCTGTCGCCCCCATGAGCCCGCACCTCCGCGGCGACGCTGTCCTTGACGGATGCGACATCGGTGACGACAGCGCCGGGATGAGCATCCAGTTCGCGTAGAACAACGCCGGCGGTGACATCGGGGGGTGTCGCCACCACCACGATGCGCGGTTCGGCGTCGCCACTGGTGCGCACTCGCCCGGCTCCCATATCGCGGGCCAGGGCCAGCGACGTGGGCGAGGTGTCCGCCAGTTGCACCTCGATGCGGGCGGCGCTCAGAGCCAGGGCGAGCGAGGTACCCAGTAGACCGGTGCCCACGATGAGCACCGGCCCTCGAGTCGAAAGGGCGGGTGCGACCGGCATGTTCACCGGCATGTTCATAGGCCGACCTCGTTCTGCAGAGCCGCGACCTCGTCACCGGTGAGCCGCCGCATCTGGCCGGGGCGCAGGGAGCCGAGTGTCAATGGCCCGAGCCTGGTGCGGGCCAGCCTCGACACCGGGTGCCCGACTGCCGCCAGCATGCGGCGCACAATGTGATTCCTACCGGAGTGCAGCGTGATCTCAACGATTGATCCCGCTGGTCCGGAGTCCTTGATGATGACCCGATCTGCTCGGGCATTCCCATCATCCAGCTCGATACCGCGCTTGAGCTTGCGCGGGACCCAATGCTCCGCCTGTCCTTCGACGATGGCGACGTAGGTCTTGGCGATCTTGTAGCGAGGGTGAATGAGGCGATGCGCAAGCTCGCCGTCATTGGACAGCAGCAGCAGTCCCTCAGTCTGGGTGTCCAGGCGCCCCACGTGCACGAGCCTAACGGATTCGGGATGCTCGAGCTCGTCAGCGTGCTCGGCCACCCACCGGGCTCCCAGTTCGGCAACAGTGGGACGGCTCTCCGGATCCTCCATGGTGGTCACCACACCGGCCGGTTTGTGCAACATGACAGTGACGACATCGGGATCGGTCAACACGCGGGCATTGTCGACCCGGATCTCCTGCGTCGCAGGATCGACCCGTACTCCGGCCTCGGTGACGATCACGCCATCCACACTGACCCGTCCCGAAGAGATGAGCACTTCGCATGCGCGCCGGGAGGCGACTCCGGCATGGGCCAGGACCTTCTGGAGGCGCTCACCGCCGACCACGTGCGGATCATCGCTTCCGCCGCGAGCGGCGCGGCGCCGAGCGGCGAGACGTTCAGCCTCCTCTTGCTCGCTCAGGGCCTCAGCGTCGAAAGCGGTCAACTCGGCGGGGGCGGCGGCATCCTCGTCCAGCTCTTCGAGGTCATCCTCGTCGTAGAACTCCTGGCCGGTCAGGTCGACTACGTCGCCGCTCATTGATGGTTCCTCTCGCTCATCTCGTTCTCAATGTCGTCCAGGACCGCGGTGTCGGGCAGGTACGGGGCCAGAGGCGGCAGGTCCTCCAAAGAGTTCAGACCCAGGTACTCCAGGAACTCCGCGGTCGTGCGATACAGGATCGCGCCATTGGGCTCGGTGCCGGTCTCCTCGATGAGCCCGCGTGCGTGCAGGGTGCGCACGACGCCGTCTACGTTGACGCCCCGGATCGCTGCGACGCGCCCACGAGTCACGGGCTGGCGATAAGCGATGACGGCAAGGGTTTCCAGAGCCGCCTGTGATAAACGGGCCGTGGCGCCGCCAATGACGAAGCGCTCGACGATGTCTGAGAATTCCGGTGCTGAGGCGAGTCGCCATCCTCCGGCGACACGGCGCAGTATGAAGCCGCGAGGACGACCCTGTCCCTCATGCCCGGCGTACTCCGCGGCCAAGGATTCCAGGAGCTTTTCAGTGGCATTCTCATCCAGCCCGAGTGATTCCGACAGGGACGCCGCAGTAATGGGTTCGTCGGCGACGACGAGAACCGCCTCGGCGGCGGACCGCAGTCGGTCGCTGGGCACCGCATTCAGCTCTCCCTGCCGGGCGGCCGGGATCTGGCTCATCCGAACTCCTCCTCGATATCCGGGCTCATGATGCCCGCCAGGTCGTCGTAACCGCTGCACCACGCCACCGTGATCTCCCCCATCGGCTCGTTCTGATCGAGGTTCACACTGCCCTGACGGTGCAGGATGAGCAGGGCCAGGAAGCGGGCGACGACGACGGCCGCACGCTCAGCATCGGCGATGAGGCGACTGAAGGTCGCTGTGCCGTGTCTCCGCAAGCGCAATGCGATCAGATTCAGCTGCTCGCCCACAGGCACCCGCTCATGAAGGTGAACAGTTTGGACACCGGGATCTGCCGGTCGGGTGAACGCCCGTACTGCCAACTGAGCGAGATCGGTGGCGTCGATGGTCGCCACGAGCTGGGGCAGCAGCGAGCTGAACTCAGCGGGCAGACCAACAACACGGGGGTGGCTGCGCGAGGCCGTGGAGGCCATATCGGATAGCCATTGCGCAGCCTGCTTGTAAGCCCGGTACTGCAGGAGCCTGGCGAACAGAAGATCTCGGGCCTCAAGGAGCTCAAGATCCTCGTCCTCGTCATCCGGATCGTGCGGCAGAAGCCGTTGGGCCTTGAGCGCCAGGAGAGTAGAGGCCACGACGAGGAATTCGCTGGCTCGGCCCAGATCCCAGTCGGCGCGCATGTGAGCGATGAACTCGTCTGTGACCTCGGCCAAGGCCAACTCGGTCACATCCAGCCGTCTGCGCGCGATGAGCGCGAGAAGCAGGTCGAAGGGACCCTCGAACTGGGGCAGACTCACGGAGAATCCGGGAACCCGAGCTGTTGCGCCCGCCTCCGTGCCAGCAGCTCCGCTGCTGGTCATTCCGAGAGGAGTCGTGGTCTCGGCGGAATCCGCCTCAGGCGACATTGCCGCGGGCGATGACCTCCCGGGCGAGCCGGCGATAGGCCTCGGCACCGGGATGGGACGGGGCATAGCTCGTGATCGGCTCACTGGCCACAGTGGCGTCGGGGAACTTGATGGTCCGCCGAATCTGCGTGTCGTAGAGCTGATCCCCGAAGGCATCCTCAAGGCGATCGAGGACCTCTCGGGCGTGCAGAGTCCGGTGATCGACCATGGTGGCCAGGATTCCATCGATCTGCAGCCGGGGATTGAGACGATCACGGACCCGGTCCACGGTCTCCACCAGGAGAGCAACGCCGCGCAAGGCGAAGAACTCGGTCTCCAGCGGGATGATGACGCCGTGGGAGGCGGTCAGAGCGTTGATGGTCAGCAAGCCCAAGGAGGGCTGGCAATCAACCAGGATGGCGTCGTAGTCGTCCAGGACCGGGCGGATCACCCGAGTCAGGGCCTGCTCGCGAGCGACCTCGTTGACGAGCTGAACCTCGGCGGCGGACAGGTCGATGTTGGCCGGGACGATATCGAGCCCCTCGGCAGTGGTCGGGTAGATGACGGACCGCACGTCAGGACTGGCGGAGACCAGCAAGTTGTAGATGGTCGAATCCAGCTCATGGGCGTTGACGCCCAAGCCCGCGCTGGCAGCGCCCTGCGGATCGAAGTCGACGATGAGGACCCGGCGCCCGCACTCGGCCAGAGCCGCCCCGAGATTGATGGTGGTGGTCGTCTTGCCGACCCCGCCCTTCTGATTGCACATGGAGATGACGCGTGCGGGGCCATGTGACTCCAGTGGCGCGGGTACAGGGAAGACCTTCTCCTCGGGCTCATCCGTGGAGGAGTGCTGGTCGATCATGCCGGACTGGTTGGACTCACTCACATTGGCAGCCTAGCCGATAACCGCTCGTAGTCCGCGGCGGGCGTGTCTATAGCCAGGCCGTGTCTGCATTTCGGGACTCCGGAGAACTGTCTGCTCATCAACCTCAGCCATGGGCGCGCGGATGGCTGGTGGCGTAGACCTCCCGGAGGTGGTCGACGGTGACCTTCGTGTAGATCTGAGTGGTTGTCACCGAGGCGTGGCCGAGCATCTCCTGGACCACGCGGACATCGGCGCCTCCGGCGAGCAGATGAGTGGCGAAGGAGTGACGCAGAGTGTGGGGCGAGATGTGCCGCCCTTCCATCTTTCCTGTCTCTTCAGCTCCTCCACCGGTCAGACCGGCGCGCTCGGCGGCATGCTGAAGAACGCCCCAGGCGGATTGACGAGACAGCGGACGCCCCAGAGTGTTGAGAAAAACCTGCGGCACTCCCCTGCCTCGAGCGGCCAGCTCAGGTCTGCTCCGAACCAGATACGCCTCCAGGGCGTCCCAGGCGTACTGGCCCATGGGAACGACTCGCTCCTTGCGCCCTTTGCCGAGCAGGCGCAGACACCCCGTGCTCGAGTCGAGATCATCCACCACCAGGCCGACAGCTTCCGAGATCCGCGCACCCGTGGCGTACAGGACCTCCAGGAGCGCTCGATCCCGCATGCTGACCGGATCGTCCCCGGCCGAGGCGGCTTCGAGCAGACGGCTGACCTCGTCGATGCTCAGAGCCTTGGGCAATCGCCGCCCCACTTGCGGAGGGCGCACCTGTGTCGCCGGGTCGGTTTCGGTCACGCCCTCATCCAGAAGGAAGCGGTGCAGACCGCGTACGGCAGTGACGGTGCGTGCCGCGGAGGAAGCGGCCAGGGGCCGTCCGCCATCTGATCCGGTCCGCAGCGCCTCGAGAAAAGCCATGACGTCCGCCTCTTGCACATCGGCGAGTACGGTGGCGCTGCGCCCGCGCAGGAAGTCGGCATAGCGACTCAGATCCCGCTCATAGGCGGCCAGGGTATTCGGGCTCAGACCGCGCTCGATGCGCAGGTGCGCCAGATACCCGCGCAGGGAACGCTGGAGGGCGTCCTCACGCGGGCCTGCTTCAGTTCCGGTGCTCGCAGCGGAGGTCGTGGTCGTGTTCCGAAGGCGGTTATGCGAACCGTGTGACGAGCCCAAGGCCCACGATCGTGACAGTCCACAGCAGAGCGACGCCGACCGTGATGCGGTTGAGGTTGCGCTCGGCAACGCCAGAGGAGCCGGCGGACGAGGAGATCCCTCCGCCGAACATGTCGGATAAACCGCCTCCCTTGCCCTTGTGCAGCAGGATCGACATGATCAGGAAGAAGCTCGACAGTACGAGGAGTACCTGGAGAACTATTCTCAGCACAGTCACGCTGTGGTTTTCCCTTCGTTATCGCGCCTCCGTGAGCCGGCGGGCGCTCTTGCGGGGCAGTGTCTGTCGTGTCTGCCCGATCCGTGCCGGACTCTACCCGATCCATACCGGATCCATAATGTCGGGCTCGTCCGCCTCGAGTTGCGAGGCGGACGAGCCCGGGCAGCCGCCCATTGGCCTGTTCTATCGGACGACCTTCAACGTCGTGGGCTTCTCAGGCGTAGAAGTTCGACATGGCGGCGAAGGAGTCCGCCTTGAGCGAGGCGCCTCCCACGAGAGCGCCGTCAACATCCGGCTGAGCCATGAGCTCCTTGATGTTGCCGGGCTTGGCGCTTCCGCCGTAAAGGATGCGCGTGGCGTCGGCGGTCGCATCGCCGTAGTCGGTGCGCAGGGCCTCGCGAATGGCGTTGCAGACCTCCTGCGCGTCATCTGCGGTGGCGGTCTCGCCGGTGCCGATGGCCCAGATCGGCTCGTAGGCGATGACGATCTGGGCGACGTCTTCAGGGCTCCAGCCCTTCAGAGCGGCGCGGATCTGGTCGAGGACGAACGTCACGTGGGTGCCGGCCTTGCGGATCTCCAGGGCCTCCCCGCAGCACAGGATCGGAGTCATGCCTGCGTCCAGTACCTTGCGCGCCTTGGCGCCCACGAGCTCATCCGACTCGCCGTGGTACTCACGGCGCTCGGAGTGACCCATCACCGCGTATGTACAGCCGAGCTTGGTGAGCATCGCCGTGGAAACCTCACCGGTGTAGGCGCCATTGTCGTGCACCGAGACGTCCTGGGCGCCGTACTTGATCTCGAGCCCATCGGCATCGACGATCGTCTGAACCGTGCGGAGATCGGTGAAGGGCGGGATGACCAGAACCTCGCACTTGTTGTAGTCGTGGTCGTCGTCCTTCAGAGCCATGGACAGGCCCTGGATCAGGTGGTTGGCCTCGAGGTGGTCGAGGTTCATCTTCCAGTTGCCCGCCATCAGCGGAATGCGATTCGTCATAATGATCAGCCTTCCAGAACAGCGATACCGGGCAGGGTCTTGCCCTCGAGAAGCTCGAGGGAGGCGCCGCCACCGGTGGAGATGTGGGAGAAGGTCGCCTCGTCGAAGCCGAGCGTGCGCACGGCCGCGGCGGAGTCGCCGCCGCCGATCACGGAGAAGGCGTCGGACTCGGAGATCGCCTTGGCCACGGCCTTGGTGCCCTCGGCGAATGCCGGGAACTCGAAGACGCCCATGGGGCCGTTCCAGACCACCGTCTTGGAGGTGGTGATGGCGTCGGCGAAGAGCTTGCGAGTCTCGGGGCCGATGTCCAGGCCCATCTGGTCCGCGGGCAGCGAGTCGGAGGGGAAGACGGTGGCCGGGGCGTCGGCGGCGAAGGTCGGGGCCACGACGGTGTCCACGGGCAGCAGGAGCTCGACGCCGTTGGCCTTGGCGGTCTCCAGGTAGCCCTTGACGGTGTCGATCTGGTCCTTCTCCAGCAGAGAGGTGCCCACCTCGTAGCCCTGGGCGGCCAGGAAGGTGTAGGCCATGCCGCCGCCGATCAGCAGGCGGTCGGCCTTGCCCAGGAGGTTCGAGATGACGCCGAGCTTGTCGGAGACCTTGGAGCCGCCCAGCACCACGGTGTAGGGGCGCTCGGGGTTGTTGACGGCGCGGCCCAGGGACTCGATCTCCTTGAGCACCAGGAGGCCCGCCGCCGAGGGCAGGAGCTTGGCGACGTCGTAGACGGAGGCCTGCTTGCGGTGGACGACGCCGAATCCGTCGGAGACGAAGACGTCGGCCAGGGCGGCGAGCTGCGCGGCGAAGGCCTCGCGCTCGGCGTCGTCCTTGGAGGTCTCGGCGGCGTTGAAGCGCACGTTCTCCAGCAGGACGATCTCACCGTCGCCCACGGCGGCGACGGCCGCCTTGGCGGACTCGCCCACGGTGTCCTCGGCAAGAGTCACCTTGGCGCCAGTGACCTCGGCGAGGCGCTTGGCGACGGGCGCGAGGGAGTAGTCGGGGTTGACCTGGCCCTTGGGGCGGCCGAGGTGGGCGGTGATGATGACCTTGGCGCCGGCGTCAAGAAGGGTCTTGAGGGTCGGCAGAGCGGCCTGGATGCGGCCGTCGTCGGTGATGTTCTTGTCGGCGTCGAGTGGGACGTTGAAGTCGGAGCGGACCAGGACTTTCTTGCCCTTGAGGTCGCCCAGGGACTCGATGGTCTACATGAAACCTCTCATCGGTGGTGGT
>ERZ773049.969-NODE-969-length-16902-cov-39.102630_pt1 | contig 16902 bp, 15 predicted proteins | sample MGYA00580633_ERZ773049 | MGnify/ENA primary metagenome ERZ773049 (study PRJEB29015, sample SAMEA2737991) | human oral metagenome | biome: human oral; feature: human-associated habitat; material: dental | place: China | collected 2066 ... | reverse complement strand
GGCCGCGGGATTCGCCAGACCCGCGTCGATGAGGACGTCGAGGCTGCCCGGTTCCCAGACGAGGTCGGGGTTGGCCACCACGACCCAGTCCTCCTGAAGGTCGGCGGCCGCCAGGTTGGCGCCGGCCCCGTAGCCGAGGTTGGTCCCGTCGCCGACGACGCGGGCCCCGTGGCGCTGGGCGGCGGCGGTGACGACGTCGTGTTCGGTCCCGTTGTCCGCGATGACGACGGTGAGCCTGCGCGCCGTGGCCGCGGCCAGGGAGGCCAGAAAACGATCGAGCTCCTCACCGGGATTGAAGGCCACTGTGACGACTCGCACGCTCTGCTTATCAGGGGCGGTAGGGAGTGGCGCATCCACGGAGGCCGGACTTAACGGACCTCCCGATTGGCCGATTCCACCAACCGTGCAGCCAGCCTCCCTCCCCTCGACCCGGGCGTCCGACTGAGGAGCGGAGGGCTCCCCTATCGTATTCGGAGAGCCGAGGGACGCGCTCGAAGCGCTGATGGGCGTGGGTTCCACAACATTGGTCACGGAGAGAGCCTAGCGCCGTGACCCACGTGAGAGGCCTCACTCCTCTCAGGCGAATCTCATGCACCAGGTGTAGGGAGACCCATATGGATCTTCCCAATGATTCCCTATCATCGCTTCCGTGCCTCAGCTCAGTAAGCCGCGCGCGCGGCACTCCTCCAAAGAACTCGGACGCCGCCTGGCCCGCCGGCTAGGGCTCAGCGTCCTGGCGGTGTTGCTCTTCGTCGTCTCCGGCGCGGGCTTCGCATGGCACAACATCCAGTCGCGGATCACCTCTTTCAAGATCGACAAGCTCCTCACCGAGGAGGAGCGACCCGGTACCAAGCCGCCGGACAGCTATGACGGCCGCGCCGTCAATCTTCTGGTGCTGGGCACCGACTCCCGCTCCGGCGACAACAACGTGGATGGTTCCGAAGGCAGTGACGAGGTCTCCGTGGCACGCTCCGACACGGCGCTGATCATGCACATATCAGCCGACCGCAAGCGCGTCGACGCCGTCTCCATCCCCCGCGACACGCTGGTGGACATCCCTGAGTGCAAGAGCCTTGACGGCGAGACCGCCGGCGCTGAGGAGGACGGCCAGTTCAACTCCGCCTTCGCCAACGGAGCCGGCACCGGCAATGACAAGAAGGCCGTCGCATCCGGAGCCGCCTGCACCCTTAAGACCGTGGAGAAGATGACGGACATCCGCATCGACGACTTCGTCGTCGTCGACTTCAACGGACTGTCCAAGGTGGTCGACTCCTTGGGAGGAGTGCACGTACAGGTGGACGAGGCGATCGATGATCCCGACTACACCGGCATGAAGCTCGACGAGGGCTGCCAGAAGCTGGACGGACAGACCGCCCTGCAGTACGCCCGTGTCCGCCACGGCGTCGGCGACGGCTCGGACATCTCCCGTATCTCCCGTCAGCAGAAGCTCATGAACGCCATGGCGTCCAAGGCACTGTCCAGCAACCTGCTCACCCAGTCCGGCTTCCTGACCAGCACCCTGGAGACCCTCACTACCTCGGAGCACATCGGCCAGATCGGCAACCTGTCGGGCCTGGCCTACTCCGTCCAGGGCGTGGGCATGGACAAGATCAACTTCATCACCATGCCGAACGAGCAGGCAGCCGACGAGAACCGCGTCGTTCCCAGCGAGAACGCCAAGAAGGTCTGGAAGGCGATCAAGGAGGATAAGCCCATTCCGGCAGAGGCCGCGGCACCGGCGGCGACGGATGCGGGCGCCACCGCGGGCGACCAGGCCGCCTCGGAGGAAGGGCCCACCGAGTCCTCGGAGGCCGACGCGGCTACGACGCAGGCCCCGCAGACACAGGCCCCGCAGACGGGCACCTCCTCTCAGCAGCCCACCGCGAAACCAAGCGCCCAGACGTGCCCCGCCTGAGGCAGGATCGTAGGCGTGACTCCGACAGACGACTCATTCCCGCCCTCGATCACCCCCGGATCCGGTCGGGGAAGGCCTCCACGTCGGCAGCGTCCCATCGACGCGGTCAACCAGCGCAGCCGCGAACACAGAGAGGCACCCTCTAGCGAGGCCGGCACCGACCCCGCCGGTGGCGCACCGCGCCGCCCGTCTCCGCCGGTGTCCGGGCCGTCGTCGGACCCAGCCCGCCAGCCGCAGCGCCACTCGATCCTGGAGCATCGGGACAGCACCGCGAACACCTCATCACGGTCTGACCAAAGGTCCGCGTCCCAGTCGGCTCAGGCGGCTTCTCAGCAGCCTCCCTCCGTTCAGCCGCGCCAGGCGGGCGCGTCCCGAAACGGCAGTCACGCTCGGGCCGGGTCGAGCGCGGTGCCCCTGGAACCAGGGGCCGACGGGCGGAGCGCCACGGCCGAGCCCGAGCACACCCGGGCGATGCCCGCTCAACGCGGTGCCTATCCTGTAGGCGTTCAGGACCTTCAGTCCCAGGATGAGCCGGTTCCGGGCAGGCCAATGCCCGAGCCCGAGCCACCCCGCAAGCCGAAACGCCCCCGGCCGCGCTGGCGCCGGATCCTGCGCTGGACGATCATCGTCATTGTCGTCGTCCTGGCGCTCATCGCCGCCCGAGTCGCCTGGCTATGGAATGACGTCTCCTCCCAGCTCCACCGCATCGATGCCCTGTCCGGGGCGACGGACACGCCGGGCGAGACCTGGCTCATCGTCGGGTCGGACGCGCGCGGCGGCGTCATCCAGGACGACACCGAAGGAGCCCGCGCCGACTCCGTCATGCTGCTGCACCAGGCGGCCAACGGGCAGACGAGCCTGACCTCCCTGCCGCGCGATACCTTCGTAGACATCCCCGAGTACGGGGAGAACAAGATCAACGCGGCCTACTCCTTCGGCGGCCCCAAGCTGCTGGTCCAGACCGTCGAGAAGCTCTCCGGCCTGACGGTGGACCACTACGTGGAGGTCGGCATGACTGGTGTGTCGCAGATGGTCGACGCCGTCGGCGGGGTCGATGTCTGCCTGGACTACGACGTCGCCGACGAGGACTCGGGACTGGTCTGGGACACCTCCCAGGGCCAGTGTCAGACGGTGGACGGGACGAAGGCGCTGGCCTACTCCCGGATGCGCAAGTCGGACCCGACCGGCGACGTCGGCCGTGGCCTGCGCCAGCGCGCCGTGATTTCCGCGGTGGTGTCCAAGGCGGCCTCGCCGACGACAGCCATCTCCTTCTCCCGCCAGGACGCGCTGGTCGACGCCGGCACGAACGCCCTCACTGTGGATGAGAGCGCCGGCACCATGAGCATCGCGAAAATGGTACTGGCCTTCCGCTCGGCCTCCGGCGGCGGTCTAACCGGCGCCCCGCCCATCGAGGACACGGCTTACAGCCCCGACGACGCCGACATCGGCGAGACGGTGCTGCTGCAGGACACGACCGCTCCCGACTTCTTCTCCAAGCTGCGCGACGGAAAGCTGACAGCAGCCGACTTCAACCAGTCCTGACGAATACATCGAATGCAAAGATGTGCGGGCCGGTTCCCCCCTTCCCGGGGGAACCGGCCCGCACACAGTGGTTTCGGGACCGCTCAGCCGAAGTGGGGCCGGTTGGGGTCCGCCTGCCAGGAGGTGTAGGAGGAGGCGACGATGTCATCCAGGTCGTGCTCGGCCTTCCAGCCCAGAACCTCACCGATGCGGGTGGCGTTGCCGATGAGCTGGGGCGGGTCTCCGGCGCGGCGGGCGAGCTCCTCCGGCTCCAGGTCCAGGCCTGTGGAGGCGATGACCTTGGAGACGACCTCGCGCACCGAAGCGCCCTGGCCGGTGCCGACGTTGAAGACGTGCTCGGCCATGTCCTGGCCGCTGGCCAGATAGTCCAAGGCGGCGATGTGGGCCACCGCCAAGTCCTTGACGTGGATGTAGTCGCGCACACAGGTGCCGTCGGGGGTCGGGTAGTCGGTACCGAAGATCTTGGGGGTCTCGCCCTTGGAGAGGCGGTCGAGGACCATGGGGATGAGGTTGAGGGTGGCCATGTCTCCCAGGTCGTCCCAGCCTGCGCCGGCGACATTGAAGTAGCGCAGTCCTGCCCAGCGCAGCCCCCAGGCCTTCTCTGCGTCGGCCATCATCCACTCGCCGATGAGCTTGGTCTCGCCGTAGGGGTTGATGGGGCGGCAGTCGATGTCCTCGGGCACGACCTCCACCGGGGGCATGCCGTAGACAGCCGCCGAGGAGGAGAAGATCATCTGGTTGACGTCGGCTTTCTCCATGGCCAGCAGCATGTTCGCCAGGCCGCCCACGTTCTGCTGGTAGTACCAGGCGGGGCGCTCGACCGACTCGCCCACCTGCTTGCGGGCCGCGAAGTGGATGATGGCGGTGACGCCGCACGAGTCCATGACCTCGGCGAGGGTCTCCGGGGCCTGGCCGCTGGCGACGTCGAGCTCGACGAGGGCGGCACCCTTGACTCGCTCCGGCGTCCCGTAAGACAGGTCATCGACGACGACGACCTCCTCCCCGCGCTCGAGGAGAAGTCGGACCACATGCGCGCCGATGTAGCCGGCGCCTCCAGCAACGAGAATGCTCATGCCCTCAGTCTACACACACTCGCCCAGAAACGAACAGAAACGAACGTGAGATCAACGTGTCAGTGACTTCCTCGTCTAGGCCCCGCATCCCCGTATGCCCGTGTACACTGGAACCACAACACCCTCCAGGCTTCTTGCTCACCAGAGCACGCCCAAATCGGGGGGTTTTGCAACCCAAGAGCCTTGGAACGAAAGAGGCTCTACCCTGTTCTCGTCTCTCTTCAGTCGATCTTGTTCACCATCAGCCCGCACTCAACGTGGGCTCTGAGACTGCACAGTCTTTTAGGGAAGTACCAGCGCATCCCACTGAATGCCCTGGGAATGAAAGCCAACTGGGACGCCGACGGGTTCTGGCAAGAAGCTTTCGAGGCCGGCTCGTGACATGGTCAACGACCTTCGCACACTTCGCGCGGTCGGTTGATCATCAATCCTGTAGCCGCTCGCGCAGGGCGGCGCCCTTAGCGTGGGCGACCTCGCCCAGGTCCTTCTGGAAGGCCCGCATGGCGGCGCCCAGGCGGTCGGCCTCCTGCCCCTGGCCGGACGCGAGGATGCGCACCACCAGCAGCCCGGCGTTGCGGGCCCCGCCGATGGAGACAGTGGCCACTGGGACCCCGGCCGGCATCTGGACGATGGACAAAAGGGAGTCCATGCCGTCGAGGTACTTCAGCGGCACCGGCACCCCGATGACCGGCAGCTCGGTGACGGCCGCCAGCATCCCGGGCAGGTGGGCCGCTCCCCCGGCACCGGCGATGATGACTTTCAGTCCCCGCCCGGCGGCGGCGCGGCCGTAGTCGATCATCTCGGTAGGCATGCGGTGGGCGGAGACGACGTCGGCCTCGTAGGCCACACCGAATTCGTCGAGGACTTCGGCGGCCGCCCCCATAACCGGCCAGTCCGAGTCCGAGCCCATGACGATGCCGACCACCGGCCGCCCCCTGCTCGCCTTCGTTCCGCTGACTTCACTCATATGCTGACTCCCTGTCTCTGTGCACTGTTCTCTGTGCGCCGTGTGCTGCGAGCCGTGGCGCGGTGTTCCCAGCTCAGGCGTCCCCACGCAGGATGGCGACGGCCCCGCGCGCCTGCTCGACGACGTCGGCGACCTCCTGGTCCGGACCGACCGTCATGGTGACGTGCCCGAGCTTGCGCCCCGGGCGCCACTGCTTGCCGTAGAGGTGGATTCGGGCGTCGGGCTGGAGGGCCATGGCCCGGGCCAGGGCGTCGGCCCCCGGCTCGTGCTGGCCGCCGATGAGGTTGACCATGACGGTAGTGGGCGCCGTTGCATCGGTGGCTCCCAGCGGCAGGTCGAGAACCGCGCGAAGATGCTGTGCGAACTGGCTGGTGACGGCCCCGTCCTGGGTCCAGTGACCGGAGTTGTGGGGCCGCATCGCCAGCTCGTTGACGTACAGGCGCGTGGGTTCCCCGAAGGTCTCGACGGCGAAGAGCTCGACGGCGAGCACCCCGGTGACCCCGGCGCTCTCTGCCACCGCCCGACCGATGAGCTCGGCCTCCTCAACGGCGGCCGAGTCGAGACCGGGTGCCGGGGCGAGAACCTCGGCGCACATACCGTCCTCCTGAACCGTCTGGGCCACCGGCCACACGGCCACCTTCCCGCTGGGGCTGCGAGCCAGCAGAACCGCCAGTTCGCGGGTGAAGGGGATCGCCTGCTCCACCAGAAGACTGGTCACCGCGGCCCCGCCGAGGCTGCCTCCCCCACCGGCCCCCTGGCCGTCGCTCTGACCGGCGCGGGCAAGGGCCACCGAGGCGATCCACTCGGCCGCCTCCCCCTCGCGCAGGGACTCGGCGCTGCGTACCAGCAGGACGCCATGGCCGTCGTAGCCGCCGCGCGGCGTCTTGAGCACCACGGGCCAGCCGTGCTCACCGGCGAAGGTCTCCACGGCCTCAGTCATCTGCTCGGCGGTCTCCTGCTGAGGTCCGCCGACCTCGGCCCAAGCGGGCTGCGGAAGCCCAGCCTCGCCCATGGCCCGGCGCATGGCCAGTTTGTCGCGGGCGAGCATCAGGGCCTGCGGGGTGGGCTGGACGCTGATGCCCTCGGACTGGAGACGCTCCAGGAGAGCCGAGTCCTGATGCTCGTGCTCGAAGGTGAGGACCGCGGCCGGCTCCCCTCCGAGCCCCTGAGTACCGTCCCCGGCGACGACGGCGCGCACGGCCGCCTCGTCGTCGGCCGCACCGACAGGCGCATCCGGAGTCACCTGGCCGGTGGAGCCGTCAGCGGCCTCTATCAGTGCCCTCAGGTGAATGCCCAGGGCGCTGGCCTCCTCCTGCATCATGCGGGCCAACTGCCCGCCCCCGATCACGGCAACAATGGGTGCGCTCACACCCCAAGGCTACCCGCCCACGGCGAGACCACACCGCAGGCGGACCGTCAGACCGTAGGGTGGGGGCCGTGACGCCACCCGCCGCAGACTCCTCCACCATCCAGCAGGTACCGCAGACCTCGCACGGCCCACTGTCCGGCCTGCCCCGCCCCCTCCAGGTCCTATCCGTTTGGGCGGCGGCGAGCATCCTGACCTTCCTCATCCTGCGCCTGGGCGCCCAAGACACACCGGCCACTCCCTGGGGCGGGGCCGCACCGTCCTGGGAGGAACACATGCGCTTCTGGGACGCCGGCTGGTACAACCGGATCATCGAGGAGGGATACCCCGCCCGGCTGCCCGTCAGTGCCGACGGACGGGTCACGCAAAACACCTGGGCCTTCATGCCACTGCTGAGCGGCCTGGCCTCCCTACTGGCTTGGACCGGATGGTCCTTCTACACGCGCGCCGCGATCGTATCGATCCTGGCCTCGGCAGGCGCGGCGGTCGTGATGGACCACTGGCTGTCACCGGTGACGGGGCGACAGACCTCCTTGTGGGCAGTGGCCCTAGTGTGGTCCTCGCCGTGCGCCGCTGTCCTCCAGGTCCCCTACGCCGAGTCCCTGGGATTGGGACTGGTGGGGCTGACGCTGTGGCAGGCGAGCCGTGGGCGGGCGCTCGCGGCGATCCCCTTCGCGGTGGCCGCCTGCTTCGCCCGGCCCGTCGGCGTTCCACTGGGGGCGGCACTGGGGCTGTGGTGGGCATGGGAGGTGGCCTGCGCCAGGGGCTGGCTCCCACCGGCCCGGTTCCCCAAACTCCTGCCGGAGCACGCGCCCCAGAGCCCGAGCGGGCGCTGGCGCCTCCTGACCCTGGCGCTGATCACCTGCGCGGCTGCCCTGGCCTGGCCGGCTATCGCCTGGATGACCACGGGCCGCCAGGACGCCTACACGGCCACCGAGACCTCCTGGCGCGGCAATAGCCTGATCCCCTTCACACCATGGCTGACCCGGATGGGCGACTGGGTGGGCCCCCACCTGGGGCCGATCCTGCTCGTCGTCGTCCTGGTGGCCGTGGCTCTGCTGTTGAGCGCCCCCGGCCTCCATGCCCTGGGGCCCGCCGTCTGGTTCTGGTGCCTGGGCTACCTCCTCTACTTGCTGGCCTTCTTCGATCCGACGACGTCGGTGCTGCGCCTGCTGCTGCCCCTGGCCCCGGCGGGCTGGGCGCTGGCCGCCGCGGCCGGAACCACCCGACGGCGACTGGCGTTGCTGGCGGTCTGCGGCGTCGGCCAGCTGGTGTGGGTCTCCTGGGTGTGGGACTTCGGCAGCGTCAGCGTTCACTGGGTTCCGTGACCGGTTTCAGCTTGCGTGACGTGACTGAGACCGACATAGGATGCCGATCATGACGCGCTCCCCCAGCATTTCCTTGACGCAGCGGCTCATCGCCCTCATCAAGGAGTTCATGCAGTTCGGCATGGTGGGCGCTGCGGCCTACGTGATCGATGCCAGCCTGTTCAACCTGTTCCAGCACGGCCCCACAGGCTTCCTCGCCGGGCACCCGAACTCCGCCCAGCTCCTGGCCTCCTCGACCGCGACTATCTTCTCCTGGCTGGCGAACCGCTACTGGACCTACCGGGGCCGCACCCGGAGGAACGTCGCCCGTGAGGCCACCCTGTTCGCCCTGGCCAACCTGGGCGGAATCGTCATCTCCCAGTTCTGCTTGCTCTTCACCCACCATGTGCTGGGACTGACCTCACCTTTGGCGGACAATATCGCAGCCTACGTCGTCGGTTTCGGACTGGGGACCGCCTTCCGGTTCGTCTTCTACCACTACATCGTTTTCACCGGTCATAAGGACCGCGACGACGACGCCGACGGCATCGGTCGTCCTGGCGGCAGTACCGGCACCGGCGGTGACGACCCTGCCGGTGACGACATCGAGTCCCGACTCCCGGCCGCAGTCCGTCCCTGAAACACGGGGGCGAGTGGGCGCGCCGAGGCGCATCGGCAGCGGAGTGCCCGATTCCACAGTCCGGAGGGGACCACTCTCACGGCACGGTTGCCGGAAGGCCGCTTAGCCTTGCACGGTGACTGCCCTGACCGTCTTGGCCCCGGCACTGAACCTGCCCGCCTCCCACGCCCCGATGCTCGGCCCCGAATGGCTCGACGCCGCCAACCTCATCACAACGATCGTCAAATGGTTCGGCCCCTGGGCCATCGTCGGCGTTATGCTCGTCATCTTCGCCGAAACCGGCCTGCTCATCGGCTTCTTCCTGCCGGGCGACTCCCTGCTCTTCACCCTGGGGATGTTCGTGGGCACCGGAGCCGTCGGCGTGCACATCTGGGTGGCGGCACCCCTCGTGTTTCTGGCCGCCATCGCCGGCAACCAGACCGGCTACCTCATTGGCCGCAAGGTGGGACCCGCGATCTTCAACAAGCCCGACTCGCGCCTGTTCAAGCAGGAGTATGTGGACCGAACCTCGGCCTTTTTCGAGCGCCACGGCGGCAAGGCCGTCACCCTCGCCCAGTTCGTGCCGATCGTGCGCACCTTCACGCCCGTCATCGCCGGCGTGGGCAAGATGCACTACCGCCACTTCATCACCTTCAACGTCCTGGGCGCCGCCTTCTGGGCATTCGGCATCACCTGGCTGGGCTACTTCCTGGGTTCCTTCCAGTGGATCCGGGAGAACATCGACGCCATGATCCTGGTGATCGTCTTCATCTCGGTCGCGCCGATGCTCGCTTCCGCCATCTCGAAGTTCATCAGGTCCCGTCGTCAGAAGTCCTGACGCACCCCACTCCTCCCGCCCCCTCCACCGCGGACGCGCCTTAGGCCGCGACTGTCCCGCAAGGCCAGTCTTCGAGGCCTTATGGCGCGTCCGCGCATTGCGCGAGCGGTCAGAACCGACGGCGTCGGCCCACGGAGACCAGCGCCCCTTGCGGCAGGACGTTGTTGGGGTCCAGGGACTTGGGGACGGCGTTGAGCAGGATGGAGAAGACGGCCGGACTGCGCTGGGACAACTCGATGCGGCCACCGTCAGCCTCGACGAGGTCCTTGGCCAGTGCCAGGCCCACGCCGGTGGAACCGTAGCCGGAGACGTGCCGCTCGAAAACATGCGGGGCGATGTCCTCCGCCACGCCCTCGCCCTCGTCGGCGATATCGATGAAGACGGCGTGACCGCCGTTGGCGCTGCGCACGCTCACCGAGGTCGTCCCGGCCCCGTAACGCAGGGAGTTCTCGACGACGGTAGCCAGCACCTGGGCCAGGGAGCCGGGTGTGGCCAGGACCGGGTGGCTGATCTCGTCGCGGAAGGTGATGGTGCGCCCGGCCTGCTCGAAGGCAGGCTCCCACTCCTCGCGCTGCTGAGCGAAGATATCCTTAAGGTGAAGGGCCTCGGTCGTTCCGCCACCGGTCCGGCGTGAGACCTTGAGCAGGTCCTCGACGACGCCGGTGAGCCGCTCGACCTGCTCCAGGCAGGCGTGGGCCTCGGCTCTCACCTCATCCTCACTGGCGAGCAGCCCGATCTCCTCCAGACGCAGGGACAGGCTGGTCAATGGCGTGCGCAGCTGGTGCGAGGCATCGGAGGCGAACTGGCGCTCGGCGGCAATCCGCCCGGCCACGCGCTCGGCCGAGCGTACGAGCTCGGCCTGGACCAGGTCGATCTCCTCGATCCCCGAGGAGCGCAGCCGCGGGCGGACCTGACCGCTGCCGAGCTGCTCGGCCTCGGCGGCCAGGTAGATGAGGGGTGCAGAGATGCGCCTGGCCGCCCGGGAGGCCACGACGGAGGCCGCCGTGAGCGCGGTTCCGGTGAGCACCAGGACCGTAAGGATAACCGTGCCGATGATGGTGACCCGGTTCTCGCCCCCGGCGGTGCGCAGCGCGCTGGCGATCCAGGCGCCCCCTAGTGGCAGTCCCAGCAGGAGGATGGCCACTGACACCGCTGCCATCGTCATCGTCATGGCGTAGCGGCGCATGGCTGTCCTCCTTCAGACACGATCAGGTGTCCGGGGCGGCTCCCTTGTTCGGCGGCATCCGGGATTCCGCCCCGGTCAATGGCTCATCAGCGGCTCAGCCGACGGCCAGGTGGTAGCCGTCCTCCTGGGCCAGCAGAAGCGCGGGCCGCTCCTCGTCGTCGCCGAGCTTGCGGCGCAGCCAGGTGGCGTGCATCTGAAGGGTCTGGGGGCTCCCGGTGGGATCCTCGCCCCAGACCTCCTTGAGGATGTCCTCCCCGGAGGCGACGTCTCCCCCGGCGCGCACCAGGACGCGCAGCAGCTCGAACTCGCGAGTCGTCAGCTGCAGCTCCCGTGAGCCGACGAAGGCCCTGTGGGCGGCGACGTCGACCCGAATCTCCCCAAAGCTCAACTCGTCCTCCGTGGCCTCACCCGAGGCGCGACGCACCTGCGCCCGCACCCTGGCCAGCAGCTCGGCCAAACGGAACGGCTTGGTGACATAGTCGTCGGCTCCGGCATCCAGGCCGACGACGAGGTCGGAGTCCTCGCTGCGTGCGGTGAGCATGAGGATCGGGATGGTCAGGCCCTGAGCGCGCACCTGACGGGCCACGTCCAGACCGTCGATATCTGGCAGGCCGAGGTCCAGGACGATGATGTCGGCGGCCGAAACCTCCTCGAGGGCACCTTTACCGGTGCCGTGAGTGAGAACCTCATAGCCCTCGCGCCCGAAGGCGCGGGCAAGGGGCTCGGAGATGGCAGGGTCGTCTTCGACGAGCAGAACAGTTGTCACATCCGCGATGTTAGGCGACGATGCACCCGCCCGCCATCGTCCCAGGGGCGGAGAAGATACCGGGACGTGACCAGCACCAAGGCGGCGAACCTGCCGCTCCTCGACGAGCAGAACGGGTTTCTCAGGAGATACAGCGGCAAACCGCGATCCGAGCGTGACCCCTCAACAGATGGGCGATCACTGGATAACGAGATGATAACGGAGGCTTCGGGACACTCGGCTCGTCTCAGGACCGGGTCGGCGAGATCCTTTCCAGAGACCAGGGGATGATCTGCCCGAGCCCCTTGGCCACAACCTCATGGCACTGCCCCACCCGGTACCTACCGGCCTGCGGCGAATGGAGAATGGCCATAGCGGTCGCCTCGTCCAGGCGGATACCGCCGGGCTCGGCCGTGTCCACGAGCCGTGACGCCAGATTGACGGTGGGCCCGAACACATCCCCGGAGCGGGAGATGACCCGCCCCTCGACGAGGCTGGCCCGGACCCGGATGGCGTCGGGCCCCTTCTGGAGCTCGTCGACCAGGGCGGTGACGACGTCGGCGGCGATCAGCAGGTCGTCGGAGATGTACATCACGGCATCGCCGATCGTCTTGACCACACGCGCACCCCGCGAGGTGATGACGTCGCGGGCCGTGTTCTCGAAGCCCTCGAGCATGTGGGTCAGGGCCGCCTTGCTCATACCCTGGGCCCGCTGAGTGAAGGAGACGATGTCGACGAATCCCAGAGATCGGATGAGCGGATAGAGGTCGGGGCCGGTGTCCTCGCGCCCCCGGGCGGAGACTTCCGCATCGGTACGTCCCAGGATGGAGGCCATATGACGGCGCCATACATAGGTCAGTTGCCGGGACAGGAGGTCCACCAGGCCGTCGATACGATCCAGGGCGACCAGCCGCGCCGAGGTGTCATCCAGGTCGAGACGCTCACCGAGATCGGTGACGAAGGTCTCCAACTCCCACAGGACCAGACGATCCATCGTGTAGGACTGGGCCCTCAGAAGCTCGAGCACACTGGCCGAGGCCAGTGCGGAGTCGCAGGTCTCACCGAGCAGCGTCGCAGTATCCCGCAGCGCATCAACATCCTGCTGAGTGAAGTGGACCGCATCCGGCTCAACATCGGCGAACCCCATGGCCCGCCAGAACTTCCGCGCCATCTCCAAGCTGGTTCCGGCCCGCTGGGCCACCTCGCTCAAGGTGAGGCTGGGGACCTCCCCCAGCAGCAGGTGCTCATGCCCCGCCAGGGTGTCCCGCCCCTTGGGGTCGACCCCGACGGCGGCCCTGTCCTTCACACGTCGGGAACCCCCGTGAGCCTCCTGCTGGGCGCCTCCCCGAACCTCCTGCGGGTCCGGCGTGCGCCCCTTGCTCGCTTGGCTGTCTAATATCACCCAGCCAGAGTAGCGCAGATCACACGAGGATGCTCACCGAGAGATTCATTGCCCGGGACAGCACGTGTCCACGACCCATCGGGGTCATTCCTCGACGCGCACCAGGGTCACGTCACCGGCGCGGACCTCGATATCACCGCCCTGGTCGCGCAGCACCAGGGCTGGGGTGACGTCGACGGCTAGCCCGTCGAGCTCGCCTCCGGGCGCCTGGACGCTGACCCGCTGCCCCAGGGTGGTCAGGGCTGCGCGCAACTCGCCCCCGAGGACTCCCTCCCCGGCGTCGACATCGCCGTCCACCGCCTCCCACTGCTCCAGGCGCCTGACCAGCTGATGGCCGATCACCTCGAGAATGGCCTCTGCGGCATCGGCGTCCGCATCAAACGCACCGAGTGTGCGCAAGGAGCCCGCCCATGCCACCGGCAGGTCATCGGCCTCCTGAGCGATGTTGACGCCGATGCCGAGGACGACCACGGGCGCCTGATCGCGGGAGGCGGGAACCTCCTCGGGTGCCGATCGCCGAGCGGCAGGGACCTCGGAGGGCTCCTGGGTGATGAGCTCGCTGAGAACTCCGGCGATCTTGCGGAATCCGGCCCAGCCGGGTATGGCGTCAACGGTTGACGGATCCTTAGGCTCGGCAACGACATCGTTGGGCCACTTGGTGCCCAGCCGCCACTCGAGCTCCTCGACGAAGGGCGCAAGGGCGTCTCGGACCGCCAACCCGGCCAACAGCGGCAGCCAGGCCAGTCGCTCGGCCGGAACGAGGGGACGCAGGACCACGGAGACCAGGAGCGCGCCGTCGTCCGGAGTGATCCAAGAATGGCCGGATCGCCCCCTGCCGGCGGTCTGGCGCAGTGCGCGCAGGGCGGACAGGTGCGGCCAGGAACTCGCTTCGGGCCCCGTCAAGGCATCGCGCAGATCATCCTGGGTGGAACCGGTGACGGGGACGGTGACAAGACGCTCGAAAGGGCTGTTACCTGAACTCATGAAACGAGCCTAATCGCCGAAACCGTATAGGGTGACAACGTGATTCTCCTGGCTTCACGATCCTCCGGCCGCTTGTCCACCCTGAGGGCCGCCGGTGTCGAGCCGCTGGTGCGAGCCTCCTCGGTCGATGAGGAAGCCGTGCTCCACGAGCTGGCTAATCGACGCCGGGCGACGGGTCTGCCCGCTCCGAGCGCCGCCGAGCAGGTGCAGGCCCTGGCCCGGGCGAAGGCACTCGACGTAGCGGCAGACATCGACCCGCAGGAGGCCGAGGTGGTCGTGGGCTGCGACTCCATGCTGGAGATCGACGGCCGGGTCGTCGGCAAGCCCACCGATGCTAAGGACGCCCGCGAGCGCTGGCGAGTGATGAGCGGGAGCACCGGCACCCTGTACACGGGGCACTTCCTGGTACGCACCACCGATGAGGCCATCGCCGAGGGGGTCAGCTCGGCCACTGTCCACTTCGGCTCTCCCTCTCGGGCCGAGATCGAGGCATACATCGCCAGCGGCGAACCGCTGTGGTGCGCGGGCGCCTTCACCATCGATGGCCTGGGGGGCGCCTTCATCGAGGGGATCGACGGCGATCCGCACGGGGTCGTCGGTATCTCCCTGCCGCTGCTGCGCCGACTCCTGGCCGATCTGGGAGTGCGCTGGACAGACCTGTGGGCGCCGCCGGCCGGTCGAGAAACCGACTGACGACGCCCACCGGATCGCAGGACAGTCAGTGAGGAGCGTCAGGACGCCGAGGAAGTCGACGACGCTGAGGGCGCAGCGGAGTCCGGAGCCTGCGCGATGACCTTCATGAGCTCGGCCATGGCAACCTGCTGCTCACGGCTGAGACGGTCGATGACATGGCGGCGCACGCCGTCGAGGTGCACCGGCGCGGCCTCGCGCAGGAAGTCGACCCCGGCCCGGGTCAGCATGCAGTTGACGCCGCGGCGGTCCGAGTCGCAGGACGCGCGCTCGACGTATCCCACGTTCTCCAGGCGTCGAACGGTGTGGGTCAGGCGGGAGCGGGAGTGGGAGACGTGCTCGGCGAGGGTCGACATGCGCAGAGTCTGATCGGGCGCCTCGGACAGGCGCACCAGGATCTCGTACTCGTGCATAGAGATGCCGCAGCCCGCTTCGAGCTCGCGGTTGAGGCGGGCGGTGACGGAAGTGGATGCCGCCAGGAAGGAGCGCCAGGCATCCATCTCGATCTCATCGAGTCGATGGAAGCCCTCCTGCTCCAAGAACTCTTCCTGACCGCAGGTGTCGGGTGACATCTGGCCGAGCCCGGCACGGCCTGCAGCCCCGGCAAACTCCTGACTGTAGGTGGCTTCGACAGCCTCCTGGTCGCTCTGAGTCCACTTCATCTCGACGTCCTCGGTGTAGGCCGTCGGCTTCACCATCGTCCGTTCTGCGGTAATCACCTTATCGACTCCTCTCAGCACCGACCCGGGTGGGTCGAGAACCCTTTAGCGCTCACTTGTCATCTGCCTTTGGCTTTCACACAAGTGCAACTCCACTTCTTTTTTATCACACCCGGTCAGACCAGCAGCACTTCAGCACAGTCGCTCAGAACATCCAACAACCATGAGAACACCATCCACAACACTGATCTTTGCCTGAAACGACGCGGATCGAGACGCGCTCCTTCCTCTTCGGAAAGGAATTCGAACACTGTCTTCATGTCACCCTGACATTCATCAGATTGACATTGGAATTACCTACCTTTGTCACGTCATCATCCCCACTGACCGATGATCGAAGGAGGTTAACAATTCGTCTCCACCTTCTCACCTCGTTGCCACCAAGGCAACAGTGAATCGCCGTCAGAATTTCCTCCAGCAGGTAATCATTTTTCCCTCACTGGGCGATAGGGCATCGATCAGCGCCTGCGGACACCCCCGTATCCAGCGCCGGGAGGGCTCCGTCACCGGCGCCGCAGGATGAGGCGCCCGCCCTGGGCGATGTCACCGCTACCGGGATCGACAACGAGCGTCGTCCACGCCTCTCCTCCATCCAGACAGTGCGCAGGTACATCGGCAGCACCAATGAATCTCAGGCGAATCTGCTGGTGGGGCGAAGGTCGGGCAACCGCGAGGCTGAGCGCACCAAGCAGGAGGCCGTGCGCCACGACGTCGCCGGGACCGGCTTCCAGGCCGAACTCGGCAGCCCTGCCGGGCAGGAGATGGATCGCGTTGCGGTCCCCGCTCGCCTCCGCCCAGGCGACGACGTCGTCATAGGCGAGCCGGTAGATCCCGCCATCGGATGGCGGATCAAATCCGGCTCTAGACTCCGTGATTTTCCTCGGTTTCCTCGCCGCCGGTTGATCGGCCGGGCCGCGGCGGGCGAGCTCGTGGGTGACCCTCCAGCGCCGTCCGACACCCTGTACTTCAGCGGTCACCCGGATGAGCTCCCAGCCCGTGCGGACGGTCCGCTGGACCGACAGCCCCTCAGGGCACCGGGAGCTCCCCGGAGCCCCGTCACCCGCACCGCTCGGACTCATGAGACAGCGACGGTGCAGCAGACCATCCCAGGCGGCGGTCCCGCCCTGGGCCCGCAGACGTCCCTGGAACCGCTGCATGACCAGGACAGGAGGAAGCGACAGTGCGGCGCCCCTCAGTGCAAGACGGCGGAGCTGCCTCTGAGACAGCCCGGACGATCCCGTCTCGAGAACCCCGGCGAGGACCGCTGCGAGCCGCTCGACGTCGTTGTCCCAGGGGCTGAGGCCGTTCACGTCACCGATGCTAGGCGGCATCCGCCTCAGAGACGACGATGCCCCGCCGACATCATGTCGACGGGGCTTGATCTGAGGCCGCAGGTGACCGCGACCAGAGCCGGAACGCGCTGCTCAGCGGGTCTCGCGGTGCTCGGTGTGCTTACCGCAGCGAGCGCAGAACTTGGAGATGCTAAGACGGTCGGGGGTGTTGCGACGGTTCTTCTTGGTGATGTAGTTGCGCTCCTTGCACTCCGAGC
>ERZ773049.967-NODE-967-length-16927-cov-6.406946_pt1 | contig 16927 bp, 19 predicted proteins | sample MGYA00580633_ERZ773049 | MGnify/ENA primary metagenome ERZ773049 (study PRJEB29015, sample SAMEA2737991) | human oral metagenome | biome: human oral; feature: human-associated habitat; material: dental | place: China | collected 2066 ... | reverse complement strand
CACGTTCACGCCGATAACCCTACGCGGGCATCCTTCATGAGTCTCGTCGATTGCACCGCACCACGGCTTGCGCTATTCTACGGCTTGCGCTATTCTTACGAGCAGGGTTTACCTCTGCGGTTTCTCAGAATGGCCGTCAATGGCGACATGACAAGAGGAGCACTTCATGGCTTTACAACGATTTCACGTTGTCACCGGGCCGATAGTTGAAAGCGTGCTTTCACGCAATCGCCATGAGACCATCGATTGGATCCGAGAAGCTTATCTCCTTCACCATGACGGCAGAACTGTCGTCCCGGAGAGCGTATTCCTTCGACTCCCGGACTCTGCCGGGTCGCGGATCATCGGCCTTCCCGCCTACCGGATGGACAGCAACGCCGCTGCTGGGATCAAGTGGGTCTCAAGCTTCCCGTCCAATCTCAGCGCCGGCCTCCCACGCGCGAGCGCACTCATGGTCCTCAACGATCCGGAGACCGGATACCCCCTGTGCTGCCTGGAGGCCTCGCGGATCAATGCAGCGCGAACGGCGGCCTCAGCCGCGCTGGCCGCGCAGGAGCTCGGCTACTCCACCCAAGCGGCCGGCGGCCCCGTGATCGGAGTGGTCGGCGCGGGGGTCATCGCCCGGAGTATCTGCGAGGCCCTCACCCTGGCATCGATCGACCCGAGCTCCTTCCTCGTGCACGACCTCGATCATGCCTCCGCCGAGGCGCTGTGCGCCTTCCTGGGAGAGGGCCTGGGGCTCCCGGCACGGCCCTCCGCCGACCTGGACGAGGCGATCAACGCCGATATCGTGGTGCTGGCGACCACGGCGGGCGAGCCGTACATCAACCGAAGGTTCCGCCCGGGCCAGCTCGTCCTCAACATCTCGCTGCGAGACATCGGCCCGGACTCCATCCTCGCGGCCAGCAACATCGTGGACGACGTCGATCACTGCCTCCGGGAGAGGACCTCACCCCATCTCACCGAGCAGGCGGCGGGGAACCGGAACTTCATCACGGGGACCCTCGCCCAGGTACTCCGAGGCGAGATCGCGGTGCCGCACGACCGTCCCATCGTCTTCTCGCCCTTCGGCTTAGGAATCCTCGACCTCGTAGTCGCGACGAGGATCTTCGCCCAGGCCCTCGAGGCGGGGGAAGCCATTGAGATCCCGGACTTCTACGCGGGGGCCGGGCACCGGAAGGAGATGACCGCGTGACACACATCATCGAGGTGAGGGACCTCGTCAAGGAATACAGCGGGACACCGGTCGTGGACGGCGTGTCCTTCGACGTTGAGCGCGGCTCACTGTTCGCGTTCCTCGGTCCCAATGGAGCGGGGAAGTCCACGACGATCTCCATGCTCACCACGCTCCTGAGGCCCACGGCCGGCACCGTGTCCTACATCCATTCGGATGGCGGGACGATGGACGTGGTAAGGAACAGGACGGATGTCAAGGACCGCTTGGGAGTCGTCTTCCAGGATTCTCTGCTCGACAGGGAACTGAGCGTGCGGACCAACCTCCTGGCGCGGGCACGCTTCTACGGGAGCGGCCGCTCGAATCTCGAGCGCCTCCAGGAGGTCCTCCAACTGACGGAGATCCTCGATCGCACCTACGGGACTCTCAGCGGCGGGCAGAGGCGCCGCGTGGACATCGCCCGCGCGCTCCTGGGGGACCCGGAAGTGCTCTTCCTCGATGAGCCTACGACGGGGCTCGATCCCCAGTCGCGCAACCTCGTGTGGAGCACCCTGCGGAAACTGCGCGGCGAGCTCGGCATCACGGTCTTCCTCACCACGCACTACATGGAGGAGGCCGATCCCGCTGACCAAGTCGTCCTCATCGACCACGGGCACATCATCGCCCAGGGCACGCCGAGCGCGCTGCGCCGTGACTACTCCAGGCATGTGCTCTCCTTCCCCCGGGGCGAGGAGATCGTCAAGGCCCTCTCGGCCGCGGGGCTGCGCGCGACGGAGCGCGCGGAGCGGGTGCAGGCCCTGGTGGAGAATCCCCGCGACGCCGTCGACTTCATCGCCGCCCATCGCGGCATCATCGAGGACTTCGAGTTCGTGCAGGGGGATATGGATGATGTCTTCCTCGCGCTCACGGGCAAGGAACTAAGGGAGAACTGATGGCCACGACACACCGGGGATCTCGGCATTCCTCCACCATCGCCAAGATCATCACCCTGACAGGGCGCAACGTGCGCCTCTACTTCATCGATCGGACAAGCGTGTTCTTCTCCCTACTCGGGGCTGTCATCGCGATCCTCATCGTGATCCTGTTCATGAAGAACGAAATCGTGGACACGATGACCACCAGCTACCAGGGCCTTGTCACCCGGGAGAGCGCATCGCGCCTCATGGACACCTGGCTGGTGGCCAGTGCCTGCGTCATCGCCAGCGCGACAACAGGCCTTGGCGCCATGCGCCAGTACGCCAGCGACCGGGAGTCCCAGCGATGGCGGGACTTCCTCGTCTCCCCTATCAGCCCCTGGGCTCTCACCCTCGGCTACATCGCAGCGGCATTCCTCGTCTCGGCGATCATGACCACCCTCATCTACGCCCTCGGCGTCCTCTACTGCCTGACAGGGGGATCCGAGGTCTCCACCAGCCACATCCTCCAGACCTGGGGATGGCTGATGCTCTGCAGCGGGTCTTTCACCGCGTTCATGGGATTTCTCGTGTCTCTACTGCGCACTCTCGCCGCGTTCACCGCCGTCTCAACCGTTATCGGCGTCGTCTTCGGGTTCTTCTCCGAGACCTACGTCCACGTCGGGTCGCTCTCCTCCACCGTGGCGAGCGTTCTAGGCTCGCTCCCGTTCGCGCAGGCCAGCGCACTCGTGCGCCACAGCTTCACCGCTGACGAGATCACTAACCTCGATCCGCGCGTTCGCGAGGCGACTCTGGCCGACATGGGCATCGAGCTTGCCGTCGGCGGTCACGACATCACGCGCGCGTTGATCGTCCTCATCCTCGTCGCGATGCTCATGGTCTTCACCGCTCTCGCGGCCACGAGCATCTCCCGCGCTGTCCGCCGCAGCTGACCCCCAGCCAATCCGTCGATTCCACCGCAACCCATGGAGAGAATCATGAGTAACACGACCGACTCGACCCGTACCTTGAAGACCGCTGCGACCGCGTGCCGCTGGATCGGCCTAGCGATGCTGGCCGCCACGATCATCATGGCGATCGCCCATGTCACCTCCTTTATGCCCTACCTCCCTGTCATCGTGATCGCGCTTGGGGCGATCGTCGGCGATGTGTTGGTGCGCTCGCGGATACGGGCGGCTGAAGGCAAGCACTGACCGGATCGACGGAGTGGGGGCCCATCATGGGGGCGCGCGACAACGGCGGCAAGGCGGAGCCGCAGGCACGAGACGAGGCTCGAAGGTGGGCCCTCGTCGGTGCCTACGAGCGCGGCAACATGGGCGACATCCTTCTCCTGCGCGCCCCCAAGCTTCTCCTTACCCGCCCTGGCAGGGAGCTCATCCGCGCCGCTCCTTTCGCCCCGGCTCCTGGAGCTCTGGCCCCGGAGGGCGTCGTGCGCTGGTCCGATGAGCTGTCGGCCAGGTCTGCCGAGGTGATGTGGACCATCGGCGGGGCCGTCGGAGCGGTCTCCCCACAGCGTGCGGAGCATATCCGTAACTCCTCGTGCCTGTTGCGGCTACCAGTCGGCGCCGCCCAGAATGCGCGGTCAGCTGCTCGCGGACCTCCTCGGCGCGTATCCGGCCGAGCACACTCTCGCCTACATCCTCGTGCCGGACGCCTTCCACCACAGGGCGGGGACCGTGCGCGTCATGAACTCCGCGGATCTCACAACGCTAGGACTTCCCCCACCCCGATCCGCCCGCAGGATTCTGGAGGGTCTCAAGCGTATCCCCTTGCTCTCGGCCAGGGACTCGGACTCGCAAGCGCTGTGCCTGGAGCACGGGATCACGGCTGAGCTCGCACCGGATGTCGTCCGCACCCTGCTGGACAAGGTTGGCGACCTACCCGCCTCCCCGAACCCTCCCCGTGCTGATGCAAGTCTCGGACGCCTACCTCGCGCAGGTCGGTGCCGGCGCGATTCTCGATCCCCTGACCTCCTCAGGCGCAGTGGCTCGGAGGGGCGTGACGATCATGTGCACGGGCACTGCGTCCGGGAACGATTTCCTTCGATAAAGCCGAGGGACTCGCGGCGGGGCTCGCTGGACGCGGGATCGGGGCGACGGTTGCGCGGGAGCGCGCCCCCGAGGCGCTCCTGCGAGTGATCGCCGGATCGATGGCTGTCGTCGCCACGTCCCTGCACGCGCGGATTATCGCGTGCTCCCACGCAGTACCACGGGTGAGTCTTCCCGTGGCGAAGGTGACGAGCTACGCGCGGAGCTGGGATGCCGAGATGCCCTTCGACGTCGCCGCGCCCGATCTCGGCGAGGCGCTTGACTCCACTCTCGCCACTAGCACCGCCGTTCAGGAAGATCTGGCACGACATCTAGCGGACACCGCGGAGCGCCAGGGACTTACGCCCGCCCGGCGCGCGGAAGAGATGTCGCAGAATGGATGACTCATCCACCGCCTCCCCCGCGAGAGCCCTCTCACAGATCCATCCAACGAAGGAAAGGTCCAGCCCCATGAACGACAACCCTCCCGGGCCCGCGACTGACCGCTTCGCGTGGTTCCCTGGTCAAGGAGTGCAGCGCCGAGGAATGGGAATGAGGCTGCTCGCGAAGGATCCATACGTCGCTGATCTCTTCAAGCAGGCCTCCGAGGCACTCGGCTTCGATCTGCCCGCCCTCATCACCGACAGCACTGAGGAGAAACTCGCCCGCACCGAGAACGCGCAACCCGCGATCGTCGCCTCCAGCGCCGCGGGCTATCTCGCTTGGGCCCGGCAGTCGGATAAGGAGGACCTGCCCCAGTGGTTCGCGGGACATTCCATCGGCGCCCTTTCAGCCGCCATCGCCTGTGGTCTCCTCCCCTTCGGCCAGGGCGTGCGCCTGGCCCGTCGTCGAGGGGAGCTCATGGGCTCCACCCCAGGGCAGGGCGGCATGCTCGCAGTATCCGTCACGACGCCCGAGGCGCGGGAACGGGCGCTCGAGATCGCCAGCGCCCACAGATTGGAGGTGGCAGCGTTCAATGGGCCCCGCCAGATCGTCCTGTCAGGACCGGAGGACGGGCTGCGACAAGCGGTGGATACGATCGGCCGCCGCGGCACTCGTCTGAATGTCTCGCACGCCTTCCACTCACGGATGATGCAACCCGCTCAGGAGGCCTGGGACCAGGAGATCGCCGCAACAGCGCTGGATGAGTCGGTATTCGCAGCAGGTGTGCGCCCTTATTTCGGCTGCTGCTCCGCCATCTTCGCCGAGGACTGCGAGGGCGTCCGAGAGGACCTTCGCATGGCACTGACCAAACCCGTGCGCTGGGACGCCGTGATCCAGGAGGCTTCGCATTGCACGAGCGGCTACATCTTCGGCGATGGCCGGATCCTCGCGCGCATGTGGCGTGATCGACCGAGGCATCTACGCATCGCTGTCATTAACGACAGCCACGAGGAGGTCCTGTGAGCACCACACACCCATCAGTTGAGGATTCCCACCAGAGGGGAGTGCCCTCGTCCGGCGCGCTAATCGTCGGTGGATCACGCGGCATCGGCCGTGCGTGCGCCCTCAAGCTCGCCGAAGCCGGATACGACATCGTCATCTCGTACCGCAGTCGTGCCGATGACGCCACAGGCGTGATCGCCGATGTCGAGTACATGGGACGGCGCGGTCTCGCGGTGCGATCCGACATATCTGACGAGAAGCAGGTCCGCAGCCTCTTCCGAGAGTCTGTCGGATTCCTCGATATGCTCTCGAGTGTCATCATCAACGCCGGTGTCACCAAGGACGGGCTCATCGGGACGATGTCCTTCGAGTCATGGCACAAAGTCCTGCGGACCAACCTTGACGGAGCATTTCTGTGCTGTCGCGAGTCTGTCAAGCGCATGAGGAGGACCGGTGGCTCCATCGTGCTCATGAGTTCGATCTCCGGCTCGCATGCGAGCGCGGGGCAGACCAACTACTCCGCGAGCAAGGGCGGGATCAACGCGCTCACCCGCACACTCGCCAAGGAGGCCGCCAGCCTCGGAATACGCGTGAACGCCGTCGCACCGGGATTCACCGAGACCGAGATGGTCCGCCGCATGGACCCCAAGGCGCGCAGCGAGCTGACCTCGAAGATCCCAATGCAGCGCATGGCGACCCCCTTGGAGATCGCCAACACGGTGTGCTTCCTGGCGGGGAGCGAGGCGAGCTACATCACGGGCCAGGTCCTGACCCTCGACGGCGGACTCACCCTCTGACTTATCCAATCAACTCCAGTGCTTCGAAACCCCATAGAACGGAGAGAACCATGAACACCCAGGAGCTCCGAGAGATCGCTCAGGCCCGTACCGACCTCAATGCGCGGATCAAGGAGATGCTCGTCAACGAGTTGGATCTGCCCATCGAGCCTGGGCAGATCGATTCCGATCAGCCTCTGTTCGGGAGGGGACTGGAACTGGACTCCCTCGACACGCTCGAGATCGTCTCGGCGATCGAGGAGACCTTCGCCGTCTACCTCACCGATGACAACCAGCATATCTTCGGCTCGGTGAACAAGCTGGCTGACAAGATCGAAGCCCAGTCGTGAGTGCGGAGCCACAGCCCACGAGCGCGGCGGCCGTGGGCGCTGAGGAGAAGCCCCCGGAGGCCCTTCCCGCAGCTTTCCGCCGGATGCCGGTCGAGGCCTCGGATCTCATGAAGGTGCTGCCGCACCGTCATCCCTTCGTCTTCCTCGACCGGCTCATCGAGCTGGATCCGGGCAGGAGAGCGGTCGGGATCAAGAATGTCAGCGTCTCAGACCCAGTCTTCGCGGGGCACTTCCCCGGCGAGCCCATCTTCCCAGGGATCTTCCTCGTTGAGGTCGCGAGCCATGTGGCTGGTCTCGTCATGGTGGGCACGCCCAAGCATTCGCTGACGCGCGGATACATGGCCCGCATTAAGTCGTTCAAGTTCATCCGCCTGGTACGGCCAGGCGATCAACTGCGCATCGAGGCGCGGCTCAAAACGCTCGTGGGCGCGCTCGGCGACTTCGTCGTCAGCATCACGGTCAACAAGACCGAGGTCGCCTCGGGTCAGATCGCGGTCATGTTCTCCACCGAGGAGGCAGTCCCGTGACGATCCTGTACCACCCATTTAATTCCGAGAAGGATTCGGAGGCGGTCGCCCGCTTCTTCACCCGCCTGGGGTACGGATCGGCCGGACGCGCGGGCGTCCCCCTGGATGCCACCGGTCTTCGACGCTCCCTAACAGAGAGTGGCCTGCGCTACGCCTGCGTGGCCCAGGACGGCGGGCGTGTGGTCGGCACCATCATGCTGCTTGAGCGCGCGGACGGATTCGCCGCAGGGCCCGGCGAGCTCTTCGGCGACCATTACCTGGTGGACCCCCTGCACCGCAATAGCCTCGTCTCGGGCCGCCTGCTCGCCGCGATGTTCCAGTACCTCATCGCAGCGGAGGTGGGAACGGTGCGGCTGAGGGTCGACCCGGCGAACGAGGTAGCGCGGCGTCTCTACGCCCAGGCGGGATTCCGGGCTGTTGGTCCTCCGATCTCCAACGGTGATGGTTTCGTCGAGATGGTCAATCATCTCCCCGGTGTCCTCCATCTCCTGGGCGAGGAGGAAGGGATCACTGACACTCATGAGGCCCCCCCGGAGATCCTCAAGCATTTCATGCGGCGCATCCGCCACAGCGGAGATCGCGGAGGCGTAGATACCCACACCGACGGGACGAGGACCATCACTTTCGACTTCGACCTCCACCAGCGTTCTTTCCACCTCGTCCTGGATGCCCATTCGGGAAGGCTCATCGCGCTAAACGTTGATGGCAGTCCCCGGGAGGATCTCGTCGCCTGGGCGAAAGGGGCTGGCGCACCGGCTGCGCCCGGGCCCGCAGAGCCTTCCGCCCCCCGTTCCATCGGGCGTTTCTCCGCGCGCATCGATGAGCGCGGCTCCCTGGTGGTCGAGCATCCCGATCACGCCGGTCCCGTCCTCGTGGATCCCTTCCCAGACGGGCACGGCCTCCAGATCGCCCCGTTCCGACCTCCACTTCTCCCGTTGTCCACCGAGGAGACACCGCAGGGCTGGATCCAGACCTGCGAGCAGGGCGGGGTGCACGTGATCCGGAGAATCGCGCTGACGGCCTCCGGGATCGATATTGACTCCGCCTCCCAAGGGGGAGGACCACGAGGACTGGTCATGCAGCCTTTGTGCCTCCTGCGCACCACCGAACTGGCCATCACCGATGAGCGGCGCGAGCGCGAGGGTCACCTGCGCCGCGGCGCATGGCCGCTCCACCTCAGCGGCTTCGAGGCCGCGCTCGACCCGCAAGAGGCGGTGAGCGCCGACGGCGCCCGCCACACGTATACGGACCGCGCCCATGGCATCACGACCTCACTGTCGTGGAAGGGCAGCGGACTCCTGCGCCCGTACGGCGCCTGCCTGGCCGACGACAAGGTGAGTGTCAGGATCGAACTCGGTGAGATCCCGGCAGTCAATCCCCACCCGGATCCTCCGGCGCGTGTCCGTTCCACCGCTCCGCTCGCCTGGGTCGCCTCTGGTGAGCAGTCCTACGCGTGTGCGGGCCAAGCCGACTCGCGGATCCTGGTTCGAGATGGTGGGGTCGTTCAGTGGCAGGTGGCGGGGCGCGTGGTCGCCAGCAGTATCGGCGGCGGTGGTCGGCGCTCCCATGTGGCAGCGCAGCCCTGCCTCTGGCCAGCGCTCTCGGAGTTCCCCCGCTACGACCTCCAGTACGGCGAAGGCCTTGCCCCACATGGCGGGATCCCCTTCCTCCCCGAAGCAGATCCCTCAGCGCATCCTGCACTCGGATCGTGGACGCTCGAGGCGAGCGAGGACCTGAGCCTCCTGGTACCACAACTGCGAGCACCCGCTGGAGAGGGCGAGGCGGTCGTGAACCTGCGTCTGCCCATCGACCCTCAAGGGATCGCGATGGCGGACAGCGACGGTGATCTCGTCGTCCACCATCACGACGGGATGGAATGGTCGGCATGGACGTCGGTGGCGCGGATCCCCCTAGGGGCAAAACGCTACCTGCGGATCGAGCCGCTCGAGGCGACGCGCCCCGTGATCCTCGTGCGAGCGCGCCTCAAGAGCTGGGTCCTGTCCCTCTATTCTCAGCGCAGCGCCTCCGCGACGAGCCTGTCCCACTGGAGCTTGGCCCTCGAGGAGTCCGCCGCTGAGTTCTCGGGCGCTGAGGCCCAGGACCACTCCGGAGACCAGACGGGTGGGAGCGCCTGATGTCCACGCAGGCCGCGATGTTCCTATGCCCGTCGAAGTTCTCGATCGGCGAGTTGCACAACGCGCTGGTGGCCGGGTGCGATCTTCTGGCTGGCGGATGGCGCGTCCAGTGCATGGTGAGCCGCAGGAATCTGGACTACGCCAAGTCGAGCGAGACGGACGCGGAACTCCTCTCCGAGAGTGGGAAGGACGCAGAAGCGGTTCTCCATCGCGTCCGGGCCATCGCGCCCGATCTCCTGGTGCTGGCCGACCACCACATCTGGGCGCTCGAGCCCACTGCTGCGAGTATCCGTGAACTGCTCGAGCTGGGCTTCCCAAGCCTCGCTGCGGACTCGCTGTGCCTGGGGCCCGGCGCCCGCTCTCTCAAGCTCGTGATCGCTCATCATCCAGGGCGCCGAACGCATACGCCGATGATTCCCGTCAACCGTCGATCTGCCTGCTCTGCCCGAGGGTCTCCCCATCATCCGAGCGGTGCCGGTTGCTGGCCCGCGCAAGGAAGGGGCGTTCGCGAAGTATGCCTCGGGAGCGCGCCCCACGCGCTCGAAGAACCAGGTCCGGCAGCGGCTCGGATTCGAGCGAGGCCGGCACCTGCTCGTGCTCGCGCGCTCCGCGTGGACGGCAGCCACCCACGCCCAACTCGCCCGTGGACGATCTCGTGGCCGCGATCGCGCGGAGCGGCCCCGAAGACCTACTACCAGTACATGGATGACTGGTTCTCCGGCATCCTGGACCTGGTCGACGAGCCTATCGCCATCGTGGGCATCCAGGACACCTCACGGGTCGAGGCCAGTACCAGCAGAACGCAGTTCGTCTCGACGGGACTGCTCGACGTCGACGAGTTCGACTCGCTCCAAGCCGCTGCGGATCTCTACGTATCTGACAATCTGACCTCGGGCGTCATGGCCCAGGCCGCTCCCCTCGGAACCTCTGTCCTCGCAATGCTGAACACGACAGGCGCGAGTCCAGAGGCATTCCCGAGCTCCGCACCCGCCCAACAGGAGAGGAGGAAGGAGGGGGCATCGAAGGAATGGGCCTCCTAGGGGCAGCGCAGTACCAACCACCACAAACCAAGTCCCAACAGAACCCAGATAAGGAGCAGTCATGACCGCATTCGACGAGTATCAATCCCTGCGCACCACCTTCGCCGTCTATCCCCGGGGCCGCGCTGTGGCGCGTGTATCGGGCCCTGAGCGCGAGGGCTTCCTCTCCGGCCTCCTCGCGCGGACCGTTGAGTTCAGTGGCCCCGGCACACTGCTGGAGAGCCTTGTCCTCGATGAAGAGGGCCGCCCTATTGACCAGGTCCTCGTGCTCGTCGAGGACGATGATCTCCTCGTGCTCAGCGACGACCCGGCGCGATTCCTCGATTCCCTCGCCACTGAGGCGGACTCCGCGGGCAACGTGACGGTGGAGATCCTCCCCGGCGCGACGAGCCTGGCAGTTGAGGGCCCTGCGGCATGGCGGGCTGTCGCGGCCCTCGTCAACGGGGAGATCGCGACGCTCGCGCTCGGCGAGTTCGTTCCCGTCCACATCGACGGCGTCTTGGAGGACGGGAAACTCGCGCGCACGGGGACCACCGGGGAGTACGGCTACGTGCTGACCGGTCGCTGCGACGCCGATCAGTTGCGCGCCTACCTGCTCGGGGCAGTCAAGAACGCCGTCGGCGTCGAGATCGGCCGCGAGGCACTGCTTCGGGCCAGCTTCGAGGTCGCGCACCCGATGTTCCCCGAGCTCTTCGCTGGTGGCCTTGGGATAGCCGAGGCCGGCGCGCAGTGGCTGACAGGCCTCGATCGCGAGGACGACTACCGCGGTCGCGTCGATTCCCCCCAGGAGCGTACGGCTGGCATCGTCGCCGTTCGCAGCGAGGCCGGTCATGTGCCAGCCGCGGGGACCGAGGTGACGGCCGCGGGCGAGCCGGTGGGGACCATCCACTGGGCATCCCGGCTCGAGGGCGCCGAGGATAGCTTCGGACTAGCCCTCCTCGAGGTCCCGTGGTGCGTGCCCGGCTTGGAACTTGAGGCTGGCGGGGTGAGTCTGCGCACCGTTTCCCGCCCCGCCGTCGATCCCCGGTCCTGGACGGAGCCAATCGGATGAGCGCCTCGCCAGAAGACATCGTCATTACCGGGATCGGCCTCCTCACCGCCGTCGGCGGAGATGTCGAGGAGAGCTGGAGCAACATCCTCGCAGGCCATTGCGGAATCCGCCAGACTACCGTCGTACCAATCGACCGAGAGGTCAAGGTAGCTGGCCAACTGAGCATCCGGCTGGACGACGACGGTCTCGTGACAGCGGATGCACTATCCGAACCTCCTGGGCAGGACCGCTGCATCGAGATCGCGCGCCGGGCCGCGCAGGAGGCACTGGCCCACGCCGGTCTACTCGACAGCGGCGCCTACGATCCTGAACGCCTCGGCATCGTGCTGGGCTCCTCGTTGGGAGGTCAGCGACTCGGGGAGCGCTTCCACCGGCAGTGGGTCGCAAGCGGACTGGCATCCGCCGATGGCCATCTCCTCATCGACTACCCCATCGACGCGGTTCTCGATGATCTCGCCCGCCGGCACAACCTTCGCGGTCCGCGCTGCGTGCAGTCCAACGCGTGCGCGGCCGGCGCCGTCGCGATCGCCCTCGCCCTCGAGCTCCTGCGCGATAACCGCGCCGATGCCGTCCTCACCGGTGGTGTCGATCCGCTCGCGTACCTGTCCTTCGGAGGTTTCCAGGACCTGGGCGCGCTCGATCCCCTCGGATGCGCGCCGTACTCGCGCAGCACCGGCACCACTCTCGGGGAGGGGGCGGGCTGCCTCGTGCTCGAGCGCAGGGGGGCCGCAGAGGAGCGCGGCGCGCGCCCTCTCGCGGTCGTCGCCGGTTTCGGCCTCAGCGCGGACGCCTATCACCCCACCGCTCCGGATCCGAAGGGAGTGGGCGCGAGGGCCGCCATGGCGCGCGCGTTGGAGATGGCCGGTGTCAGCACTGGCGACGTCGACTATATCAACGGCCATGGCACGGGGACACCGTCCAATGACGTCACTGAGCCGCGCGCCATCAAGGACCTCTTCGGTCCGACGCCGCCGCCGGTGAGCTCGACCAAATCGATCACTGGTCACACACTGGGCGCCGCAGGGGCCGTGGAGGCGGTTGTCTCCGCTCTCGCGATCAGGGACGGGAAGCTCCCGCCAACAGTGATCCCCCCGGGCGCTGAGACAATCCCCGGTCTGGACGTCGTGCCCGATCAAGCGCGGGACGCCGATGTGCGGGTCGTGGTCTCAAACTCCTTCGCCTTCGGGGGGAACAATGCCTCCCTCGTGCTCGCAGCGCCTGGAATAAGGCACGAGCAATCGCCCCCCTCTTCACGGCAGGTCGTTATCACGGGGATCGGCGCCCTTGCGGGGGACGCAAAGAATGCGACGGATCTGGCCTCGCACTTCCGCGAGCGCAAGCGCGCCTATGGTGGCACGTTCGTCGATCTCGAGGGCCGGGGGCTGTTCCCCACCGCTGAGATCCCCCCGGCGAACCATCGCCAGGGGATCAACCCCCGCCTCTATCGCAAGATGGACAATCTCTCCCGCCGAGCCGCCGTCGCCGCCTCACAGGTGCTCAAAGCGCGAGCACTGAGCAGCGCGGAACGCTCAGGCACTGGAGTGATCTGTGCGACGAGCGGGCCGATCGACTCAATCGAGACCTTCGAGCGGGCATTGATCGAGTCAGGCACCGGTAGCGCTCGGGACTTCCCGAACACCGTCATGAACGCCGCCGCCGGATACGTGGGACTGTTGAACGGGCTTCGCGGCCCCACCGCCACCCATTACGGCAGGGGCCCGGCATCCGTGACAGCGCTGTACTTCGCCCAGCGCCTCATCGCCACGGGTCACGCCGATCGGATCATCGTGCTCTCCACGGATGAGACGCCGGCGTCAATGGTCGCGGGGTACGCCTGGATACCGGGGTACATGTCACGCGACGATTGCCGGCCGTTCGAGGGATCGGGACGCCTCCTCGGAGGCGCCGGAGTGGCGATCCTGCTCGAGGCGGCGGAGCTTGTTCCGTCCGACGCCGCTGTGCTGGGTCGCATCCGCGGCTTCGGGATGACGGGGGGCTCCGCCCGTAACGGTCGGATGGACACCGACGGCGCGCCATGGGCGCGCTCCTTCGAACTCGCGCTGGCGGAGGCAGGAGTCGGTGCGGATGACGTGGATCTCCTGGTCTCCGACGCATGCGGTGTTCCAGGCATCGACGATGTCGAGACCCGCGCCCGGACGCTGGCGGGGCTGGAGCGGACGGAGCTCTTCGCCCCCAAGGCCTTCGTCGGGGACACGCGAACATCAGCCCCCATGATCGGGCTTGTGCACGGCCTGACAGCTGGCGCTGATGCCGGGAGCACCTTCCTGGTCTCGTCCAGCGACAGCGGTGGGACGTATGGAAGCCTCCTCGTCGAGGTCGGCCCGGGTGCCCGGGTCTGAGCGATCCGGCGAGGTTCTCCTCGCAGCCGGGGTCTCGCGATCGCCGCGCGATGCGCTCGGCCGGGCCGCCTCGCCGTCCGGCCGAGCGCTTATCGCCGCTGTCGCCGCGCGAGTGGTGACCTGCGAGGGCGGGGTCGCCTGCCTGCCTCGCACCCAGGCGGACCATCGCCACCGGTGCGGAACCTGCGGGCGCTGGTGGTCGGTCTCGCATGTCGGCAACCGCTGGGCGGTGGCCTCGTCGAGGCGGCCACTGGGCATTGATCTGGAGGATGACCGACGGCGACCACGCGCATGGGCGGTCGCCTCGCGCTGGTGCGGCGTCCCGGTCACAGGCCCCAGCGGCTGGACCCAGGCGGAAGCCCTGTGGAAGGCCACTGGGAAGGGGCTACGGACTCCGCGCGATGGTGAGATCCTGATCCCAAAAGAGCCGGGCCACGGATGGCTTCCCAGTCGAGACGCGCTCTGGACGATCCGCACGGTGGCTCGACGGGGATTCACCTGCTCGCTAGCGCTCCAGCGGGACCATGCTCGCGAGGGTGCCTCGGCGGATGGTGATCAGTGCCCTCCGGAGGTCATCGTCCTGCGCGGCGGCGATGCCGAGGGAGAGGCCCTTCTCGCTCTATTCGGGCGCGGCACCGCACCGGCCAAGGGAGGATCGATCCCTCCGCGTTAACCGCTGTCCCGCATCGACGGGGCCGGGCCTGGCGCGAGCGCGAGCTCGCGCATCCTCCCAGGCTCGACTCCCAGCCGCTCGCGCACCCAGTCATCGTCGTACACCGTGTCGAGGTAGGACGTGCCGCCGTCGTGGAAGAGCAGCACGACCTTGCTCCCAGGCTCCAAGGAGGACTCTCTTTGGAGGAATGCCTGTGCCACCGCCCCGGACGACCCACCCAGAAGGAGCCCCTCCAGCCGTGCGAGGCGCCAGCAGCCCGCCACGGTCTGGGTATCGTCGACACGGATGACCCCGTCGAGGCGCAGATCCTTCGCGAGCGGCGGCTCAACGCCCGCACCGAAGCCGGGGATCAACCGACGCCCCGGTTGGCCTCCGAAGAGCACACTGCCCATGGCATCGACAGCGGTGAGACGGGTGGAGAGGCCGTGCTCGGCGCAGTAGCCAGCGCAACCGCTGATGGTCCCGGTGGTGCTCGTAGCCACGAAGAGCTCGTCGACGTCCCCGTCCAGCGCGTCGGCGATCTCCGCCATCGTCCCCTCGCGGTGGGCACGGGGATTCGCGGGATTCTCGTACTGGTTGAGGTTCACGGCGCCGGGGACCTCCGCGAGGATCTGGGCCACCCTGCGGCGCCGCGTGGCCAGGAGATCACCAAGATCGGGATCGGGCTCCCAGATGACCTCAACCTGCGCGCCATAGGCCTTCATCGCTGTCACAGCGGATCGGTTCGTCCGCGCGTCCACGATGCACAGGAAGCGCACTCCTTCGAGGCGGCACGCACGGGCGAGTGCGATGCCCAGGTTGCCAGAACTCGATTCCACGACCAGGGATCCCTCGCGCACACGGCCGGAGGCCATCGCGTCTCGGAGCAAGGAGCGAGCCGTACGGTCCTTGGCGCTGCCAGCGGGGTTGAAGAGCTCGAGCTTGCCGTATACCTCAAGGTCATCACGGGTCCCGAGGTTCCACAACTGGAGCAGAGGGGTGGCCCCGATGAAGTCCGACATGTCCTGAATCGGCGGGGGGATCAGCCGTGGGTATTGGGGGGACACTGTTCTCTCCTATCCGGCGAAGGGCGAGCGATCCGGGGGTTCCACCCCTGGATCCGGAGTTGTCTCCCTCGGGCTGTCAGGCGCGCGAGCGGAGCGCATGGGTGAGCTCATCCGGCTGATGAGCGTCCTCTGGATGTACATGGGGATAAGGCCCGCCAGGACGATCACGACGATCTGGGCCACGACATCCCTCGTGCCTGTAAGAACCATTCCCAGGATGACAAGCCCACTGGCGGAGAACGTGATCATCCAGATGGAGGTGAGCAGCCGCTTGAAGCGGGCAAATGGCTGACTCTCACCCACCTCTTTCGGCACGCTCCTGCGCGCGATAGGGGGAGTAAAGGGAACCTCTCCCAGGAGAAGGAAGAGTAGGACCACCACTCCTTGGAACAGCTGGACGCCTGCCACCATGTGATAGAGAGTGATCGAGTTCGGGCAAGAAGATTCAATACGGTGAACCCTGCGAAATAGACGAGTGTAGCCCCACCAAGAATCATTTCAGAAGGGCGGTACCCTGACCTCAGGGAGCCGATGATGATGACGAGGAGCGCTCCGGCAGCCGCGAGCATCGCCACCCCAGCGGGGCTGATCAACGCGTGTCCGATGCCGAACAGGATCCAGGGAAGTAAGCGCGTCAGGACCTCCACGAGACCTCCAAAGGACAAGTACGAGACCCTCAGGCCTCGTGCAGCAGATTCATAGCGAGAATGTGCGCGACCGATGACGGACGGCTTCCACGCCGCACCGATGCATCGGGTTTACTGACCTCGCCAAGTGTAGCCATAGAGCCCCGAGCCCGTGAAGACACCGACGAGACTCATGAAGGATGCCCGCGTAGGGTTATCGGCGTGAACGTGGTGCTTTAGGCGGCGTGTCGTGGGGTTAGTGGGTTGTCGATGCAGGCCAGGGCCGAGATCACGGGAAAGTACGCCAGGGTGTACACCAGGGCGTCGAAGAAGGACAAGGGATGGATCCTTGATGAGGTCTGCGCAGTCACTGGCTGGAGTCGGGACAACGCGCGCCGACGCCTGGTGGCCGCAGCCAAGCGCCCACCGGGTCGCCGAAAGTCGGCGGAGCGCAGGGCTAGAGCCCGCAGGTACTCCTACGACGCCTTGAAGGTGCTCCAGCGAGTGTGGGCCGCCAGCGGCGGGCAGTGCGGCAAGATTCCTCAAGGAGTCCATGCCGCTGCTGCTGGACCTGCTGGAGGCTAGCGGTGAGCTCGACGATGAGCCGCGCTACACCCCAGCCGTCAGAGACGAGCTGGTGGCCATGAGCGCGGCGACCATTGACCGCTACCTCGCCCCGGTGCGGGCTACCGAGCAGCTGCGGGGCAAGTCGACGACCAAGGCCGGTCCGTTGGCTTTCGCAGCTCCATCAAGATCCGCAAGGCCGGCGGACGAGATCGAGGCTGAGCCTGGGTTCTTCGAGGTCGACACCGTCGCCCACTGCGGGCCGACCCTCAAAGGAG
>ERZ773049.964-NODE-964-length-16950-cov-4.966262_pt1 | contig 16950 bp, 18 predicted proteins | sample MGYA00580633_ERZ773049 | MGnify/ENA primary metagenome ERZ773049 (study PRJEB29015, sample SAMEA2737991) | human oral metagenome | biome: human oral; feature: human-associated habitat; material: dental | place: China | collected 2066 ... | reverse complement strand
GGGGAGGGGGTAGAGGCTTTCATGCTACCACCGTTGCCTGTTCAGCAAACCTATAACATACACCTTCCCCGCTACCCTGTATGTAAATCCCCGCCCGCCAGACCGGGGATAATTTGAAAACCGCCAGACGGCTCGCGTTAAAATAGCCACCGATTTTTAACCTTACGGAGCATCCATGCGCAGCGAACGTGTCTGGTTCGGCTTTTTCGTCCTCCTCGCCCTAACCCTCAATTTCGGCTTTGTCTATGGCGACATCAGCAACCCCGAACACCACGACAAACTCGAACTCTTCTTCACCTTCATCGTCAGCATCGTCTGCACCATCCTCAAATTCGGCGACCGCTCGCACCTCGGCTCGCTGATGCTGGCGACCAGCCTCGTTGCCGACGTGCAACTGCTCGGCGCCGTCTTCGCCTGGACCTTCAGCGTCTCCCTGCTCGAAGCCAGCACGATGGCGACCATCGTCTCCTTCACCGCAGGCGCGCTCGTCGCCAACCTCGTCTCGGTCACACTCGTCGTCATCGAAGCCGCAACGCTGCGCCGCTGATGAACGAAGTCGTTTACCTCATCCTGCGGCAAATGCGCCGCCCGGCACTCATCCTGCTGGGGACGTATTCGCTCGCCATCCTCGGCATCACCCTCATCCCGGCGATCGCTTCCGACGGCGAACTCACCTACCTCACCCTCTTTCAGGCCTTCTACTGGGTCAGCTACACCGCCACCACCATCGGCTACGGAGAACTGCCGTACGAATTTTCCGAATGGCAGCGGATGTGGGTCGTCGTCAGCATCTACTACACCGTCCCCGCCTGGTTTTACGCCATCGGGAAAGTCATCGCCCTCTTGCAAGACCCCACCTTCCAGCACGCCTTGAGCGAAAGCCGCTTCGCCCGGCAAGTCGCCAAACAGCGGCGCCGCTTCTGCATCATCTGCGGCTTCGGCGAATCCGGGCAACGCCTTGTCCGCCTGCTGCTCAATTCCGGCTACCAGTGCGTCGTCATCGACAACGACCCGGTGCGCATCAACAAAATGGCGCTCGACCCCAGCCTGCACGGCGTGCTTGCCATCACCGGCGACGCCTACAGCGTGGAGCTGCTGTTGAAAGCGGGCGTGCAATCGCCGCATTGCCGCGCCGTCATCGCCATCACCGACTCCGAAGCGGTGAACATCAAAGTCTCGCTCGCCGCCCGCCTCCTGACCTCCGACCAGACCCGCTTCCAGATCATCTGCCGCACCTACACCCGCGCCGGCAGCGCCAACGCCAAATCCTTCAACACCGACGCCACCATCAACACCAACCAAATCTTTGCCCTGCGCCTGACCACCGCGCTGCGCCGCCCCGCCATCGCCGAACTCATCGCCCGCCTGCAAGGCGCACCGGGCGAACCCTACCAGCCGCCGCCGCAACCGCCGATGGGACACTGGATTATCTGCGGCAACGACGCCCTCGGCAAAACCCTGAAACGCTTCCTCGACTACGAAGGCGTGGACTGCACCATCATCGACCCCGACCTGCCCACCGCGCCCGGACAAGTGCGCGGCATCGGCACCGAAGCCGTCACCCTGCGTGAAGCGCGCATCGACCGCGCCCAGGCCATCGTTGCCGCCTACAAATCCGACCCGGACAACCTCTCCATCGCCGTCACTGCCAAAACCATGCACCCCTCGCTCTTCGTCGTCGGCAAACAAAACCACAGCTCCGACCAGCGCCTCTTCGCCGTCGCCGGGTTTGACCGCGTCATGGCCGAAGCCGACCTCATCGTCAGCGAAGTCTATCCGCGCATCGCGCAGAACCTGTTGAGCCGCTTCATGAAAGTCCTCTGGCACCAAAACGAGGCGTGGGGACAAAAACTGCTGCAACGCATCGAAACCCTGAGCGGCGACTACAACCCGCGCCACCACATCCTCAAAGTGGACAAACAGCGCGCCCCCGCCATCATCAACGAACTGCAAAGCGGCCGCCTGCTGCGCCTGCAAAGCCTGTGGATGCTGCCGGACAAACCCGAAACCGCCAACGACGCCATCCCGCTGCTCATCCTGCGCAACCAGCAACAAATCATCCTGCCCAGCGCCGCCACCTCGCTGCAAGAAGGCGACCAGGTGCTCATCATCTACCACGACCCCGCCATCGGCAGCCGCATCCGCCGCGCCGCGCGCGACGAAAACGAGCTCTACTACGCCACCCACGGCCGCGACAAACCGCTGGCCTACCTCACCAACTACCTGCTGAAAAAACTCGACCTATGATCCACTACCAAACCTACGGCCACGCCGACAGCCAGCCCGTCATCCTCCTCCACAGCGGCGGCATGGCGGGCGAAGAATGGCAACCACAAATCGCTCCGCTCGAAAAACGCTACCGCCTGCTCATCCCCGACCTGCCCGGCCACGGCAAAAGCCCGCTCACCAGCGAACGCCTCACCATCAGCCACATGGCGGACAGTATCCTTGAAATGATGGACGCCGAAGGCGTACAAAGCGCCAACCTCTGCGGCTCCAGCATGGGCGGCGCGGTCGCCCTCTGGCTCACCCTGAAACACCCCGAGCGCGTCAAACGCCTCGTCCTCTACCGCATCAGCTACCGCAGCAACATCGACATCCACAAACAAGTCTATGCAATGGGCGACCCCGCCTACTGGGAAAACTTCGGCCTCGCCGCCTGGCTCTCCAAACTGCACAGCCCGCAAGGCGGCGCGGATGCGTGGAAACACGTCATCGCCCGCGTCGGCGACGCCCTGCACGCAGACAGTAGCGAACACAAACACCGCCTCGAAGACCTCGCGCGCATCCGTTGTCCAGTACTCATCATCACCGGCGACCGCGACCCCGTCGCCCCGCTGGCAGACGCGCTGGAAATGTACCGCACCATCCCCGACGCAGGCCTCTGGATCATCCCGCACGCCGGCCACATCACCGCCAGCAACACCTGGCGCGCCCCGGCATTCGCCGAAGAACTGCGCCGCTTCTACAGCCGCCCGGAAAAATAACCCCGCCTGCGTGGCCAAACCGTATAATGCGCGCAACTTTTTACTAAAACCGTTTCAAACCCCAAACCCAATACAGGAGACCCAATGGAAGTCATCACCATCACCGCCAACCCCGCGATCGACATGACCATCCACGTCGATGGCTGGCAACGCGACGCCGTCAACCGCGCCCAGGCCGTGGACATTACCGTCGGCGGCAAAGGCCTGACCGTGGCCATCAACCTCGCCGACGCCGGCATCAGCACCAGCGCCACCGGCTTCATGGGCGCAGAAAACGAAGAACGCTTCGTCCGCACCTTCAAACAGCACGGCGTCATCGACCACTGCATCCGCGTCCCCGGCGAAACCCGCACCTGCGTCAAAATCGTCGATGGCAGCAACGGCGAAACCACCGACATCAACCCCGCCGGTCTCTTCGTTCCCGAAGAATACCAACAACAACTGTGGGACTACATCGACCAGCACGTCGGCGTCGCGCGCGTACTGATGATGGGCGGCAGCCTGCCTGCGGGCATCGACAAAGACCTCTATGCCCGCATCGTCGCCAAATACAGCGGCAAATTTGAATACATCGTCGTCGATAGCAGCGGCAAGGCGCTGACCGAAACCATGAGCGCGGACGTACTGCCCGACATGATCAAACCGAACATCCACGAACTGCAAGAAATGTGCGGGCGCGAACTGCCGACCGACACCGACATCATCCGCGAAGCGCGCGGCTTTATTGAACGCGGCATGAAAATCGTCGTCGTCTCCATGGGCGGCCAGGGCGCATGGTTTATCACCAAAAACGAAGCCGTACACGCCAAACCGCCGCGCGTGCGCGTTGCCAGCACCGTCGGCGCAGGCGACGCCATGGTCGCCGGTACCATCCGCGGCCTGCTGCTGGGACGCGACATGGCCGAAATGGCACGCACCGCCACCGCCTACAGCGCCTCCAACATTGAACACGTCGGCACCTACCTGCCGAGCCAACAACGCATCGAACAACTCAAAGGCTGGGTCGTCATCACCCGCGAAGGCGAAGAACGCAAATAACCTCGCCGCCATCCTGCCCACAACGCCAGCACCGTCTGGCGTTTTCCATATCCAACCGGAGAAAACCATGACAACCTTCACCCTCACCTCTCCCGCCTTCCGCGACGGCGACACCCTGCCGCTGGCACAAGTCCACACCGACGCGGGCGGCGCGAACCAGTCGCCCGAACTGCACTGGACGAACCCGCCCGCCGGAACCAAAAGTTTCGCCCTTTCCTGCTACGACCCGGACGCCCCGACCGGCTCCGGCTTCTGGCACTGGTACATCATCAACCTGCCCGCCGCGCTGCACAGCCTCCCCGCCAATGCCGCCGCGCAACTGCCTGCTGGCGCGCGCCACGCCCGTAACGACTACGGCGACTACAACTATGGCGGCGCCTGCCCGCCGCCCGGCCACGGCGCACACCGCTACATCTTCACCATCCACGCCCTTGACTGCGACCACCTTGAGCTGCCCGCAGACGTGACCACCGCCCGTGTCGGCTTCAACGTCTGGGCGCACAGCCTCGGCAGCGCCAGCCTCACCGGCACCTTTGGCCGCTGACAGAGTCGCCCCCATTTTGGAACATCACCGGATTTTGCGCACATTCGACTGCTGCAGAAACTCAAAGAAAAAGCCCGCGTGTGCGGGCTTTTTTGCATCCAAGCGCAATCAGCTTTTTTTGCCGTATTTGCGTTTGAAGCGGTCAACGCGGCCGGCAGTATCGACGATGTTTTGTTTGCCGGTGTAGAACGGGTGGGATTGGCTGCTGATATCAACGCGCACCAGCGGGTATTCTTTGCCGTCTTTCCAAGTGATAGTTTCTTTGGTTTCGACGGTAGATTTGGTGAGGATGGCGAAATCAGCACCGTTGTCCTGGAAGACGACCGGGCGGTAGTTCGGGTGGATGTCTTTTTTCATGAGAGGGCTCCTAAGATTCTGTTACGGGTATGAAAAAACTGCGCGATGTTACAGGCTGGACGCTGTTTTTGCAAGCCATTCCCGCTGGAAGCGGGCAGCGAGCGCGTTGCCTGCCGCATCTGTTTCATGCGGCACGCCAAGGTCGCGCAGTTGGGTCATCTGCATACCGACGAGGCCGCAGGGGTTGATGCGCGTGAAGGGTTCGAGGTTCATGTCCACGTTGAGCGCAACGCCGTGGTAGGTGCAGCCGTGGCGCACGCGCAGACCGAGCGAGGCGATTTTTTTGCCGTCAACGTAAACGCCCGGTGCGTCGGCGCGCGATTGGGCGCTGATGCCCTGCTCTTGCAGGTAGCCGATGACGGTTTTTTCGATGAGGCTCACCAGTTCGCGGATGCCAATATTGGCGCGGCGGATGTCCAGCAGCAGGTACATGATGGTCTGGCCGGGGCCGTGGTAGGTGATTTGCCCGCCACGGTCTATCTGGATGACGGGGATGTCGCCCGGTGCGAGCAGATGTTCGGGTTTGCCCGCCTGTCCCTGGGTGTACACGGGCGGGTGTTGTACCAGCCAGATTTGGTCTTCGCTCGCCGCATCGCGGCTGGCGGTGTAGTCGCGCATCGCGTCCCAGGTTTCCTGGTAAGGACGCAGGCCGAGGGTTTGGACGCGCATCAGAAGAGCAGTTTGATGCTGTGCCACATCCGTTTGAAGAAGCCGGCTTCTTCGACGGGTTCGGCGGCGACGGCGGGCAGGGTGGCGTAGATTTTGTCGCCGATACGCACGCGGATGGTGCCGATTTCTTGTCCTTCGCTGATGGGGGCAATGAGCGGGTTTTGGATGTCGAGCGCGGCGACGGCTTTGCTGCGTTCGCCGAGTGGCAGCAGCAGTTTGACTTCGCGCTGCGGGCGCACGTTGACTTCGTTGGTTTTGCCTTTGTACACCGGCACGGCGGAGAGTTTTTGTCCGGCTTGCAGGACGACGGCTTCTTCAAATTGGGCGAAGCCGTAGTTGAACAGTGCCTGCGAGGCGTCGTAGCGGTCGCTTTCTTTGTCAGCGCCGAGGACGACGGCGATGAAGCGGATGTCGCCGCGTTTTTCGGAGCTGGCGAGGCAGTAGCCCGCTTCTTTGGTGTGTCCGGTTTTCAGACCGTCTATGCTGGCGTTGCGCCACAGCAGGCGGTTGCGGTTGTCCTGTTTGATTTTGTTGTAGGTGTAGCTTTTTTGGCCGTAGTAGTGGTAGTACTGCGGATGGTCGTTGATGATGTGGCGCGAGAGGGTGGCGATGTCGTGCGCGGTGGTGTAGTTCTGCGGGTCGGGCAGGCCGGTCGGGTTGGTGTAGTGGGTGTCTTTCATGCCCAGTTCGACCGCCTTGCGGTTCATCATCGCGGTGAAGCCTTCTGCCGAGCCGCCGAGGTATTCGGCCAGCGCCATCGCCGCGTCGTTGCCCGACTGGACGATGAGCCCCTGCAACAGGTCTTCGACGCGCACTTGTTTGTTCACTTCGATGAACATCCGCGAGCCTTCTTGTTTGTAGGCGTTCTGGCTGACGGTAATCGGGGTGTCCATGGTCAGTTTGCCGGAATCCAGCGCTTCGACGACGAGGTAGGAGGTCATCAGTTTGGTGATGCTGGCAGGCGGCAGTTTTTCGTTGGCGTTTTTGTCGGCAAGGGTCTGTCCGGTCGCCGCGTCCATCAGGATGTAGCTTTTGACGGGCAGTTCGGGCGCGGTCTGGGCAAAGACAACGCCGCTGTAAACAGCGGCGATGAGGAGGATGATCAGGCGGGGGATGTGTGTGTGAGTCATCACGGTTCCTGGTGTTTTCCTAGTGCAGGGCGCGGATTTGTACTTGCGCGACTCCGGCGTTTAGTGTGCCCAGTTCCTGGGCGGCGGCACGCGACAGGTCAAGGACGCGGTTGCCGTGGAAGGGTCCCCGATCGTTGATGCGGACGACGACTTTGCGGCCATTGGAGAGGTTGGTCACTTCTACTTGTGTGCCGAGCGGCAGTTCTTTGTGCGCTGCCGTCATTTCGTTCATGTCGTAGGTTTCGCCGTTCGCGGTTTTGCGGCCGTGGAAGGGGTTGCCGTACCAGGAGGCCGGGCCTTGTTGTTCAAAGCCCTTGCTGTCCGCCAGGGTCTGGTAACGTTTGCCGAGGACGGTGTAGCTGTAGCTTTTGCGTCCGCTGCTTTTAGTGTAAACGTCGCCTTCTTTGTTGAGGGCGTCGCCCTTGGCATTGTAATCAACCAGTTTGCGCAGGTTGGGCCGGTCGTAGGCGATGTCGCGGAAGGCTTTTTTGTCGTCTTCGGCGAGCAGTGCCTTGTTTTTGGCTTCTTGCAATGCCTCGGTTTTTTGTGGATGGGTAAAATCGATCACTTTAACGATATTCACCTGCTGTTCTGTGGTCGGCGCGCTGCCGGTTTTGTCCACCACGGTTTCGGCGTGGGCAATTCCGGTGACGGCGATACTCAGTGCCAGAAGTTGTTTTACGTTCATTAGTTGTGTTTGCTCTCTCGTTTGTGTCTGATTCGGTCGGCCAGATCGCCAACCGCCATGGCATAAAGCGGGGACGCATTATAGCGGGTGATCACGTAGAAATTGTTATAGGTTATCCACCAGGATTTTTGTTGTTCTGTCTCGTCAACAACAAGGCTTCCGACCGCTTCGTCGGCATTATCACCGATTTCTTTTGTTAATTCTACGTCATTTTTCAGGCGCTCGTCTTGTAGTAAGGCGCCGATTTTGTAGCCGGGTTTGTAGTTTTTGCCGAAGTCGGGGATGTTGGGTTCGAGCGGCAGGCGGTATTTGTAATGGCCGCCTTTTTGCCAGCCACGGATTTGCAGGTAGTTGGCGATGCTGCCGATGGCGTCGTCGGCGCTGTGCCAGAGGTCTATGTGGCCGTCGCCGTCGTAATCGACGGCGTCGTTGTAGTAGCTGCCCGGCATGAATTGTGCCATGCCCATCGCCCCCGCGTAGGAGCCTTTGATGGCGAGCGGGTTTTTGTTTTCGCGTTTGGCGAGACGGAGGAAGTAGTCGGTTTGTTCGCAGAAAAAGGGTGCGCGTGGCGGGTAATCTATACATAAGGTAAGGAGCGACTGCCACACGGGTGTCGTTCCGGTCATTTTGCCGTAACGGGTTTCGACGCCGAGGATGGCGACGATTATCGCCGGGTCAACGCCGTACTGTGCTTCTGCCCGTGCGAGCGCTGCTTCGTGCTCTTGCCAGAAGGCGACGCCGCCGTCGGTGCGCGCCTGGTCTTCAAAGATTTTGCGGTATTCGTACCAGGGTTTGGTTTTTTCCGCCGGGCGGCTGATTTTTTCGAGGACGCCGTCGTCGCGCGAGACAGCGAGCAGCAGGGATTGCAGGTAGTCGCCGTCGTAGCCGTCGCGCGTGGCGAGCTCTTGCATCATTTTGACGGCGGCGGGGTTGTCGCCGTAGGTTTCGGCGGTGGCGTTCAGGCTAATGGCAAGGGCGAGGCAGGCGGGCCAGCGTAGGGTCATAGGTGTTCCTCGTTTTTGTTTTCGCGGAAGCCGCCCGCGAGGTTCATCGCGAGCGCAAAGCCCGCCATCAGCGACAGGATGGAGCTGCCGCCGTAGCTGATCATCGCCAGCGGCAGGCCGACTACCGGCAGGATGCCGCTGACCATGCCGATGTTGACGAAGATGTTGATAAAGAGGGTGAGCAGGATGCTGGCGACCATGATGCGGGCGAAGCGGTCGGAGAGGTGGAGCGAGAGGTAGAGGCCGCGCGCGATGATGAGGCCGTAGCAGACGAGGAGGATGCCAACGCCGATGAGACCGGTTTCTTCAGCGATGACGGCGAAGATGAAGTCGGTGCTGGATTCGGGCAGGAATTCGAGTTGCGACTGGGTGCCCTGCATATAGCCTTTGCCGAAGAGGCCGCCGGAGCCGATGGCGATTTTGGACTGGATGATGTGGTAGCCGTTACCGAAGGGGTCGGCTTCGGGGTTGAACAGCGTCAGCACGCGGTCGCGCTGGTAGTCCTTGATGCCGAACATCCAGAACAGCGGCAGGGCGACGGCGGCGAGCGCACCGCCCAGGAGCATAATCCAGCGCGGCATTCCTGCGAGGAAGAGGGTGATGAAGCCGGAAGCGCTGACCAAGAGGGCGGTGCCGAGGTCGGGTTCCATCAGGATGAGGATGGCGGGGACGGCGATGATGGCGAGGGCGAGGAGGACGCTGCCGATGCCCGGCACGGCAACGCGCACGGTAACGAGCCAGGCGACCATCAGCGGAATGGTGAGTTTTGCCAGTTCGGATGGCTGGATGCGGGCGATGCCGATGTTGAGCCAGCGCTGCGCGCCGCCCGCCTTGCTGCCGAGCAGCAGCACGAGGATGAGGAGGACGATGGTGAGCCAGTAGGCGGGGGCGGTGAGGCGGCGGATGTAGCGCGGTGGCACGGCGACGATGGCGAGCAATACGCCGATGGCGGCAGCGAAGCGCAGCGTTTGCCGCATCAGGATGCCTTCTTCGGCGCTGCCCGCGCTGCGCAGGATGAGCAGGCTGCCGCCCATCAGCGTCAAGAGACCGAGCAGCATCGGGATGTCGATGCGGCGCAGCCATTCGCCCACCCTTTGCCAGACGGTTTTTTTGCGCACGTCATGCATCAGCAACATGGTTCATTCCCTGCAAATAGTAGTCGGAGATTTGCCGCACCAAGGGTGCTGCGGTGGAGCTGCCGCCGCCGCCGCGTTCAACCACCATGCTGATGGCGAGTTTGGGCTTGTCGGCGGGGGCGAAGGCGATGAACATCGCGTTGTCCTGTTCTTCCGCGCCCAGTTCGTGTGCGTGCACGCGGCGCTCGGTCTTGAAGGAGACGACTTGCACCGTGCCGGATTTGCCCGCCATGCGGTAGGTGAGGCCGCGCGAGATGTTGCGCGCGGTGCCGTAGGCGCTGTGGATGACGTTCACCATGTCCTGCCGCACCGTGTTCCAGATGCCGGGTTCGTACACGGCGACTTTGCCGGTATCCAATGGCACCGGCGGGGCGATGTGGCTGGCACTTTCCGGGTCGTAGATTTTGCGCAGCAGGCGCGGCGTGAACTCGCTGCCGTCGCGGGCGATGAGCGCGGTCATGTAGGCGAGTTGCAGCGGGGTGGTGGTGAAGAAGCCCTGACCGATGCTGCAGTTGATGGTGTCGCCGATGTACCACTGCGTTTTGAAGCGCTTCATTTTCCACTCGCGCGTCGGCACCACGCCGCTGCCTTCGTCCGGCATATCAATCCCGGTCGGGATGCCGAGGCGGAAATGGCTGGCGAACTCGGCGATGCGCTCAATGCCGAGCTGGTAGCCGAGGTGGTAGTAATAGACGTCGCAGGATTGCGCCATGGCGCGGTCGGCATTGACCGAGCCGTGGCCGTGGCGGTTCCAGCAGTGGAAGCGCCGCGCCGCGCCAGGGACGCGGAAATAGCCGGGGCAATTGACGCGGGTGTAGGGGGTGAAGACGCGGTAGTGGTAGCCGGCGAGGCTCATAAACGGCTTGATGACCGAGCCGGGCGAGTAGCGGCCTTTCAGCGCGCGGTCGTACATCGGCCCGTGCGGGTCTTCGAGCAGCCGCTTGTACTGGCGCTGGCTGATGCCGCGCGCAAAGAGGTTGGCATCGAAACCGGGCTTGCTCACCATCGCCAGCACCTCGCCCGTCTGCGGGTCAATCAGCACCGAGGAGCCGCGATAGTCGCCCAGCGCGCGGTAAATGAACGCCTGCAATTCGATGTCGAGACTTAAATAGATGTCCTGCCCGCGCACCGCCGGTTGCTCGTGCATCAGGCGGACGATATTGCCGTTGGCATCCGTCTCCACCTGCTGATAGCCGGGCTTGCCGCGCAGCCGTTCCTCATATTGCTGCTCGATGCCGGAGCGGCCAATGTATTGCAGGCCGCGATAATCATCCGGGTTGAGCGTTTCCAAATCCTCTTCGCTGATGCGGTTGGTATAGCCGATGACGTGCGCCGCCAGCTCGCCGTAAGGGTAATAGCGCTCGTAATATTCCTCGACCGACACCCCTGGCAGGCGGTACAACTGCACCGCGAGGCGGTAATAATCCTGCTCGCTGATGGACGCCTTCAGCACCGCCGATTCATAGCGGCGCGTCTGCTTGTACAGGCGGAAAAAGCGCTCGCGTTCCTCTGGCAGGAGCGGCAGGATTTCATCGACCGCATCGACCGTCTCGCGCACATTCACCGTCTGCGACGGGCTGATGATGACGCGGTAGCGCAGAATGTTCTCCGTCAGCGCCCTGCCCTTGCGGTCATAAATCGTGCCGCGCTCCGGCACAATCGCCTTGAGGCGCATCCGGTTACTCTGCGAGCGGGTGCGGTAATAGTCATAGCGCAGCACCTGCAAATAGCCCATGCGCACAAACAGGCCAAAAAATCCGGCAAAGACCAGCGCGGCGGAAAGAAAAATGCGGCGGGAAAAGGACTGTTGCAGCTTCGCCTCGATGTCGCCCTGCTCGCCTTCGCTCAACGGGTCGGCGCGCCAGCGTTTCATCGCAATTCTCCGAGAATGCGTTGCGCGCTACGGTCGGCAAACCAGCGCACCAGCGGCAACAGCAACAGCGACAACAACCCGCCCCAGAGCCAGCCGGGCGGCGCGGGTACGCCCTGCCACAAATAAAAGAGCAGACAGCGCAGCACCTGCAAGGCGAACGCGAGCAGGCACAACACCATCACGCTGACGACCGGCGCAGCCATGCGCCAGATGCCGGGGAAGGGCGAAACCATCAGCGCGCCGAGCGCATAAAACAGCGCATGAAAACCAAACGGGCTGGCGGAAGCGACATCCATCAACAGACTGACCGGCAACAACCAGCGCCACAGCGGCAACTGCGGCACAAAGAGAAACAAATAAAGCGCCGCCACCATCACCACATCGGGCAGGACGAACCACGGCGCATAAAAATCCGCGCCGACCATCAGCGCCCACAACAACAAAAACAGCCCGCCGAGCGGCGACGTATTACGCATCCGCATGAGGATTCTCCGCCGCTACTGCCGCTTTCGCCGCATCATCCGCCGGCTCTGCGGCTGCCTCAGGCTCCGGTTTGGGCGGCACCGGCGGGCCGACCGGCACCACCGCCTGCGGCGTATAGGCAATATGGCGCTGGTCAAGCAGCAACACTTCCAGCATGGACTGCAAATGGGCGAGCGGACGCAAGCGCACCGTCATTGATGCCGCGCGGGTATCGCGCTCAATCGCGGTCACTTCCGCCACCGGATAACCGCGCGGGAAAATGCCGCCGAGACCGGAGCTGACAAGGCGGTCGCCGACCTGAATATCACTGTCGGCGCGCAGCGCGGGCATTTCCAGGGTGCCGTAGCCATTGCTGCCGAACACCAGCGTGCGCTGCTGCGTGCGCGCGACATACACCGGGACGCGGCTACGGGTATCGGTAATCAGCATGACGCGCGACTCGTGCGCAAACACCTCCACCACCTGCCCGACCAAACCGTAGGGGTCAATTACCGCCTGATTGACGTACACCCCGTCGCGTTCGCCCTTGTTAATCGTCACCGACTCGCGGTAGCCGTCAATCGCGGTATCACTCAACTCGGCAATCAGCACGGGGTCGGTTACGTTCAAAAGCGAATCCATCAACATCCGCAGACGGCGGTTCTCCGCCTGAAAATGACCGAGCAACTGCACCTGCGCGCGCAACTCCTGATTCTCCTGCTGCTGTTGCAAGAGCAGCGCGTGCTCGTCCTGCCGTTCAGAAAACACCTGCCAGCCGTGTTGCGACCATTGAAGCGGCGTATGCAGCGCGGTACGCACCGGCGCATAGACGCCATCGTGCAACCAGCCATAAGGCAACGCCAGCCAACGGGTGCGCTGCGCCACCAGCAACAACACCATGGCGCACACCAACACCAGCAGCACGGGACGCAGGCGCAACTGCGGCGGCGCCTGCGATTCCGGCACAGAATAAAAAATCATGCGTTGCCGGTCAGGACATCAAGAACGATGCCACACCACGTTGATCGAGCAATTCCAGCACCTTGCCGCCGCCACGCGCGACGCAAGTCAGCGGGTCTTCGGCGATAATCACCTTGAGCCGCGTTTCCTCCATGAGCAGACGATCCAAATCGCGCAACAGCGCGCCGCCACCGGTCAGCACAATGCCACGGTCGGCGACATCCGCCGCCAGCTCCGGCGGGGTCAATTCCAGCGCCTGCTTGATGGCGCGGACAATACCGCCAAGCGGCTCCTGCAACGCTTCCAGCACCTCGTTCGAGTTAATGCTGAAACTGCGCGGCGCGCCTTCCTGCTGGTTGGTGCCGCGCACCTCCAGCTCGCGGATTTCCGACGACGGATAAGCGCAGCCGATTTCCTTCTTGATGCGCTCGGCGGTCGGCACCCCAATAACAATGCCGAAATTGCGGCGCACATAATCAATAATGGCGCTATCGAAGCGGTCGCCGCCAATACGGACAGAAGTGGAATAGACAATACCGTTCAGCGAAATCACCGCGACTTCCGAAGTGCCGCCGCCAATATCGACCACCATGGAGCCGTAAGCCTCATCGACCGGAATCCCGGCACCAATCGCAGCCGCCATCGGCTCCTGAATCAAAAACACCTCGCGCCCGCCCGCGCCTTCGGCGGCATCACGAATCGCGCGCTTCTCGACTTGGGTCGCACCGGACGGCACACACACCAAAATGCGCGGCGCCGGACGAAAACCGCCCTTTCTGCGGTGGGCGCGGTGAATAAAATGCTTGAGCATCATCGAGGTAATCTTGAAATCGGCGATGACGCCATCCTGCAACGGCCGTACCGTCGTCAAATTGCCCGGCGTGCGCCCCAGCATCTGTTTCGCCTGCGAACCATAAGCGACAATCTTCTTCCGCCCGTCCTGCGGATCCTCCGCGATGGCAACCACCGAAGGCTCGTCCAGAACCAGCCCCTCGCCACGCACATAAATCAGCGTGTTGGCAGTACCCAAGTCAATCGACAAATCGCTGGAAAACATCCCGCGGAACAAATTAAAACCCATATAAAAGCCTCTGTTTGCAAAAACATTTCCACCGGAAACGGTGCAATTCAAAGCGCGATATGATACCTTTCCGCGCGTTTTTTTGAAGGAATTTTTAACCGCCATGAGCCAACTGGACCCCGCCACCGTCGCCAAAACCGCGCACCTCGCCCAACTCGAAATCGAAGGCGAAGAACTCACCCGCCTCGCCGCCGAACTCGGCCAAATCTTTGACCTCTTCAGCGCCATCAATACCCCGGAAATCAGTGCCACCCCGCCGCTGTCGCACCCGTTGGGCGACACCCAGCGCCTGCGCCCGGACATTGCCGTCGCGCGCGACATGATGCCAAGCATCGAAGAAAACGCGCCGCGCGCCGAAGACCGCTTCATCACCGTCCCCAAAGTCATCGAATGACCATGCACCACGACAGCCTCAAAACCCTCGCCGCCCGCCTCGCCGCGCGGGAAATCTCCGCCCGCGAACTCTGCGAACACACCCTCGCCCGCATCACGCAGCACAACCCGGCACTCAACGCCTACATTACCGAAACCTTCGACCACGCCCGCGCCGCCGCCGACGCCAGCGACGCCCGCCGCAGCAAAGACGCAGCGCTCTCGCCGCTGGACGGCATCCCGATGGCGCACAAAGACATCTTCTGCACCCACGGCATCCGCACCACCGCCGGCTCCAAAATGCTCGAACACTTCATCCCCTCCTACGACGCGGGCATCGTCGAAAACCTCGCCGCCGCCGGTGCGGTGATGACCGGCAAAGTGTCGATGGACGAATTTGCGATGGGCTCCTCGAACGAACGCAGCGCCTTTGGCGCGGTGAAAAACCCGTGGCACGCCGAACACGTCCCCGGCGGATCTTCCGGTGCCTCCGCTGCCGTCGTCGCTGCCCGCCTCGTCCCCTACACCACCGGCTCCGACACCGGCGGCTCCATCCGCCAGCCCGCCGCCTGGTGCGGCATCACCGGCATCAAACCCACCTACGGCACCCTCTCGCGCTGGGGCATGATTGCCTACGCCTCCAGCCTCGACCAGGCGGGCGCCTTTGCCGCGCGCGCCGAAGACCTTGCACTAATCCTGAACGGCATGGCCGGACACGACCCGCGCGACTCCACCAGCAGCGCGCAAACCCGCACCACCTTCGATGGCGAACTGAACCAGCCGCTCAACGGCATCCGCATCGGCCTGCCGCGCAACTACTTCCGCGACCTCAACCCGGCGATGGCCGACACCATCCACGCCGCCGCCGCCCTTTACGAAAAACTGGGCGCGACACTGGTGGACATCGATCTCGCCTACAGCGAAGCGGCAATCGCCACCTACTACATCATCGCCTCGGCGGAAGCCTCCTCGAACCTCTCGCGCTACGATGGCGTGCGCTACGGCCACCGCAGCGCGCAGGCAAAAAACCTGCAAGAAATGTACCGCAAGAGCCGCAGCGAAGCCTTCGGCGACGAAGTCAAACGGCGCATCCTCATCGGCACCTACGCCCTCTCCGCCGGCTACTACGACGCCTACTACGAACAGGCGCGCCGCGCTCGCCACGCCATCCTGAACGGTTACAAGGCCGCCTTTAACGCGGTGGACGTCATCCTCTGCCCGACCACACCGACCCCCGCCTTCAAAATCGGCAGCCAAATCGACGACCCGGTAGCGATGTTTTTGGGCGACCTCTACACCGTCTCGGTGAATCTTGCAGGCCTGCCCGGCCTCAGCCACCCGGCGGGCTTCATCGACGGCCTGCCCGCCGGCTGCCAGCTGATCGGCCCGCACTTCAGCGAACCGCGCCTGCTCAACCTCGCGCACCAGTACCAGCAGGAGAGCGACTACCACCTGCAAATCCCGGCGGCTTACGCCTGAGCCGCGCCACACACCCGCGAGCGGTAACACCGCTCGCGCTTTGTTTCTGCCCCACCGGAAAACTCCCATGCAAAACTTCTGGTATGCCGACGCGCACAGCTGCCTGCCGCTGCACGGCGACACCGACATCAACCAGCTCCGCCTGCACTACGACGCGGGCGTGCGCTACCTCTCCATCAACGTCGGCATGGACATGAACCCGCTCGCGCAAATCATGACCACCATTGCCGGTTACCGCCGCCAAATCGCGGCAAGCGACTGGCTGGCGCTGGCTGAAACCGCCGCCGACATCCCGCGCATCGCCGGTGAAAACCGCCTTGCCGTCAGCTTTGACCTCGAAGGCGCACTGCCGCTGCTCGAAACCCCGGACATGGTCGCGCTCTACCACCGCCTTGGCGTGCGCCAAATCCACCTCGCCTACAACCGCCGCAACAGCGTCGCCGCTGGCGCGCACGACGATGGCGGCCTGACCCCGCTCGGCGAACGCATGGTGGACGCCATCCACGCCACGGGCATCCTCATGGATCTGAGCCACAGCAACGAACAAACCGCGCTCGACATCTGCGCCTACAGCGGCGACCGCCCGGTGCTGTTCAGCCACGCCAACCCGCGTGCGCTGGTCGCACACGGGCGCAACATCACCGACCGCGCCATCCGCGCCTGTGCCGCGACCGGCGGCCTGATTGCGCTCAACGGCGTCGGCAGCTTCATCGGCGACCCCGACCTCAAACCTGCCTCGCTCGTGCCGCACATCGACTACATCGTGCAAATGGTCGGCATTGAGCACACCGCCATCGGCCTGGACTACTGCTACGACGACGGCGTGCCGGACATCCCCGCCGAGGTGAACCGCCAATACTGGTGGCCGCCGGAGGCAGGCTACGACCCGCAAAAAGGACTCAGCGGCAAATACGTCAGCCCCGCCGGACTGGACGACATCCGCGACGGTCTCGCCCGCCGTGGCTACCGCGACGCAGACATCCAGGCAATCATGCGCGACAACCTGCTGCGGTTGATAGAAAAGGTGTGGAAATAAAAAAATCGGCCTGCGGGCCGATTTTTTAGGACCTGTTCAAAATCCCGGTTATCCACATGAATTTGAATTGCTACGCCGAATATCCCCCTCCCCTGCAGGGCGCACAGCGCCCGCAGCGGGGGAGGGTCGGGGAG
>ERZ773049.963-NODE-963-length-16957-cov-21.165957_pt1 | contig 16957 bp, 15 predicted proteins | sample MGYA00580633_ERZ773049 | MGnify/ENA primary metagenome ERZ773049 (study PRJEB29015, sample SAMEA2737991) | human oral metagenome | biome: human oral; feature: human-associated habitat; material: dental | place: China | collected 2066 ... | reverse complement strand
ACTGGGCGCTGCGTTCTAGCGCCTCTACTGCCAGTTCCTGCTTATTGGTGAAGTGATGGTACATGCTGCCCTGACCAGCACCTGATCGGCGCATGATATCTTTCGGGCTGGTCGCTGAATACCCTTGTTCCCACAGGAGATCCTGGGTTGCTTCTACAAGTCGAGTCCTGGTGTCCATAACCACAACTGTACATACTAGTAGTTACAGTTTTCAAGCTCAGCGTCCTCATGCTGAATTCCAGTCCACACATAGGTCTCAACCAAACACCGCGAACCTTTTGACGGCAACCAGCAGCGAAGCCCCTAACAAGGCGTTGACGTTATGACTGCTTTGGCCTGTATACACCTTGCAGTATGGGAGGATATTGATGCTATATTCTGCCTCACGAGATAGCGACATAAACCCTGCTCTAGAAGATGCACAGGCCAATAGTGACACCCATATAGAAGCCGTTAGCTGGCACAAACCAATGAACCGTACTACACACTGGGGCAGGTAAACAATCAAGTATGGAATACTCGTCTTGATGAGATATGCTACCGGCGTGCACTTGACCTTAACTCATATTCCTAAGACCTACAAGGCATATAGTCACGTCTCAGGGTGAAGATACCGAATACCATCACCCCTATATCATCCTTACATAACAATTATTTGGAGGGCCCCTCATGCCTAGCGGCGTGCTTGATGTACTGTGGACCGCGGTGTTTCTCGTGGGTATCGCATTGGCGCTGTACTGTCTGCTCACGATTCACCGCAGCCCGTACTTTAGTGAGGTGCAGAAGCTCAAGTGGCTCCTGTTCACCTTGGCACTACCGTTTCTTGGCCCTATCGCCTGGATTTTACGTTCACGCGCCGAGAAGCGGGAGGCTGCGCAGCGGCCCTCACCCGATACGCAGGATACTCAGCCGCCCAGCAACGACGCCCCTTAGGATGCTAAACGCCGCAGGGTGCACACCACTGTTCGGTCTTGCCGGATGTTTATGCTGATGTTTGGCCCGCTAAGTGCTGCAGAAACACAGGAAAGACGGGCATGAAAAATCCCCGGTTCAACTGAACCGGGGATTAGTTGGTGCGCGAGGGGGGAGTTGAACCCCCACGCCCTCACGGGCACACGGACCTGAACCGTGCGCGTCTGCCTATTCCGCCACTCGCGCAAGTGTCTTACAACCTGTGGTTGCAGGCAACATATAGAACTATACGCACCCCTTGGCCCCCTGTCCAATCCAATTTTAGTAACCTTATTCACATCACGTGGTGGGTTTTTACGCCCAATTATCGGGGTGTAACGGTATGGAACATCCACGCATGGTGCACCAGATTTCACCGTAGTGCCTCTTCAGCCCCCGGTTTTACCGCGAAAATAACCCCGATTCTGCATTAATCACCGCCTATCGCATAAAATAGCGTTGGGTGTGTGTATCTAACGCACGCACAGCATATGCACAGTTAAAATCGCTAGACTGTACCTTTCGCGGGTCCGCGCGGGCTCACGGCAGTACAATCGGCACGGATCGTTAGGAGGAGGCGGCAATGAAGTTTATGGACAGGCTTGAGCGGCTAGAACAAGGCATTGGGCAGGCCGTTGGCTTCTCCAAAGGCTTCGGCACCTTCGAAAAAGCAGATATTGCAAACCGTATTCGTACGGTCATGGACGATGAATCCTACATCGATCCCAACGAGATGCTGATGGCCCCCAATATTTATGCGGTTAATTTCTCCCCCGCAGATTTTGACAGGATACGGGAGTGGGGCAACCCGTTTGCTATTGAGCTCTGCGACCTCGCCATTTCACACGCGCGAGCGCAGGGATACTCGCTCATTGGGGCGGTGCGCATCACCTTCCATTCCTTACCGGAGGTTCACCCCGGTGATTTCCAGGTGGTGCCCACGTTTGAGTACTTTTCAACCCCGCCCGCTCAGGGTGCCCTGCCGGTGCAGACACCGGTCAATGACGCCCCGCCAAGCCCGCACGGGGCACCCTCCTACAGCCCGGTGCGCCCGCCGCGTGCACGGTCGCTGCCGACGCGCATCACCAAGCCGCAGGCCGCCCCGGCGCAGCAGCCTCCGCAGGCTCCGCCCGCCCCTGCCCCGCAGCCGCTGGTACCGCATCTTGAGATTGACGGGCAGCCCATTGAGCTGACCTCGTTCCCGGTAGTTATTGGGCGCGGCAGTGTGGCTGATATCCGTGTGGATGGTAAGAGCATTTCCCGCCGCCACCTGCAGATTTCGCACCAGAGCGGGGCGTACATTGTGACTGATTTGGGTTCCACTAATGGCACGATGCTCAACGGCACCGCCCTGCGCACCCCCGCAACTTTGCATGACGGTTCTCTCCTGCGACTAGGCGATACGAGCATCTTCTTCCGTATGATGCCCGCCGGGGGTGCTCTCTAGTGGCCTCTGAGCTTACCGTCATTATCCTGCGCTTCGCGTTTTTGGCGTTGCTGTGGTTCTTCGTGTTTCTGGTGTTGGCCGCAGCACGCCGCGACTTGGGGCTGGGGAAGAATTTCCGCACAGTCTCGGTGGATGCGTTCGCCTCCCCTGCCCTACCGGCGGCTGAGCAGGCCCCTGTGGCTGCTCCCCCGGCGCGCCCGTCCCAGTTGGTGATCACTGAGGGCGCGCAGGCTGGCGCCATGATGCAGCTGGGGGATGAGCCCATCACGATTGGACGCGCAAACGATATTGAGGTTTCGCTTCAGGATGACTACGCCTCGGGACGCCACGCGCGCCTGTTCCCGCAGGGCTCCCGCTGGTTCCTTGAAGACCTTGGCTCAACGAATGGCACCTATGTGGACGGCCAGCGCCTTAGCCGTGCCACCGTCATTGAGCCGGGCACCGAATTTAGGGTGGGTGGCACCACCATGCAGTTGAGGGGGTAGTCGGTGAAGATTGCCTTCCGTTTCGCGGCACGCTCCGATGTGGGTGTGCGCCGCAGCAAAAATGATGATTCCGGCTACGGGGGCCGGTATCTTGCCGTGGTTGCCGACGGCATGGGCGGGCACGTGGGCGGTGACGTCGCGTCCGCCACAGCTGTACTTAACCTGACCCCGCTGGATCACCCCGATTTTGACGGCACCGCGGGCGTGTACCTGGCGGATGAGATTCAAAGCGCGAACAGCATCATTAACGATCTGGCGCATGAGGATTCGCGGCTGGCGGGGATGGGCACCACCTGCACCGCCCTGCTCATTGACGGTGACAAGATTGAGCTGGCGCATATTGGCGATTCCCGAGCCTACCGTTTGCGCCCGGGCCCAAACGGGCAGTTCGAGCAGATCTCGACAGACCACACGTTTGTGCAGCGCCTGCTGAATGAGGGGCGCATCACCCCGCAGGAGGCTGTGCACCACCCGCACCGCAACGTCATTATGCGTGTGCTTGGTGATGTGGACGCCTCACCCGAGCTTGAGCTGCAGACCCTTGATGCGGTGCCAGGAGAGCGCTGGGTGTTGGCTTCTGATGGGCTGGACTCGGTTGTTCCCGATTCCGATATTGAGGCAGTTTTGCGCTCCACCGACGATCTGGAGCAGATTGCCGATATCCTCATCCAGATGACCCTGGAGCGTGGTGCGCCCGATAACGTGACGGTAGTGGTCGCCCAGGTGATTGACCGCAGCGTACTGCCTGAGGACGAGCCGGTGGGCGAGTCTGCCGTGCCGGATGCCCCCAGCCTACCGGCTTCTATTGCCCCGGCCGTGCCCAATACCACCGGGGATGAGGATACGATGCGTATCCCCCCTGAAGACTCCACCGGCGTGAACCCCGCAGGCGGCGACAGCCCCGGTTCGGCGCATATTCGCCGCCGGTTCCGGCGCGCACGCGATTTAACCGGGTCTTTGCTGCACGAGGAGGAACTGCACAAACGCGGCGCGGTTGAGGTGATTCATACCTCCGCTGAGATTCTGCGTGGGCAGCTTGGGCAGCGCCCGCACCAGCTGGTGGGTTCAGCCGCTTCGGCGACAGAGACCGGGATGATCCCGGCCGTGGTGGATCGCACCCTGGAGCACCGCGCCACCTTGGCGCAGCGGGTGCCGCTGACTACTGAGGGTGAGACGGCGCAGCTTCCCGAGGAGCTTGAGGCCATGCTCACCGTGGATGCGGATAAGCACCGCCCACGCCGCTGGCCGCTGCGCATTTTTGTGCTGCTGCTGGTGGTTGGGGTGCTCTCGGCTGCCGCGTGGACGGGTATGCGCTGGATTAGCGGCCGCTACTATGTGAGCGACAGCAACGGCAAAGTGTCAATCTATAACGGTATTCCGCAGACCCTTGGGCCTATCCGGTTCTCGCATGTGGTTGAGGAAAGTAACGTGTCGGTCAATGACCTCTCGGATCATAACCGTGCGCTGCTAAAAGATACGATTTCGGCCGACAATATTGATGAGGCGCGCGTGGTGGTGAACCGTCTGCAGACGCAGGCGAACCTGAACGCACACCCGAGTCCTTCGCCCTCACCTTCTTCCTCGGCCAGCCCGTCTGGGAGCGCGAAGCCTTCCGAGAGCCACAACCCGTCGGCGACCCCCACTCCCACCCCAAGCGCGGAGGAACCCGGTAACGCCACGGTTCCGTTAATGCCCGGCACCGAGGGTGCCGCTACCACGGAAGGGGACGTCGGTACTGTAACTGGTGACGGGGGTGCGCATCATGGCTAGTTCCCTCTTCTCCCGACGCGACCCGAACGCCCCGAAGTCACGCCGGTTCATTGAGATTGTGCTGCTGGTTTTAGCGGTGGGCATCAGCTCGGGTGCACTGTACCTGCGGAACCCTGAAGAGGCGTTCAGCAGTTCGTCAAGCGCCTGGCTCATGGGCACCATTGTATTAGGCGTGGGCGCGCTGATTCTGCATGTGGTGCTGGGGCTTCGGGCACGGTACGCCGACCCGTTTATCTTACCGATCGTGATTGTGCTCAACGGTGTCGGTTTGGCCATGATTTACCGTATCGACTCGGATTTGAAGTACCCAGTGGGTGACTCGCAGCTGTTTTGGACGGGCCTGTCGATGCTCGCCTGCGCCGTGGTTATCTACTTCCTGCGGGATCACCGGGTGCTGCGTAAGGTCACCTACATTTCGTTGGCGCTGTCCCTTATTCTGCTGGTGCTGCCGCTGCTGCCGATTATTGGCCAGGAAATTAACGGTGCGCGCATCTGGATCTCCATTGCGGGCCGCACCTTCCAGCCGGGTGAGGTCGCGAAGATTACCCTGGCGATTTTCTTCGCAGGGTACCTTTCGACCCACCGTGACCTGATTCTTGTGGCGGGGCGGCGCATCGGGCCTATTCAGCTGCCCCGGTTCAGGGATTTGGTGCCGGTGTTTTTGGCGTGGCTGGCGAGCATTGGGGTGCTGGTGTTCCAGCATGATCTTGGGTCGTCAATCCTGTTCTTCGGCTTGTTCATGGCGATGCTGTACCTTTCAACGGGTAAAACCTCGTGGCTGGTCACCGGTGGTATTGGCGTGGTAGCTGGTGGGTTCTTGGCGTACCACTCCATTTCGCACGTCCACGACCGTATCTACGCGTGGGTGCACGCCTTTGACAACGATATTTACAACAGCTCCTACGGTGGTTCTCGGCAGATCCTGCAGGGTGTCTTTGGGCTCTCCTACGGCGGGCTGTTTGGCCGCGGCTGGGGGCAGGGACGCACCTACCTGGTGCCGTACGCTAACTCGGATATGATCATCACCTCCCTCGGTGAGGAGCTGGGCCTGCTGGGTTTGGGCGCGATCCTCATGATGTACCTGGTGCTGGTCTCACGCGGGTACCGTGCCGCACTGGGCACCCGCGACGGTTTTGGGAAGCTGCTGGCGGCTGGGCTGTCTACCGTTATGGTGCTTCAGCTGTTTGTGGTGGTCGGTGGTGTGACTCGACTGATCCCGCTGACCGGTCTGACCACCCCGTTCATGTCTGCCGGCGGCTCGTCACTGGTGGCGAACTGGATTATTGTGGCGCTGTGGTTGGCGATTTCGCATTCGGCACGCGCCCCGCACGGCGTGGTTGATTTTGACGCCCCACGGGGTATCGACTACGGCAGTAACGATTACGAACCTGAAGGTGCGACCAGTGTTCTGGCGCGTATTTCTACGGCATCGACAGAAGGGAGCCAACGTGGATAGGGCGATTCGCCGCATGTGGATGTCTGCCGCGTGTGTCTTTATCTTGCTAATGGGCACCCTGAGCTATATTCAGTTCTTTGATGCGCAGATGCTCATGGAGCACAAGTGGAACACCCGTGCCCTGTACGATAACTACGGTTCGCAGCGTGGTTCGATCGTGGTGAATGGAACTGAGATTGCTTCCTCGGTGAAATCTAACGACGAGTACAACTATCAGCGTGTATATTCCGAACCTGAGAAGTATGCTGGTATTACCGGTTATTTCTCGTCGGTGTACGGTTCGACGGGTATTGAGTCGGCCCTGGATAAGGAGCTGTCGGGCACCTCGGATAGCCAGTTCTATGACCGTGTGGCGCAGCTGTTCTCGGGTAATTCCACACGCGGGGCCAGCGTTGAGCTGACTGTGGACGATAAGCTGCAAACCCTCGCCTACCAGCTGCTGCAGGGCAGGAAGGGTTCTATTGTGGCGATGAACCCGAAAACAGGGGAAATTCTGGCGATGGCATCCTCGCCTTCGTATGACCCGAATAAGTTGGCTGCACATAGTGAGCAGTCGGTGATCGCCGACTACACGAAGCTGACTCAGGATCAGCAGTCCCCGCTGTTTAACCGTGCGATCGCGGGTAACACCTACTCGCCGGGTTCGACGTTCAAAATTATTGATGCCGTGGCCGCGCTGGAGTCGGGGAAGTATGACGAGAAGTCTGTGATTGATAACCCGGCGCAGCTTCCGTTGCCGGGCACCAATGTGACCCTGCCGAACTTTGTGAATGGTCAGTGTGCCACCCGCACGCAGGCGACGATTGAGTGGGCGTTAGCGCAGTCGTGTAATACTCCGTTTGCGAATATCGCCCTTGATTTGGGGCAGGAGAAGATTTCTCAGACCGCTGCAAAGTTTGGGTACGGCCAGGATCTATCGATCCCGTTGAAGGTCACCAAGTCGGATTTCCCCTCCGATATGACGAAGAGCCAGCTGGCTCAGGCGTCGGTGGGCCAGTATGACGTGAAAACCACGCCGCTGCAGGTGGCGATGACTTCCGCGGCGATTGCGAACGGTGGTGTGCAGATGAAACCTAATCTGGTTCGTTCGGTGAAGACCAGCAACCTGAGCACGTTGTCTGAGTTCTCTCCCGAGAAATTGCGCACCTCAACCTCCCAAAAAGTCGCCGATCAGGTGAAACAATGGATGGTGAACTCGGTCGATAACGGTATTGCGTCCGGTGCGGGTGTGCCGGGCGTGAAGGTGGCGGGTAAGACCGGCACCGCCGAGATTGGCACGACCGGGTTGAACAATTCCTGGTTTACCGGTTTCGCCCCGGCGGATGACCCCAAGATTGCTATTGCGGTCGTCTATGAGGATATTGATGTGTCCACGGGCGCGAAGCTTTCGACTAATGCAGGTAAACAACTCTTTGAGGCGGTGTTGAACAAGTGAGGCCTTCGGCTGATGTCACCTTGGGCGGTCGCTATACCCTGACTGAACGTATCGCTGTAGGCGGTATGGGTGAGGTCTGGAAGGCGCGCGATAAGGTTCTTGGGCGCATCGTCGCAGTGAAAATCCTGAAAGAGGAATATACGGGCGACCCCGGGTTCTTGGAGCGGTTCCGCGCGGAGGCGCGCCACACCGCACTGCTGAACCACCCGGGTGTGGCGAACGTGTTTGATTACGGCGAGGAGGATAACTCGGCGTATCTGGTCATGGAGCTGGTTCCCGGGGAGCCGCTATCGAACATTATTGAGCGTGATAGCACTATCCCGGCGGATCGTATCCTGAACATTATTGCGCAGACGGCGCGCGCGCTGGCGGCAGCGCACGCGCAGGGCCTGGTGCACCGCGATGTGAAGCCGGGTAACCTGATTATTACCCCGGATGACCGCGTGAAAGTGACCGACTTCGGTATCGCCCGGCTGGCGAACCAGGTTCCGCTCACAGCCACGGGTCAGGTGATGGGTACCGCCCAGTATTTGGCTCCTGAGCAGGCAACCGGGCAGACCGCGACCCCCTCATCCGATATGTATTCACTGGGTATTATCGGGTACGAAGCGCTGGCGGGGCACCGCCCGTTCACGGGCGAGTCGCAGATCGCTATCGCTTTGGCGCAGGTGAATGATACCCCGCCGCCGCTTCCTGACAGCGTCTCGCCAACGGCGCGGGCACTGATTATGTGCCTGCTGGCAAAAGACCCCTCAGAGCGTCCCGCGAGCGCTACAGCGCTGGCGGCGGCGATTGACGCTATCCGCCGTAACGATGTGCGTGCGGCGTTGAAGGCTGTGCCCGCGCTTAAACAGTTCATGCCGAAGTCAGCAACAGCTGCGACGGCGACGCAAACTCAAACTCAGGTGCAGCAGAGCGCTGCCACAGGTGCTACGGGGGCTATTGCTGCCGCGGCTGCACCCCGGTTCGGTTCGGGTGGGCGGTTCTCGCCGAATCCGACGACCGCACCCATCCCGCCGGTCGCTGGCACCGGTGCACAGCCGGTGCAGCATGTTGATGATGAGGACGAGCCGGAACAGAAGCGTTCAGGCATCGTTAAGTGGGTTGTAATCGGTGTGGTGATTCTGCTGGTGGTTGCCCTGGCCCTGTGGGCTGCCACTGCGCTGCAGGGTTCCCCCAAGAACGACCCAAGCGGCAGCCCGTCGGTGAGCGCCTCGGCGTCCCCGTCGGAGCAGGAGCCTTCGAACAGCCCGACTACGAATAATCCGGATACACAGAAGCAGAATAATGTGACGGTGAACCCTGCCGAGTTCGTGGGCCGTAGCCTGCTGGAGGTTACGAACGAACTGTCCCAGATGGGTCTGCAGGTTAAACCTGAGGGTGTTGACTCGAACGAGGCGAAGGACACGGTGCTGTCGGTCTCCCCGTCAGGTTCGGTGGAGAAGGGTACAAGCATTATTGTGAAGTACTCGAACGGCCCGAAGACGGCGACTATCCCCACCGGGCTGATTGGCCAGGATAAGGACACCGCCTCTGCAGCGATCGTGAAACTGGGCATTAATGTGAATCAGATATCGGAGCATTCCGATACGGCGGCCCCGGGTACGGTGCTGCGCATTACCCCGCTGCCTGGCACTCAGGTTCCCCTTCATAGTAGTGTAGATGTGTACATCGCTGATGCCTCTTCCGGTCAGGGGTCCGGAGGAACAGCCCCATCAGCAAATACCTCTACGAGTGCGAGCGCAAGCGCGAGTGCAAGTACACCACCGAGGCAGCCTACTTCCGCTCCCGCGAGCACGAGCGCTACCTCCTCCTCCGCCAGTGCGGCCGCTGCTGCCACGCCGTCAGAGTAGTGAATGGTGCCCAGTATGTCGTGTCGCGCATGTATGAGCTAAGAGTTTAACTTCTGACCCTAGACCAGGAGATTGTATGGACCTGTTGGTTCCCGATATGGTAGATGATCGCTATAAGGTGCTTGATGTTATTGGCACCGGGGCGATGGCTACCGTCTACTCGGCGGAGGACACCCGCTTGGGCCGTAAGGTCGCGATGAAAATTCTTCGACCGGAGCAGGCCCAAGATCAGACGTTCCGTATACGTTTTAAGCGCGAGGCCGAGGCTGTCGCGTCACTGAATTACCCCGCTATTGTGGCGGTGTACGATACCGGCGCCTACTCACCTACCCCGACACCCCAGGAGTATGGTTTTGATGGGGCTCAGCCCGGCGCTGAGGATGGGAGCATCCCATATATTGTGATGGAGCTGGTGAACGGCCGCACCTTGCGTGAGGTGCTGTCATCGGGGGCGCATCTTCCGGTACGTGAAGCTATGGCGTACGCCGATCAGCTGCTGGGTGCGCTACAGTACAGCCACGATATGGGCATTATTCACCGCGATATTAAACCCGCGAACATTATGGTTCTGCCGCTGACTGATGAGGATATTTCCTTGGGCCAGTCGGGGAAGATTAAGGTGATGGATTTCGGGATTTCGCGCGCCCTTGAGGAGGCGGGTGAGGCCCTGACGAAGGCGAATGTGGTGCTTGGTAGTGCCCGGTATATGTCGCCGGAGCAGGTGAGCGGCCACGAGGTGGATACCCGCAGCGATATTTACTCCGCTGCGTGCGTGATCTATGAGATGGTGGCTGGACGCACCCCTTTTGATGCCGAGTCGAATGTGGATTTGGCGGCTAAGCACCTGTCGGAAGCTCCTCAGCCGCCGAGCGCTTTTTCTCCGCTGCCGGTTCCGCCGCAGCTGGATGCTGCGATTATGCGCGGGCTGGCAAAAAACCCGAATGAACGGTACCAGTCGGCGGATGAGTTTGCCCAGGCGCTGCGTGCGGCGTTCGGTTCTGCTGATGATGATGCTACGGTCGCCCAGCCTGCCTTGGGTGCGGCAGCTTTTGCCCCCTACCAGGGTGAGAATACCGGGACGATGGAGCCGCCGCCCGATGAGGAGGCGGGGCTGAATGATTTCTTTGAGCAGGATTATTATGACGCCTGTGAGGAGGTTGAGCCGGAGACTCCCCGCAAACGCGCCTGGTTGCAGGTGCTGATCGGTTCGCTGATTGTGGCCCTGCTGGCCTTTAGTGTGGGCTCGGTGCTGTACTACCAGAATAAGCTGAATGAGGTGCCGCAGGTTGCGGTGCCGTCGGTGGCTAACGTGTCGAAGGATGAGGCGGACACCCAGCTGCGTAACCTGGGGTTCACACTGGAGTATAAGAACGCCTTCTCGGATACCGTGAAGAAGGGCGATGTGATTAGTGTCGACCCGGCTGCGGGCACCATGATTGATAAGGGCGCGAAGGTGACTCTGACGGTTTCCAACGGCCCGAAGAAACTGGTGATTCCGGATAATCTGCAGGGTCAGAGCGAGGCGTATGTGCGTAACGCCCTGAAGGAGATGGGCGTTGTGGACGGGCGTGTGACGACCGTTGAGAGCGCGACTGTCCCTGCGGGTATGGTGGTGTCGCTGACGAATCAGTCCGGTGAGGTTCTTGAGCCGGGCGCGGCTGTTGAGGCGGGCCAGACCGTCGATTTGGTGCTTTCTTCCGGTAAGGTGAAGGTCCCGTCGCTGGTGGGTCTGACGAAGGATCAGGCGGTGGCTGCCTTGACTGACCCGAACACGCACCTGAGCACGAATGTTGAGGAGGTGCAGACGAGTGCTTCCCCGGCGGGTACTGTGATCGCTCAGAGCGCTGCGGCGGGCACCCTGGTAGAGCAGAACAGCACCATCACTATCCGTGTGGCGAAGGCCCCAGCGCAGACCGCTACGGCGGCACCGGTCCCCTCGGCGTCGGCACGTTCGGGCACGTCCGGTAGCGGCAATACGTCCGGCGGCGGTGCCAATAGCGGCACCGGCACCGGCGGGAATACGTCTGGCGGCGGCGCGAATGCTGGCACCGGCACCGGCGGTAACCAGAACCAGCAGCCGACTGCTGCGCCGACGAGTGGCGCCTCAGCATCTGCGGCCCCGTCAGCACCTGCAAGCAACCCGGCAAATGGCGGGAATAATAACGGTAACCGCGGTGATACCGGGAACAACGGGAACAACAATAACAACGGGAATAACAATAATAATGGCGGGAATAATAACGGAAATAACAACAATAACCGCCGGTAGCCGCCCGGGCGTGTAAACGCTGAACGGCTAGTGGGGTGGGTTCTCCGGTTATCCGGGAAGCCCACCCCATTCCTTTGCACCACACATACACGCATACGAAATGCCCCCAGCAGCCTGCTGGGGGCATTGTGGTGTTTGTATGTTGGCCGGGTTAGCTAATGAGTGGAGAAAGCGTTTTTGCGTACTGCGCGGCGCCTTGTACCCCGATTTCTTCAAGCCAGTTGCCGAGCATGAGGTAGCCGCCTTCTGTGAGCACCGATTCTGGGTGGAACTGCACACCGTGCATGGGTGCTTCGCGGTGGCGCAGCCCCATAATGATGCCGCTTTCGGTGGTGGAGGTAACCTGCAGCACCTCGGGCATGGTGTCGGGGACTACGGCAAGCGAGTGGTAGCGGGTCGCCGTGAAGGGGCTTGGGACGTCTTTGAACACCGAATCGTTTTCGTGCACCAGGGTGGAGGTTTTACCGTGCATAAGCTCGGGGGCGTGGGTGACGGTGCCGCCGAAGGCTTCAGCGATTGCTTGGTGTCCCAGGCACACGCCCAGCAGGGGTTTGTGGGTGTTAGCGGCCCACTTGATGGTGTCGATAATGACTCCGGCGTCTGCGGGGGCACCGGGGCCGGGTGAGATGAGCACCCCGTCATGCTCTGCTGCGAGTGCGAGCACGGTGTCGAGGTCGTGTTCATCGTTGCGGATTACGGTGGTTTCGGCACCGAGCTGCTGCAGGTATCCCACAAGGGTGAAGACGAAACTATCGTAGTTGTCGATAACGAGGATGCGTGTCATGGTTTTCTTTCGGGTGGGGCTGCTAATGGTTAATGGTGACGTCGAGGTTGAACGGGCCGTACTGCGCGAAATTGGGGAAGATGAATTCCATGAGCACATAGACAACCAGCAGGATCAGCAGAATGGCGGTAATAATACGAACCCAGAGAGGTCCGGGCAGGTGGCGGAAGATCCATCCGTACATTGTGTGTTTTCCTCTCTTAAGCAGGGTTGTTGTTGGCTACTTTGGCGATTTCGGCGGGTGCCCCGGCGGATGCGGGCTGCCAGGACTCAAATTTGGCGTGCACAATGTACCGTTCGGTGTCGCCGTAGCGCGGGTGGCAGGTGGTGAGTGTCATGATCCGTTCGGTGGGGCTTTGCCCGGGATGCCCGGGGACGGGTTCAATGACGTCCACCTCGTGGGGCTGCACGATTTTCTGTTCGTACACGGTGTACGTGTAGTAGCCGTCTTTGGTGCGCACATAAATGTGGTCACCGTTTTGGAGCAGGTCAATATCGTTGAGCACTTTACCGCGGGTTTGGCGGTGCCCGGCGAGTGAGAAGTTGCCGACGCCTCCGGGCATGGCGGAGCCTTCGTAGTGGCCCAGCCCGAGGGCATCGATCACGTCGTTGCTGCTGCCTTGGGCGGCGGGGCGCTGATAGTCTTCCCCGAAGCGGGGGATGTAGACCACACCAAACGCCTGCCCGTGCGCGGGTTCTGCGAGCGGTTCGGGCGGGTTTTTGGGGTCCCAATCGGTAACGGTGCGTGATTCACCGAATTCTTTAACGAGGGAATCGACGGCTTGGGCTTGGGACCGGTCGGCGGCGATATTGGTCCACCAGAGCTGCCAGGCCACGAAGAGCAGCAGTATAAACCCTGCGGTGATCAGTAGCTCGCCGAGGATTTGCACGGTCCATTGTAGGCGTGTTTTACCGGGCGCGTGCGCCTTGGTGGGGGTGTGACTCATGCTGTCCTTTGTGGTTTATGTCTTCCGTGTTTCTTTAGGCTCAACGCGGGTGAAAGGTGAAATCATCCCGGGAGTCTGCAAAGATAGTTTCTAAGGTACATAATAAGGCTACCCACTGAGTGTTATGCGGAGGAAATTATGTCTGGTTCGGCCAAGGCAAAAAAGAAGAAGGGCAGCGCTTCTAAGAGCAGCGGCGCTAAGGCTAAAGACGCTAAGAAGAAGCAGAAGGCGGAGCAGAAGAAAGTAGTCGCCCGGGATGCGTTGAATGAGGAGCGTCTGCGCAAGGTTGCGGAGGAGATGGAGCAGGGTCAGCCGTTGAGGGACCAGACTCCGCTGTGGTACCGGGTGATTATGTTCTCGTTTTTGGCGGTGGGCCTGCTGTGGATTGTTGTGTACTACATTTTTGAGGGTCTTTACCCGATCGCAGGCATTGGCATGTGGAATATCACAATCGGGATTGGTGCACTGATGGTGAGCATGCTGATGATGACGCGTTGGCGGTAGCCGGTATGGGTGAGCAGCCGTCTGACTCCGCTGAGACCCCCAAGCCGGAGGTGACGAACCCCGCGAACCTGGCGCCGGTGGATCCGCAGCAGCCACGGGAGAGGCGTGAGGATATTCGCGCCGCCATTTTTGAGACAAAGCTGCGGCGGTGGGCGCTTATTGGGTTTGTGGCTGCTGGCGCCTTGTTTTGGGTGGTGACTTTGCTGCTTCAGCGTTAGGGCGGGGCAATGAGGCCTCTCACCGTTACACCGCAGGCTGGTTGAGGTTGCCGCACACGGTTCCACGCTGAAAGATACTCATGAGCATGGTGAGCATGGCGGCGGGCGTACGGCGTGCGGAGTATGGACGGTGCGCAGCGTGTCTGAAAGCGCACTAATGATGGGGAAGATTGTGAAGACAATTCGGGTGATAGTGCTTTCCAATAACCCTTTCCAGTAACATCCAAAACCATTATTTTATAATATTCCAATATATACATAAATACTGGTCAATATAAATATTAAGAGTATTTGAACTCTATATAGTCATAGAGGTATAGATAAGCAGACTACAGTAGTTGCTCCTGTGTACCTGAGAAATCACTACATAGTGCAACATGGGGGTAAGCAGCACAATAGCCGCTGTGACTCCTACCGAGATCCTAGATGCACAGCTTAGTGTTGCGGCATATCCACCGAGGTCACAACATACACATATGCAGCCCGCTTTGATGCCCGACACCCAGCCGGTCATTTATGAGCTTAAAAGTCCTGCTTTGGCGGCCTCAGCGACCCTACGGCTTACGGTTTCTAATACGGGTGAGTTAATGTTCCAGTGTTGCCAGTACAGAGGGAATTCAACAGGTTTGGTGGATAGCTTCACCAGCGTATTGGCAGCAAAATGCTCACTGCACTGAGCTTGCGGTAACAGTCCCCAGGCAACCCCTTCATAGACCGCGCGGGCATAATCAGGTGAGGAGGGAATATATATGGTGGGGCTCTGTTCAGGTTCGAGGCTTGGCGGCAGTTTCATATCTTCCTCTATGAGGACACGCGCCGCTTCCTGCACAAAGTCTTTACGGTCGTATTCCACCACAGGGGCACGGTTGAGTTCTTCACGAGTGGTAGCGGAGGGAAACCCCGGCAGGTAACGGCTCATATATTCCGGTGCTGCGACGCACCAATAGCGTGCCACACCCAGGTAGTCGACTGAACATCCGGGGATTTTACCGGGCCGTGAGGTAATAGCAGCCATAACCTCCCCGGATCGAAGCAAGGCCGATGAGTGGAATTCACCTTCACGGCGTAAGTCGCAGAATATTTCGTCTTCGTGGGCGAGCATACGTACCGCCTCCAGGAACCATGTTGCGAGGGAATCGGCATTCAGGGCTATAGAGACTGTCTGGAATCCGCCCTCACCCACCAGTTCCCGTTCTAGTTCCAGCTGCAGAAACTCGCTCTGCCGGGCGATGCGTAGTACGCTTTGCCCGGCCTGGGTTGGGGTTACCGGGTTGGTGCGCCGCAGCAGAACCTTGCCCGCGAGCTGCTCCATGACTTTGATGCGCTGTGATATTGCGGAGGGGCTTACTCTCAAAGATTCAGCTGCCGCATCGAAGGTACCGTACTCAATGACTGCTGCGAAGGTTGTGAGGTGGTCGGTCGTAAAACGTTTCATAAGCATATCTTACGTAAACCCACATAACTTAGATAGCCTTATGAGGCTGCCGGATTTTTAATGCCTCGCTTTATGCCCATGTTCTATTTGGTGCACACCATTTTCACCATGGACACTCACCTCTAAGATAAAAGCAGTGGGACTGTCGCCCTCCAACGTGTCTATGCTGTCACCTACCTGCCCGAAGGAATCTCACATGGTCAAGCCACCATTCATTGAAATCACATGCCCCGTTTGTTCTAAACCTGTGAAGACTTTAGAACGTTACCCTCGCTCGCTCTGTTCCCAATGTTCTGCACGGGTGACCGATCGGTCTGGCCGCCCGGTCGTTTTCTACGATATACAGGCGCTACCGGCTTCCCAATAGCTCGGGTGTAACGCTGATTGGCGGATTTTATGGATATTACGCCAATACCGGACTGCAAGAAATCTACCCCAGTTCAACCTGCTATGTTGATGGAATAACCTGCGAGGCGAAGAATGCCCGTTTTGGAGGTATTGTGATTGAGGCGCTCACCGCCCAACCCTTGGAGGACGATGAGCGGTAATTTGTGTTCGGTTTCCCAGGTGTACAGCCGTTCCCCAAGCGGAGAAGTCCCTGGGAAGCCGTCACAGACCCCCATATAGTACAGACCATATAATTGGCTTCTCTGGCCCTCTTAGCTCTCTAAGGGTGTGTACGTATGCTTAGCACCCAAAAACATAGCTGTGGAACCGAGCAGGAATATGTGCGCGTTGCCATTCGAGTTCTTCGGTCAAGAGTTTCCCCGAAAGCACTTTGCGCGTGTAGCGCCCAATATTGCGTGCATGGGCACCCATATGGGCCGTTGCCACCGCTTGCCCACAGGCACGGGCTACAGCCTGAGCGGAGCGATCTGTGCACTCACGAGCCGCAGCGTGGCAGAGGAAAGCCTGCTGACGCATAGCACCAACAGATAGTGTTCCTCGCTGAAAATATTCAACCGCTTCGAGTGCATCATGAAGTCGACGATCTAAAGGGCGATGCTTCTCAAAGATAGGAAGGAGCCGACGGACGCAGCGTGCGGCCCAGCCAATGAGTTCTTTCCGGTCTTCTTCTAAAAGCGTTAAGTCATTCATGGATGGGGCTGTTTGAGGAGTAGTCATACTCTCAACGTACCAGCAGACCCCACAGCAGAATAGTGCATCGAGGAAGATATTCGGGTGAGCAGAAATATGACGGGTATGAGGCGAATCCCTTCCATGTATAGATAAACCATAGGATCTCTCGCGGCAATACCAATACCCTATTAAACAGAAAAAGACCCCGAAGGGTCTTTTACCTGTTGCAACCTACCCTCTTTACGGGGATTACTCCCGTAAAGAATGGCTTGTTGTCTCAAAACTGTACAGTGAACACAAACACACAAAAAAATGATTACATT
>ERZ773049.962-NODE-962-length-16961-cov-8.503312_pt1 | contig 16961 bp, 24 predicted proteins | sample MGYA00580633_ERZ773049 | MGnify/ENA primary metagenome ERZ773049 (study PRJEB29015, sample SAMEA2737991) | human oral metagenome | biome: human oral; feature: human-associated habitat; material: dental | place: China | collected 2066 ... | reverse complement strand
TGTAACAAATATCCTAAACTTTTCTTTTTCATAATAATCTCCCTATTAAGTCACCGCATTCGGTGGCTTTTTTAGTTCATAAGTCCTATATAGGCTTCTACATGACTTTTTAAGATAAAGAAAAAAACAGTGGGATAGAAATCTCTAGACCAAGTCTCGATTTGGTAAACCTATATCTGTAAGATTTCAACGTTTGAGTAAATTGGTTAATGTTGTGAATGGAGAAAAGAAGTTTTGGTAAAAGTAGCTTTTTGAATTCTAAAATACCAACAAACAGTTCAATCTACTAATAAATTATAGGTGTATAACTAAGCAAAAATGAGGTTGGGATTTTTGATCCCAGCCTCTTCAGTGAACTATTTTCTTTAGAATTTATAAGTTAGATAAAATTAAATTTTTTGTAAATTAGCTTATTTGATAACTTGGTTTCCTGATTTGTCATTTTGAATTTGGTTCATTTCGTGCATAAAAACATCTGCTTTCAGTTTATCTGTGATGATACTGACACTTATTAGCTTATTTAGATTTTTCTCATATCCTTCTAAAAAAATAGGATTTCTAATTTTCATGGTTAACTTTGCACAATTAAAGGGACGTTTTTTAATGGTTATTTGTTCGATATCTTGAAGTTTAAATTGATAATGTAATACGCTGAGGCCTCTGCTACTATAGGTATAATACTGAACAGTATTGTTTTTATGAACTTCTAATTTTACTCCATTTATGAAGAGATAATACCCCATAAAACATAGAAGAAGTGGAGCATAAATCAGTACGATTGCTATAATAATCTTGTCTGTAAAATCGGTATTATAAGCTATCAGATGCTTTAGAATCCAGAGAATCATAACAGATAAAGATATCATGAATGGTCCCCCTGCTCTATTAAATTGATTTTTATATGGAAACATTAAGGTAAATTTTGGTTTATCCAGTAATAACTCTAATTTCATCATTTACCCTTTCATATTGTTTATTGTATAAATTTCAGTATATTCATTTCTTGAACTTTCTATGTCAGTTATCTCCATTATTTTAAGTTCATGATTTCTGATTTTCTATCAATTTTGTTAATATTATACTCTTTTTAAAACATTATTTCTACAATCCAGCGATTTGATACTATCTAAAGTTAGTCAGTGTAAATATTATAGAGCTCTTTTTTTGTCTAGGAAAACATGCTATAATGATAGAATTGATAAGCAGGAAAAGAGAGAAACTATGGATTATACAGTTGAAGAAAAAGAAGCCTTTATGAGAGAGGCTTTGAGAGAGGCTGAGATTGCCTTAGAACACGATGAAATTCCAATTGGTTGTGTGATTGTCAAGGATGGAGAAATCATTGGTAGGGGGCATAATGCGCGCGAGGAGTTGCAACGGGCGGTTATGCATGCAGAAATCATGGCCATAGAAAATGCGAATGCAAGTGAAGAGAGTTGGCGTCTGCTTGATTGTACGTTGTTTGTGACCATTGAGCCTTGTGTTATGTGTAGTGGGGCGATTGGACTTGCCCGTATTCCAAATGTAGTTTACGGGGCTAAAAACCAGAAATTTGGTGCTGCTGGTAGTTTGTACGATATTTTGACAGATGAGCGTCTCAATCATCGTGTAGAGGTAGAAACGGGAATTTTGGAAGATGACTGTGCAGCGATTATGCAGGACTTTTTCCGAAATCGACGGAAAAAATAATTTCTCTTTAAAAACAGAGGGGAATGTGGTATAATAAATAGTGGAGCAACAGTTCTGCGTGAAGCGGGTCAGGGGAGGAATCCAGCAGCCCTAAGCGAGTGTGAATTGTGTGCTCTTTTTTCGTACACTTTAAAAACCCTTTAAAATCAACACTTTAAGGGGTTTTTGTTTGTCTTGTATAAGAAAAAGGGGCAGTCGAGGGGCAGAAATTAAAATTTTATCTTGTCTAACTTGCTAGATATGTCTGATACCATTTTTTGAGTGACATGGGAATAAATCTCTAGTGTGGTCTTTGAGTCACTATGTCCTACTCTATCCATGATAGCAGTCAAGGGGATACCTAATTCAGCAAGCAGTGATATATGGGAGTGTCTGAACATATGTGTAGTGATGTTCTTATCTATGCCAATTTTCTGACCATGTCTTTTTAATGCACTAATAACTCTGGCATTTGTTATTGGTTCTCCTAAAGTGTTTATAAAAATAAAATCTGTATCAAATCCATTTGTCGCATTCTCTATTATCTGCTCTTTGATGATGTCTAACACTTTTTGAGGTGCTGTTATAACCCTATCAGACTTGATCGTCTTTGGTGTAGTTCTCTCTTTTTGTCTAAAATCGTATGTATGCTTGATGTGAATGGTTTTTTTAGAAAAATCTATATCCTCCTTGTAATTTAAGGCTGCAAGCTCTCCATATCGCATACCAGTAAGAAAAAGAACTTTAGCTATTCGGATATATTTTGTAATTCGATAATCACATAGGGCCTCTTCTTTTAAATTTTGGATGAATAACTTAAACTCTTTCTGATCTAGATATTTTGTATTTTTCTTTCTAAGATCATCAGTTGTAATTACTTTTCTAGGCATTTCAACAAATAGCATTTCATTTGTATCAATATAATTCATTCTGACAGCGAATTTCATTATCTGATTGAGCTTGAACTTGATTTTAGAAACATAGTTATGAGATCTCCCATCTTGTAGTAGTTGATCTATCACTTTTTGTAATAAACGTCTATCAATATTTCTAACTAAATAGTCGCCCTCTATCTGCTTTAAAATCTCTTTTTTAACATTCTTTGAAGCATAGACGGTTGAGTTTTTAACGCCATGTTTCCAATTTTCTTCAAATTCTTCATATAGTTTTTCAAAAGTTATATTAGAAACAGAATGTTGTTTTTCCCCTAATTTTTGATTTATCTTCTCTTGCAACAAGATAGCAGCTTGATTTCTTGCTTGAGGTGTTTTCTTTTCCATCGTAACTGAGACTTTTTTCAATTTTTCAGTATAGGGATCTTTATAACGCTCAAAAAATTTATATTTGCCGTTTGGCAATTCTTCCATCCACATTGATTTTACCTCACTTTTTTGATAAAATGGGTATAGTAAAGAGGGCTTTTTAATGCCTTTTACTATACTGAACACCTCACGCTCTCCTTGGCCAAAAATTGAGCGTGGGGATTTTTTAATTTTTCAGCATCAAATACGCATCGACGTAAATTAAAGGGACACTTTTTTCTTTGTTGCTGTTGGTGGTATATTCATAAGAAAGTAGGTACCGCCCGTTTACAGATAAATGATCTTTTTCTAAAAATCTTTTTTCTATACGTTTGGTCTCCATGAACAACATATAGAAATTGCCACTAGGCTGTGTAGCCAGTATTTTTGTGTACTTACCTTCTTTAAAAATTTGTACTATTTCCAGATTGTCGATTCTCATTTTTAAAGAGAAGAACTTTTCTGGTTCCCGGAGAAATGTTTTGTAATCATAGATTTTATAGTCATCTGATTTGTAATTGTCTGTTGTTACTTTATCGACTTTGGAAAGTAATTTATCAAAATAGGTTTCCACACTTATATCCTCATCAGATGAGGATGATTGTGTACTCGGAGCGCTTGATGAGTTTTGTGTTTGATTCGTACAAGCGGTTGAAAGAAAAAGTGCACAAAGTAATACAGACGATATAGAAAATATTTTTTTCATTTGATCCTACTCCCTTTTCAATTCAGCAAAGCCAAATATTCCTCTTTAACCATTGTTTCGTCAGCAATGGTTTTTAAATTATACTTTTCCATAAATACCAGGTAATTAAATGTAGTGGCATCTTCAGCTATATCTAACTCGGCCTTTATCAGATGATGAATCATATTTCGGTTAGCTTCAAGCTCACATTTCTCCCTAAAAAGGCGATAAGTATCTGGCGCGTGGTTTCTATGGCCTATCTCATGTAAAGCGACTTGTACCCTTTTCTCATCAGATATAGCATCACTCAAAAACATAGTTTGAAGGGCTGGGATATAAAAGGCCTCATCTGGAAATAGACCATCTTCAAAAATCTCTATATCTATACCTAGATTTTGAGAAAATTCTTTTTCAGTCATAAACAATCCAACCTTTGATTATTATTGCTTTCTGAGATAAATTTCTATAATGTTTTGAATTGCTTTTTTATCTTCTTCAGTTAGTGGTTTCCCATTGAAACGCATAGCGGTAGAGGCTAACTCCTCAACATCTACCTCTTTGCCTTCAAAAAAGAATTGCTCTTTATCAGCTATTGCTGGGTTATCCGTACGACCAAGCAGATAGTCGGTAGACACATTGAAGTAGTCGGCGATTTCTGAAATTCGTTCAGCGTTAGGCTTTTGAGATTTCAACTTATAGAGTGTATTTCTGCTATAACCTAAATCTTCTTCTAATTTTGTAAGAGAGATTCCAAGGTTATCAGCAAGTTCTTTAATTTTTTCGTATGTCGGAAACATTGTTAAATCAACCTTTCTGAAGCATAACAAAAAATATTTCAACTTTTTGGGTGAAAACAGTTGACACATCACCCAATTAGGTGTAAAATAGTTTTTGTAAGTTGATGAGTTAGTAAAAAACGAAGTTAAAACTTATCTAAAAATAAAATAGCTTTGGCGAGCGAATAAGTTGATAGATATTGTTTTATCAAGTCTTTTGATTATGCTTTCATTTTAACCTTTTGGGTGATATATGTCAAGTAATTATATAAAAAATCTAACTCATTTTCTTACTTTTGAAGAAAGGAGGGACACGAATGTCGAAAAATGAAGCTCCTCTAATATCTTTAGAGAATCTAAAAAACGATATTCAAAGTTTTGTTGAGAAGGTCGCTGATGAAGCTATTCAACAATCTGAGACATACTCGCAAGCAATTTTGCTAGTTTCGAAAAACACTAGTTTTTCAGAGCATGGCTTAGCAATGACAAAAGCTATCCAAGACGAAATCACGAAGCGCGCCTTGAATAGCCGTGTGTAAAATTTATGTCGCTTCGATTTTCACAATTGAAGCAGAAAGCGAGAAGAGAAAAAGAAAAGAAAGGAGGGGGCGCTTATGCCAAATATGGATGGTGGACGTCAAAAAATCAGAGATTATCTGAAAGAACACAACTTGACGATGGCAACGCTAGCAGTACAGTATAGCATGACTCGTCAGGATGTAACGAATATCCTGAATGGTAAGCTGAAAAATCCACAAGCAAATCAGTTCATCGCTCGGGTTATTGAAGATTTTAAAATTCGCTAATACAAAAAGCACCTAACAAAAGTCAGGCGCTCAACAAAATATTCATCTAAATTATATCACGAAAGGAGTAAAAATGGAAACAGTTGAAATTGTAAGAATTAAAGATGTGATCATCGAAAAGGTTTCAGCTAATGATGAAGAATTAGAACACATCTTCGGATGTTCAAAACGGCAAGCGGGAGACATGAGACGTGAGATGAAGAAACTACCTAGCCAACAGAAACATCTTAGGAATGATGGTCAACTTGTAACTATTAAAGGTTTTGATGCTTATCTGCAATACAGAGGAACTCAAACTTGGAAGAAAGAAATGGTGAAAAGCAAGAAAATGAGGTCAGTCGGATGAACCTACTAACAAGAATTAAAAACTACTTTAAAGAAAAGGAGAATGTAAAATGATGGAATACATTTATCTGGTAACAATCATCGGAATCGTCCTGTGGTCGCTAGTAAATAAACTAGATGACCACGCTGAAATGAAACAAAAAGAGCGTCAGCGAATAGCTAACAATGTCGCACGGATGAACCTGAGAAATTCAGATAAGCAATTTACTTATGATGTGCAACCGCCTGTGGGACTCGCAAAAGGTGTAGAAGAAGGAGTTTAAAATGGTAACAATCAATAAACTAGAAATCGAAAACGTCAAGCGCGTTAAAGCGGTCAAATTAGAGCCGTCAGCGACTGGCTTGACAATCGTGGGTGGAAATAACAACCAGGGGAAAACAAGCGTGCTGGACGCGATTGCTTGGGCGTTGGGTGGCAACAAGTACAAACCTAGCCAAGCACAACGCGAAGGAAGTACAATTCCGCCTAGCTTAAAAATCACGCTATCAAATGGTTTGATTGTGGAGCGAAGTGGTAAGAACAGCACTCTTAAGGTCATCGACCCAAGTGGTAACAAGGCCGGTCAAAATTTGCTGGATAGCTTCGTGGAAGAGCTGGCTATCAACTTACCAAAATTCATGGAGCAGACCAGCAAAGAAAAAGCAAAGACCTTGTTGCAAATCATCGGAGTTGGTCCGCAATTGGCTGAACTGGAAATGCAGGAGAAAGCCAAATATGATGAACGTCACGCAATCGGTGTGATTGCTGATCAAAAGGAGAAGTTTGCTAAAGAGCAACCGTACTACCCTGATGCGCCGAAAGAGCTGGTATCTATCTCTGAACTTATCCAACAGCAGCAAGCTATCCTTGCTAAGAATGGTGAGAACGCCCGTAAGCGCCAGAATGTGGTAGCTATCCAAAATCAACACGATTCAGCAGTTGCAGAAGTTGAACGACTGGAGCAATTGCTGGCTGATGCGAGAACAAAAGAAGAGCAATTGGCTCAGGACTTGGCTATCGCAAATACCGACGCTATGGATCTTATCGATGAATCTACTGAAGAAATCGAAAGCAACATCGCAGAGATTGACGAAATCAATCGTAAAGTGCGTGCTAATCTGGACAAGGACAAGGCAGAAGAAGATGCTAAAGGCTATCGTGAGCAATATCGTGAATTAGACCTTGTTATTGCTGACATCCGCAAGCAGAAGACAGACCTGCTTACTAATGCAGATTTGCCATTGCCTGGCTTATCTGTGGATGATGGAGAATTGCTCTATCTTGGCCAGCGCTGGGATAACATGTCTGGTAGCCAACAACTACAAGTAGCAACTGCAATCGTGCGCAAATTGAAGCCAGAGTGTGGGTTTGTGCTAATTGACAAGCTAGAACAAATGGATCAGCTGACTTTGCAAGAATTTGGTATATGGCTTGAACAAGAAGGCTTGCAAGCTATCGCAACAAGAGTTTCAACTGGCGGAGAGTGCTCGATTATTATCGAAGACGGTTACAGCGTCACACCCGAAACAATTAAAACACCGCAAGGGTGGCAAGGCGGATTCTAAAAACAGAAAGAAGGAAATATCATGAAACACACAGACAAATTCGCAGTATTAAGAAATAAAAAATCAGGAACTTTTTTAAACAAATATAAAAGCAAAAAAGGAACGTTTGCTTATTCTGTTGAATATACAAATGATCTTAGACACGCTGCAAAAAATGAACTCAAGGCAATCGAAGACCAAAAAGAAGACTTTGAAAAATTAGCAAACGCGCTCGATTGTGAAATTTTAATCGTCGAAGCAGAGTACACATTAAAAACGCTAGACGGCAACGAACCGGAAGAGTTAACCGAAGACATTGAAGACGCGAAACGTAAATATATCGAAGGACTTCTAAAAGGTTTACTAAGCAACAACGAGGAGGACTAACAAAATGCAGATTACTAGAGGAAAACGGGCGCGGGCTCAAAAAGTAGTTATCTACGGTCCTGAAGGCATCGGCAAGTCCACGTTTGCTGCTGAATTTCCAAATGCGGTTTTTATCGACACGGAAGGTTCAACCGATAACATGGATGTGGCGCGGTTAGACAAACCGACAAGCTGGACTATGCTGATCAATGAGATTGCTTTTATCAAAGCTAATCCGACAGAATGTGGGACACTTGTCATCGACACAATCGACTGGGCGGAAGCTTTGGCAGTAAATTACATCTGTTCGCAACATGGTAAGCAAGGGATTGAAGATTTTGGCTGGGGCAAGGGGTATACCTATGTCCAAGAAGAAATGGGACGTTTCTTGAATAGCCTGTCTGATTTGGTTGATATGGGCATTAACGTGGTATTGACTGCGCACGCTCAAATTAAGAAATTTGAACAGCCAGACGAGATGGGGTCTTATGATCGTTACGAGTTGAAGCTTGGTCAAAAAACCGGATCTAAGACGGCACCGCTTGTAAAAGAATGGGCGGACATGGTTCTGTTTGCCAATTATAAGACCTTGGTTATGACGACTGACAACGGCAAGAAGAAGGCGCAAGGCGGCGAGCGCGTTATGTATACCAATCATCGACCGGCGTGGGATGCCAAGAATCGCCACGGATTACCAGACGAATTACCGTTCAATTATGCTGGGATTGCTCATATCTTTGCGAATCAACAAGTGCAACCTATTCCGCCACAACCTCAGGCAGTCGCTCCGACACCTCAGCAGACTACACAACAAGCTCCTGAGCAAGTCCAAGAGGAATTACCTCTCGATATGTCACAGGTTGCCGGAAAACCTCAAAATGAAGCCCCTAGCGAGCCGCAGACACCACCTGAACAATATCATGCAAGTTTGCCAAAGAGTTTGACAGACCTCATGAAACAAGGCAACGTGACAGAAGAAGAACTCCAAAAAGTCGCTTACATCCGCGGTCACTTTCCACTGGGAACTCCGATCGAAAACTTTCCGCCTGATTATTGGGATATGATTGTGGCACATTGGCAGGCAACTATGGAAGTTATTCAAAACCAAGTGCGAGCAGACCCTGAATTACCCTTTACCGTGTAAGTTTTGGGAATTAGAAATCATAGCAAAATATAATAAGGAGTATCTATGAAAGATAAAACTATTAAAATTGATTTGTCAAAAATCGCAAATACAGCCCTACAAGAAAAGGTTGACAAAGAACTTGAAAAAGTCCTTGAGAACATTTTGGATCTCAATACAGAAGCTAAAGCGACTCGCAAAGTTACTATCATACTAACGATGTCAACAGACGATGAACGTACAGTCGTTAAGACAGGTATGGAAGTCAAATCCACTTTGGCACCGCAAAAAGGCGTTGCAACAACTGTTATTGTCGGTCGCGACGACACTGGTAAAATTCACGCAAATGAGCTCAAGAGCGGCATCCCTGGTCAGACTTACTTTGATGACAATGGAGACATGAGAACTGACACTGGCGAACTCGTCGAAGAAGTAGAGCAACAAAACACAAATATCATTGATTACAACAAAAAGAAAGCAGGTAACTAACCATGACAGAAAATCTCAAAGAAGCATTATCTTACACAGTCGAACTAGCGGGTAAAGAAAACAAAATCATTCGTTCAGAAACTGGGAAGGAGTATTTTGACAGCAATGAATATGACTTACAGGAACTTAATCCTCGTAAGTATGCACCTATCCTTGAGCTTCAGACGCTCAAGAGTCTTGTTGATTATCTCAAGTCAGATAACGATTTCATCAGTGATCGTAAACTTGTAGTTGTCGTGGACAGTTGTCAAAAAGTATCTGTATATGATCAAGTTGATTTTGAAAATGGTAAACGTCCTCAACTTGTTTCTGTAAGAGCATCTGTCCCAGTTATTCCATTCAGCAATTGGCGTGACCAGGAAGAATTCAATATTATGCTGCAGTCTATGTTTATCGATGATGCAGACCGTAATTTGGTTTTGGATTTTGCTAGCCATTTGAAAATCGAAAAAGGTGCAGAAGTACAGGACAATGGCATCAGTCAAATGGCTACGGTTCGCGATGGTGTAGCAAGCCTAGCACAAGCTAAAACTCCAAATCCAGTAACCTTGCGACCATATCGTACTTTCAACGAAGTAGAGCAGCCTGCTAGTCAATTCGTCTTCCGCATCAACAAATCGGCGAATCTTGCGCTCTTTGAAGCAGACGGAGGCAAATGGAAATTAGAAGCCGTCGAAAGAATCGCGAATTATTTAAAAAATGAACTTGCTAGCAACAAAAAAATTACTATTTTAGCTTAAAGGAGAAATCAACATGACACAACAATACAACAACTTTGATCACGAAATTGGCTGGGAAGACACGATTGAAAAAGACTCCGATTTCGTCCTCTTGCCTGACGGATTGTACTATTTTACAGTCATTGGCATGGAACGCACACGACACACACCAAATCCGCAAAATCCCGGAAAATTGCCAGCGTGTAACAAGGCTATCGTTAGCATCAAGATTGTAGCTAACGAAGGCGAGACCGAATTGCGTCACAATCTATTCCTACACAGCTCAACTGAAGGAATGTTATCTGCTTTCTTTGCGGCCATCGGCCAAAAGAAAAAAGGCGAACCGCTTCGCATGAACTGGAATACCATCATTGGCGCAACTGGTGTATGTAAAATCGGAACCAGACAGTACAATAACAACAATTACAACGAAGTCAAATCTATGCTCTATCCTGAAGATGTGGACTATACAAAAGTGTTGAATCAACAACCCGGGCAAGCTACACAACCAAGCTACCAACAACCGCAACAGCCGAATTTTGCACAACAGCCACAAGCACAAGCTGGATACCAAGCTGGGCAATTCTAGGAGGTAAGGGATGCAATTAAGACCTTATCAACAGGAAGCACGGGAAGCTGTTCAAGCTGAATGGGCTAAAGGTCGCAAGCGCACGCTCTTAGTATTACCAACAGGATGCGGGAAGACAATCGTCTTTTCTAAAATCATTGAAGACCAAGTGAAAGAGGGCAAGCGTGTGCTTGTCCTTGCTCATAGGTCAGAGCTTTTGGAGCAGGCTAGCGATAAGCTCAAGACTGCGACAGGTCTCGGAACGGCTTTAGAGAAAGCAGAGAACACCTCTATCGGTTCATGGTATCGTGTTGTAGTTGGTTCTGTTCAGACGATGCAGAGAGAGAAGCGACTTAGTCAATTCCCTCCCGATTGGTTTGATACGATTGTAGTTGACGAAGCTCATCACGCTATTTCAGACGGTTATCAACGCGTGCTTGGATATTTTGAACAGTCCGATGTTCTCGGGGTAACAGCGACGCCAGACCGCGGAGATATGAAGAACCTTGGTTCTTACTTTGACAGTCTCGCTTACGAATATTCGCTGGTACAGGCTATCCAAGAAGGGTACTTATCAAAAATCAAAGCCTTGACGATACCGCTCAGCTTGGATTTATCAAATGTCAGTATGTCAGCTGGCGATTTCAAAGCGAGCGATGTTGGAACGGCGCTAGATCCTTATCTGGAACAGATAGCGGACGAAATGGTCAAGCAATGTGCTGACCGTAAGACAGTCGTATTCTTGCCTTTGGTGAAGACCTCACAGAAGTTTCGAGATATTCTTAATTCAAAAGGTTTTAAAGCTGCTGAAGTCAATGGAGAGTCCAAGGACCGCGCCGAAGTCTTAGAAGACTTTGAGAAAGACCGCTACAATGTGCTCTGTAACTCAATGCTATTGACTGAGGGCTGGGATTGCCCATCAGTGGATTGTGTGGTCGTGCTGCGACCTACCAAAGTGCGAGCGCTGTATAGCCAGATGGTAGGGCGTGGTACACGCTTGCATCCAGGCAAGGAAGAATTGCTTTTGCTAGACTTCCTTTGGCATACTGAACGACACGAGCTATGCCGACCGGCTCACTTAATCTGTGAGACTCCAGAAGTTGCTCAGAAAATGGTTGAGAACATGGAAGAGCAAACTGGTGTCATGCTTGACCTCGAAGATATGGAAGTTAAGGCAACCGAGGACGTCGTCGCACAGCGTGAAGAGGCTTTGGCAAAACAGCTGGAAGAAATGCGCAAGCGTAAGCGTAAACTTGTGGATCCATTGCAATTCGAAATGTCTATCCATGCTGAAGACTTGTCGAATTACGTTCCTAATTTTGGATGGGAGATGGCGCCTGCTAGCGATAAGCAAATCAAGGCGCTTGAGAAGTACGGTATCTTTGCTGATGAAATTGGTAACGCTGGAAAGGCTGCGTTATATTTAGATAGATTGCACAAGCGACAAGCGGAAGGCTTGACTACGCCGAAGCAAATTCGCTTTTTAGAAGGTCGTGGTTTTAAAGATGTCGGCATGTGGCAGTTTGACCACGCTAGGAATATGATTGATCGTATCGCTGCAAACGGCTGGCGATTGCCAGCAGGCGTGCGACCGGCTGAATATGTACCGAGGTGATGTATGAAATACGAATTGTTTAACGACCATTTTGAAAATGCGAAGCGTTATAACATCCCAAGAGCGCAGCTGATTATCGCTGATATCCCTTATAATTTAGGGAACAATGCTTACGCTTCTGACCCTCGTTGGTATAAAGACGGAGATAATACCAATGGCGAAAGTAAACTTGCGGGTAAATCTTTTTTTGATACAGATAATGATTTCAAAATCAATAATTTCTTCGATTTTTGCAGTCGGCTCTTGAAAAAAGAACCGAAGGAAAAAGGAAAAGCACCTGCTATGATTGTTTTTCACGCTTGGCAACAGCGAGAAATGGTTATTGAATGTGGTAAAAAACACGGCTTTAATAACGCTTATCCGCTCTATTTTACAAAAAAATCAAGTCCGCAAGTACTAAAGGCCAACATGAAAATTGTTGGTGCGGTTGAAGAAGCGACAGTTTTATATCGTGACAAGTTACCAAAATTCAACAATGGTGGGGCTATGATACTCAATCATGCCCCGTGGGAAAAAGATAGCTCTTACCCCATTATCCATCCTACGCAAAAACCGATACCAGTTTTGAAACGATTGATTGAAATTTTTACAGATGAAGGCGATGTTGTCATTGATCCCGTAGCAGGTTCTGGATCAACTCTAAGAGCTGCTATTGAGATGAATAGGTCAGCTTATGGATTTGAAATTAAGAAAGATTTCTATAAGGCTGCACAGGAGAAAATGCTCTCAACCTTTCAAATTAGTTTATTTTAAAAAAGGAGAAAACAGTGGCAGAGAATGATTTTAATTTGTTGCCGTTGCTGGATTACATCAATCCTGCCACGGTAGACTACCAGACATGGGTGAATATAGGCATGGCTCTGAAACACGAAGGTTACACGGCATCTGACTGGGATAACTGGTCGCAAAATGATAGCCGGTACAAGAAGTTTGAATGCTTCAAGAAATGGGATACTTTTAACGAAGAAGCAGGAACGATTGTAACAGGTGCAACGATTACCCAGCTAGCAAAAGAAAACGGTTGGGTATCACAATCCGGCTATGACAGCGAGAATGCGCATGAATTAGACTGGAACGATACCATTGACCGCGACTATAAGGTCATTGACAAGAATTGGATAGAAGGCAAGGAGATCCACGAACCGACTGTCTGGAATCCGGTACAGGAAATCATCAAATACCTTGAAACGCTCTTTGAAGCTAGCGAAAATGTCGGCTATGTGACCGAATGTTATCCAAAGAAAGACGATGAAACAGGCGAGATCGTCAAGTGGCTACCGACTAAGGGAGCCTATGACCGGACGGCTGGCCAACTTATTAAAGAGTTGAGCCAGTGCAATGGCGACATCGGTGCGGTGCTAGGTGATTATCACGAAGAAGCTGGCGCATGGATTCGTTTTAACCCAATGGATGGCAAGGGCGCTAAAAACGAAAATGTGACAGATTTTAGATATGCGCTGGTAGAATCTGACAGCATGCCGATTGACAAGCAAAACGCCATCTATAAAGAGCTTGAACTACCAATCGCTGCTTTGGTTCACAGTGGAAATAAGTCGCTACACGCTATCGTGAAAGTAGATGCTGGTAATTACGAAGAATATCGCAAGCGGGTTGATTATCTTTACAAGGTCTGCCAGAAAAATGGAATCGTAGTTGATACTCAGAACCGAAATCCGAGCAGACTATCACGTATGCCGGGCTTTATCCGAAATGGTCAGAAGCAATTTCTAGTAGATACCAACATCGGAAAAACCGATTGGGACGAGTGGTACCAATACATCGAAGACTTGAACGATGACCTGCCGGACCCTGAAGGGTTGGCCGACAGCTGGGATAACTTGCCAGAATTGGCTCCTGAGCTGATAAAAGGAGTGCTTCGTCAAGGTCACAAGATGCTGATTGCTGGTCCGTCCAAGGCTGGTAAGTCATTTGCTTTGATTGAGATGTCGATTGCGATTGCCGAGGGTAAGAAGTGGCTTGGCTGGGATTGTACGCAGGGGCGAGTCCTTTATGTCAATCTAGAGCTAGACAGGCCGTCTGCCTTACATCGTTTCCGTGATGTCTACCAAGCTATGGGATTACCACCTAAAAACATCCAGAATATCGATATCTGGAATCTTCGTGGGAAAACCGTACCGATGGACAAGCTGGCGCCTAAGCTCATTCGTCGAGCTTTGAAGAAGAATTACATCGCTGTCATCATCGACCCAATCTATAAAGTCCTGACGGGTGATGAAAATAGCGCGGACCAGATGGCACACTTTACGAACCAATTCGACAAGGTGGCCACAGAGCTAGGTTCTAGCGTTATCTACTGTCACCACCACTCGAAGGGTTCCCAAGGTGGCAAGAAGTCTATGGACCGCGCTAGCGGTTCGGGCGTATTTGCTCGAGATCCTGATGCGCTCATTGACTTAGTCGAGCTGGAAGTGTCAGAAGAATTGTTGACACAGCGCCTGAATCAGGCAGCGTGCGAAGTATACAAACAGGCCTTGCAAGAGCGAAACAATGCTTATTATCAACAGAATGTCGGACTAGATGACCTTCTGAGCCCTGCGCAGATGCGGACACATTTTGAGAAAGGTATCCCTGACGTCATGGCTCGGGCACCGTACACAGACAAGCTCGAAGAAGCTCGTAACAAGATTCAGATAGCGACTGCGTGGCGTGTCGAGGGCACGCTCCGAGAGTTTGCCAAGTTTAAGCCAGTCAACATGTGGTTCAGTTATCCAGTGCATACACTTGATGAATCGGGTGTGTTGGCGGATATACAATTAGAAGATGTGAACGGGAATAACTCACCTTGGAGAAAGAACTTTGATAAAAAAAGTTCAAAAAAAGAACGTTCTGAGAAACGCTCTGAAAAAATAGAAACTGCAATTTCAACTCTAGACGATGGGATTAGTCCGATTACTATTGATGATTTAATTGGATATTTTTCAACCGAAGAAAAGCTAGTAAGTGAAAAAACAATTCGTAGATGGATAAAAAACAATGGTAATTTTGAGGTGAAAAACAAAGAAATTATAGCAAAAACAGACATCTAGGGACAAGGACACGGACAAAAACAATCGAAAATGTCCCTAGAGACAAAACGAGGGACAGGGACAAACTCGAAGGACAAATTCGATTGTGTCTATCGAAAATGTCCCTGAGAACAAGGGACAGAATATCAAAAATGTCCTTGTCTCTACAAGTTCAATTTGAGGGACAAAATGAGGGACAAAATCGATTATTTATCGAAAATGTCCCTAGAGACAAAACGAGGGACAGAATTCTTCTCTCTTCGAGAAGAAGAATTTAGGAAATGTCCCTGAAGGTCCATGGGTACATGAACAGGAACAAGGGGGCTATGCATCCGCCCCTTGTAACCCTGTAACCATGTCCCCTGACATGGACTAAAAGCGAAATTAAAAAAGAAAGGAAGTACATTTGTAAAAATGTCTATTGAATTCTTTTTACCTATGCAAAAAATTCCCACGACTACTCATCAGCAAAAAAAAGTAAACGTAAGATTTGGAAAGCCAATCTTTTATGAGCCAGAGGATCTGAAAAATGCCAGAGCAAAATTTGAGAGCTTGCTTGCCCAGCATGTGCCTCCGGATAAAATTAAAGGAGCAATTCGTCTGACGGTCAAGTGGTGCTTCCCTCGTATCAAAAAAAGCTATGATGGCCAGTACAAGACCACGAAGCCAGATACAGACAATCTGCAGAAGTTGCTCAAGGATTGCATGACGAAACTTTGCTACTGGCAAGACGATGCACAAGTGGCCAGCGAGATTGTCGAAAAGTTCTGGGCAGATACAGTCGGGATCTATATCAAAATTGAGGAATTGCCATGAAGATTGACTACATAGATTTCTTTAGCAGAGTCATTCCGGAATGGATGGCGCGCAGCAATCAGAAAAGTCAAGAGGTTGGTTTTGGTTCAGATGCTTATTGGCAATGGGTCGTGTTGTCTATCGGAGAAATTTGCAAGCAATACAACGATGATGAGCTGGTGACGGAGCAGTTCGGTCTGCTTTTTAGCTGGCTAGAAAAACAAGCAGGAGGAACAGGAAGTTAATGGTTGTGTGTGAGTTTAGTACAGATAAAAAAACTTGGAAAAAGTTGGGTGACGAAACAGTGACAGAGTTACATGATAGTGTAAATAACCCAAGCCACTACCAAGGACGATATGGTATGCAATCTATCGATGCTCTAAGAAATTTTATGACACCAGAACAATTAAAGGGTTTCTATCTAGGAAATGCTTTGAAATATCAGTTGCGGTTTCAAAAAAAGAATGGGCTTGAAGATTTAAAAAAAGCTCGTAAAAATCTCGAGTGGTTAATTGAGGAATTGGAGGTAGAATAAATGACAAAAATCAGATTACAAAATCCATATGAAGATGTAGAAATCAAGGTAAAAGAAAATTATGATCTTGTTCTACAAATGTTGGAATGGCTTGAGCGAGGAAATATAAGATTTCTTCAATTCCATCAAATTGAACCAAAAGAAAGAATTGTTACTATCAATCCAAGACACTTTGCAAAGGTTGAATTTTATGAAGATGAGGAGGTGGAAGATGACCAGACCTAAAAACTATCCTTACTCAAGACCTCAGTGGGAAAAAGTAGTTACAGAAATTCACAGTTATGGGTGTTCAAATTATTTTAAAATCGTAACCCTAAAAAATAGAATCACAGGAGAAGAAAAATGAAATCTAAAAAAACAAGTATTATCATTGGTGCGCTATTTGTAATCGTTGTATCACCATTTGTAGTTCAGTATGGCTGGAATGAAATTATCACAACAATTGTTCCAGTTGGTAAAATTACAGTCTGGCAAGCATTAGGGATGGATGCACTACTATCTTTTATCTGGCCCGTGTTATCTAGCAGAAAAGAATCTGAAGAGGATTATTCGTATGCGGTAAAGAGCAGTATTTCAAAAATCATTACATGTGCATTTTTGATATGGTTAGCTAGTCTATT